>Ga0325400_1000131_pt1 | contig 46824 bp, 37 predicted proteins | sample PopdelMetagenome_2_FD_205662 | JGI IMG/M metagenome (GOLD analysis project Ga0325400, IMG submission 205662) | Populus deltoides microbial communities from Bellville, Georgia, United States - Xylem-PdKOR-R1 | ecosystem: Host-associated > Plants > Phyllosphere > Stem > Wood/Secondary xylem... | reverse complement strand
GCCCGCCACCACCACCAGCGGCGTGCCGTCGTCGCGGTGGCGCATGGCGGCGTCGTAGATCGGCATGACCTCGTCGCCGTAGCGGCTCATGCCGCCCTCGATGCCCGGCACCATCTCGTTCCTGATCCGGATGTTGGCGAAGGTGCCGCGGACCATGACATGGTCGTTGCCGCGCCGCGCGCCGTAGCTGTTGAAGTCGGCGCGGGAGACCTGGCGCTCCTGCAACCACTTGCCCGCCGGGCTGTCGGCCTTGATCGAACCCGCGGGGCTGATGTGGTCGGTGGTGATCGAGTCGCCCAGGATCGCGAGCGGCTTGGCCTCGACGATGTCGGCGACCGGGGCCGGGGTCATCTCCAGCCCGTCGAAATAGGGCGGGTTGGCGATGTAGGTCGAAGCGGCGGGCCAGGAATAGGTCGCCGAGCCGGTGACGTCGATCCCGAACCACTTGTCGTCGCCGCGATAGACGTCGCCGTAGCGTGCGCGGAACATGCCGTCGTCGATATTGGCGGCCATCAGCGAGGCGACCTCGTCGTTGGTCGGCCAGATGTCCTTGAGGAAGACGTCCTGCCCGTCCTTGCCCTGCCCGATCGGGGTGCAGTTCATGTCCTGCGTCACCGTGCCCTTGAGCGCGTAGGCGACGACCAGCGGCGGCGAGGCGAGGAAGTTGGCGCGGACGTCGGGGCTGACCCGGCCCTCGAAGTTGCGGTTGCCCGACAGGACGGAGGCGGCGACGAGGTCGTTCTCGTTGATCGCCTGGCTGATCGGCGCGGGAAGGGGCCCCGAGTTGCCGATGCAGGTGGTGCAGCCGTACCCGACGAGGTTGAACCCCATCGCGTCGAGGTCCTCGGTCAGGCCTGCCTTGTTGAGATAGTCGGTGACGACTTGGCTGCCGGGGGCGAGCGAGGTCTTGACCCAGGGCTTGGGGGTGAGGCCGGCCGCGCGCGCCTTGCGGGCGACGAGGCCCGCGGCGACCAGCACCGAGGGGTTGGAAGTGTTGGTGCACGAGGTGATGGCGGCGATCACCACGTCGCCGTCGCCGATATCGTGGTCGCGGTCGTTGACCGCGACGCGCTCGGGATGCTCCTTGTGGTAGATCTTGAACAGGTCGCCGTTGAACACCTCGTCCACCTTGCCGAGCGACACCTTGTCCTGCGGGCGCTTGGGGCCGGCGAGCGACGGCACAACGGTGCTCATGTCGAGCTCCAGCGTGTCGGTGAACACGGGGTCCGGGGCGTCGGCGTGGCGCCAGAAGCCGTTGGCCTTGGCGTAGGCCTCGGTCAGCGCGATCGTCTCCGCGGGACGGGCGGTGAGGCGCATATAGTCGATGGTGCGCTCGTCGACCGGGAAGAAGCCGCAGGTGGCGCCGTACTCGGGCGCCATGTTGGCGATGGTCGCGCGGTCGGCGAGGGTCATGGAGTCGAGCCCCGGCCCGTAGAATTCGACAAACCGGCCGACCACGCCCTTCTGGCGCAGCATCTGTGTAACGGTCAGCACCAGATCGGTGGCGGTGATGCCTTCCAGCAGCGCGCCGGTCAGCTTGAAGCCGACCACTTCGGGGATCAGCATGGAAACGGGCTGGCCGAGCATCGCCGCCTCCGCCTCGATCCCGCCGACGCCCCAGCCGAGCACGCCGAGGCCGTTGACCATGGTGGTGTGGCTGTCGGTGCCGACAAGGGTGTCGGGGTAGGCGATGGTCTTGCCCGCGGTGCCGTGCTCGCCGCTCTCGGTCGAGGACCAGATCGCCTGGGAGACGTATTCGAGGTTGACCTGGTGGCAGATCCCGGTGCCCGGCGGCACCACCTGGAAGTTGTCCAGCGCCTTGGAGCCCCACTTCAGGAACTCGTACCGCTCGCCGTTGCGCTGGTATTCCAGCTCCATATTCTCTTCGAGCGCCTGGGGCGTGCCGAACTCGTCGACCATCACCGAGTGGTCGATGACGAGGTGGACGGGAACCTGCGGATTGATCTTGGCCGCATCGCCGCCGAGCCCGGTGATCGCGTCGCGCATCGCCGCCAGGTCGACCACGCAGGGCACGCCGGTGAAGTCCTGCATCAGCACGCGGGCGGGGCGGTACTGGATCTCGCGATTGGGGGCGACCGGGTCCTTCTGCCAGTCGATGATCGCCTGGACGTCGGCCTCGGTGACGGTCTTGCCGTCCTCGAAGCGGAGCATGTTCTCGAGGAGGACGCGCATGGAGAAGGGCAGGCGATCGATCGATCCGTACTTTTCCGCCGCCTTCGCGAGGGAGAAATAGTCGTAGCTCCTCCCGTCGACGTCGAGCGTGGTGCGGGTGCCTAGCGTGTCCTGGCCGATGGCGGTCATTGCGTGGGTCCTCGTGTCGGGCGGGCTCGCCCCCGAGTGGTCGCGGCGCGGGCGACCGGGCGGGGCGAGACGGCGGCTGTTTGCGCGTGCCTTAGCAAGGGAAAAGCCCGAGAAACAAGGTTCCGGACGGCTGCTGCGATACGTTCGCGTTAACGAGGTTATGCGAGCGACGAGCGACGAGCGACGAGCAACGAGCGGCTGGCGCGTCCGCATGCGGCCGGTGCTGTGGCTGCCCGGCGGGGACACGGGAGGCCGCATGTTCGATTTCGATCCGGCGGGGATCGTTCGGCGCTTCGTCACCGGGACGGAATAGCGTCTGCTGGGGGCGCTGATGGCGGTGCCGGCGGCAACCGCTCAGGCAACCCGCCGCAAGGTCGGCGAGGAGATCGATGCGGCGGCGCTGACCGTGGCGCAGTGCCGCGGAGCGGCTGGCCGGCATCCTGTCGCGCGTGCCCCCAACGTCGCGGCGGTGATCCTCGCCGGCCTCGATCCCTTGACCGCGCGGCGATTGTCGCGGGGCGAGGTCGACCATGCGCGCGAGGCATCCGGGCGTCGCGCGACGGCCCTTACGGCGAAGGCGGCTATCAGCGACGGGCCGGGCAGAAACCCGATCGCCCTGGGCGCCCTCATCAACGGCAACCGCGCGATCACGATCGGCAACGTGACGTACTACAAGCCGTCGCACTGGAAGGCGGATTTCGCCGCCAAGCAGGGCAACGTGCCGTTATTCCCGCATGAGTTCACTCCATGTGATCCAATGGGATCGGATGGGCCATGCGATGTTCCTGCGGCGCGACCTCCGGGAGAAAGCGGCGGGCAGTGCGGAAAAGATGTACGCCGATAATTCGCGAAGGACCGGCTTCGGTCACGAGATGCCGGAAGGCAAGGCGCGGATGGTGGAAAACCATGCGCGCAACCGGATGGCCTTGAAGCCGGGGCGGGAGCCCGCTGCCGCCGACCGGCGGCGGCGACTGGTCGGCGGCGGTGTTTATGGCCTGTAGAGCGGCCATGGCGGCCCTCGCATGCGCGCTGTTGCTGTCGGCGTGCCGGCAGGGCGTGGCCGTGACCGGCTCGGGCGGCGGGTGGTGACCCTGACGGTCGGCTCGGTCACCCCCGATTTCCGCGCCTGCATCGACAGCGCAACGATCTATCCGGCGAAACGGCAGGAACAGCCCGCCTTGGGAGCGGGGTCGGTCGGACCGGCAGGCCTGCGTTCAGGCGGTCGCGCTCGGCGCGGCGGGGGCCGGCTTCGCGCAGCGCGTCGCATCGAGGCCGCCGCCGGATGGCCGCTACTGTGTGGAGGTGGACGGGCCAGGCTTCACCGTGCGCAGCGGCTTTGCGCTGCGCGGCGGGGCGGTCGTGCAGGAAACGGACGATACCGTGCGCTGGTGATGCCGGTAGAGTTGCCGCCGCGCCGCGGGACAGGCGGAGCGGTTAGCGCCGGTAAGGTGGTCCGAATGGGGCGCGGGGCAAGGGCGTGTGTTCCCGCGAAGACGTCGAAGGGGCATGGCAGGCGGGGGATGATGGAGCGTTCGCCGGTGTGGTTGTTCCGTCGTCCGGGATCCGGCGGTGCCGGGTAGGAAGGCCGCTTTGCGGCGGGGCTCTTGTTCGCCCCGTAGCCGCGCGGCCTCACCCCGACGCCGGGGTGGCGCGATGCGGAGGAGGCGTGAGGCCGCGTCCGGTGATCGCGCGAGCGACCCGCACCACGACCTTCGCCGACCATCGGCCGGACTGCGCGCGCGTGTCGGTGCGAGCGGTGCCGAACAGCGTCAGGGGCAGGGCAGACGGGTGCGGACCCAGCGTAGTGGCGGGCGGCGCTGGTCGGTGGAGGGAGGGCAAGTGCGGTAGTCGCGATCCTGGATGATCCCCGACACGATCCCCCGCCCGATCGGCACGACGAGAAAGGCGAGCGGGATGCAGCAGGTCGCGATCGCGAACAGCACGGTGGCACCGGCGGGAACCGGGGCCACCGTGCCGCGGCGCTTCGCCAGCTTCCGACTCGGAAGCAGCGCCATCGCCACCAGGCAGAAAAACAGGATCGCCAGCGGCAGACCGATCAGCGATGACGGCGAGAATTCGACCATCGGCGCGCCCACCGCCGACCGGCGCAACGCCGCCAGCAGGTCGGACGAGCCTTGCCACGCGCCGAAGCAGCCGGCGGCGGCGAACCCGGCGACCCACAAGGCGAACTGCATCTTCTGTGCCCGCGGGGCGTCGCGGGCAATCACCAGAAGGACGCGATCTTGCCGCCGATCGCGTCCGCCTGGCGGCCGATATTGCGGCTGAGCCAGGTGATGTTCTGGTCGAGATCGTGGATCAGGCGGCTGTTGCGGAACTGGCGATAGCGTACCTCCGCCTCGTCGCTCAGCTCGTCCCAGACCTGGGCGAGCTTGGCGAGCGCCTGGTCCCATAGCTTGCCGAGCTTGCCGCTGATGTCGTACTTCTTATCGAGCTGGCTGAGGCCGTAGCCGACCGCGAAGCCGACCACGAACGCCACCGCGATCGGCCCCATCGCAAACGAGCCGACCACCAGCGCAGTACCGAGCGCGGTGCCCGAGACTGCCGCCCCGGCGGCGGCGCCGACCGCGGAGGCGAGGATCACGCCCGGAATGTCGTAGGTCAAAGCGCCGAGCAGCGACCCCCAGGTCGCCTTGTCGTCCATGATGAACGTCAGCACGTCCACCGCCACCACCAGGTAGACGCCGAACCGCGCCGAATCGACCGCGCCCTTGACGAGGCCGGGCTTGCCGATCTGAAGCTCGATCATCTTGGGGTGGTTGACGCGGTAGCGGGTGCCGCGGATCATCTCGCGATTGTTGGGCCAGCCGCTGAAGGTGACGAGCTGGACACCCTTGGCACCGGTGGTGAACTTGACGCGCGCGCCCTTCCAGGTGCCGAAATCCTTGGCCATCGCCTGGAACTGCTTGGCGCTGCCGCCGGCATCCTTGATCGGGCTGACCCAGTCCTTGACCCAGGAGCCCTGGTCCTTGAGCATCTTGTCCGCCTGCTCGGGAGTCAGCTCCTTGCGGGCGATCTTCTCCTCCAGCCACATCAGCAGCATGTTCTTGCGGTCCACCACCAGCGCGCGCTGCTTGGGCCGCACCGCACCGGGGCGAGGTGCGGTGCGACGCGGCGGCACGGGTGCACGCTGCGGCTGGCGGCCCGGCGCTGCCGGAGCCTTGATCGGACTAACCCCCATCTGATCGATCTCCCCTGTTGAGACGTAACCGATGGCGTCGGAATGCGGCAAGCCCCCGATAGTTTCCATGCCGATACAAACGATGCGCGATTCGGCGGTGGCGATACGCCCGCTGGACTGCCACGCCGGTCGCGGGCAGGAAGCACCGGTCCGATCCACGAGGTGCGTCGATGATCCTTGCCCTGCTGCTCCAGGCCGCCGCGCCGGCGGCGTGCCCCACCCCCGCCCCGGTGCCCCCCGCGCTGACCGGCTGGGCGCGGCCGATCGCGGTGGTGGCGGGGGGCGACCTGCTGGTGGGGACCGCGGCGAGCCTGACCCTGCAGCCGCAGGGAGCGGTGCGGTTCGCGGTGCCGCCGGCGCGGACCGGCAAGGCGGACAGCCTCGCCGGGCAGTACGCGTTCCGGGTGGCGCGGGCGGGGACGTACCGAGTCGCGCTGGACGCGGGTGTGTGGGTCGACGTGGTCGCCGGCGGCCGGGCGATCGCGTCCGGCGCACACGGGCACGGGCCCGCCTGTTCGGGCGTGCGGAAGATGGTCGACTTCCGCTTGCCGGCCGGACGCTACGTCCTCCAGCTTTCCGGCGCGGCGAGCCCGGCGGTTCGGGTGATGGTGGCACGGATCGACTGACGCGCGCGGCTTGCGCGGCGGCGGCGGGTGTGTTTCGCTGCCGCGCAGGAGAGAAGAATGGCCAGCGCCGCGCGCGAGACCCGTCCGCCGTCGATCCCGAGCCCGCCGGGGCTGCCGGTGGTTGGCCACCTCCACCAGATCGCGCGGGCGGGGCTGGTCGGACACCTGCTCGGCGTCTCGAAGGCGTTTCCGGACGGCATCTTCAAGCTGAGGTTCGGCAGCCGGGTGGGACTGTTCGTCACCGATCCGGATCTCGTCGCCGAGCTGTCGGACGAGACGCGGTTCCGCAAGATGCCGGGCCCGGCGCTGCGGGTGGTGCGGCGATTTGCGGGCGACGGGCTGTTCACCGCCTTCGGTGACGAGCCCAATTGGGGCAAGGCGCACCGCATCCTGCTGCCGGCCTTCTCGCAGCGGGCGATGCGCGGTTATTTCGACATGATCGTCGACGTTTGCGAGGAACTCGTCGCCAAATGGACGAGGCTGTCGGGGACCGACGTGCTGGTTGCCGACGACATGACGCGGCTGACCCTCGATTCGATCGCGGTGGCGGGGTTCGGGCACCGGTTCGGATCGTTCGGGCGCGACGGGCTGGACAGTTTCCTGGAGGCGCTCGGCCGGGCGCTGGGGACCAGCCTGTCCATGATCACCCGGCTGCCGGTGCAGAACCGGTTCGCGCGCAGGGAGGGGCGGCAGTACGAGGCCGACATCGCCGAGATGAACGCGCTGGTCGACGGGATCATCGCCGATCGCCGGGCGAACCCCAACAGCGGCAAGGACCTGCTCAACCTGATGCTGACCGCGGTCGACCCGGAAACGGGTTCCGGCCTCGACGACCTCAACATCCGCTACCAGGTGCTGACGTTCCTGATCGCGGGGCACGAGACGACATCGGGGATGCTGACCTTCGCGTGGAGCTACCTGCTGCGCAATCCGGCGGTGCTGGCGCAATGCTATGCCGAAGTCGACCGGGTGCTGCCAGGGGACGCGCGGCCCGACTATGCCGCGGTGGCGCGGCTGGAGGTGATCGAGCGGGTGCTGAAGGAGGCGCTGAGGCTGTGGCCGACCGCCCCCGCCTTCACGCTGGCGCCGTTCGAGGACGAGGTGGTCGGCGGCCGCTGGCACCTGAAGAAGGATCGGCCAGTCAACGTCTTCACCGCCGGACTTCACCGGAACCCCAAGGTGTGGGCGGACCCGGACGGGTTCGATCCCGACCGCTGGCTGCCCAACAACGAGGCAGACCACCACCCCCACGCCTACAAGCCGTTCGGCAACGGCGCGCGGGCGTGCATCGGGCGGCAGTTCGCGATGGTGGAGGCCAAGATCGCGATGGCGATGCTGTTGCGCGGGTTCGTGGTCGCCGACCCGCACGGCTATCGGCTGAAGGTCAAGGAGACGCTGTCGATCAAGCCGGACGCCTTCTTCATGCGGGTGCGGACCCGGCAGCCGCACGAGCGGCTGGGTACAGGCCCCGCCGCGCCGGGCGAGGCGGCGGCAGCGACGACGGCGATCGAATCGGTGGCGGGGACGGGCCGGGGGTTCGCGGTCCTCTACGGCTCCTCGCTCGGCACCGCGCGCGACATCGCGGAGGAGATCGCCGAGCGTGCGCGTGCCGACGGGTTCGAGGTGGTGGTCCGGTCGATGGACGACAGCTTGCGCGGCGGCGGGGTGCCGGAAGACAAGGTGATCGTGGTGGTCACCGCGACCTACAACGGTCGCGCCCCCGACAGCGCGGTGGCGGTCGAGCGGGCGCTGGAGGCCGGGGCGTTCGCCGGGGCGGACTGGTCGGGGGCGAGCTTCGCGGTGCTGGGGATCGGCAACAGCCAGTGGCCGAACTTCCAGGCGTTTCCCAGGGCGGTGGACGCCGCGATCCAGGCGGCGGGAGCGACCCGGCTGGTGGCCCGGGCGGAGGCGGATGGGCAGGGCGACTTCGACGGCACGGTGGCGGGCTTCGTCCGCGACCTGTGGCGCGCGCTGGGGGCGGCGGCGGAGCCGAGCGCGGCCGCCGCGAGCCTGTCGGTGACGCCGGTCGACGCCGCCGAGGCGCGCGCGGGGGCGCTGCCCGAGCATGCGCAGCGGCTCACGGTGGTCGCCAACGCCGAGCTGGTGCGGCCGGCGGCGGGATTGTGGGACTTCGCGCAGGAGCCGCCGCGGCCGTCGACGCGGCTGGTGCGGCTGCGGCTCCCGACCGGGCAGCGCTATCACACGGGCGACCATGTCGCGGTGTATGCGCGCAACCGGCCCGAGCTGGTGGCGCGGGTGATCGCGCGGCTGGGAACGGACCCGGGCAGCCAGGTCGAGGTCGCGGGGCAGGGCGGTCGGTTCAGGCACCTGCCGCTCGGGCGCACGGTGACGGTGCGCCAGCTGCTCGAGGATTTCGTCGAACTGTCCGACCCGTTGCCGAAGCGGGCGCTGGCCGCCGTGACGAGCGGGTGCCCGCACACCCGGGGAGAACTCGCGAGGCTGGAGGCCGGGTACGAGGCGGAGGTGCTGGGCAGGCGGCTGTCGCTGGCCGACCTGCTCGACCGTTATCCGGCGATCGAGACCGACCTGGCGCAGGTGGTGGAGCTGTCGGCGCCGATCGCGCCGCGCTTCTACTCCATCGCGTCGAGCCCGCTGGTCGATCCGCACGTCGCCGACCTGATCGTCGGGACCAGCGCGGCGCCGGCCTGGTCGGGGCTGGGCGAGCATCGCGGCTTCGCGTCGAGCTACATGGCGGGGGTCGGCGAGGGAAGCGAGGTGTTCGGCTATGTCCGGCGGCCCAATCCGCCGTTCGCGCCGCCGGCCGATCCGGCGGTGCCGGTGATCCTGGTCGGGCCGGGGACCGGTTTCGCGCCGCTCAGGGGTTTCATGCAGGAACGCGCGGCGCGTCGGGCGACGGGCGAGGCGGTGGGGGCGTGCCTGCTCGCCTTCGGGTGCCGGCATCCCGACCATGACTGGCTGTGCCGCGAGGAGATGGAGGGTTGGCGGGATGAGGGGCTGGCCGAGCTGCTGCTCGCCTTCTCGGCGGTGCCGAGCCACCCGTGGCGCTTCGTCCAGGACGCGCTGTGGGCCGAGCAGGAGCGGGTATGGGCGCTGGTCGAGACGGGCGCGCAGGTCTTCCTATGCGGTGACGGGCGGCACATGGCCCCGGCGGTGCGCGACACGCTGATCCGCATCTGCATGCAGCAGCGCGGTGTCGAGCACGCCCAGGGATCGGCATGGCTGGAGGGGATGATCGCCGGCGGGCGGTTCCACCAGGACGTGTTCGGGTTCGGGAAATGACGGCCTTTCAGGATGGATCGCCGCCTGCGCGCGCTCGTCCGGCGCGCGACGGACGCGGGGACACATGACTTGCCCGCGCGGGTGACGGGCGGCGCGCGGTTCGCTATCGGACCGGCACGCATCACGGCCGACAGGGATTATCAGTGCTGGACCTCCACTTCATCGAGCACAATGCCGAGCTGATCCGGCGCAACAATGCCGATCGGCACGTCGAGGTGGACGTCGACGCGCTGGTCGCGGCATCGGGGGAGCGCAAGCGGCTGATCGCGGTGGGCGAGGCGCTCCGGGTCGAGGCCAAGGGGCTCGCGGGCAAGGGGCGGTCGGACGCCGACATCGCCCGCGCGCGCGCGATCAAGGAGGAGGAGCGGGTCGCCAAGGCCGACCTCGCGGCGGTGGAGGAGCGGGTCAAGCTGCTCCAGGCGCGCATCCCCAACCTGACCCATCCCGAGACGCCGCGGGGGGAGGAGGCCGACTTCGCGGTGCGCGCGACCCCCGACGAGGCGACGCTCAGACGGCGCGGGGGCGCGGGCGACCATGTCGACGTGATGACCGCACAGGGCTGGCTCGACATGGAGGCGGGTACGTCGGTGGCGGGGCCGGGCTTCTACTTCCTGCGCGGCGACGCGGTGCTGCTGGAGATGGCGCTGGTCCGCTACGCGCTCGACATGGCGCGCGCTCACGGCTTCGCACTGTGCACCACGCCCGAAATGGTGCGCGAGGAGATACTGGTCGGCACCGGCTTCACGCCCCGGGGTGACGAGACCAACACCTACAATGTCGAGGGCACCGACCTGTGCCTGATCGGCACCGCCGAGATGCCGCTGTGCGGGCAGTTCCGCGGGCGGATCGTGGAGGCGGCGGCGGGCGCGCCGATCCGCACCTGCGGGGTCAGCCACTGTTTCCGGACCGAGCGCGCGGCGGGTCGCGCGACGCGGGGGCTGTACCGCGTCCACCAGTTCACCAAGGTCGAGCTGGTGGTGGTGTGCACCCCCGAGGAGTCGGAGGCCGAGCACGCCCGGCTGCTGGCGCTGGAGCGGGCGATCTTCGACGGGCTGGAGATCCCCTACAGGGTGCTCGACGTGGCGAGCGGCGACCTGGGCGCGTCGGCGTATCGCAAGTTCGATCTCGAGGCGTGGATGCCGGGGCGCGGCGAGGACGGGGCGTTCGGGGAGGTGACCTCGGCGAGCAACTGCCTCGATTATCAGGCGCGCCGCCTGGGCATCCGGTACCGCCGGGAGGACGGGAAGCCGGCGCTGGCGCATACGCTGAACGGCACCGCGATCGCCACCGGGCGGGCGATGATCGCGCTGATCGAGAACCATCTCGACGGCGACCGGGTGCGCATCCCGGCGGCGCTGGTGCCGTTCTACGGCGCGGACACCATGGGCGGCTGACGAGGGGGCGAGATCGAGCCCGTCGGCACGGTCGCGTCGCCGGGGGAGCGACCGCCGATCGTCGGCTCAGCGCGACCCGCCGGCGCGCAGGTCGACCGGGCGGCCGCGCACGTAGCCGAGCACGCCGGGGATCGGCGCCAGCCGGTTGATCCCGGAAGCGCCGGGTTCGCGGAACGGCCCCATCACCGCCAGCCGCGCGGGTTCGACGGGGAGCGCGCCCAACCCTGCCGGGCGCGGCGAGCCGGCGGTCGCGGGCACCAGCGCCTGGCCGAACACGAAGCCGTACTGCGCCATGTGTTCGCCGAGCCGATCCTCCAGGTGCGGCAACGGCGAGTCGCCGTGGACCTTGTCGGCATACAGGTCGCCGAGCTGGGTCACCACGCCCGCGCGCGCGTCGAAGCCGACGGTGCCGAGGCAGTTGCAGGTCACCAGCCCGCGCGACAGCGTCACGCCGTACAGCACGTAGCGGCCGGGCGGCACCTCCAGTAGCAGCGTGCGCAGACCGCCGTCCTCGACGAACTTGCCCGGCCCGACGGTGAAGGCGTTGGCGGGGCCGCGATGGTCGAAGGGCAGCTCGTCGATCGTCGGCACCGCCCCGCCCTTGGCGTCGCGCGTCAGCTTGGGCAGGGCGGCGTCGTAGGCGGCCTGACGCGCGGCGAGATAGGCGACGGTCTCCGTGGGGCTGGGTACGCGCAGCAGCACGTGCTGGATCGCGAACAGCCCGGATTTCGCGCGGCTGGTGCGGAGCAGGAGGTAGGCGGCGTCGGGCCTGAGCGCCGCGGGGATGGCGGTGAGTTGGACCACGCCCTCGGCATCCTTCGCCGCCGCAGGGCGCGCGGGCGCGGCGATCGCCAGCGCGGCGAGCACCGCCGCATGCAGGGCCCGGCCGCTCACTTCACCACCGCGGCGTCGGCGGGGGCGGGCCCGGAGGCCAGCTTCGCCTGCATCGCCACCAGCCTGTCCTCCTCGCCCTCGTTGATGGACTTCCAGTCGGCCTCGGCGATCGGATAGCGGGCGTAGCCGCGCGTCTCCATGCAGCGGCGCATCTTGTTGCTGCGCAGGCCGCGCTCCATCGGGCCGGCGATGATCGACCCGATTGCCGCACCCACCAGCCCGTAAGCCTGGCCGCCGGCGGGGCTGCGGCGCGGGGACGTGCCGTCGCCGCTCCATGCGACGAAGCCCGGCACCTGCGCGGGGCCGCCGACCGGCAGGTAGGCGCGGCATTCGCGCAGGTCCTGATGGGCCTCGGCGAACGTGGTCGAGGTTTTGTGGAAGTAGTAGAATTTGTAGCCCTGCTCGCGCGCCTTGGCGTCGACGGCGGCGCGGACGTCGGGGACGGCGATCGTCGCGGGTTCGGGCAGCGCCTGGGCCGGGGCGAGCAGCAGGGCGGCGACGAGGGCGAGGGGCATCGGGCGAGTAGATCGCACCGCGTAACGATCGTCAAGCGAGCGCCCGGCCGGGACTTCCGGCCGCCCCGCCGAGCGACTAGGGTCCCGTCCACCGCCCACGGCGTCGTCCAGAACGCCGGCCGGAGAGGAGAGAACCGGATGCAGCAACTGAGCGCGCAGGACGCGTCGTTCGTCTATCTGGAGACGCCGCACACGCCGATGCATATCGGGTCGGTCGGCATCTACGACCCCTCGACCGCCCCGGGCGGGTTCGTCAGGTTCAAGGATATCCTTCGCTTCATCCAGTCGCGGTTGGGCGGGGCGCGGAGTTTCCGCCAGCGGCTGGTCAGGGTGCCGTTCGACCTCGACCATCCGTACTGGATCGAGGACCCGGAGTTCGACATCGAGTTCCACGTCCGCCACATCGCACTGCCCAAGCCCGGCGACTGGCGGCAGCTGTGCATCCAGGTGGCGCGGCTCCATGCCCGGCCGATGGACCTGACCAAGCCCCTGTGGGAGTTCACGATCGTCGAGGGGCTCGACAACATCGAGGGGCTGCCGCCCGGCTGCTTCGCGCTGGTCAGCAAGGTCCATCACGCCGCGATCGACGGCATGTCGGGGGTCGAGATGTCGGCGGCGGTCCACGACCTGGACGCGTCGATGACCGCGCCGGAGGCGGCGGACCGGTGGCGGGCGGAGGACATGCCCAAGGTCGCCGACCTGTTGGTGCGCAGCTATTTCAACAACCTGGTCCAGCCGATGCGGGTGGTGGAGACGATCGGGCGGTCGCTGCCGGGGATGGCGCGGCTGGGGGTGCAGGCGGCCAAGGGCGACGTGTCGGTCAGGAACGCCAAGCCGGCGCCCAAGACCCGGTTCAACGGCAAGGTCTCCGCCCACCGCGCCTGGGACGCGGTGCCGCTGCCGCTCGCCGCCGTCCGACGGATCAAGGACGCGGTGCCGGGCGCGACGGTCAACGACGTCATCCTCTCCATCGTCGGCGGCGCGCTCAGGACCTACCTGCGCGACAAGGACGAGCTGCCGCGCGACAGCCTGTCGGCGATGGCGCCGATCTCCGTCCGGGGCGAGGGCGAGAAGGCGGCGCTGGGCAACCTCGTCTCGGCGATGGTGGTGGCGTTGGGGACGCAGGTCGAGGACCCGGTGGAGCGGCTGCGCCACGTCCATGACGAGGCGGTCAACTCCAAGGCGCTGACCGGCGCGGTGGGGGCCAGGAACCTCGCCGACTATTCGCAGCTGATCCCGTCGGGCCTCGCCGGGCTGGCGGCGCGGCTATATACGCGGGTGGGGGCGGCGAACGCCCATGCGCCCGTGTTCAACTGCGTCGTCACCAACGTGCCGGGCAGCCGCGTGCCGCTCTACTTCGCGGGCGCCAGGATGGTGGCGATGTACGGCACCGGGCCGCTGTTCGACGGCATGGGGCTGATCAACACCATCTATTCCTACGGCGACACCATCGCGATCTCCTTCACCGCGGATCGCGCGGCGATGCCCGATCCCGACGCCTATGCGGCGGCGCTGCGCGGCGCCTTCGCAGCGCTGGAGGGCCGGGTGGCGACGGACGGGCGGCAACCAACGCCCGCCTCGCCAGTTGGTGGGGAGGAGAAGCCCGCCAGGAAGCGCCGGGCGAAGCAGGAGGCATGACCGTGGCCGACGAGACCATCGCGCAGAACGATCCCACCAAGGACCGGATCGACCAGGCGGCGAACGCGACCAAGTCCGCGACCGACCAGGCGGCCAACGCGGCGCGCGACGCGACCGACCGCCTGCGCGAGGGGGCGGAGAAGGCGCGGGAGACCTTCCAGGACAAGGTGGTCGATCCGGCGCGACGCGCGGGCGAGGCGATGAAGGCGTCGGGTCAGAAGATGGCGGAGGGCGGCTCCACCATCGGCACCAGGATGATCGACCAGGCGGAGACCAACGCCCACGAGGCGTTCGCCGCGATGCGCCGCGCCGCGTCCGCCAAGGACGTGTCGGAGGTGATGAAGATCCAAGGTGATTACCTGCGCGAGCAGGGGACCCGGTCGATGGCGCAGGCGCGCGAGATCGGCGAACTCATCATGCAGTTCGGGCGCGACGCCGTGCAGCCGTTGAAGGGCGGCGGGAGCGAGTAACTCCTCCCGCGGGACACCTTACAGGTAGCGGCCCAGCGCCGACCAGGCGGGCAGCTTCGCGGCGAGCCCGACCGTGTGGAGCGGGCTGGACGAAGGGAGGGTGATCCTGGCGACGGTCGGGCAGGCGGCGGCGAGCGTCGCCGCGCCGATCCGCCCGGCCGTCGCGCCGTTGAAGGCGATGAGGCGCAGCTCGGGTAGCGCGTCCGCCAGTGCCGCGAGGTCGTTCGCGGCGACGTCCCGCAGCGCCGCATCGGTGCTGCCCCGGCGGCGGGCGGTGGCGACCACGTCCCACAACCCTATGCCGGCCAGTCGCAGCGCCGCCAGCCTTTCCTCATAGCCGAGCGCGGCGAGGTCGCGGCCGATCGCGGCACCGGTCAGCCGCCAGAACTGGTTCTGCGGGTGCGCGTAGTAGCGCCCGGCGGCGAGCGACCTCTCCCCCGGCAGGCTGCCGAGCACCAGTACGCGGGTGGCGCCATCCACCACCGGCGCGAAGCTCGCCTTTAGCGTGTCGGTCACGCCAGCGCACCTTGCCGGCGGGCAAGCAATGCTGGGTTGTCGCAGGTCCCGACGCGGCGCATGTGAGCGGCATGCACACCACGCCCGGCACCCTCTCGCTGATCGGCAACACCCCCCTTGTCCGGCTCAAGGGGCCGAGCGAGGCGACCGGGTGCGACATCTACGGCAAGTGCGAGTTCACCAATCCCGGCGCAAGCGTGAAGGATCGCGCCGCGCTGTTCATCGTGGAGGACGCGGAGGCGCGGGGGCTGCTCAAACCCGGCGGGACCATCGTCGAGGGGACGGCGGGCAACACCGGCATCGGGCTGGCGCTGGTCGCCAACGCCAAGGGGTACAGGACGATCATCGTCATGCCCGAGACCCAGAGCCGCGAGAAGATGGACACGCTGCGCGCGCTGGGCGCCGAGCTGGTGCTGGTCGCTGCCGCGCCGTATTCGTCGCCCTGCCATTTCGTCCATACCAGCCGCCGCATCGCCGAGGAGACCGATAACGCGGTCTGGGCGAACCAGTTCGACAACATCGCGAATCGGCGCGCGCACATCGCCGGCACCGCCGAGGAGATCTGGGCGCAGATGGACGGGCGGATCGACGGCTTCGTCTGCGCGGCGGGGACCGGCGGCACGCTCGCCGGGGTAGGGCTGGGGCTCAAGGCCAAGGACGAGCGGGTGACGATCGCGCTTGCCGATCCGCACGGCGCCGCGCTCTACGACTATTACGCACACGGTGAGTTGCGCGCCGAGGGCTCGTCGGTCGCCGAGGGGATCGGCCAGGGGCGGATCACCGCGAATCTGGAGGGCGCGCCGGTCGACACGCAGTTCCGCATCTCGGACGCGGAGGGGTGGGAATGGGTGCGCCGCCTGCTCGCCGAGGAGGGGCTGTGCCTGGGGTTGTCGAGCGGGATCAACGTCGCCGGCGCGGTCGCGCTGGCGCGGCGGATGGGACCCGTTAAGCGTCTGGTAACCATCCTTTGCGATACTGGGTTCCGCTACCTGTCCACGCTCTACGATCCCGACTGGCGGGCCGCGAAGGGGTTGGACTAGGTTCGACCTGGACCTTTCCCGTCCTGGTCGGGTAGGTAAAGGACGGATGACGGACCCGAGCGACGATCTCCAGACCACGCAACGCCTGCGCGTCGGCATGATCGGGCTGGTCGCGGTGGTGTTGTTGATCGCGTTGGCAGGCTGGATCATCGGCTCGGCCGACCATGCGACCGCCAACGGAACGGTGGAGATCGCCGTCGGCAACGTCACCGGCGGCAACGCCGCGACGGGGGAGCCGCTCGCCGAGTTGGGCGCCACTCCCGGCACCCTCAACGACCAGGTCGCCGACGCCCGCTGACGGGCGCTTCACCGCCGGACGTAGACCGGCGCGGCCGTCCTCGCGGCCACGGCGCCGACTGATGCGGACCGCCTCCGCTCGCAACCATGGGCCTCTGTGCGCTGCGGCACCGTCGTGCCGAGCAATACGCCGAGTCGAGTCGAGTGGCTGACCGCGGCGGGTCGTGCGGGACGCACGTCCATGGCCATGGCGGACTGCCGCCCCCGGCGGCGGTCGGGGCAGGTGGCCGTCCCCGCGGAGCATCAATTTTTCCCCCAACCTCGTACTGTTTTCCCCCGCTATCCCCAAAAATCCCGTTGCGTCCCACCACCTGCCCAGTTAATCGGCGTTAACAGCAGGGCAGTTGCATCGTCTGTGCGGAGCAGACCCGGTGGCGCGTGATCGCTCCCGGGAAGGCCCGGTCTTGTGCGAGGTGGCGTGGCGCGACGGGGGCGATATCAGGGACACGGGATCGGGCTTGTCGACGACAAGGGCCGGGTCGCGATTCCCGCACCGCTCCGAGCGACGCTGGCGGCCAACGCGCCGCGCGCCGACGGCAAGGGCGGCGGCAGCATCGTGATCGGCGCGCACGAGAGCAGCAAGTGCCTGCTCGCCTACGATCCCGCCTATCTCGACATCCTCGCCGACGACGTGGCGCGCCGCACCGCGGAGAGCCTGTCGGACGGCCGCTACGACGATAATATCCGACGCGCCGCGGCGAACGGCGAGGAGGTGCCGTTCGACGGATCGGGGCGGTTCATCATGCCCGATTTCCCGCGATTCCACGCCGACATCGGCGAGTATGCCTTCTTCTACGGCCAGTTCGACGTCATCGAGATCTGGAACCCGCGCGTCCTGCTCGACACCGACGGGCTGCCCGATGTGATGAAGAACATGGCGACCTTCTACATGAAGCAGAAGGGGATCGCATCGTGAGCGTCTCCGTGCGCGTCGAGGCGGACGGAGCGTCGCACGTCCCCGTGCTGCTGGACGAGGTCGTCGTCGCGCTCGCCCCCGTTTCCGGCGAGACGATGGTCGACGCCACCTTCGGGGCGGGCGGCTATTCGCGCGCGATCCTGGCGACCGGCGCGCAGGTGATCGCGTTCGACCGCGATCCGGACGCCGTCGCGTCCGGCGAGGCCCTGGCCGCCGCGGAGGCCGGGTTCCAGATCGTCCATGCCGATTTCTCCGGGCTGGACCGGGCCGGGGCGGTCGACGGCGTGACCATGGACATCGGCGTGTCCTCCATGCAGCTCGACTGGGCGGAGCGCGGCTTCTCGTTCGGGCAGGACGGGCCGCTCGACATGCGGATGAGCCGGGCAGGGCCGTCGGCCGCCGACTTCCTCAACGAGGCGGACGAGGGCGCGATCGCGGACGTGCTCTACCATTACGGCGAGGAGCGCCAGTCGCGCCGCGTCGCGCGCGCGATCGTCGCGGCGCGGCCGCTGACCCGGACGGGCGAGCTCGCCGCGATCGTGCGCCGCGCGCTCGGCCACAAGCCGCACGAGAAGAAGGACCCGGCGACCCGGACCTTTCAGGCGGTCCGCATCCACGTGAACCGCGAGCTGGACGAGCTCGCGGGCGGGCTCGCCGCCGCCGAGCGGGCGCTGAAGCCCGGTGGGCGGTTGGCGGTGGTGACCTTTCACTCGCTGGAGGATCGGGTCGTGAAGCGCTTCCTGCGGGAGCGGTCGGGATCGGAGCCTTCAGGTTCGCGTCACCTGCCGCAGGCCACGGCCGGTCGCGCACCGAGCTTCGAGGGGGTTGGCCGCGCGATCCGCGCGGGCGAGGCGGAGGTGGCGCGCAACCCGCGCGCGCGCTCCGCGACATTGAGGACGGCGACCCGCACCGCGGCGGCGGCATGGGACGATGGTATGCTTACACAGGGGTTCACGGCATGACGGCGGCGTATCGGTTGAAGGGTGTGGGTTGGCTGGGCGCGAGCGTGGCGATCGTGCTAGGCTTCTACCTGGTCAGCCTCCAGGTCGCGGCGACCCGCAAGAAGCTGGACGACGTCAACGGGCAGATCGCCTCGGCCGAGCGCGACATCCGCGCGCTGGAGACCGAGTTCGGCACCCGCGCCAACCTGGCGCAGCTGGAGAAGTGGAACGGCGACACGCTGGCGCTGACCGCGCCGGTGGCAGGCCAGTTCGTGACGGACGAGGCGGCGCTCGCCTCGCTGGACGCGCGCGCGCTGCCTGCGGAGGGTGAGGTGAAGATGGCGTCCCTGGTGGTGCCGTCGCTGCCGACGCTGTCGCCGGTGCCCGCCGCGCCTGTCACGCCCATCCCGGTCAGCCGGCCCGCGCCCGCCGCCGTACCGGCCACGGGGCCGACCGTCGTCCGCGTCGCCGCGACGACCAGGCCCATGCCGCCGGTCGCCCCCGCGATCGAGGCGCAACGCGGGGAGGGCGGCCGCACCGAGACCGCGCGCGCGGTCGCCGCCGTCGCCAAGGTCCGCCCGCAGGCGGTGGCGATGCTCGACCGCAAGCTGCTGAGCGACTCGACGCTCGGCGACCTCCTCGCCAGCGCCAAGGCCGAGGCGGGTCGCCGCCATTGACCGTGCTGGTCGCCCGACCGTCCGCCGCGAGACGTAGCCCCGGCCAGCGCCAGCAGCTGGTCGCGGTGTCGCACATGCGGCTGATGATGCTGATGCTGGTCTTCGCCGCCGCGGTGGTGGTGGTGATCGGGCGGCTGGGGCTGCTCGCCGCGTTCGCGGGCGCGGAGCGCGAGGCCGGCGTCGCGACGCTCGCCGCGCGCGGGGACATCGTCGACCGCAACGGCGCGCCGCTGGCCCGGACGATCGACGCCTGGACCATCGCGGTCCACCCCAAGAAGCTGATCGGCGACCCGACCGAGATCGCTGCCAAGCTCGCCGCCCTGATGCCCGACCGCGGCGACCAGGCCTGGTTCTACGCACAGCTGACCAAGGGCGTCAGCTTCACCTATCTCCAGCGCCGCGCCTCGCCGCATCTGGTCGAGCAGGTCAACGCGATCGGCGAGCCCGCCATCGTGTTCGCGCGCGAGACCCAGCGCCTCTACCCGCAGTCGAGCCTCGCCGCCCACGCGCTCGGCTTCCTGTCCACCGACGGCCACGGCATGTCGGGGATGGAGCGGGTGCTCGACCAGCAGCTGACCGGCGCGGGGCCCGCGCATCCGGTGGCGCTGTCGCTCGACACCCGCGTCCAGGCGGCGATGCAGTCGGAACTGGCGCGCGCGATGGCGACCTTCTCCGCGCGCGGGGCGGCGGGGCTGGTGCTCGACGTCGACACCGGCGAGGTGATCTCGATGGTGTCGCTGCCGGTGTTCAACCCCAATCGGGTCGGCATGTCGGGCAGCGAGGAGCTGCGCAACAACACCGTCCAGAGCGTCTACGAGCTGGGCTCCACCTTCAAGCCGATCACCGTCGCCACCGCGCTCGACACCGGGGCGATCGGCATGAACCGCCGCTTCGACGCCACCCACCCGCTCAAGGTCGGCCGCTTCACCATCCATGACGAGCGCGGCGACCCCGAGCGTTGGCTGACCATGCCCGAGACGCTCATCTATTCGTCCAACATCGCCACCGCCCGGATCGCGGACGAGCTGGGACCGCAGCGGATGCAGGCGATGTTCCGCAAGCTCGACTTCCACAACAAGCCGCAGATCGAGCTGGTCGAGAAGGGGCGGCCGCTGTGGCCGGGCTATTGGGCGCGCACCACCACCATGACCACCGCCTACGGCCATGGCATCGCGATCACCCCGCTCCAGCTCGCCTCCGCCTACGCCGCGTTGGTCAACGGCGGCACCTGGCGCCCGTCGACCCTGCTCAAGGTCGGGCCCGGCCATCCGGTGCCCGCCGGGCGCCGCGTCATCAGCGAGGCGACCAGTTACCGCATGCGCCAGATGCTGCGGCTGATCGTGCTGAAGGGCACCGGCCGCAAGGGCGAGGCGCCCGGCTACCGTGTCGCGGGCAAGACCGGCACGGGCGAGGTGCCGACCGCCGGCGGCTACGACCGGTCGCGCAACATGGCGACCTTCGTCGCGGCCTTCCCGATCGACAAGCCCCGTTACGTCGTCCTGTCGATGCTCGACTCGCCGCAGGGCACCAAGGAGACCGGCGGCTGGAAGACCGCCGCATGGAACGCCGCGCCCGTGGTCGGCCGCGTCGTCAGCCGCGTCGGCGCGATGCTGGGCGTGATCCCCGACGACGCCCGCGACATCGACGAGACCGACCTGCTGCCGCTGTTGTGGACGGCACCGGGCGAGAAGCAGGTCGACGGGCGTTGAGGGGCCGGGCATGAGATTGGGCGTGCTCACCGGCGGCGACGAGTCCGCGGCCGTGACGGGGCTCGCCATCGACCACCGCAAGGTCGCGCCCGGCACGATCTTCGGCGCGTTTTCCGGCGCCCGCGTCAACGGCGAGGATTTCGTCCCCGCCGCGATCGCCGCGGGCGCGATCGCCGTGGTGGCGCGGCCGGACGTGCGGGTCGAGGGCGCTCTCCATATCGCCGACGCGAACCCGCGGCGCGCCTTTGCGGCGATCGCCGCACGCTTCTTCGCGCCCTTTCCGCCGACCACAGTCGCGGTCACCGGCACCAACGGCAAGACCTCCACCGTTGAGATGGTTCGCCAGCTCTGGCGCATGGCGGGCCACCACGCCGCGAGCATCGGCACGCTGGGCGTCACCACCGCCGACGAGCGCGTGCATACCGGCCTCACCACGCCCGACGTCGTCACCTTCCTCGCCAACGTCGCCGGGCTGGAGCGTGAGGGCGTCACCCATCTCGCTTTCGAGGCGTCGAGCCACGGCCTCGACCAGTATCGGACCGAGGGGCTGCCGGTCACCGCGGCGGCGTTCACCAATCTCAGCCGCGACCATCTCGACTATCACGCCGACATGGAGAGCTATCTCGCCGCCAAGCTCCGCCTCTTTGACGAGGTGCTCGGGCCCGACGGCACGGCGGTGGTCTGGGCCGACGACCCCGCCGCCCCGCAGGCGATCGCCGCGGCAGGGTCGCGGCGGGTCATGACGGTCGGCACCACGGGCGAGGCGATCCGGCTCGTCTCGCGGGAGCCCACCGCGTTTGGACAGACGCTCACGGTCGAGTGCGGCGACGGCGTGCTGACGACCGACCTGCCGCTGATCGGCGCCTATCAGGCCGCCAACGCCCTGGTGTCGGCGGCGCTCGCGGTCGCGACCGGCGCGCCGTTGCGCGCGACCCTGGCCAACCTGTCGCGGCTCCAGCCCGTCCGCGGCCGGCTCGAGCGCGCGGCGATTGCCCGCTCGGGCGCGCCCGTCTACGTCGACTATGCCCACACCCCCGATGCGCTGGAGGCGGCGATCGCGGCGTTGCGCCCGCACGCGAGGGGGCGCCTGATCCTGGTGTTCGGCGCGGGCGGCGACCGCGATCCGGGCAAGCGCGCGCCCATGGGCGCGGCCGCCGCGGCAGGCGCTGACGTGGTGATCGTCACCGACGACAATCCTCGCGGCGAAGAGGCTGCGCTGATCCGGCGGTCGGTGCTGGCGGGCGCGCCGGGCGCGATCGAGATCGGCGACCGGCGCGCGGCGATCGCCGCCGCGGTGGGGCAGGCGGGCAAGGGCGACATCGTCCTGGTCGCCGGCAAGGGCCATGAGCAGGGGCAGGTCGTCGGCGACCTCGTGCTGCCGTTCGACGATGTCCAGGTCGCGCGCGAGGTGGCGGCGTGATGTCCCACGCGACATGCTCCCGTCTTCTTCAGGAGAGGGGCCGGGGGCGGGGCCTCGCCACGAGCGTACCGCTTGCCGCACCATCCCACCCCAACCCCTCGCCTGAAGGGGAGGGGCCATGAGCGCGCTCTGGTCAGCGGCCGAGATCGCCCGCGCGACGGGCGGCACCGCGTCCGCCGTCTTCGCCGCGCACGGCGTCGCGTTCGACAGCCGTGAGGTCGGGCGGGGCGACCTGTTCGTGGCGCTGAGGGGCGAGAGCAGCGACGGGCATCGCTTCGCCGCGCAGGCGTTCGCGCAAGGGGCCGCGGGAGCGATCGTGTCCGAGCGGGTCGACGGCCCGCACATCCTCGTCGCCGACACCACCGAGGCACTCGACGCGCTGGCGCGGGCGGCGCGGGCGCGGACCGGTGCGCGGGTGGTCGGGGTCACCGGCTCGGTCGGCAAGACCGGCACCAAGGAGGCGCTGTTCGCGTGCCTCGACCGGGTGTGGCCGGGCGAGGTCCACCGGTCGGTCAAGAGCTACAACAACCACACCGGCGTGCCGCTCAGCCTCTCGCGGATGCCGGCGGCGACCCGCGCCGCGGTGCTGGAGATGGGGATGAACCATGCCGGCGAACTCGCCGTGCTGACCCGCCTCGTCCGCCCGCACGTCGCGATCGTCACCGCGATCGCGCCGGCGCACACCGCCTTCTTCTCGGGCGAGGAGGCGATCGCTGACGCCAAGGGCGAGATCTTCGAGGGGCTGGAACCCGGTGGCACCGCAATAGTGCCGTGGGATTCGCCGCATCGCGATCGGCTGCTCGCCGCCGCGCGGCCGCATGCCGGGCGGATCGTCACCTTCGGGCGCGGCGAGGGCGCCGACGTTCGCGCGATCGAGGCGGTGCGCGTGCCCGCCGGCACCTTCGTCACCGCCGGGCTGGGGGATCGCGAGCTGAGTTTCACCCTGGCACCGCCGGGCGATCATTGGGTGTCCAACGCGTTGGCGGTGCTCGCCGCGGTGGAGGCGGTCGGCGGCGACCTGGGGCTCGCCGGGCTGGCGCTGGCCGAGATGGGCGGACTGCCCGGGCGCGGCGCGCGGCGGATGGTCGCCGTGGAGGCCGGCGAGGCGCTGCTGATCGACGAGAGCTACAACGCCAACCCCGCCTCGATGCGCGCAACGCTGGCGGTGCTGGCGCAGGAGCCGGGGCGGCACGTCGCGGTGCTGGGCGAGATGCGCGAGCTGGGCGACGCCTCGGCGGCGTACCATGCCGGGCTGGCCGAACCGATCCGCGCCGCGCGGGTCGAAACGGCGCTGTTGGTCGGCGAAGCGATGGCGCCGCTCGCCGAGGCGCTCGACGGGAGGGTCGCGGTCGTGCATGTGCCCGACGCCGCCGCCGCGCTTGATCGTCTCCGGACGGTGATCGCGCCGGGCGACGCGGTGCTCGTCAAGGGATCGAACGGAGTCGGCCTGTCACGCGTCGTGGCGGCGCTCGGGGGCGGATAGATGCTGTACTGGATCGCCGAGCAGCTGGGCTTCCCCGGCCTCCTCAACCTCATCCGCTACCAGAGCTTCCGCACCGGCGCGGCGGTCGCCACCGCGCTGCTGATCGGCCTGCTGATCGGGCCGAAGTTCATCGGCTGGCTGCGCGTCCGCCAGGGCAAGGGCCAGCCGATCCGCGCCGACGGGCCCCAGACCCACCTCGCCAAGCGCGGCACGCCGACCATGGGCGGCCTCATGATCCTGACCGCGATGAGCCTCGCTGTGCTGATCTGGATGGACCCGCGCAGCCCGTATGTCTGGGCGTGCCTGTTCGTCACCCTCGGCTTCGGCGCGATCGGGTTCCTCGACGATTACGACAAGGTCAGGAAGGCGTCGACCGCCGGCATTTCCGGCCGCATGCGGCTCGCGCTGGAGTTCCTGATCGCCGGGATCGCGGCCTACATCATCATGCGGCAGAACGGGCCGCACCTCTATTTTCCCTTCACCCAGCGCTGGTACCTCGACCTCGGCTACGCCTTTCCGGTGTTCGGGGCGTTCGTGATCGTCGCGTTCGGCAATTCGGTGAACCTCACCGACGGGCTCGACGGGCTGGCGACCATGCCGGTCATCATCGCCTCGGTCGCGCTGATGGTCATCGTCTACCTGGCGGGGAACGTGAAGTTCGCCGACTATCTCGGCATCCCGCATGTCCCCTTCTCGGGCGAGCTGGCGATCTTCTGCGGCGCGATCGTCGGGGCAGGGCTGGCGTTCCTGTGGTACAACGCGCCGCCCGCGGCGGTGTTCATGGGCGACACCGGCAGCCTGGCGCTGGGCGGCGCGCTCGGCACGATCGCGGTGGTCGCGCATCACGAGATCGTGCTCGGCATCATCGGCGGTCTGTTCGTGGTCGAGGCGCTGTCGGTGATCGTCCAGGTGTTCTGGTACAAGCGGACCGGCAAGCGCATCTTCCGCATGGCGCCGATCCACCACCATTTCGAGCAGCTCGGCTGGTCGGAGCCGACGGTGGTGATCCGCTTCTGGATCATCAGCCTGGTGCTGGCGCTCGCCGGCCTGTCGACGTTGAAGCTGCGGTGAGCGGCCTGTTCTTCTCCATCATGCCGGGCTCGTCCCGGCATCCAGGGCGGCAAGCGCCGACCTGCGTGCGTCGCGCGGAACCCTGGACGCCGGGACAAGCCCGGGGTGACGAAGCATGATTACCTCCAAGACTTGGGCCGGGAAGCGCTACGCCGTCCTCGGCCTCGCCCGCTCCGGCCTCGCGACGGTGAAGGCGCTTGCGGCGGCGGGCGCGCACGTCGTCGCGTGGGACGCAAATCCGGAGGCGCGCGAGCGGGCCGCCGGGATCGATGGCGTCATCGTCCACGATCCCGCTACGCTCGACCTCACCGGCGCGGCCGGGCTGGTCGTCTCGCCCGGCGTTCCCCTCAACACCCACCCGCTCGTCGCAAAGGCGCGCGCGGCGGGCGTGCCGGTGATCGGCGACATCGAGCTGTTCGCGCAGGCTCGCGCCGAGCTGCCCCCGCACAAGGTCGTCGGCATCACCGGCACCAACGGCAAGTCGACCACCACCGCGGTCGTCTACCACATCCTCAAGGCCGCGGGCGTGCCGACGCTGATGGGCGGCAACATCGGCCTGCCGATCCTGGCGCAGGAGCCGCTGCCGGAGAGCGGAGTCTACGTCCTCGAACTGTCGAGCTACCAGATCGACCTGACGCGGACGCTCGACTGCGATGTAGCAGTGCTGCTCAACATCACACCGGATCATCTCGACCGGTACGGGCGGTTCGAGGACTACCGAGCTTCCAAGCTGCGCCTCTTTAAGATGATGTCGCCGCCGAGCATCGGCATCGCTAACTTGCACACGGAGTATGGTAAGCAGTTGTATCGCGTGCTGTTCGAGACCCATCCCTGCGAGTTCTGGTCCAACTACGACAACAATGTCGATGACCCCTACGATCTTTGGGGAGCGTTCGACGCCAATGGCCAGACCGCATCGCGCGATCATCTCAGCACGCAGCCGCAATGGCCCAATCTTAAAGGGCCTCACAATGCCGAGAACGCCATCTCGGCTATCCTCGCGGCTCAGGCGGTTGGCGTTGTTGAAGACGTAATCAGCGAAGCGTTGAAGACCTTCACCGGCCTCCCCCACCGCATGGAGCGCGTCGCCACCTTCGACGGCGTGACCTACGTCGACGACAGCAAGGCGACCAATCCGGAGAGCACCGCCCCCGCGCTCCAGGCCTACCCCCGCGTCCACTGGATCGTCGGCGGGCGGGCCAAGGGCGACGACCTCGACGCGTGTGCGCCCGGCTTCCCCCACGTCGTCCGTGCCTACACGATCGGCGAGGCGGGGCCGCGGTTCGCGGCGATGCTCGACGGCAAGGTGCCCGTCGAGGAGGCGGGGACGCTAGAGGAGGCGGTGCGCCGCGCCGCCGCGAACGCTGCGCGCGGCGAGACGGTGCTGCTGTCGCCCGCGGCGGCGAGCTTCGACCAGTTCCGCGACTACGAGCATCGCGGGCAGGCGTTCCGCGAGGCCGTCGCGGCGTTGCCGCGTCACCCTCACCCTTCCGGCGCTGGCGCGCCTCCCTCGCTCTCCCGGCGGGAGAGGGGAGAGCCGGCGCAGCCGGCGAAGGGTGAGGGTGAGCCGCAGGGGGAGGGATCATGACCGACGCAGCACGCGCCGCACCGGGCGGACTCATCGCCAGCGTCAAGCGCCGGGGCGGGCGCGGGGACCGGTCGCCGCTCGGCACCTGGTTCTGGGACATCGACCGGATGCTCCTCCTCCTCACCCTGTTCCTGATCGCGATCGGGCTGATCGCGGTCGCCGCCGCCAGCCCCGCCTCCGCGAGCCGCTACTCGGGCGAGCACCACAAGTTCGCCGCGCTCTATTACTTCTGGCGGCAGCTGATCTGGGTCGGGCTGTCGCTGCCGGTGCTGTTCGTCGTGTCGATGCTGCCGGTCCCGACCGCCCGCCGCCTGGCGCTGATCGGCGCCGGCGTCTTCGGCGCCCTGCTCGCGCTCACGCCGCTGATCGGCGCGGTGCACAACGGCGCGCGGCGGTGGATCGGGGTCGGATTGGCCGAGTTCCAGCCGTCCGAGTTCCTGAAGCCCCTGTTCATCGTGGCGATCGCTTGGGTCCTGTCGCTGAAAGGCCGCGACGAGGAGCTGCCGACGGTGCCGATCACCGCGGTGATGACGGGCGCGGTCGCCACCTGCCTGATGCTCCAGCCCGATTTCGGCCAGACGGTGATCTTCTGCGGGGTCTGGCTGGCGCTGCTGGTGATCGCGGGGACGAAGACCCGCGTCATCGCCGGGCTGGTCGGGATGGTGCCGGTCGGGCTGGTCGCCGCCTACCTGTTCTACTCCACGGCGCGTAACCGCATCGACGCCTTCCTGTTCCCCGGCACGGAAGGCGAGGGCGCCGCCGACCATTTCCAGGTTAACGCCGCCCACGCGACGCTGACCAACGGCGGCTTCTTCGGCACCGGCCCGGGCATGGGCACCGCCAAGTTCGGCCTGCCCGAGGCGCACACCGACTACATCTTCTCGGTGATCGGCGAGGAGTTCGGGTTGATCTCGTGCGCGGTGGTGGCGATGATCTTCCTCGCCATCGTCGTGCGCGTCTTCGTCAAGCTCCTCGACGAGCAGGACGAGTTCAAGCTGCTCGCGGCGTCCGGACTCGCGGTCCAGTTCGGCGCGCAGGCGCTGATCTCGATGGCGGTCAACACCGGCATGGCCCCGTCCAAGGGAATGACGCTGCCCTTCATCTCTTACGGCGGATCGTCGATGATCGCCTTGTCGATCGGCATGGGGTTGCTCCTGGCGTTCACCCGACGCAATCCGTTCCTGACGCGTAGCCCCTACGTCGTCCGATGGAGCGGTGAGTGAGCGCAAAGCATTACGTCCTCGCGGCCGGCGGCACCGGCGGCCACATGGTCCCCGCCGCCGCGCTCGCCGCTGAGCTGACCCGCCGGGGCCACCGGGTGGCGCTGGTCAGCGACCCGCGCGGGGTGCGCTTCCCCGATCTGTTCGAGGGCGTGCAGACGCATGTCCTGCCCGCGGGCCGCTTCCAGGCGCGAAAGCCGCTCGGCTGGCTGCCCGCCGCACGGCAGATGTGGGCGGGGCGCAACATGGCGCGCGAGCTGTACCGCACCTTCCGCCCGGCGGCGGTGATCGGGTTCGGCGGCTATCCGGCGCTGCCGGCGCTGCTGGCGGCGTTCGCGGAGGGGATACCGACCGCGGTGCACGAGCAGAACGCGGTGCTCGGCCGCGTCAACCGGCTGGTCGCGACGCGGGTGGACGCGATCGCGACCAGCTATGCCGACACGCAGCGGCTCGCCGGCAAGCTGGCGGCCAAGACCCACCTCGTCGGCAACCCGGTGCGCGACGTGGTGCTGGGCTTGCGCGCCAAGCCCTATCCGCTGCTGGAGGCGGACGGCATCTTCCGCGTGCTGGTCACCGGCGGCAGCCAGGGCGCGAGCGTGCTGAGCAAGGTCGTCCCCGACGGGCTCGCGATGCTGCCACCCGCCTTCCGCAGCCGGTTGCAGGTGACCCACCAGGCGCGGATCGAGGACATCGACGCGGCGCGCGCGCAGTACGCATCGCACGGCATCCCCGCCGAGCTCGCCACCTACCTCCCCGACCTGCCCGAGCGGCTCGCCTGGGCGCACCTGGTGGTCGCGCGCGCGGGCGCCTCGACCATCGCCGAGCTGACCGCGGCGGGGCGGCCGGCGATCCTGGTGCCGCTGCCGACCGCCACCGACGACCACCAGACCGCCAACGCGCGCGAGATCACCGCGGCGGGCGGGGCGCGCACCATCGCGCAGGGTGCCTTCACCGCGGTTGAATTGGCCAAGCAGATGCAGAAGCTCGGGCTCGACCCCGCCGCGCTGGAGAATGCGGCGGGGCGGGCGAAGAGCGTCGGGCGGCCGGACGCGGTGAGCGACCTCGCCGATCTGGTCGAGAGCCTGGATGCGCCGGCGGTTAAGCTGCCGGTGGGCGTGCCGGCGCAGAAGGCGGCGTTCGCGTGACCCGGTCCCCGCATGCTCGGAGGTGGGATCGGGCTCGCTCCTTCCCGGGACCGGCCCGATGATCCGCGGGGTCGGCACCGATATCGGCGCGATCCATTTCGTCGGGATCGGCGGGATCGGCATGTCGGGGATCGCCGAGGTGATGGCGAACCTCGGCTACACCGTCACCGGCTCAGACGTGGCGGAAGGTTATGTGGTCGAGGGGCTGCGGGCCAAGGGCATCACCGTTCATATCGGCCATGCGGCGGCGAATGTCGCGGCGGCCGCAGTGGTGGTGACCTCCACCGCGATCACCCGTTCCAACCCCGAGGTCGAGGCGGCGCTGTCGGCGCGCATCCCGGTGGTGCGCCGCGCGGAGATGCTCGCCGAGCTGATGCGCCTCAAGCAGACGGTGGCGGTGGCGGGCACCCACGGCAAGACGACGACGACCTCGATGGTCGCGGCGCTGCTCGACGCAGGGGGCATCGACCCCACCGTCATCAACGGCGGCATCATCAACCAGTACGGCTCCAACGCCCGGCTCGGCACGTCGGACTGGATGGTGGTGGAAGCGGACGAGAGCGACGGCAGCTTCCTGCGCCTCGACGGTACGGTCGCGGTGGTGACCAACATCGATCCCGAGCATCTCGACCACTACGGGTCGTTCGACGCGGTCAAGGACGCGTTCGTCGAGTTCGTCGAGAACGTGCCCTTCTACGGTGCGGCGCTGCTGTGCCTCGACCATCCGGAGGTGCAGAACATCCTGCCGCGGCTGCGCGACCGGCGCGTCGTCACCTACGGCTTCTCGGCGCAGGCGGACGTGCGCGGGGTCAACGTCACGCCGGTGCCCGGCGGTAACCGCTTCGAGTGCATCGTCCGCGCGCGCGACGGCACGACGCGGTCGATCGAAGGCATCGAGCTGCCGATGCCCGGCCGCCACAACGTCCAGAACGCGCTCGCCGCGATCGGGGTGGCGCTGGAACTGGGGATCGACGACGCGACCATCCAGCAGGGCTTCGGCAAGTTCGGCGGGGTCAAGCGGCGCTTCACCAAGGTGGGCGAGGTGTCCCTGGATGACGGCACGGCCACGATCATCGACGATTACGGCCACCATCCGGTGGAGATCAGGGCGGTGCTTGCGGCAGCGCGCGAGGGGGCGAGAGGCCGGGTGATCGCGGTCGTCCAGCCGCACCGTTACTCACGGCTCGGCAACCTCATGGAGGAGTTCCGGACCGCCTTCAACGACGCCGACCGAGTGCTGGTGACCCCGGTCTACGCGGCGGGCGAGCAGCCGGTGGCGGGGGTCGACGCCGACGCGCTGGTCGAGGGGCTGAAGCGTCGCGGCCACCGCCATGCCGCCACCGTCGCGGATGCCGACGCGCTGGCGGCGGAACTGGCGGTGGAGCTGCGGGCGGGGGACATGGTGGTGTGCCTCGGCGCGGGGGACATCACCAGATGGGCGGCCGGGCTCGCGGCGGCGGTGGAGTTGAAGCGATGAACGACTGGCTCGATGCCGCGATCAAGCTCCAGAAGCAGCTGCTCGGCGTGCAGAAGAACGCGCTTGACGCCGGCGTCCACGCCAACGCCGCCGGTGCGGCGCTGGTCCAGGCGCAGGAGGCGGCCCGCCGTGCCGCCGAGGCGAACCTCGCCGCGTGGCAGGCGTGGGGGCGGTTGTGGGGCGTCGGGCCGTGGTGATCGACATGCCGGCGGCGCGGGGGCGGCTGACCCGCGACGCACCGCTCGCGCCGCTGGTGTGGTTCAAGTCGGGTGGGGCAGCCCAGTGGCTGTTCGAGCCGGCCGACGCCGACGACCTGTCCGGCTTCCTCGCCGCGCTCGCGCCCGATTTGCCGGTGTACCCGCTGGGGCTCGGATCGAATCTGATCGTCCGCGATGGTGGCATGCCGGGCGTGGTGGTGCGGCTGGGCAAGGCGTTCGCGCGCGTGTCTGCGGCCGGCACCGACCTGACCTGCGGCGGTGGGGCGAGCGGCATCCTGGTCTCCTCCACCGCGCGCGATGCCGGGATCGGCGGGGTCGAATTCCTCCGCTCTATCCCCGGCACGGTGGGCGGCTTCGTTCGCATGAACGGCGGCGCCTACGGTCGCGAGGTCGCGGACGTGCTGGTCTCGTGCGAGGTGATCCTCCGCTCGGGCGAGCGCCGGACCCTCGCCGCCGCCGACCTCGCTTACACCTACCGCCATTCGGCGCTGCCCGATCAGGCGGTGGTGATCGCCGCGACCTTTCGCGGTGCCCTCGGCGACCCCGTCGCGATCCAGGCCGAGATGGGCCGCATCGCCGCGGCGCGCGAGGCGTCGCAGCCGCTGCGTTCGAAGACGGGCGGATCGACCTTCAAGAACCCGCCGGGAGAGAGGGCCTGGGCACTGGTCGACGCCGCCGGGTGCCGGGGTCTTACCCGCGGCGATGCGCAAGTGTCGGAGAAGCATTGCAACTTCCTCCTTAACCTCGATAAGGCGACCAGCGGGGACATCGAGGCGCTGGGAGACGAGGTGCGTAGCCGGGTAAAGGCGCATTCCGGGGTGGAACTGGAATGGGAAATCCAGCGGGTGGGGGTGCCGGCGTGAGCGTGTCTCCCCGTCGTGCCGGCGGCGGCCGGCATCCACGTCTCGCCATGCGAGCGCTTTGGCGGCGTGCCGCAGCCATGGACCCCAGCCTTCGTTGGAGTGACGGGCAGCTGTGACCGGCCCCCTCCACATCGCGGTGCTTATGGGCGGCTGGTCGGCCGAGCGCGAGGTCTCGCTGCTGTCCGGTGCGGGCTGCGCCGACGCGCTGGAGCGCTTGGGGCACCGCGTCACCCGGATCGACATGGGACGCGACGTCGCGGCGCGCCTCGCCGAGGCGGCGCCCGACCTCGTGTTCAACGCGCTCCACGGCACGCCTGGGGAGGACGGCTCGGTGCAGGGGCTGATGGACTTGATGGGTTTGCGATACACCCACTCCGGGCTGGCTACCTCGGTGATCGCGATCGACAAGGTGCTGACCAAGCAGGCGCTGGTGCCCCATGGCATTCCGATGCCGGGTGGGCGGATCGTCAAGTCCGTCGAGCTGTTCGAGCGCGACCCGCTGCCGCGGCCGTACGTGCTGAAGCCGGTCAACGAGGGATCGTCGGTGGGGGTGGCGATCGTCACGGACGATGGCAACCACGGCGATCCGATCGCACGCGACGCGGCGGGACCCTGGAGCGAGTTCGACGAGCTGCTGGCCGAACCCTATGTCCGCGGGCGCGAGCTGACGGCCGCCGTCCTGGGCGACCGCGCGCTGGGGGTGACCGAGCTGGTCCCCAAGTCCGGCTGGTACGACTACGACGCCAAATACACCGACGGGATGACCGAGCACGTCTTTCCCGCCCGCATCCCCGACGCGATCGCCGAGGCGTGCAGGGGCCTCGCGCTCGAAGCGCATCGGCTGCTCGGCTGTCGCGGGGCGAGCCGGGCGGATTTCCGCTGGGACGACGATCGGGGGATCGACGGGCTGTTCCTGCTGGAGGTCAATACCCAGCCGGGCATGACCCCGCTCAGCCTCGTGCCCGAGCAGGCGCGCGGCTGCGGGATGAGCTACGACGATCTCGTCCAGGCGATCGTCGACGAGGCGCTGGAGGACGCGGACGCATGAGCCGCACCGTGAAACGCGGCGCCGAGCCGTCCCCGCGGCGCCCGGTGGCGCGGCGCAAGCCGGTCAGGGTGCCGCTCCACCGGCGGCTGCTCGCGCACGTGCCCGTTTCGGAGGAGACGGTGAAGCGCGTCGCGACCTGGGCGATCACCGGCGCCGGGGTGGTCGCGGCGGGGGCCGTGGCGGTCTGGATCGGCATCCCGGCCGCGATCGGATCGGCCGCCGCCGAGCAGATGGGGCGGGCGGGCCTGCGCGTCGAGCAGATCGAGATCACCGGGTTGAAGCGGATGGATCGCATGTCGGTCTATGCGGTCGCGCTCGACCAGCAGAGCCGGGCGATGCCGTTGGTCGACCTGGAGGCGGTGCGGCAGAAGCTCCTGCGCTACGGCTGGATCAAGGACGCGCACGTGTCGCGGCGGCTGCCCGACACGCTGCTGGTCGACATCGAGGAGCGGGAGCCCGCGGCGGTGTGGCAGGACAACGGCCAGCTCACCTTGATCGACGCGGGCGGCGTGTTGCTGGAGCCGGTCGACGCCGACGCCATCCCCGACCTGCCGCTGGTGATCGGCCCCGGCGCCGACCGGCAGGAGGCGTCGTACCAGCGCCTCCTGGCCGCCGCGCCGGCGTTGAAGCCCAGGGTCAAGGCCGCGACCTGGATCGGCAATCGGCGTTGGGACCTGACCTTCAACTCGGGCGAGGTGCTGGCGCTGCCCGAGGACGGGGCCGCAACCGCGCTGGTCAAGTTCGCCGAACTGGACGGGGCGCGTGCGCTGCTCGGGCGCGGCTGGCTGCGGTTCGACATGCGCGATCCCGCCAAGCTGGTGGCGCGCAAGCCGGGCGCGAGCCTGGCGCACAGCGTCCCCGACGACGGAACGCCGGCCCCTGCGGCCGACGCGGACACGGGCGGCGCAGCACCGTCGGGCGGACAGGAGGAGGGCTGACATGGCGAAGGCGGCACCCGAGGGGCTCATCACCGCGCTCGACATCGGATCGTCCAAGGTCTCGGCGATGATCGCGCGCAAGGGCGACGGCGGCGAGCTGATCGTGCTCGGCACCGGCCAGCGCGAGAGCCGCGGGGTTAAGCGCGGCTACATCGCGGACATGGGCGCGACCGAGACGGCGGTGCGCGAGGCGGTGGAGCAGGCCGAGCGGATCGCAGGCATCAACATCGAGGACGTGTGGGTCGGCTTCTCCGCGGGCGGGCTGGTCAGCGACGTCGCGGAGGTGGAGCTGGAACTCGGCGGCCACCGGGTCGAGCAGGGCGACATCGACGCGCTGCTCGCCACCGGGCGCCAGTCGATCGACCCGCAGGGGCGGATGGTGCTGCATGCGCAGCCCGCGCTCTACACGCTCGACGGTCTCACCGGGGTCAAGAAGCCGCTCGGGCTCCACGCCGACCGGCTGGGGGTCCACATCCACGTCGTCGCGGCGGACGGATCACCGGTCAGGAACCTGGACCTGTGCGTCCGGTCGGCGCACCTGGAGGTCAAGTCGATCATCGCCGCCCCGGTCGCCACTGGCCTCGCCTGCCTGTCGGACGAGGAGCGCGAGCTGGGGGTCGCGCTGGTCGAGCTCGGCGCGGGGATAACCAACGTGTCGCTGTTCGCCGGCGGCATGCTGGTCGGGCTGTGCTCGCTGCCGATCGGGGCGAACGACATCACCGACGACGTCGCCTCCGCCTTCGGCACCCGTCGCCAGCAGGCCGAGCGGATGAAATGCTTCCACGGCTCGGCCAATGCCTCGCCTCGCGACAATCACGACATGATCCCGGTCATGCCGGTCGCTGCCGAGGACGGCGCGGGCGAGGGCACGCAGATCACCAAGGCGGCGCTGATCGGCGTCATCCGCCAACGGCTGGAGCACCAGATGGGCGAGATCAGGAAGTCGCTCGCCCAGCTCAAGTTCGAGGGACCCGTCGGGCGCCAGGTGGTGCTGACCGGGGGCGGTGCGGAGCTCAACGGCATCGCCGACTATGCGCAGGCGGCGCTCGGCCGGTCCGTGCGGGTCGGGCGGCCGCGCGGGCTGGTGGCATTGCCCGAGGCGCATGCCGGACCGGCGTTCGCGACGCTCGCCGGGCTCGCCTTCTACGCGGCGTCGGATCCGGTCGATCTGCGCGGCACCGCGCCGGCGCCCCAGACCGTTCATCGCACCTCCAAGGGGCGGGGGCTGCTCGCGAAATTCATGGCGGCGGCCAAGGCCAATTATTGATGATCTGCGTTGTTTGGGGCTGGCACGCCCCGCGACGTTGGGGCACAAAGGTTAATCATCGGCGTCCGGGGGCAGTGTAAACGGGCGCGGCGGAGTATCTGGCATGAGCATCGAATTCATCACCCCCGAGGTCGACGAGCTGACCCCCCGCATCGCCGTGATCGGCGTCGGCGGCGCGGGCGGCAATGCGATCGGCAACATGATGCGCGCCGACGTGCAGGGCGTCGACTTCCTGGTCGCCAACACCGACGCGCAGGCGCTGAAGCAGTCCACCGCGCCCCACCGCGTCCAGCTCGGCGCCAAGATCACGCAAGGGCTGGGCGCGGGTGCCCGGCCGGAGATCGGCCGCGCCGCCGCCGAGGAGACGATCGAGAGCCTCGCCAAGCAGCTGGAGGGTGCGCACATGGTGTTCATCGCCGCCGGCATGGGCGGCGGCACCGGCACCGGCGCGGCGCCCGTCATCGCCAAGGCCGCCCGCGACATGGGCATCCTGACCGTCGGCGTGGTCACCAAGCCGTTCGCGTTCGAGGGCAACCGCCGCTCCAAGGCCGCCGACCAGGGCATCGAGGAGCTGCAGAAGTACGTCGACACGCTGATCGTCATCCCCAACCAGAACCTGTTCCTGATCGCCAACGCGAATACGACCTTCAAGGAGGCGTTCTCGATGGCGGACGAGGTCCTCCAGCAGGGCGTCCGCGGGATCACCGACCTGATGGTCATGCCCGGCCTCATCAACCTCGACTTCGCCGACGTCCGCTCGGTGATGCAGGAGATGGGCAAGGCGATGATGGGCACCGGCGAGGCGTCGGGCGACAACCGCGCGCTCGAGGCGGCGCAGAAGGCGATCGCCAACCCGCTGCTCGACGGCGTGTCGATGCAGGGGGCCAAGGGCGTCATCATCTCCATCACCGGCGGCGACGACATGCGCCTGCTGGAGGTCGACGAGGCCGCCAACCACATCCGCGAGCTGGTCGACCCCGACGCCAACATCATCTGGGGATCGGCGTTCAATCCCGACCTGGAGGGCCGCATCCGCGTGTCGGTGGTGGCGACCGGGATCGAGGCGGTGGCGCGTCCTGAGGGTGCGCAGACCACGCAGGCCGCGGCCGCGCCCGAGCCGACCCGCTCGTTCAGCTTCGGCATGACCAGGAAGCCGGACGAGCAGCCCGCGACGCTGCGGCCCGCGCCCGTCGACACCCATGCCGCGCCGACCGCGTCGCACCAGGTGGCGGCGCCCGTGGCCGCCGGGCAGCCGGCGGCAGATCAGGCCCCCGCCGCCGCGACGGACGAGCTCGTGCTTGGTGCTGAGACCATGGTGTCGGCACCGCCTGCATCACCAGCGGTCCAGTCCGCCGCACCCGCACCCGTCCAGCCCACCGCGCCCGCGCGGGTGTTCGCCGACGACGCCCCGGCCCAGCCGGCGGCGGAGGAGCGTCGCCCGTGGCTGGCGCCCGGCGGCGACGCCGCGCCGACGCCCCAGCCGCGGGTCAAGCTCGGCGGCACGCTGTTCGAGCGGATGAGCAACGCCGCCCGCGGCGCGACCCGTGACGAACCCGAGACCCGCGACGAGCCGATCGACATTCCGCGCTTCCTCCACCGGCAGAACAATCAGTAACGCCGTCGTCCATGGCCGACCGGCCGTGGGGTCGGCGTCCCCCGAGGTCGGGCGGGCGCGATCAGGGCGGGAAGCGTCATGGTGCGCGGCTTCGGTTCGCGCGCGGGTCGATGCTTGCCGCCCACGTTCATCCTGCGGCTCAAGGAGCTGGCGCTGCACCCGCGCGGCAACTCGATGCGCCGACGGTCGTAAGAGGTCGGGCCGGGCGGGCGTTGGTGCGGACCCGGCACGAACGCCGACGGCCTCGTCGGCATGCGCCGTGCTGGGTTAGATCTCATCCGCGGCGTCGGAGCGTGGGCGCTATCGATCGGGCATGCGTCCCGCATGGCCGATCGAGACCTCATGCGTGAGATCGCGGTGACCATGTACCTCGGCTAATGGTCAGCGCTTGATCGATCCACCCGTCGTGCTCGCCAAACAAACGCGCCCTCAAAGCAGGATGGCCCGCGGTTGAACCCCATCAAGCGTTCGTGTCGAGCGCAGGCGAGACATCGTGCGGCATAACCCCGTCGTGTCCCTGGACTCCGCTCGGGACGAATGGATCAAGCTGATGCCCTGCCTTAGGCGCTGTCTGCGTCTGGTAAACTTTTTCTGAGCGGCGGTTCTGATCCCAGGCTGGCGGAGGAGCCTGGCCTTGAGCAGACGCACGCTGACGGACGAGCGATGGAAGCGGATCGAGGGCCGTCTACCCGGCCGCGCAGGAATGGGGCGTAGCGGCGTCGGCAACCGGCTGTTTGTCGCTGCGATGCCGTGGATGGCGGGCAACGCGGCACGCTGGCGGGACTTGCCGGAGGTGTTCGGCAATCGGAGCGGCGGTCATGCGCGATCCTCCCGCTGATCGCATGCAGGCGTCCGGGAGCGGCTGTTCCATGCCATGGCCGACACGCCCGCACTCGAGTCCGTCCTGATCGACAGCATCTCAAGGCGTCGCGCCGATGCGACCGGCGCAAAAAAGGGGGGGGGGGGGCTGAAGCTGCCGCGACCGACCGCTCGCGCGGCGGCCTGACCACCAAGCCGCACGCGGCGGTTGATCCAATCGGCCTGCCGATCCGCAGCCACCCCACGCCGGGACAGCATGGCGGCAGCTCCTAGGCCAGAGCTCTCCTGTCCGGCTTGCGCGGGATCGGTCACGTGATCGCCGATGCCGCCTAAGACGCCGATCCGCTACGCGCCTTCATCGCCGACGACATCGGGGCCACCGCGCAGATCAAGGCCAAACCCGGTCGCGCCACCGCGCCCCGGATCAACTGGGAGCGCTACAAGGAACGCCATCAGGTTAAGTGCTTAATCAACAACCTCGAGCTTCCGCCGCATCGCCCTCCGCTGCGAGAAGACGCTGCCCGCCTTCATGGGCTTCGTTCACCTTGCCTCCGCTATGATCTGGTTACGCCCGATGCAGACAGCGCCTGGCGCGGTTTCGGACCACCCCTGTCGTCGTTCCGGCGGAGGCTGGGACCCATGTCTTCCCCGCTCTCCACACCGGCCAGACACAAACTACGGCCTGCGCTTGCGTGACGGTGATGCAGGATGATCGCAAACCGCTGCGTAACCCGAACGACCTTGGATGAAGCGCTTTGTCGGTAGGGTCGGGCTGATCATTGATGCGTGTCGCGGATCATCGCCAAAGCCCTTGCGACCGGGCTGAACCTTCGGCGCACACCTGTCATCATGGCTCGGCTCGGGTGACTGAACGCCGCGCGGCCGGCTGAGCGGCGGACGGCATCGTGCCGGGGAGATCATCCGGAAGGCCGCCGTCCCGGTCGGCCGCTCGTCGGTGCGGTGGGCCGCCCATCGTTGCGTCACCGCTCGGCGCGGTGCGGCAGGGTTTGACCCCGTCCCGGCCGCGTCACCGTTCATCGTCCGCGGTGACCGCTTCGTCGTGGCCTGCGTTGCCCGACATTGCCCGCGCGGCCGTGCTGGCGTCTACGCCGCGTTGATCCCATGCGAATGCTGTCCCTCCCGCTGCTCCTCGCGCTCGCATCGCCCGGGGCGCTCGCCGCACAGGCGATGATCCAGCCGCTGCCCGGGACGTCCGATGCGGACCTGCTCGCGGCGACTATGCGGCGGGTCGCGGCCAATCCGCTGGACGTCGACGCGCTGCTGACCGCGGGCGAGCAGTCGCTGAGGGTCGACGACCTGTCAGGCGCGGCGTCCCTGTTCGCACGCGCGGAGAAGATCGATCCCCGCAACGGCCGGGTCCGTGCGGGAATGGCGTCGATCCTGGTGCGCTCGGAGCGGCCGGGCGAGGCGCTGCGCTATTTCGCGCAGGCGCAGGCGGCGGGGCTCGACCCGCGTCGCTTCGCCGCCGACCGCGGCTTCGCCTACGACCTGGTAGGTGACCAAGCACGCGCGCAGGCGGACTACCGAACCGCGCTGGCGGGCGGGCCGGCCAACGACGAGACGGTACGCCGCTACGCGCTGTCGCTCGGCATTTCCGGGCGGGGCGAGGAGGCATTGCGCCAGCTCCAGCCGCTGCTCGGGCGGAGCGACCGCGCGGCGTGGCGTGCGCGTGCCTTCATCATGGCGATGACGGGCGATCAGTCGGGGGCGGAGCGGATCGCCGCGACGATGATGCCTGCCGGCATGGCGCAGGGACTGCGACCGTTCTTCGAGCGGTTGCCGAGCCTGCCCGCCGCCGACCGTGCCTTTGCCGTCCATTTCGGCGAGGTGCGGCCGACCCCTGAACGGATCGCCGACGCGCGCCTCGCACCGGTGCTGGCGCCCTTGCCCGTCGAGCCGCGCCCGGTGCAGGTCGCGGCGGCGACCACCGCCGCCCGGCCGGAGAGCCGGGGCGAGCGCCGCCGTCGCGAGCGCGAGGAACGCCGTGCCGCCCGCGACCGCGTCGCCCTCGCCGCCGCGTCCGCGCGTGCCGCCCCCGCCCGGACGACGCCGGCCGCGCCGTTGACGCTGCCATCCGCGGCCGCGGTCGTCACCCCGCCCGTGCAGGTGGCGGCGCTCGCGTCCCCGCGCAGCGTGCCGGTGGTCACCGCCGCGACGCCGGTGACTCCGGCCGTGACGGTCGCGCCGGGGTTCACCGGCGCGGTCGCGGCCGGACCGGTGGCGGCTCTCCCGGCGGTTTCCGAGGCCGTGCCGACGGTGCGGGCGATAGCCGAAACCGCCACGATCGCATCGCCGGCGGGCGAAGCAGGCCTGGCGCCGCTGGTCGTCGCCGCCGCGCCGCCGGTCGTCGCCCCGGTCGCCACCACCGTCGCGACCCCGACGCCGGTGCCAGCAGCGGCGGACGCGGGTGCCGGCGTGGCGCTGGCGGCGGTCGGCAGCGGCGGTGCGAGCGCGTCGGCCGACCCGCTGCCCGCACCGTCCGCCCCCCGGGGTGCGCGCACGCCGGCGGCCGACTCGGTGCTGGCACGCATCGTGGCGTCGCTGTCGATCCCCGCGGCCGAACTCGGTGTGGCGGCACCGCCGCGCGCTCCGGCGGCGGCCGGTACCACCACCGAGGGTGCCGCGCGCACCGCCGAGGCGCTGCGTACCAAGGCCGCGCGCGACGCGGTGGCGAACGCCGCGGCGGAACGGCTGGTCCGTGGGCGTGTCCGGGATACGCGGCGGGGCGCGGATGCGGCGGAGCCAGTGGAACTCGCCGCGACCGCGCAGCCTGGGTCGCGAACCGCTCGTGGCCGCCGGGGCGCCAAGGCGGGGCCCGATGCGGCCGTCACGGAGGACGCGACGCCTCGCACCGGCCGTGGTCGCCGCGACGCGGGGCCGGAGCCGGTCACCACCGCTGCTGATGCGGATGCCGCGATCCCGCGCACCGGCCGGGGCCGCCGGGGCGCGAAGCCGGAGCCGGCCACGGCGATCGCCGATACGGCGGACGCCCCGGCGCGACGCGGAGGCAAGACGGCAGCCGCCGCGCGGTCGGAGCCCGGTAAGCTGCCGACCGACCGCAAGGCCGCGGCCGACAAGAAGGCGGCCGTCGACAAGGCGGCGGAGGAGCGACGCGTCGCCCGCGCGCATCCTTCACGCATCTGGGTACAGGTCGCGGGGGGCGCCTACGAGGGCGATCTGCCCAAGGCGTGGGCCGCGACCAGGGCGAAGGCGCCCGACCTGCTCGGCGGGCGCGGCGCCTATGCGGCCAAGCTGCGCGCCACCAACCGCGTCGTCACCGGGCCGTTCAAGACCGACGCGGAGGCGCGCGCCTTCGTCAACAAGCTCGCCAAGTCCGGGGTGGCCGCGTTCCCCTTCACCAGCGACGCGGGCGAGGCGGTCACGCGGCTGCCGTCCAAGTGAGCGGTGCCTTCGTGAGCGCGGCCTAGTGGGTCCCGCCCCATGGGCGTCGGACCCGGCGGCGAGCCGCGGGCGACGCTTCGCCGAACCCGCCGCCGAGCGGGGGCCGCGCGACGCCTTCCAGCGCGACCGCGACCGGATCGTCCATTCGATCGCGTTCCGGCGGCTCCGCCACAAGACCCAGGTCTTCATGGCGCCCGACGGCGACCATTTCCGCGTCCGCCTGACCCACAGCTTGGAAGTCGGGCAGATCGGGCGCACGGTGGCGCGGGTGCTCGGGCTCAACGAGGATCTGACGGAGGCGCTGTGCCTCGCCCACGACATCGGCCACCCGCCGTTCGGCCATGCCGGCGAGGACGCGCTCAAGGCGGCGATGCGTCACGCCGGTGGGTTCGACCATAACGGCCACACGCTGCGCACCCTTACCCTGATCGAGCGGCCCTATCCGCGCTGGCCGGGATTGAACCTGAGCTGGGAGACGCTGGAAGGATTGGCCAAGCACAACGGCCCGGTGCGACACCCCGGCTGGGCGCTGGCCGAGGCCGACCGCGAGATGCCGCTGGACCTGTCGGGGCATGCCTCGCTGGAGGCGCAGGTGGCGGCGATCGCCGACGATATCGCCTACGACAATCACGACATCGACGACGGGCTGCGGGCGGGACTGTTGACCCTGGATCAGGTCCGGTCGGTGCCGATGGTGTCGCGGGTGTGGGACGGGGTGCGGTCGCGCTTTCCGGATATCGAGCCCGCCCGGCTGGCCCGCGAGCTGGTCCGCGCCCAGATCGGCACCATGGTCAACGACCTCATCGCCGAGACCAGTGCGCGGATCGCCGATGCCGGGATCGAGACCGTCGCCGACGTGCGCGCCGCCGGCCGGACGTTGGTGGGCTTCTCCGATTCGGTGCGGAACGAGGAGCGCGACCTGAAGCGCTTCATGTACGCCAACCTCTACCACCACCCGCGCCAGTTGGCGGCGGCGGCGGCCGCGGACGGGATCGTCGCGGGGTTGTTCGACCTCTATCGCGCCGAGCCCGCGGCGCTGCCCGACGAGTGGCGCGCCTCGCTGCCCCCCGAGGAGCCGGCGCGTAGCCGCCACGTCGCCGACTTCATCGCCGGCATGACCGATCGCTACGCCATCAACCGCTACCGCGCGCTGGTCGCACCCATCGAACTGCCGGAGGGATTCTAGCCCGGATCGGCATACGGTCGGCAAACCGGACGACCGATCCCTCGTCAGCCGTCAGCCGTCGTTCTCGTCCAAGGACGCATAGGGGAACCCGGGAGCGCGCGGAACCGTCGATACCGCCTTTCGAAAGGCTCGATCCCGAGGTCGGATGCGCGCGATCCGGTCCAGCACGCCACGGTCGGCAGGTCACTGCTCGGGGGCACCGGTGCATCATCGTCGGGCGCGATGGACGGGTCAGGAGCGCGGCGACGATCCGTGGCCCTCCTCTCCGGTGGCGGTCGAAGCGCCTATCCTGCATCCAAGCCGCGATGGGAAGCGGGGTGGACGGCGCGCTTCGACGGGCCGGCCCCCGTCGATACGGGTGGCCGGCGGCCGCAAAGGCTCAGCGCGCGCCGGCCACGATGCCCCCCGCCGCCGCACCCGCGGCGTCCGTGGTCCGGAAGGCGACCGGGACGTTGCCGACCGTACCCGACACGCGCTTGCCGCTGACGACCAGTCGGAAGGGCTTGTTGCCGTCGACCCTGCGGCCCTCGATCAGCTGGCGGCCGTCGCCGAGATCGGTGCGGGTGTAGGCATAGGTGCGACCGTCATGGGTGAAGCGCTGCTCGGGCGACGCGGCCATGCCGATGGTGGAGGTGAGCGCGGCGGCGGCGGCGGCGATGGTCAGGAGGATGCGCATGGGAATAGCTCCGTCTGGTGGTGAGCCTCTCCCGTTCGTTGCCGAGGAGCTATACCACAGCCGGATCAGTTTCAAATGCAAACCCATCCGCAACGATTGCGTGCGGCGCAACGGGTGGCAGCCCCGCGTCATTGTCGCTAACGGACCGGCATGACGCTCTACGCACGGTTCGCCGCCCATGTCGGGACGGCGCTCGACACGCTGGTCGCCGCCGGAACCCTTCCGGACGGCATCGATCGCCGCAACGTCACGGTGGAGCCGCCCCGCGACGCGAGCCACGGCGACCTCGCCACCAACGCGGCGATGGTGCTCGCCAAGCCTGCCGGCAAGCCGCCGCGCGCGATCGCCGAGGCGCTGGTCGCCGAACTCGGCAAGCTGGACGAGGTCGCGGCGGCCTCGGTGGCGGGGCCGGGCTTCATCAACCTGACCCTGACCGACGATGCGTGGCGGGGCGAGTTGTCGGCGATCGCCGCCGCGGGCGCCGACTACGGCCGCTCGGCGAGCGGGCAGGGAATGACGGTCAACATCGAATATGTCTCGGCCAACCCCACCGGGCCGATGCACATGGGCCATTGCCGCGGCGCGGTGGTCGGCGACGCACTCGCCAACCTGCTGGAGTTCGCAGGGTCGCGGGTGATCCGCGAATATTACGTCAACGACGCGGGCGGGCAGGTCGACGTGCTCGCACGGTCGGTGCACCTTCGGTACCGCCAGGCGCTGGGAATGACGGTGGTGATCCCGGAAGGGCTCTACCCCGGCGATTACCTGATCCCGGTCGGCGAGGCGCTGGCGGCCGAGTTCGGCGACCGTTACGCCGGGCTGGGCGAGCGCGAGTGGCTGTCGCTGTTCCGCACCCGAGCGGTGGCGGCGATGCTGGTGCTCATCAAGGCCGATCTCGCGCTGCTCGGCATCCATCACGACGTGTTCGCGTCGGAGGCCGAGTTGCAGGCGGCGGGCAAGCCGGAGGCGGCGGAGGCCGCGCTGCGTGCGCGCGACCTCGTCTATGACGGCTGCCTGGAAGCGCCCAAGGGGGAGGCGCCCGACGATTGGGAGCCGGTCGAGCTGCCGCTGTTCCGCTCCACCGCGTTCGGCGACGACCAGGATCGGCCGATCCGCAAGTCGAACGGCCAGTGGACCTATTTCGGGGCCGACCTCGCCTATCACTACCAAAAGGCGCAAGGCGTCGCCCAGCTGATCGACATCTGGGGCGCCGACCATGCCGGCACCGTCAAGCGCATCGTCGCCGCGGTCGCCGCGCTGACCGGGGGCGAGACCCGCTTCGACGTCAAGCTGGTCCAGATGGTGCGGCTGCTCCGCGCCGGCGAGCCGTTGAAGATGTCCAAGCGGTCGGGCAACTTCGTGACCCTCGCCGACGTGGTGAACGAGGTCGGGCGCGACGTGGTCCGCTTCACCATGCTGACCCGGCGCGCCGACGCGCAGATGGACTTCGACTTCGCCAAGGTGGTGGAGGCGTCCAAGGACAATCCGGTGTTTTACGTCCAGTACGCGCACGCGCGCGTCGCCTCGCTCCACCGCCGCGCCGCGGAGGCGGGGATCGAGGGGGGTGCGGCCGACCTGTCCCAACTCGACACGGAGGAGCTGTCGCTGGTGAAGCTCGCCGCGCAGTTCCCGCGGGTGGTGGAGACCGCCGCGGCGGCGCGCGAGCCGCACCGCATCGCCTTCTATCTCTATGACTTGGCGGCCTTGTTCCACCAGTTGTGGAACGTCGGCAACGACCGGCCCGACCGGCGTTTCCTTCAGCCGGAAAACGCTGCCGCCACTGCCGCGCGTCTCGCCTTGGCGAGCGGCGTCGCGCAGATTATCCGTAACGGCCTCGCCCTGATGGGGGTCGAGGCGGTGTCGGAGATGAACTGATGGCGGACAGCATGGACCTGCGCGAGGAGGACCGGCTCCCCTGGCTGGAGACGGTGGAGCCCGACGAGCCCGAGGGCACGCCGTTGGGCCGGGTCGTGGCCTGGGCGCTGGTCGGGCTGGCGGTGCTCGCCGCGATCGCGTTCGGCATCTGGAGGCTCCAGCAGCAGCCGGGCGGCGGCGACGGCACGCTGATCGAGGCGCAGGCGGGGCCGTACAAGGTGCAGCCGACCGATCCGGGCGGCCTCAAGGTCAAGGGCGAGGGCGACAGCGCGGTCGCGACCAGCCAGGGGCGCAGCAACGCGGGCGCGATCGACCTCGCCGCGGTGCCGGAAGCGCCGGTCGCGGGCCGCCGCGTCGTGCCGGGCGCCACCCCGGCGCCGCAGGGCGGGCGCAACGCGGTGGCGCAGGTGCCCCAGAGCGGCGGCCGGCTTGTCGCGACGGCACCGGTGCAGGCGCAGCGCGGTCCGGCACCGACCGCGGGCGGCGGCTCGCTGGTCCAGCTCGGCGCGTTCCCGACCGAGGCGGCGGCAAACCAGGCCTGGGACCGCTACGCCAAGCGGTTCGGCTACATCGCCAGCCTGGGCAAGGCGGTGCAGCCGGTCGCCACCGGCGGGCGGACGCTCTATCGGTTGCGGGTGAACGCGGGCAGCGCCAACCAGGCGGCGGACATCTGCGGACGGCTGAAGGTCGCGGGCGAGAGTTGCTTCGTGGCGTCCTGAGCGCCTCCCCGCTCGCCGAAGGGCCGGAGTGGGAGGGCCGAACCCGGGGGAGTGGCGAGGGACGGGAGATCCCGCGCGCGCCGCGGTCCGCCGCTTGAGCGTCATGAGGCGTTTGCGTGCATAGGGCCACCGTGAGTGACGAGGGGCTCGGCTACCGCTAGGGACCCGGCATGAAGCCCGTGATCTTCGGCCTGTCCGGCCCCATCCTCACCCCCGACGAACGGGCCTTCTTCGCCGAGGTCGAGCCCGCCGGATTTATCCTGTTCCGCCGCAACGTCGAGGATCGTGCGCAGGTCCGCGCGCTGACCGACTCGCTTCGCGACCTGTCCGGCCGCCCCGACCTGCCGATCCTGATCGACCAGGAAGGCGGCCCGGTCGCGCGGCTGGGGCCGCCCGAGTGGCCAGCCTTCCCCGCCGGACCGGTGTTCGCCGACCTTTACCGGCGCGCGCCCATGACCGCGATCCAGGCGATGCGCGCCAACGGCCAGGCGCTCGGGTTGATGCTGGCCGAGGTCGGCGTCACCGTGAACTGCGCGCCCCTGCTGGACGTCGCCCGCGCCGACACCACCCCGGCGATCACCAACCGCGCCTATGGCGACGAGCCGATGCAGGTCGCCGCCTTGGGTCGCGCGATGCTGGAGGGGCTGGCGCTCGGCGGGGTGGTGGGGGTGGTCAAGCACATGCCCGGCCATGGTCGCGCGACCGTCGACACCCACTATCACCTGCCGACGGTGACCGGGTCGGCCGAGGCGTTGGAGGACGACTTCCGGCCGTTCCGCACCCTGTCGCACGCAGCCATGGGGATGACCTCGCACATCGTGTTCGAGAGCTGGGACCGCGATCGTCCCGCCACCCTGTCACCCGTCGTGATCGCCGAGGTGATCCGCGGCGCGATCGGCTTCGAGGGGCTGCTGATGACCGACGACATCGACATGAAGGCGCTGTCCGGCACCGCGGGCGAGAAGGCGGCGGCGGCGGTCGCGGCAGGGTGCGACCTGGTGCTCGACTGCTGGGCGCGGATGGGGGAGATGGTGGAGATCGCGGCGCATCTCGGACCGATCGGCGAGGCGGCGCGGGCGCGGCTCGACCGGGCGATGGCCAGCGTCGGCGCGCCGGCGGGCGACTTCGCCGAGTGCATAGCGCGACGGGACGCGCTGCTCGCGGTGTGATCGACCGGCCGGCAGAGCCGGGGTGACGGGCAGATGGGCACGAGCTACCGTAAATCGTGATGGCCGAACAGCTCACCCTCGACCTCGACGGCTGGGAGGGGCCGCTCGACCTGCTGCTCAGTCTCGCGCGGGCGCAGAAGGTGGACCTGCGGGCGATCTCGATCCTCTCGCTGGTCGAGCAGTACCTTGCCTATGTCGAGGCGAGCCGGCGTTTGCGGCTGGAACTCGCCGCCGACTATCTCGTGATGGCGGCGTGGCTCGCCTACCTCAAGTCGGTGCTGCTGCTGCCGGCACCGCCTGCGGAGGAACCCGATCCGGCGGACATGGCGCATCGCCTCCAGCACCGGCTCGAACGGCTGGCGGCGATGCGCGAGGCGGGGGGGCGGCTGATGGCGCGGCCGCGGCTCGGCCGTGACGTGCTGCCCCGCGGCGCTCCCGAAGGCGTCGGCACACTCCGCAAGAGGATGTGGCACGCCGGCCTCTACGACCTGATCGCCGCCTATGGCCGCGTATCGGCCCGCACGCGGCCGGTGCTCCACGTCGTCGCCGATCGCGAGGTGATGACGCTGGAGGACGCAATCGAGCGGCTGGCGACGTTGATCGGGGACGCGGCCGATTGGCGCGCGATCGAGCGTTTCCTGCCGCCCGCGGGCGCTCGCCTGCGCCGATCGGCGCTCGCCTCCTCCTTCCTGGCGGCGCTGGAGCTGGCGCGGCAGGGCAGGGTGGAATTGCATCAGGCGGGGCCCTTCGCCCCCCTCTTGCTCAGGGCACCGGCATGAGCACGCCCGACGAGGTCGCCCGCGCGGTGGAGGCGGTGCTGTTCGCGTCACGCGAGCCGATGACGCTCGCTTCGCTCCACGCCCATGTCGGCGGCGATGTGCTGCGTGCTCTGTCGGTCCTTCGCGACGAGTATGCTGGACGGGGGTTCGAGCTGGTCGAGCGCGGCGGGCGCTGGCACTTCCAGACAGCGGCCGACCTCGCTCCACTGCTGCGCCGCGAGGCGGCGGAGCCGCGGCGATTGTCGCGGGCAGCGGTGGAGACGCTGGCGATCATCGCCTATCACGAGCCTGCCAGCCGCGCCGAGATCGAGGCGGTGCGCGGGGTTCAGGTCGCCCCGGGCACGCTGGACGTGCTGATGGAAGCGGGATGGGTGCGCCCGGCCGGCCGCCGCGAGGCGCCAGGCCGGTCG
>Ga0325400_1000130_pt1 | contig 46869 bp, 21 predicted proteins | sample PopdelMetagenome_2_FD_205662 | JGI IMG/M metagenome (GOLD analysis project Ga0325400, IMG submission 205662) | Populus deltoides microbial communities from Bellville, Georgia, United States - Xylem-PdKOR-R1 | ecosystem: Host-associated > Plants > Phyllosphere > Stem > Wood/Secondary xylem... | reverse complement strand
TTGTATAACACTTGGTACAACAAATACTTGGCACTTTCATAGCCCATACTGTATGGTATAACTGACACCTGAGCTATGAAAGGAACTTGATTTGTTGTTAACATAAGTTATAATCATGAATGTCTGACAACATTTACAAGTATTAGCATTATTCGAATAAGATAACTAATGTAATCATGTTAACAATTTATAATCCGATTGGAACCTCCTTTGTGTGTGGTTTCCAGTTGAGTAATAATAAGAGTTTATACTATACTTGTTTGAAATACCATTAGTGGATCCTCTAACCTTGACATTTGTTGTTATCATTGTCCAATCCTTACGTTAATCTTCTATCTCAAGTTCTCATCAACTTCTTCTTCTTCTTAATCTTTATTATTATCATTATTAATAGTATTATTGGTATTATTATTATTATTACTACTACTATTACTACTACTACTATTATTATTATTATTAGTATTACTACTACTACTAGTATTGTTATTGTTATTGTTATTGTTATTGTTGCTTATAATTTATGCAATTAACCTCCCTATGGTTCGACTCCGGTCTTGCCGGGTTATTTATTACTTTGACACTCCTGCACTTGGAAGAAGACATCAATCTTTTGGTCGTGTCACTCCGCATAGGTTTTTTCTTCTTTGTTTTTCCCTTTTTAATTATTTTTTTAATTTAGTTTGTTGATATTAAATTTCTTTCTATTTAGTTATTAAACTTTCATGACATGGATCTTAGGTTTGACGAGTTACCCAATTAATTTAGATTTTTTTTCTTTTTCTTCATTAGTTTTTTTCTTCATACAAGTTTTTTTTCTTTTAACCCAGTTAGTTTTTTTCTTTTTGCTTTTTTGTCTTTTTTATGCTTTTAACAGTAGACTGCACAGTACAATCCACAGTGAAAAGGCTGATGTCTTTTGTTTGTTTTTGTGTTTTTTTTTCTTTTTAATTAATTTTTTTCGTTTAATTTAGTTCGTTAATATTAAATTTTTTTTCTATTTAGTTATCAAACTTTCATGACATGGATCCTGGGTTTGACGGGTTTGCCCAGTTAATTCTAGGTTAACCCGTCAATTTTTTTTTCTATCTAGTTATCAAACTTTCATGACACGAATCCAAGGTTTGACGGGTTAACCTGTTTTGAAGGGTTAACTCAATTAATTCAGATTTTTTTCTTTTTCTTCATTAGTTATTTTCTTCATGTTGGTTTTTTTTTCTATGTTTTTTAATTAATCTATTTAATTATCACATTTTTATGATATGATCTTACAGCAAGACCCATATCCAAGACTATTGGGTCAGGTATTGCAGCCAAACACACATAAGCTTGAGTCATGCAAATTTAATGTTATTATTAATATTATAAATATTACTCTTGAGTCAGATATTACAACTACATCCAAGACTCATGGATATAGCTTTGCAGAAAGATTTAATATTTTTAAATCTTAGTTTTTTTAATATTTTTTATGTAAAAAAAAATTAACTTCGGAACATGCGGGTCATCTAATTAATATTACCAATAACTCATCGCGAATTAATCAATATAAATATATAATTTGACATAAAAATCACATGCCCGTTACAAATTAAAAATGATTCTAAAAATAAATGAATAATACATTGGGGTTCGAGATTAACCTTTGCGAGTAACAAGAGTTAGCTGTAACAAGGCTGAAATGGCTGGAAAAAAAAAAAAAAAACAAACGAACAGTGGGGGCAAGTGGTGGTCTTGCGCAAAGAGATCAGCTGGCTTATGGGGCTTCGTCGCATGCACCGGTGGGTCTAGAAGGCACGTGGAATCATGGATCAGTGGCTCTGGGGCTACTCCTCCCCCTCTTGCTTCTTACACCGACGATGTATATCACTGCCTCCTGTACTAAGAGATCGAGGCTTGGTAAGTTCTGATTTGTTTTCTCTATCACTGCTGCTGCTATTTTGTTGGTAATGCTGTTGTTTCTTGTGTTGCTCTGGCGGCTGCTGGTGTGGAAGAGAAAGGTAGTAAGTGGCCGACACTTGTGGAGGAGCTGTTGGTCAGAATCTGGTGTTGGCAGTATGCGTGGGCAGCTTGGAAGAAAAATTGGAGAGACTATTTTTTGCTTTTTGCTTTTCGCTTTTGTTAGCTTGGATTTTCTTTGCAAGAGTGTCTCTTTCATGTAGGTATTGATCCTTTCTATTTATATTGTTTGAAATTTTATGTAGAAAAAGAAAAACTAAACCAAGAAAAAAAAGTATTATTAAAATTTTCTTATATTATTTCCTTTGTGATTATAGATTTCTAATTAATTAATTTTTTTTTAATATGTAGGATCTCTTATCTACAATTTTTTAATCTTGTTTGGTCCCTTATTTGTTTTTTATTTTTTGAACAATCTTATCTTATCATTATATGTTTTTTTGTCCCTTCTTGTTTAGTCCTCTTTTTTAATATTCTTGCCTCCAATTTTACTCCTTAAATTCTCTTTATTATTTTTATTTACCTATCTTATCATACAATAAATAAATAAATAAAATTCATAAAATAACAAAAATTGATTGAACTTCATTCAAAATATATATTGTTTTGAATTTCTTTTTAAAAGAATACATTGAAAAATTGAGAATAAAAAACAGGTTATGAAAAAAATCAATAAGGTACATAAAACTATAATGACTTTAATTTGATTTTTACGTGATTTATTCTTTTTTGTTTTGCCTTTATCGTTTCTTTGTATCAATTGAAAAATAGACCACATAGTGGTGGACCACTAGTCTGCTATTTCCCACTAGTTCAAAAGAAAAAAAGATCACATAACAAAGATTGAGTAAACAAATCTGATAAATTTTCTACATACAAAATGAATTAACCTCCAAACCAAAAGAAATTAAAAAATCTTAAAATTAATGAAAAGAAATTTTCTAATGAATGATGAATGTAATGAACCAATTTTCTATTAAATGACAAACTAAAAAATCATGCATTTTTAGTTTGGATTTTTTTATTAGAAAAGGTGAACAATTTTACATGGATGGAAACATTAGTTTTTTTAAATGAAAATATTATATTAGTTGTCTTAATATATAACAATATGGATCTTTACATCATATAACGTGATTAAAGTTTAGAACATCATCACAAATGAACTTAATCGGATATAGATATATTGATACTAGGATTGTAATGGATTCAAAATTTTGAATTCAAATGAAAAACGAAAACATGCAAATGTGATTACAAAATCTTCATTGTGTTAGACATTTACTAATGATTCTATGACCTAAGTAGTGGTGAGCGATTTGCACTTAATTACAAGGAGATCATGGGTTTTTTTTTTTCAAAGACTGGTTGAAAAAATATTTCATTACAAGAAGAGGCAATAATAATCCTTCACTTTGTAGTGGTAGCCAATTTAACTTTGATTATGTTAGACTTTTTGAGTCTGTTTTATATTTGGATGTTCATAGTTAGGCTCTATTGAAATTGAATGAAAAAAAAGAAAAGAAAATGCAAAGTCAAACTGTTAGACAATTTGACATAGTAAAGAGAGATTTTATCTTATTAGAAAGAAAATATCTTTCCACTATCCTTATTTAATAAAGAGAATTAATTCTCTTAGTTATAATAATTAATTATAACTAAAACTGATCAGTATTTCATTGTAGCGTGGAATACTGTTTACTGTAAGTGAATTCACTATGGATTGCACGATGCTACACTATAGATGCATTGTGAGTGCTTTCAGTGTGAACTATGAGAGCTTTCACTGTGGATTATACTGTTTGACAGGGGTATGGTTGGGCAGGGGGCAGGGGCGCCAGCCTGGAGGCAAACCCCCTGGGGCTGCTGCCCTCAGGCGCTCGGTCTGCCCGGCCTTGGGGTTGGGGGCAGACCAGGATGACAGGCGTGTTGCCACCTGGTGCGCATGGTCTGCCAAGCCTTGGGTGCTGGGGCAGACCAAGAGCGCACGTGGTGCTTTGGCTGCAACTCCCACAAGATGGCCACCCAAGCGCCGCGTGGTGCTTGATTTCCTTTCTTTTGGGTGCAGTCCAAGAGCCACTTGGCGCTTGGGCTGCCTATACTTTCAGTATATTGTATTAAAAATATTTTTTTTAGTATAATTAATGCTTAGAGTATTAATGGCAAACATATTATTGTTTGTTTTGTTAATATTATTTTTTTAGTATAAGTAATATTAAAATTATATTATTTCTTAATATTTTTTTTAGTATAATTGATAGTTTTGGTATTAAAAATATTATTATTTTCTTAGTCTAATTAATAGTATTGATTTCAAAATTTTTATTATTTGTTCTATTAATATTATTTTTTAGTATAATTAATAGCATTCATCTCTAAAATATTATTATATTTGATGTTATAAATAATATTATTTTTATAATAATTCATATTATTGCTCCTAAAAATATTATTATTTGTATAATAAATATTATTATTTTCATTAAAATTTATAAGAGTGTAAATATTATTATCATCATTAATAAATTTTAAAAAATTGCTATTACTATGAAAAAAACCACATTGAAACATGTTGCACTTGGGTTCCTCTTGAGGGCGGCCAACCTAAGCACCACGTGGCGCTTGACATGCTTCCTCTATGATGCAGTTCAAGCGCTAGGTGACGATTTGGCTAGGGTACTGCCAGGCAAGGCCCAAGGCTAGCCTTGGGCCTTACAGGGCAGGATCCAAAATAGCATTTAGTGATGGCCGCAGACAAACCAAGCACCACGTGGCTCTTGGGACGCACAGTCCTAGGATGGCAGCACAACGCCACCTGATGCTTGGTCTGCTTCTTCTTGGGTGCAGCCCAAGCGCTACGTGGTGCTTGGGTTGCCTACACTTTTAGTATAATTAAAAGTATTAGTATTAAAAATATTATTATTAGTTTTCTTAATATTGTTTTTTAGTATAATTATTTTTTAGAGTATTAATAGTAAAAATATTATTGTTTGTTTTGTTGATATTATTTTTTTGTATAATTAATATTAAAAGATATTATTTTTTTGGTATAATTGATAGTATTGGTGTTAAAAATATTATTATTATTTTAGTCTAATTAATAGTGTTGATCTCAGAACTATTATTATTTGTTCTCTTAATATTATTTTTTTGGTATAATTAATAGTATTAGTCTCTAAAATATTATTATATTTGGTGTTATAAATAATATTATTTTTTTAATAATTCATATTATTGCTACTAAAAATATTATTATTTGTATGATAAATATTATTATTTTCATTAAAATTTATAAGAGTGTAAATATCATTATCATCATTAATAAATTTTAAAAAATTGTTATTACTATGAAACAAACCATGTTGGGACACGTGACGCTTTGATTCCCTTCTAAGAGCGGACAGCCCAAGCGCCATGTGGCGCTTGACATGCTTCCTTTGCGTTGCAGTCCAAGCGCCATATTGCGCTTTGGCTTGGGCATTGCTAGGCATGGCCCAAGGCTAGCCTTGGGACTGGCAGGGCAGGACCCAAAATAGCATTGGGTGCTGGCTGCGGGCAAACTAAGCGCCATGTTGTGCTTGGGTATCTCCACTCTAGGCCGACAGCACAACACCACCTGACGCTTGCTTTGCTTCCTCTTGGGTGTAGCCCAAGCGCCATGTGGTGCTTGGGCTGCCTACAGTTTTAGTATAATTACAAGTATTGATATAAAAAAATATTATTATTGGTTTTCTTTATATTCTTTTTTTAGTGTAATTAATTTTTAGAGTATTAATAGTAAAAATATTATTGTTTGGTTTGTTGATATTTTTTTATAGAATTAATATTAAAAGAATTATTATATTTTTTCTTAATATATTTTTTGGTATAATTGATAGTATTGGTGTTAAAAATATTATTATTTTTTAGTCTAATTAATAGTGTTGATCTCAAAACTATTATTATTTGTTCTCTTAATATTATTTTTTTGGTATAATTAATATTAAAATTATTATTATATTTTTTCTTAATATATTTTTTTGGTATAATTAATAGTATTAATCTCAAAAATATTATTATTTTTGGAGTTATAAATAATATTATTTTTATAATAATTAATAATATTAATACTAAAAATATTATGATTTGTATTATAAATATTATTATTTTCAGTAAAATTTATAAGAAGATATTTTATTATAATTAATATTATTAATAAAATAATTGATGAATTTGAAAGAAAATGTTATATCATTTACTAATTTTACTAAATGTATTGTAATAATAATTTTATCAGATTACACTTAATTTTACATTTACTTTCATTTACAAATTATATCAAATTATTAGTTGCAGGATCCAAAAATAAACTTGGGTCCTGCTATGTACACGACCCAAATAACCTTAGGTCATGCAGAACCTGGTCCAAGGCTAACTCAAGGCTAGACTTGGGCTAGGTTGGGTAGGACCCAAAATAGCCTTGGGTTCTAGCCGTAGCAGGACCTAGATATGCTTGGGACCTAGCTTGGCAGGACCCAAATAGGCTTGGGTTTTGCTTCAATTTTTTTTGAAAGTTAAAGGTGAGCCCGCGGTATAGCGCGGTCCACCTAACTAGTTAAAAACTAAGAGAATGCTTCTTTTCTTAATAGCATGAGTTTTTGAGCCCAAACAATAAGTTAGAGAGTTCAATGTGAGAAGAGATCTAACCTTACATAAAAGGTCTTCATCAATATTGATTTTAAAGGATTATTCAAGAGTAGAAAAATTTTTTGACGCGTGTAATCAAAATAAATAGTTGGTTGTTCCTTTATTGACTTGTAAAACAGTTTAGTTTTAATTTTGTTGAATATTTGAGCTTGAAATGTATGTCCAATTAACTTCTTACTTCTGCTATGAATATATGTTTACTTCTGTTATGAATATATGTTATTCTTCATTGATATCAAAACTTGTTGTTAATTGTTTTCGTGTTCATATAAATATTCATGACTATTTGTGATGTACCTTCAATGTGCTTAATTGAAACCTTTTTTTTTGGTGTTAATACTTGATTTTCAAGGCTATAAAATTACTTTAGAAGTATTTTTGTATTTAAATAAAATTTTTATGGTCAGAAAGTACATCTCATTAGCTTTCTAGTGACATAAGATTCGACTTAATCAGAGTTTCGTACTAAAAGTTATGGATTTTTTTGAAGGAATAACATTGTATAAATCAAAATTAGAGTTCTTGATTAATCTGGGATCAATGTTGTTTAAGTTGATCTTTGGGTTACATATTAATATTTATATATTTTGATGATAACATTTAAATAAAATTGGACTAATGATATGCTTGGTTGAAAATAAATTTAAACATGTTTTATATGAAAAACACAGCAACAAGCATGAATAATTGAATGAAGAAATCAATCAATATGTCTAAGATGCAAAGCAAGTAAAGACTTAGTTCATAAGTATTCATTTTAATGCAAATTATATAAAATTTTCCATTTTACTTGATAGCACAAATTAAAATGAATTCACACACTTCACACTGCATGCATTATAAGATTGATATGCATTTAGTCGGTTCAAGATTCATCAGGTTTAAAATTGTTAAATTTAGGTTTTATGTTGAAGCGCTCAACCGCTTGGCTATACCAACTGAATTGGTTAATCGTTTGTTCATCAGAGATGATCACTTGAGAATTTGCAGGAATCGTTTGTCTTGACCAATTGAAGTGATCGACCGTTTCATCTGGTAGAGGACCAACAATAAATAGTTTTTGTTATATATATAAGAGCAAAACAACTTCAAAATTATCAATTCTTAATCATACTCATATTTATGCATTAAAACCTTCATATTCTTGTACAAGAGTATATATTCTCATTTTCATAACACTTAAACACTTTCAAATCCTTTAACTACTATTAAGTGAGCTATATAGATCATATATTCTCAATTTTAAAATCCACCCTATTAAGAGAGTATCTTGTAACTAAAAAATCACACTTGTAAAAACTTGAGAGTTTGGATAAACTTTTGGTATTGGTGAGGTATTGTCACCAAGAAAAAATCTTGAGAATGAGACATCTTCAAGTGGTGTAGAAGCTTGTTATGGATTCATCAAAGATATTGTATCTTTAACTTAAATTAGTAAAAGAGTATAATACTCAAGTACGGTTGGTATTTGAGGTGTGAATGTAGGCTTGCCAAACCACGTTAAAAACCGAGTTTGCAGTCTCTCTTCCCTTACCTATTTTTTTAAGCACTTTAATTATATTGTTCGTGATTGTGTTTATTGTGCTTAATTGTTTTAAATTGTATTATTTGTTAATATTAGTTAAATACCTAATTCACCCCTTCAAGGTGTTATTGTTGTCTTAATCCTAGAACAATAGTTTATAGTAACAATTCAATGTTATGTAATGTGTTTATTACACATCTTTATATATATATGATATAACAAAAAACTTTAGAAATGACCCCACCAATAGCATTATGACACATGGCGTTTGTTTTTCTTCATGAAAAATCAATGCCCAGTAATAGAAAGAAAAGAGTGCTAGAGAGAGCGATGGTCTCTAAGTGTTATTTTTCAAACATATTTATTCCAATTTACTAAAAGTTATTGATAAATTTTAATGATTTTTTAGAGAAATATAAAATTAGTTAATATTTTTCAACATTAAATTTACTTTTTCTTTATGATACTCTTTAGAGTATTAAAAAAATAATTAATTTGAAATAGTAGGAGTGCCCATCCTTTTTGGTTATTTTGTTGATTGTGAGTGTGCTTAATTGTTTTAAATTGCGTTATTTGTTAATATAGTAGAACACCTAATTCACCTCCCTTGGATGTTATTGTTATCTTAATCCTAGAACATTAATTGGTATTAGAGTAAGGTTTTTATTTATATAAGTTTGCTTAGACATTGAGTAGAATGGTAACCACTAGTTTTAATGTTTAAAATGCAGGATCATCAACCTTTAGGTCACTTTTATTTGATGGTAATGACTATGCCTATTGGAAAGTTAGGATGATTATATATCTTCAATCTATTGATTATGATCCATGACTATCTATTGAAAATGGACTCCATAAGCCTACTAAAATTAAAGATGGTATAGTTATTCTTAAGGATAGAAGTGAGTATACCGATAGTGATAAAAAGTTGTTATCTATGAATGCTAAAGCTATGGATATTTTGTATTATGCATTAAGTATAAGTGAGTTTAATAGGATTACTTTTTGAAAAAAAAAATGCTAAGGACATATGGTATGCTTTAGAATTTGCTAGGTTAGTAGAGCAATCAGAGTGAGTTTGGAAATCAACAAAAGAAGAATTAGAAATAATTAATGTTGGTACAGGGTAGGATGAAAGATAATTGAAAATAAGGACTGTAATCACTGCTAGGAAAAGGGAAAACTTGATCTCACCATTATGTGAGTATGTCGATGTGTTTGCTTGGTCTTACACAGAGATGCCTGATTTAGATACTAACATTGTAGTATATATGGTACCATTAAGGAAGTATACATGTGAAACATAAATTATGAAGAACTCGTCTAGATATGGTGCTCAAGGTGAAAGTCGATATACCCATAATGGGTATCTAATATAGTAGTAGTTCCTAAGAAAGGTGATAAAATCAGAGATGTGTAGATTACAGGGATTTAAACAAAAGCAAGACTAAAAGACGACTTTCCTTTGCTATATATCAATGTCTTGATTGATAATGCGACATGAAGTTCAACGTACTCCTTCATGGATGGTTTCTCTAGGTATAACCATCGAAGATAACATTCGTTACTCCGCGGGGAACCTTTTGCTACAAGGTGATGTTATTCGGACTGAAAATATTAGGGCAACTTATCAAAAGATAATGGTAACTTTGTTTCATGACATGATGCATAAAGAAATTTAAGTGTATATGGACATCATGATTGCTAAATCCAAAAAAAAGAAAACCATTGTCAGAATTTGAGAAAGCTATTTGAAAAGTTGAGAAGGTATTAATTGAAGCTTAACCCTGTACAATGCTAATTTGGGGCGAAATCTGAAAAGCTGCTAGGATTTATGGTGAGTAGCCAAAGTATTGAAGTCGACCCTGATAAAGTAAAAGCAAGTCAGGCAATGTCAGCTCTTAAAACATGAAAAGAAGTAAGAGGGTTCTTAGGTCGTTTGAATACATTGCTTTGTTTATATCTCAAATGATAGCAACTTGTGAGCCAATCTTTAGACTCATTTGAAAAAAAAATCATAGGTTATAAAACAAGGAATGCCAAGAAACCTTTGATAAAATCAAGCAGTATTTGCAAAATCTACATTTGTTGATGCCTCCCATGCTTGGCAAACTATTGATTCTATATCCAACAACAACAAAAAAAGTAATGGGATGTGTACTCGGGCAACATGATGAGTTTGGTAGAAAAAAGAGAGCAATCTATTATTTGAGTAAGAAGTTCACAGATTGCAAATCCAGATATACAATGGTAGATAAGCTTTGTTGTGCACTTGTATGAGCTGCAAAATGACTTCGACAGTACATGTTGTATTACACTATATGACTGATTTTAAAACTGGATCCTATTAGATATATTTTTGAAAAACCTTATTTATCAAGCAGAATAGCAAGATGACAGGTGTTATTGGCTGAGTATGATATAGTGTACATGACAAGAAAAGTCGTGAAAGGAAGTGCTATCAATGGTCATTTGGTAGACAATGCAATTGAAGATTATGAGCTTTTGAATTTTTATTTCCTAGATAAAGATGTACTTGTAGTAGAAAAAGAAGAAGAACCAGACTAGTGGACAATATATTTTAACGAAGCAATAAATGTATATAGCAATGAAGCAGGAGTAGTGATTTTCTCCTAATAGAAAGCAATATCCTATTTCGATCAAATTGCAGTTTAAGTACACCAATAATATGACCAAGTATGAAGCTTACATCTTCGAATTAAAAGCTGTATTAGAATTGAAGATAAAGAAACTTGATGTCTATGAAGACTCAATGCTGATAATCTACCATATGAAAGGAGAATGATAGAATAAAAGATGTGAAGTTGAGGCCATATCAAGAATATTTGTCCAAACCAGTAAAATAATTTGACGAGATAGAATTCACTAATATGGGAGAGACCAAAACCAATTTGCTGATACTTTGGTCACTTTATCTTTCATGGCCAAAATTGATTATGCTATCTTTCATGGCCAAAATTGATTATGCAAACAGAGTATAACCTATAAGTATTGAAGTCATAAATTATCTGGTTCGCTGTTGCTCAGTTGAAGGAGAAGTTGATAGGAATCTGTGGTATTATGATATTAAATAATTTATCCAACACCAAAAGTATCCCCCGAGGGCATCAATACAGTTATGAAAACTCTATAAAGGTTAGCCATGGACTATATTACCTCAATGCAAATGTGTTATACAAGAAGTAATCTGATGGAACATTGTTGAGATGTTTGGATAGGACAAAAAAAAAAAAATGCTCCAAGAAGTTCATGAAATGACTTGATTAACTACTCCGAGTTCAGATAGCTAATGATATCGATGGATTACATTGATATCAGTATTATATGGAACTTGATTAGCTACTCCTAACATGGTCGTTAATGATGTTAAAGGATTCTTGACATTGACATTACCAAAGAATAAATTAAAATATTTGAAAGGACGTGATTAGCTACTTTGAGTTTGGTTAGCTAATGATATCGATGGATTTCATTGATATCAACATTACTTTGGTATTAATTAGTTGATCCCGGGTTAGGTAGACTAATAATGCTAATGGGATTTATTAGCATCGGCATAAAAATCCCCAATGTATTTGGGAAAAGAAAATGTACTTGATTACCTACGCCCAGGAATCAGGGAAAGCTAATGATATCAAGGGGATGCCTTGATGTCAACATATTTTCACAATGTGAGTTACATATCTAAAGGAAAGATAACAAATCATATTGGATATTAGCACACTCTTGAATTAATTCTTTCTTAAGGTGTTAGGTAGTCGATAACCTGGAACCTCCCGGTACAAGAAAGACTCTGCTAAAATTTTGATAGATAATAATAATAATAATAAAATTCCCATTTGAAAACCAACAATACGGTGATCGCAATTGGATACCACCATTCAATCCTATATTCCCATTTAGATGCCTACCAATTTCGGCATTCCCATTCGGAAGCCAATAATCCAGTAATCCAAACAGAATACCAATCAATCCAATAATCCCATTTGGATGCCTATAAATCTGATGTTTCCATTCGAAAGCCAATAATCCAATACTCCAAACTGGATACCAATCAATTCAGTGATCCTATTCACATGCCTATCAATCCAGCATTCCCATTCACAAGCTAATAATCTGGTAATCCCAACTAGATACCAATCAAAGCAACATTCCTATTTGGAAGCCAATAAGTCTTTCATTTACTCCTATATCAGACAAACATGCTTATTCTCTCAATTATAATCATGCAATTGCATAGTTAAAAAATATATAGTGAATAACAAACCAACATATAAATAAAGAGATCAAGGTATAGGACACCTATTTAGGGCTTACTGACAAACAATAGCCCTTACCGTTTATAAAGCCCTTAAAACATCTTCTGCACCATCATCATCAATTATATTCTCAAATTAAATTATCATTTCATTTAGATTCATTTTCATTATATATATCTATTGGAACCAAGCTCTCATGCTATTAAACATAGTATCTTTATTTTTCAATCCTTAATGATAATTCAATCATCTTTAAATAATATCTAATCACACTTATTAAATACATTCTGCCACAACCACAACAATCAAGGCAATTTCATAATTTATCATGTCTTGACTAAAAGCAATGTTAAGAGGAAGAATACATTTTCCTCAAACCCTTTTATCTTTACTTTATTTAAGCAAATCCCTAATAAAAGTAGAAAGAAGAGAAGAAAAACCTAATTCCCCCTTTTCTAAACCTATCACATAGCTTCACTGCTTAATGAGGCATGTGCAACCAATTTTTAGCTATTTATAATTTGACCCCTCGTTTATTCATGATGAACTGGTCAACTATTTGGGTTTGTTAAATGAATTAGTCGACTGATTTCTGACTTGTTGTCCCCATAATTTGTTTTCTTCTAAATCATGTAATATCAATTTAATCCTTCATCTATATTCAATTCCACCAATTTAAAATTTCATGATCTTCCTAACTTTAGTACTTTTAGATGAGGTTTACAATTAATTAATATTTGGGTAGAGAAATTTGTTTATTGGATGACATGATGGGTGTATAGATACCTATATAAATCTGGCATGAATGGTTCAAATAATGAATTTGGATGTAAATAGCGAAACTGAGAATGGTTAAGTTGATGAGTGTTGATGTCAATAAGAAAATGATGCATAAACTAAGTTTCTGGTTATGAAATTAAAATTGATTTTGAATATCATTTATTGACTCCCTATAAAGTGGGAAGTAAAAATATTTATGAAAACTGTGTTTGTAGATTGTTGAATTCCTTATAGTTTAGCTTAATAAAGGGAAATCAAAGTGTAAGGAACAAACTGTAATAGTCTTAAACTCTGTAAAAAAAATATAAAATTTACCTTAATTTTCTTGAGTCCAAGGATTAAGAAAGCTATTTTATGTGTAGAAATTATAGAGTGTTACACTTATTTTTTGACATTAGATATTGTCGATTCGTTAGATAACCAATCTATTGGTAATCATTGATTCTTTGCTGTATAAATTAATTGTTATTCATTTCTTCCTTTTATTAAGGAGAAACTATAATTAGAAACATATTTATAAGTAGAGGTAGGTAAGAGTCTCATAAATAAATCAAAGTGTGAAGTTCTTAACTTAGCTTTACCGGGTTAAGAGAAAAAATAGGAAATGTCAAAACTAGGAAAATAATAAAGAAGGGGAGATAGATATAAACAAAAGTTGTAAAGAAAGCGATTAAAAAAAGTTATAAATTTCAATAAAAGAAATAATGTGAAAAATTGTCGAAAGCTTGTGGAGAAATTGTTTATATGGAGTTGGTCATCATTTTTAGCTTTTGAATGATCTATTTACAATATTACAGCGATGGAATTTTACAATCCTAATCTTATATAAGTTGTTTTCAATAGATAAGGACTTTACAATCTAAATTCTAGTGGAATTCATACTCATTATTTGCATGAATCATTTCTAGCAGTTATATGTGTTATTGTTGTACTGTAATATTTACCAATTAACATGTTAAAGTCTCATTTTTTACATAGAACTTGATCTTTGATCACTTTTCAATTGATGCCTCTAACAAATCAGACATAGCAGGGTACAAGAAAGCAACTAGAAACCAGACAGCACAACCAGCAACAACAAGTTAGGTGCAAAATCTTCATGAGGTTTACCAACTCATGATAGTGTAAAGGGTTATAAGACCCTCTGCAAAAACCGTAGAAAGCACATTATAGAGTGGAAGGGGTAGGAGTGTGCCTACCTCTTCCAGATCTGGAGAAAAAAGAACCTGAACATTGAAGACACCCGTTGATGCCTTGGCAATCATCAACACGAGCTTCGACAGAACAAACCACCACCAGAAAGTCATTTTTAGAGGGATAGACTCATTCATCTCCATACCCACTGGACCCTCTAGTTAGGGCTGAGATAGTGGAGTTGGGTTTGCTAGAGGCACACCTAAACATGAATAGATCTGAGACTGTTCTTGAATTTGTCTCTGAATCCAAGAGAAGTAAAAAAATATACGCTGATTATCTTTGGCAATGGAGGAAGGGCTAGAAACAACAATGAATAAATAATCTCCAAATGAGACTTAGAGGCTGCATGTCATGAGGAGAACTTTAGAATAAGGAGAGCATCTCTCTAACTTCTCTCTCTAGCAACGACTGAGAGCGACCTTACTGTTATCTTTTTCCAATGTGTTGATGCCTATAGTAGCCAAGCCTTAGGTAGGAACATTTGTCATATCTTTCGAGTTTATTATATAAGCGACCTTGGGGAATGATACTTGGGTCCGTGGGATGGAAATTTTTTTTTTCTGGTTCCTTTCCTTTCAACTTGGCTAACCTTTTTTCTTGTTTAATATCAGTAGCTCTTTTATAATCTCTCTTTCTAGGTTTAAAGTAGAGCATCTCTCTAACTTCTCTCTCTAGCAGCGACTGAGATCGACCATACTGTTATCTTTTTCCAATGTGTTGATGCCTATAGTACCTAAGTCTTGGGTAGGAACATCTGTCATATCTTTTGAGTTTCTTATATAAGTGGCCTTGGGGAATGATACTTGGGTCTGTGGGATGAAAATCTCTTCGTTTTCTAGTTCCTTTCCTTTCAACTTAGCCAACCTTTGTTTTGTTTAATATCAGCAGCTCTTTTATAGTCTCTCTTTCCAGGCTTAAAGTAGAGCTCAAATCTTTGATTTACAGTCTTCAACCTTATCGGACTTATCCTCTTAGGATTTCTAGAGATAAGATCACATTGGAAAGGGAGTCTATGCTTTAAGAAATATTTGGTTGTTATTCTTGTAGCTTTTAACATTACTAGTTTCCTCAATACCGTTTTTTTTTGCACCCATTTTATATTAACAATTTCAAAACCATGGAGATTTTCATCTTTGCTCCCTTCATATTCTATATAGGGAATTGTCATATTCTATACCATTGACAAGGTCTCTTCGGCCTTAACTGTTAAAAATGTTACATTCAAAATATACTTTAAATACTGATGCAATGATGATTCCACGACGCCAACGACGTGTATCCAAGGCCTTTCTAATAACATATTGTGTGACGGGTGGATGTCCATCACTTGCAAAGTTACTAAAAATATAATTAACCGCTCTATTTCAATGGTCCCTAACATTTGCCTTAGGGAACCATCATAAGCTCTAGCTGTCATAGAGCTTTACAACATATGTGTTGAATCAACTGACATTTCATCTAGCACATGCTTTAGGAGTACATTTAAAGCTAAACTATTTTCCACCAATACTTTGCTAATGGTGCAATTTGTGCACCTCAAGTGATGCATAGAGGTTAATTATGACCTGTTCCTCTAGCAACAAGCTCGTCTTCAATGAAGTATAGGCAATTTGTCATATGGATTCTTCCGACCATATGCTTTATAGTTTTTTGGGCCATGTCTTGAGGTATATATGCCTCGTTCAACACTTTTTACAAATTTAATACTGGATATTTGGGAAGACAAGTTTTGGTAGCTTTAGGTTTGGTAATTCTTTTTACTTTTATACTCTTTTTCCACATTGCTCACCTTAGCATCCTTTCTTCTTCTGGCAAACCCCTTATTCTCGGTAGGTTTTAATAATCTACCAACTCTTATCTCTTGTTCTATTCTCTTAGTAATAACAACATCAAAAAAATATTCGGTGGAGTTTCCCATAATCAAGTAGGCATAATCGAGCGAGTTATCAAAATGAGTTATCAAAATGCTTGTTGTTCATTATAGTCTAGTAGCAGGATTTCCCCCCAAGTTTTGTGAGGATAACTAGAGTTGTTGGCGGCAGTAACATGGTTAGCTGATGATTGGATGGCCTTTCCCCATACTGCTCTTGCAAGAGTTGCTCAAGTAAGCTAGCCATCTAATCCATATTATTTTTAACATCTTCCAGCTCTTTTCGGTAGGGGCCTCGAGGTGAGCCATCTCTTCATTTTTCATCCTTTTGCAAAGCCTGTTATTATAGACTTTGGTAGAGAGACCTATATTTTGAATGCATGCCATGCACATTCCATAATTTATAAATGCATATAGATATATGATTATGCATGATGATGTATGTTGGATATGGATTAGCTATACCCCGGGCTGATATATGGCTACCATTCTTGTATAAACGGGTAGGGGTTTGATCCTTTCGTAGTTGTTGAGACATTTTAATCTAAGCCAATGCTTAATAAAAATACACTCATGACAAAGAGGTATTGCTCAAAAGGATGAGTCTAAGACCTTTTCATTAATACTTAATGAAAACTTTTACATTTAAAAGCTAGTTTACTCATCATCATCATTTATAAGGAAAAAGGAAAAGCCTTTGTTTTCTATGTCCCTAAGAAAAACATCAGTCTCAACCATGCTTTATTGATATCGATTGACATCCCTTCCAACTTGTCAGCTATTATGGCAAATTCTTCGAGCATAGACAGAGGCTCAGTCAATCTGCTCATCTATGTTTCTCATATTCTCCAAGAGTAACATGTTCCTATTCAGTTGATTGTTGTTGGTGTCAATAATTTGGTTGTGGCACTTGAGTAATCCGTTCTTTTCTTCCAAATTTTTTACCTTAGCCTTTTCTTTGTCGAGCTTCTTGTCTAGCACGTTGATCTCATTTCTCTTATTATCCAAATCAATTTTAAAGACCTCGACAACTTTTTCTTTCGGCTTTTGCTTCAACCAGCTCACTTTACAGCATCACATGTTTCTTGTTAACCTTTTATTTTTCTTAATCTGATAATCTAACTCAACCCGGGTCTTTGAAGACATATTAACCCCTTTTTTATAGCAATAATTGAAATTGGATTTCAAAGCCTCTAGCTCAGTACTAGTTTGCATCCAATGTATTCCCAATTCTTTTCATTCTTCCTTAGCTCAATTTCTAGCTTCCTTTTCTTTTTTCAATTGCTTTTTTAAAGACATGATTTTCTTGTCATTTTCCTCTAGTTGTTGTTCTACAAACTTTCTTAATTTCTCTTTAATGAGGAGTTGCTCCTTGAGGGATATTTTAAGGGCTTTACTGGTGCTCACTTTTATTTAGAGCTTTTTAAGTTGTTCTCCCAACTCTTTCTTATTGACAATCCTTTTTCTTTTAATTGGTTCAACAGCTTGCGAAGTCTTGGCTTCAAATCCAAAAGTCATTGGAATGGTGATTAGTGATAGATTTCTCCACTTTATATGCTTTTCACTAGTAACTGGATCTCTCAAACCATCTTGTTCATTCTTGACCAACACTAGAAGCTTTCAATCTTGCTCGATGTTCTCCATAACTTCCAAAGCAGATTAGTCCTTGAATAACTTGGAGAATTGGGATAACCCGACCATCCTTAGCATATGTTATATGCCTTCAAGTTGCCTTACAACCAAAGTGGATGCATAATTGACATATCCAATCACTTTAATAAGAGGAACCCATCATCTTTGCCTACAACTTATTAAGCATTCTGTTGCTCTCATCCATGGGGCTTTCCACTTCACTTCTCCTTGTGGGATTCCATACAATTTTAATTTCTGGTTTTCCTCGCTCAAGTCTTTCGCTTCTCTTCTTTAACTATCTTTAATGGTCTTTAACTAAACCACTATAAGTTGTTAAATACTAGCCTTTTGGTTTCTATATAGCTAATCAACTATATGTACAACAACTGTTCATAACGTCTCATTGATCCATTGCGAACCCTCTTACAATGGTTGAATGTTAAGATAGTTTCTGCGAATGGGTGTTTTCATATGCAACGAAATTTGTAGCCACCTCTAAACTAATTATTCCAGTGAAGTTTGGAAATAACACCATCCTGAAGATTTCTAAAGCAAGTATTCTACCATTTTCTTCAAAAATCTAGAGTCATTCTTCCTCCTTTCAAATACCTCTTCGTTTCCACTTTAGGCCACTAGCACTTTTTTCTAATATCTTATTGAGATTTGAAACTTTGATCAATTTAGCCAATTCAATTAGCATTTGGTTGCGCCTTTGGTGGAAGTAGACTTTATATACATTTTAAGGAAATCGAGTCAGTAATCCATACTCTTCAAAAGTAGGACACGTGTCTACATTCCTAAAAGTGAAGCACCAGTACTCGAGGTCCTAAAAATGTTGAATTATGCATGGACACCTTTGTGATTTCCACTATCTTGCCATATTTCTTCAAAAACCCATCATCATTGATGCTTTTCATGTGTGAGATGAGCTTCTTCAAGTCATTTCCAGAGCCACACATTTTTTTATGGGTGCTATTGATTATCATCCAGTCTTAGAAAATATCTTTCTAACATTTGTAGGGATTCAAAATCTAACTCGTATTCAATAGATGCCATCTCTTTAATGGTGGTCATTTTATCAGCCCTAAGTCATGCAATTTAAGATGTTTTTTAGGGTTTAGCATGTCTAATGCAACAATGTTTAATTATGGAACTTGTATCCTACATTTAGGTTCTGTGTCTTTTTATGTGAGACATTAAGGTAGGCACTATCTAGTCTCAAAATGGTCTTTTGTTGTCTCAGTGATTACCCTCGTGAAGGTAATACGAGGGGCTTAATAGGTAGTGGGATGAAACATATATACCAATCACTACCAGTCCAAGCACTTAGCAAAGAGTCAGATAGTTTCATGAACTTAAACCTTGATTGAAAGTCATAGGGTACGCCGCTACTCCCCACCAAACCTTGAGTTTCCACGTGTGTGCATTCCAAAGTGATATGTTACAAATAGACTACTGATGCGTGAAGACATTCATCCATATCCAACGTACATGTATGAGCAGGATAAAACATTTTAAAGCATAAATAAGTAACAAAAGAAGTAAGCCAATTGTGAAAATTTAAACACATTAAATCATATAAAACACACAAAGCCTAGTCCAATACTATAAAAAACATAAGATCCCTAGTGAAGTTACCATTATATTGCTCATATGCGCATGATATGGCCACCTAATTGTTTGGTTTAGGGTCACTAAGAGACTCATGTGGACTGGTCTTATTTGAAAATTAAAGGTAAGGGACTGATTATGGATAAATAAGGTATTAATACCTCTAGTGCACCTTACCTGAACTAAGCTGCATTGTGTGATTTGGATGTTGTTTAAAAGTGTTTGATACTGGTGGTTGGTCTATGGCTTAGAATAAATATTTACACTTATGATTAAATCTGGCTTTTTGAATTTATTATGGGCTTGTATGCCCAGATAAATTATAAATTATTATAGAAAGAATCCATGTAGGTGCCATGATAGGGTTCACCAATCCTGAAAAGCGAAAGCGTTTTCCCACAACTCGTATATTAAGGTGAAAAATTCTCCCAATTAAAATTGGTGAATATTCAAAATAATTCTGAGAATTTTCTAGTCAACTCCTGATATTTAAATACCAGCTTACTTGTATGTCCAACATTTATACAAGAATATTGACCATTAATTTTTAGAGAAAAAAATTAGGATTGTTGAAATATTTGCCAAATCCTTAAGAAATTTTACAAACTTATTGTAAATTTCAAAAACAAAAATCGAAATTTTTTCTAAAACAATGCTAAATAATTTTTTTTCTCCTTTTCTTTTGTAAATAAAATGCAATTTTTATAAGGATTAGGCCGTATGCAACAAGCATAAATTGTTTTTTAAAGCCATGTTTCGTAAAAAACTCATTTTTCCTTCAAATCGAAACTTTTAAAATAGGCTCAGGGGTGTTCGCTAAACACATCCTTAAGCCAAAGAAGACCTTTAGCAAAAACACTGCTAGCCAAACATGGCGTTAACCTTTAACCTAATTTTGATCAGACCAGGTTGACCCAAAACTTTTGCTTCGACCATAAACTAAACCAAAGTCCACTAGTTAGACCCGAAAACAAACCAAAACCTAAACCAGAATCCACAACAAAATAACACTTAAAAAGAATACAAAAACTCAAAAATGTTTTTATCAAAACTGATCAAAACCTAGAAAAACAAAGAATATGAAGAACACCGAAGAACATTCAACATGAACCCAACAATGTAGATTTCAAATCAAACTAGACATGGACAAACCAAAGACACAAACATGTTGGAAATCAAGCAAGGATCAATAATATAGCATTCATGCACTTCGATTATAACTAAAAAAACCATGATTTTGTCAAAATGGGTTTCGATTTCAAAATCAAGACCCTAGGATTAAAACCTATTAAAAACATGTTATCGATGCAAATGAACCCTAAATTATTGACTAATAAAGTCAACCGAAGTGTTCCATGCAAATAATTAGACCAAAACTAGTCCAAATCATGAGGCTAAGACAATGTTCTTCTCAAGAACTTGAAAAACATTGCCTTAGAACCCAAAAAATGCCCAGGTATAAAACCAGTCTCTGTTAAACCTAGAAATGAAATTTTAGGCCTCTAAAACATGTTTTCTTAGTTCTAACAAACCACATTACCATAACTAAGCATATTTGAATCAAAATAACCAACAAACAACATCAAATCATCTAGATTATGCAAGAAGTTTCAAATAAAAAAATTATTAACTTAAAACAATCTACATGTTCATGTAATATGGATTTAAAATTGATTTTTCTAAACTTATTTTGGTCATGAACAGACTTAACAAATCTAGGATAAATATCATTACTTTAACATGCATTGCTTAAGTTAAACTAAAACAACATTGTTTTATATAAAAAAAAACAACTTAAATAAAAGACTTTTGTTACATCTAAAACATAAGAAAAAATTTAGAAAAAAAGAATCAAACTATCATGGTAACAAAAGGGGCAACCACAACACTATTTACCAATCATTCTAAATCTTATCTCCATGATTGTAAATATAAATACAGACCAAATGACAATAAAAAAATCACTCTAGCTTGCCACATGGACTCCACTTTTAGGTTAGAAAGTATACCTTCAATCTCCTAGAGTACCGACTACCCTATTTGCTTTCCTTATAAGGTATTGCTTCCACAAGTTTGCTGCCCTTTTAAAACTTAAGAAATCCTTGTATTAGGCTCTTAAACCTTCACACTTAGAGTTTCTTTATCAACATTTCTCCCTTTTTTTCTCATATCTGCTTTGATTTTCCAGGAGGTATTTATAAGGGTTTACTAGGGTTTTTGATGAGTTCAAACATAGATTGATCAAAGGTTAGCCCTGTGATCAAAATGAGAGGGTTCTGGAGTACGTTTTATAGTTATAAGCTTTGTACCTATGCTTTTTTCAATAATGGTTTTGCAACAAACTTGGTTTTTGGATGTTTTGATGGTTTTTCCAAACATGGAGACCAAGAAGCTTGTTTCTAGCTTTTTCATCTTGAGAGAAACATGTCCAACCTTTGATAAGAACCCACTGATAAGGCTTAGAGTGTGAACACATGAAAAAGATTAGTGGTTTTGTGAAATGGGTATCACAGCCATTGATGACTGAGTTAACCACTTTCGAGGCCTTGTTAGAGCAACTCCGACATCATTGTCATTAAAGACCACTTGATCTTGGTAAAGGGGGTGCACATTTTTTATTTGGATCCAACTTTACTCAATTTAGAGGTATGTAGTTTGACATTTATTCATTTGAAAGTGTCAACCTAATTAGCCTAGAATTTGAAAATACAGTGATGGCTAATCAAGGACAAGATGTTGTTGAGTTCGTTGAAGAAAATGAGATATAAACATTTGATAGGAGTAGCTGATCTTTGTAGAAGAGATGTTTTTTAGTTAAATGGTGGTGGTTACAACCCTAAAGGCGGAAACACAAATTTGAATTAGCAAATTCAATTATTCAAACAATAGTTATTAAATTCGAACCGGCCTGGCGGGTCAACCTCGGACCCAATTGACCTGGTGGCTAGACTGGTCCGGGTAAGGAAAAAGACCGACCAGCGTAAAAACCCGACAAAACCCAGTTGACCTGGCGGATCGACCTATGACCCGGGAGAACCCGGACAAGACCCTTTTTTTTCAAATGTAATTTTTCTCCTAGACCCCTCTTTTTTCATATTTTTTTAGTTGGTTATTAACATTTTTCAAAGTTCACTATATAAATACTAGAAGAATATTTTATTTTTTCAATATAAGATTTGAAACCCTTTAGTATATATATACTCTATGTTCCCAAGGAAAAAATTATTTTTTCAATGTGGGATTTGAAACCCTTTAGTATATATACTTTATATTCACGAGAAAAAAGTTATGTTTTTTCAATATGGAATAAAAAAAATTGGTTTAAATACTTCAAATTAAAAGGATAATATAATATCTTTTCAATGTAAGATTTGAGGATTTGAAACCCTTTAGTATATGTACTCTATGTTTCAAAGAAAAAAAGTTATTTTTTTCAATGTGAAATTTGAAGCCCTTTAGTATATATACTTTATGTTAAAAAAAAATTATGTTTTTTCAATGTGAGATAAAAAACTTTTTGATATATTCTTTTAAACTTCATTATTTACAACATATATAACCTATATTCAAATGAATTTTTTAATATGAAATATTAAAATTTTAAATATTTTTTTTTAATTTTTCTGAACTTACCCAGGTTGACCCATGTAACCCGCGACCTAACCCCTTGGCCGGGTCAAACCCTCAGGTCAAGTTTGATAACTATGTTTAAACACTAGTTTAGCTGAATTTCATAAATAAAGAAGACTTTAATTTTCTTCAATTTTTTTCTTCAATTCCATATTACACATTCATTATTTTCATTATACGACTCAATTAAACATAAATTTCATGTCAATTCTAACCAACAAATTCAATCTCTCTACGTTAGTCTTGGCCGAAATTCACCTTCAAATAAGGCATGAATTTTTTTTCTCTCCAAGTTTTCCATAATTATCACATAACTAATTTATTTTTCATCCTAATTAATCTAATTCATCATGTAATTAATGCAAATTGATTTGTACTTAAAAGTGTATTTTTATCAAGGTTTTATATCATCATTTTGCATATGAAGTATCAATAACTCCTTAATTAAGAGCATGTTTTATAATAACAAGTTTGATAATATAAGATACCTTTAATTTATGGTAAATGTTCATTTTAAATGCAAGCCTATCACATAAATCAAACGATTGATTGATGAGTTTAACCACTGAAATTGAGAAGACAAAGAGAGGGCTAAGCTTAGAAAAGAGATGCTGGCTCAGTCCAAACTGGAACACCATTCGATTATTGGATCATAACTGGAGCTATAAAACTTAGATTTAGGTTTGGTTTATATGTATGGAAAGCTAAGATATAGACCTAAAACTTTCATGATGAGTCTATATTCAAAAGGGCCGTTTTCAAGTTCAAAATGTAGCAACAACAGAGAAGTCAGAATCTGTCCTACAACCCAGACATTGTTCAGTGGTCAGCCCATATCTCGAGTTCTAGAAGTCTAAATGCACCAATTCTTTGTTTGTTATAAAACTAAGATAATTTCCTAAAACTTTTGTGAAGACCATCTATTCAAATTCTGATGTTAGCAATGATGTTTTCGGCAGACAAAAAGATAAAGATTATTACCGAGTCAAGAGGTGGCCACCCACTCAACAATTAGTCATCAAATCAATAGTTCTGAATTTTAGCCTATAAAAGGAGGCATTTGCCATGGATTTAGGCATCTTGGTTTTCAGATCAAGATCTTGCTCTTGCTCTTGCTCTCGCTCTCTTTCTTTTTATTTTGTATTGTTCAAGTTTTATTCCATGTTATATTTTCCTTAATCTCTTATTTATGCTTTTCATTTCCTTTACTATACTTATATAATTATGTTCTTATCTTGTTTATCTATGTTTCTCTTCTTCATTATGTTTAGTTAAGTTTATTATGTTAAGGTGAAAAGGTTACACTAACGGTGTAAGAATAAATATAATACAAACTCAACATGGACTTTAATGTTTGATACTAACATGTTTTGTATTTGTTATCTTATTCACTCTTAATACTTTGCTTGTTAAATGATTAATCTAGATTTATGTTGTATAAACCTTGGTACAACAAATACTTGGCACTTTCATAGCCCAACTGTATGGTATAACCGACACCTGTGATATGAAAGAAACTTGATTTGTTGTTAACATAAGTTATCATTATGAATACCTGACAACATTTACAAGTATTAGCATTATTTGAATAAGATAACTAATGTAATCATGTTAACAATTTATAATCTGATTGGAATCTCCTTTGTGTTTGGTTTCCAGTTGAATAATAAAAAGAGTTTATATTATACTTATTTGAAATACCATTAGTGGATCCTCTAACCTTGATAATTGTTTTATATTTGTTTAAATCCTTACATCAATATCACATCTCAAAGCTGTCTTTAACTTCCTTTTCTTTTATTGTTTATTTCCTTATTTGTAGTTTATATAGTTAACCTCTATGTGGTTCGACCCCGGTCTTGTCGGGTTATTTATTACTTTGACACTTCTACACTTGGAAGAAGACATCAACCTTTTAGTCGTGTCACAAATCAACTAAGAAACCAATTAAAAATCTAACACCTTTTTCTCTCTCTCTAGGCCAAACATGGTATACAAGGAGGGGATAATATTTTATTCAAATTTTACACTAATTTCACTTGACCCAATCTTTAATCTTGCTTACAAACATGTTTCCACAACAAATTTACCAATTCAAACAATATAATTCATCAACTCAACATAATATTATTCAAAACTCAAAAGAAACTCAAACCAATCATAGTTTATGATTTCTTACCTTATAATAAGATGAAATCAAGATGCAAATGCAAAGGAAAATCAAATTCCACTCCACTTTCTTTTCCTTCTCCCTCTAGCTTTAAATTTCCTTTTTCCGTACTTTAAAAACCCTTTTTAATCCTTGCAAACCTTCTCTTGAATCATGATGAACTCTCTTTTAAACTCAAATGTAACTCTTTTTAGTGTTTTCTAATGAATTTGATGGAGAAAGTTCAAAACCCTAACCCTCCATTTAATTACAAAATGGTCGGCCACTTAGTAATGAAGGAAGAGTATTTATAATCTTTTTTTTTGTTATTCACAACAATGCCACTATATAATTATCTCTTGTATTATTCCCGCTCTATACCTGTTTTCAAACTTAAATTGTAAGGCTTTTCCGACCTCTGTTTTACCTATAATTTTAAACCATGATAAAACAATATATCAAGAGACTCTTTAAAAAATTCTATCTTGACCTGACATTCGAATTAAGACCTCTGTTAATTTCATGATGTTTTTATCAAAATTCAAATTATCTTATTCAACTCTCACATAAATCGTATCAATTATTCTCATAAACCCTCAAACTATTACATCAAAATATATTTATTTTACATTTTTCTCCTTTTATTTCTTTAGGAGGTTTTTTACTATTTCATGATAATGCTACCAATCTATAACCAATGCTTGCACCTTAACTCTTGCCTTTTCATTGTATTATCCTTTCTTATCATTTATTATTTATCACCATATCAATTTCTTTGAATAATTTCTCTTATTTTCCTTATTCTTTTGTCAACATTACAAATTTTAAACTTAAATTCATAATATTTATTTCAATTTCAATAAAACCTTTATATTTATTCATAAAGGTCATCCTCTTCATTTCACATTACATTAATTATTGTTTTCATCATTTACTCATTTGATTTAAATCCCAAGCTTCTATTACTCTTCGAGACCTTATTACTTTTGGTCATATCTTTTTTTTTGCAGGGTTTACATTCTTTCCTTCTTTAAAAAATTATGTCCTCGAAGTTTATGTTTTGTTTCAAGATCGACATGAAATTTAAGTTGTTTTATACCTTTCTCATCATTACTATTTTTATTTTTCTTCTACCTATACTTTATATGTGTACCACGATTTATGTATCCATAAACATCTACTTACTCTGACTTTGGGGTACAAGCCTTTACTGTTCTCATTTAATGGCCAAACTCGTTAACCATTCTTTCTATCCATGTATACATCATATTGTTAACCCTTTATGGTTCCACTTTTACATCACTATGAACTAACTTAAACTACATTATCATACACCATTTACAGTAGCAATCCTTTATGTATAATCCTACCATCAAAACTACTATCTTTTACTGACCATACTTTTGCTAATCAAACTGACCCGTCTCTTGATCGTTTTTAGGCCTTCATTTAAGCTCTCATTCCTAGAATTTCAAAATATAAACATATGATTTCATATCCATCTAAGGTCATTCACTTTTCATTCCACCATAATATCCTTAGTTTCTTCTAGTTGACAATCTCCATCATCATGTGGCTTCTAAAATTATTTCAGCAACCTCGATTAATATTTTATAACCATTAATCACATCGTATGATATAACAACCTTTGCAATATAAGATTTAGGTTCGTGGTGTTACATTTAATACCTTTTTTGTTCAAGTCTGACACTAGACTTAAATCCCTTTTTATTTATTCTTTAATCGTTTTCATTTTATTAAAATCGCTTATTCTAGTTCTAACTTCCTTACCTTTATTTATTTATTTATTCACCATATTACAAGTCCTTCTAATTTACCACTAACAATTATTTTCGATGCTGAAAATACACTAACATAAAGACTACACACATTATCATAGTGATGATCACATCTATATCTAATACTGAATCAGTCATCATTTACCCATTCATATAACCTATTTCTTCACCATTCACATCTTACAAGTTTACTGAATCTTATCCAATAGCTCTGATACCAATTATAACACCCTATAATTTTGGTTATTTTGATCTTTTCACACTGGTTTCTATGTTAATGTCATGACAACCAAGGGTAAATTGGTCTAGTAAAAAACTATTTTGGTCTTTTTACATTGGTTTCTATCCCCAAAGAAACTATATTTAATCATTGAATTTATATAGAATTCACAATGAGGAATATAATTAATTAACCTTATTTCTTAATTATGGATAGTTTATATTTCATTATACTTGATAAATAGAAATGCACATCTATTGTATTATTGTAATAATTAACTTGGTACAAATAATAATTTAACTAGTTAGTTGTCAAACAGAGTTGGCGAATCCGCATGCCAACCCATTGGCCTAGTAAAAAATTATTTTTACTTTTTTAGAATAAATATTTTAAAAGAAACATTAATTTAATATTTTTTTATATAAAAATCTATTAAAGTGATGATTTTTTTTATTAACATCGTTGAATAGGGTAAAACTGCCTAACTCATGCGTCAAATCATAGCTCTAGTTAGATTTAATAACTTTGTGTTTTAAAACTTATTTTTGAGAAACACATTTTTTTTTTAATCTAAATTGTGTTTTCTTATGCATATATTAGTATAGCCTAGATAACCTCAATAACCTCAAAACTCTCCTAACTTTGAATCATCTATCATAAAGACCTAAACTAGAACTTTCTCGTGGGATCGATTATTTGTTTGCTTTATATTATCTTGTTAAACTAGGGTGATTAATTTCTGTGACCGCGACATCGCAACATTATTTATCTATTTAAATTATCCATATTTTTAACTAATTCATTGAAAACTTTCATCACTATTTATTATACAAATTATCCTCAAATTTCATTCCTTTCCAGGTTAAAAACTGTGCAATTGCACACAAGCTTACATTGACAATCAAAGTCATTCTCGTGTATAACCATGCATTAATTCATTTGAAGAATCTAAAATACTTTTCTAAATATTTTCACCCTGAATTAATAAGAATTCTCCATATTTATCACTAATTTATCAAATTGCTTTATGTTTGTTGGGTTATATGTCCTAAATTCAGACAACTTTTTAATACCTAGTTTAAACAGACTACATTGAATTTCATTAAATTATATCCCAGAACATCATTTTTACTTTTTATCTCTTCCATTTTGTTTTCCTATACATTTCTTTGTTTTTTATTTATTGTCCCACCATTTTCATACTTTTATTTTTGAGTTAACACATGAATATTTTATTTTAAATTCCTAAAATCCCTAGTCATCTTTTTAATTTTAATACTTGATTTACTCACTTAATGTAATATTTATTATTATTATTTTTGTGGATTTTATTGAGCAATTTACATATATTATCCTCTATTTACACATCCTGAGTTTTTAGTGATTAAAATATTAGGTAGCAATTCCAAACTTATTTTTTGATAAAAAACAATAATTTTTTATTCTTTTCACCCACACCCGAGAACCATGATTCGGGAGAACACTCGTCATGACGCTGTACACGAGAAACAAAAGGAATATAAATTCCTCTTTTCTAAAATGATTTAAGGAGATTTCTAATATGGGTGATTTGTGTAGATTATTGTTAAAATTCAAATAATTAATGAAATTTGAAACGAATAATTTATGAAACAAATCCTAAATGATCCTTGTCTAACGGTCTTGAGATTCTTAAAAAAAATAAGATTATTTTCACTACCGTTTTGAGAAAGGCCAACAAAAACTACTTGAGTCAATTAGGGCCTTACTCCTTGGTGGGTCTAATGGGAGCTCGAGATCAACAACCAATATTGAACAGGACTGGGATGTTATGCCAACAGCAAAGATATTAAGCTTTGAAAGCAGAACTTTCCTAGTATAATGTTAGGAGGGATGAGGCTGTGAGAGCGATAGAAATTTGAATGGAGCAAAAAAATGATGCTCTACTTGTAGTCATGTCGAAGAACTTTTCAAAGCTCTGGTTAAACAAACAACAAAATGGTAAGATTAGAAGTTCTGATAACAAAACCCACTCCTTTTAAGAAGCAGGAGGCATTCAGTATCTTAGTCAGTCAGCATTAGGACACCCTTAAGCACAAGTAGAGCATACGCTTGTTGGCTTGTAATTTTAACTCACTCAGTTAACCACTAGGAAATTAGAATCCAATGAGGATTTTCCAAGCACATGTGGCCATGTTAAAAGGCGGCATGGAATTTCGTTGTATGGGATGTTTTATTGTCAAATCTTGCTACCCCAAAAGGTGGATTCACCCTTCTTGTTTAGAAGATTGGTGCTTTGAAAGTAACTTAGTTTTGTTGTACCTCAACAAGACACAAATATCTAGTTTATGCTTGTGGAGATATGCCCCAAATTGATCGGGTTTCTATCGTCATTTTACGTGTAAAAGTGGCTAGAGAAAAGCCTTAAACCGATGGTGGTGCTTTCAAAAAATCAATAGGAGGAAATGGGGCAGGTGAAGTGGCAAAATACACTTTGGCGTCCAATTCTTTGAACTAGCAGCCTCGGCCAAAACCATGGTATGGGTTGCCTTCTGTGCATGGCCCACTACATTGGATGAACTCAGATTAGTGGGTTGACATAGCATTGTACCCCACAACATGGGTCTGGGTTGTTTCTTTTTATTGTTGTTGATGTAAAGAATTCAATCTGTCTTCTATCAGTTTTTTATTTGTCTTATAAAGTTGGTCATTTTATAATAAATACTTGTAATAATTTTTTCCATCTAAATTAATAGAACTAATCACATGCAAGTCACAATGTAACGCCCCTCTTTTTTTATTTTTTTTTCTTTTTTGTATTTTTATACACAAATAGTCATTTAGGGTAAAGAGAGGTGATTTTTTTAAAAAAATTACCTTATCCTTATCTTATTTTATCATATTTTATTCAGAATAATCTTTGACATGGCTTGTAACACCATTTTACACTACACATGCATATCTAACACGTAAGGGATTTTCTAACTAAGATAATGAATTTATTCAATTTAACAAAATTTTGAAAGAGTTTTCTCCGCATGAATCCTTAACTAAAAAATTTTCCCGTATTAATTACTTGCAAACATATCAACAAACCAAACAACATTCTGCTCATGCAACAAGTACTCACATAAAAATGGTCTCGAGCACACCATCCATCATTTCTATTATATACAATCAAATACATTATATTTCCGATCAAAGACATTACACCTCTAATTTAGTCAAATTATCACTTCCATAATTAAAACATAAACATTAAAAATTTAAAATTTAGGATTTCCGTTTCCTCATCCAAGTTCAAAAAAATAATTAAATTTAATGAGATTAAGCCCACCTTTGCTAATTCAACTATAGTTAAGGAGTTAAAGCAAAACAATCTATCATTTCTTCATTATAAAAGCTTTCTCTCTCTAACAACACAATATCCTCCAATTTCTTTCTAAGATTTTCAAGTTAGGATTGTTTTCTTTGGTAGGAATAATATGAATTTACTACTACTTCATCTATTTGGCTTAAAAAAGACAAAAAAAAGTTTTTTTTTGTAAAATTCTCTCTTCCTCCCTGCTATTAGAGTCGTCGGCTTTAAAAAAGGAGAGAGGAGAAAAGTTCTTCTTTATTTATAAAAATACCACTTATTTAATATCCCACATGTTGTTTCTACCAAATCTAAAACAATTGGTATTTTTCACATACATATTTATATTGTTTCATTCAAGGTTTCTCACTGATTTTTCTTGGGATTTTCTACGTCTCATAATAATTTTTTTCCTATAATTTTATTATTTTTTGGTTGGGACAAAACACTATAAAACATTGGATTTAAATTTTGGTTGAGGTTTATACACAAGATCAATTTTTATACCTTAAAAACCAATGACTTACCTCAAGTATAGATTTTTTTTTTTAAAAAAAACCTTTATATTTTATAATTTATGTTCCATGCATGTGACTATTCATATGCATGTATCAAACATATAGTAAATATAAATTTATCATTTACTTGCCTTAATTTAACTAACAAATCTATAATGCTAATTAACCTATATTGATTAAGACTCATTTAAAATATAATTGATGCGAATCCCATAGATATAAAAATCTAAGAACCCATAGTCAAATTGACTATTTTTAAGAAAGCAAACTTCAAGTTTTATGCTTAACACAATGATAACTTATATCAAGACACCAAGACTATGAGTAACAAAAAAAACATCCACCCAATTCCTACGATGAGATGCGAACAAGAAGTATGGAAGATTCCATGAAGCTTGGTTAATTTTTTGATAAGTTAGAGTAGTTCAATGAATAACCAAATAGTATGAGCAAAACATCACAAACACAATAATAATTTTTTAAATCAAAATTTGTCCAAAAAAACCTAAATGCAAGTTAAATAATTGTATTTATAATAGGTAAAAATGTCTTAAACAATGCTGAAAAAAATAATAAATGAGTTCTAAATGAAATAGAAAGAAGAATCATAAATCAACTAAAAAACTAATACAATTCTCACATTGTAACTTTTAGACCTTATTGCAAGGTCTTTCTAATGTTTAATTGACCTAAAGTTTTAACATAAAATAAAAAAGGCCTCTAGAATATTCTAGTAAAACTACATCTCAATCTGATGGGTAGATAAAAAAAAATACTTATTATAGTAAAACTATGAACTAGGAAAAATAAGCTTCTAACTGCCGAAATTAATTAGCCCATAAAGTAAATGGATCAAGCCCCTCTTGTATATAGATTTAATTAAATAAGGTCTGATTATAAATTGTTGAAGATGTAGCATCCTTGAAATTCACCTTGATCCAAATACTTTGAAAAAGCCTAGTGAATGCATCTTTGAGCTTTTTTACCCTTAATCTAGTAATTGGCTCATCTAGAACTTCTAACGGATCTATTGGTAAAGTTTAGGTTAAATCATCTCGTCTCTCCTTAAAAGAATTTGACCTTGAATCATCACCTAAATCAAACAAAGAGAGATTATAAACATTAAAAGTAGTAGTAACATCATACTCACCTAGTAGATCCACTTTGTAGGAATTGTCATTAATTAATTTAAGGATTTGGATGGGTCAATCTCCTTTCAGCATCAACTTACATATCCTATGTTTAGAAAACCTTCCTTACTCATATGTAGGGGTGTTCAAAAAAACCGATTAACTAAGAAAACTGAAAAAACTAATGAAAAATTAACTAAGAAAATCAAACCAAGATGGAAAACTGATTTTTAAAACTATAAAATCTTGCCAGTTCGGTTCGGTTTCGATTTGACAATAGAAACCGATGAATCGAACTAACCAACCATAAAATAAAAGACCTATAAATACTACATTTACACTCTACAGTTAACCTAACCCTAGTAATAACATTACACCAAAAAGTTGCCGCCCAGCAGAGATTAGTTTTCACCTTCTTCCTTTCCCTTTTAGTTTTCATCCACTTTGCGTCTCTGCCCCCTGCATCTATCTCTTCTCTACTCGAACAAAAACCCATACTTGCAGCAGAAGGAAAGGGCTCCTCCATTAGAGAAAAGACGGCAAGGTAAAGTAACATCTGTTTCAAACTTCATGCTTTTTTGGCCTTCCTATCACTACTTCCTCGCTCTAACCTCTGCTTCTCCTTTTCTATCCTCTTGCAGCTAGGGTTTTTGCATCTTTCTTCAAGTTCGCCCCCCTCTTCCTTGCCCTCTCTCCTTTCTCTTATTCCAGTCATGCCTTTTGTTGATTTTTGTTTATTATTGATCTGATCATTTTAGATGTGCATTCTCCCTAGATTGTCGTCAGATCTCATCTCTTTTTTCCTTCTCTCTCTATGCTTTACTTAATATGAGCTGTGGTAGTTGGCTATTATTTTTCTCCTGAGATAGATGCACATGGACTCATCTATGATTGCATTCCTTCTAGTTTTTCTTATATGGTGATAAAGATCTGCATTTCTATTTTAAATCTGGGCAAACATTATTCTCTTCAACTTACAGTTGTAGGGTTAAATTTGTTTTCTTTTCCTTGTAGAAGTTGTTTTGGCATGGCTACATATACTTCGAAGAACATCCTATTAATCTGTTTTATCTTGATTGCCAGTGCCTTTTATTTGCCTTGAATGGATAGTGATTAGTACTTAAAAGTGCATTTTTATCAAGGTTTTATATCATCATTTTGTACTTGAAGTATCAATAACTCCTTAACTAAAGTATGTTTTATAATAACATATCTAATAATATAAGATACCTTTAATTTATGGTAAATATTCATCTTAAATGCAGTCCTATCACATAAAGAAAAGAATTGATTGATGAATTGATGTACCAAAATTGAAAGGACAAAGAGATGGCCAAACTTAGAAAAAAGATGTTGGTGCAGTCCAAACTGGAACATTGTTCGGTAATCGGGTCATATCTGGAGCTGTAGATCTTGGCTTTAGGTCTACTTTACATGGATGGAAAGGTAAGACATAGACCTACAACTTTCATGCGGAGCCCAAGATTTAAAAAGGCCGTTTTTAAGTCCAAATTGTAGCAACAACGAAGAAGTCCGAATCTGTCCTACAGCCCAGACACTGTTCAGTGTTTAGCCCATATCTCAAGTTCTAGAAGTCCAAATGATCTCACATTTTTACCCTGGAAAGATGAGACAATTTCCTAGAACTTTCATGTTTAAGTCTGTTCAAATTATGACGTTATCAATGACTTTTTGATAGACAAGAAGATAAGAATTGTCACTAAGTCAAGATGTGGCCACCCATTCATCAATTAGTCAACAAATCAATAGTTCTGAATTTCGGCCTATAAAAGGAGGCATTTGCCATATATTTAGGCATCTTGGTGTTCAGATCAAGATCATGCTCTTGCTCTCTCTTTATATTTTATAATGTTTAAATTTTGCTTATATTAATCTCTTGCTTATGCTTTTCATTTCCTTTCCTTATTTATTTATGTTTCTCTTTTTCATTATGTTTAGCTAAGTTTATCATGTCAAGGTGAAAAGGTGACACTAATGGTGTAAGAATAAGTATAATATAAACTTAACATAGACCTTAATATTTGATACTAACATGTTTTATATTTGTTATTTTATTCACTTTTAATACTTTGCTTGTTAAATGGTTAATCTAGATTTATGTTGTATAACCCCTGGTACAACAAATACTTGGCACTTTCATAGCCCAACTGTATTGTATAATCGACACTTGTGCTATGAAAAGAACTTGATTTGTTGTTAACATAAGTTATCATTATGAATACCTGACAACATTTACAAGTATTAGCATTATTTGAATAAGATAACTAATATAATCATGTTAACAATTTATAATCTGTTTGGTTTCCAATTGAATAATAAAAAGAGTTTATATTATACTTATTTGAAATACCATTAGTGGATCCTCTAACCTTGACATTTGTTTTTATCATTATTTAATTCTAATATTGATCTTCATCTCAAAGTTCTCATTAACTTCTTCATCATCATCTTCTTCTTCTTCTCCTTTATTATTATTATTATTATTATTATTATTATTATTAGTAGTAGTATTGGTATTAGTATTAGTATTAATATTATTACTATTATTACTATTACTATTATTATTATTGTTGTTATTGTGTTGCTGTTAACTATAATTTATACAATTAACCTCCCTGTGGTTCGACCTCGGTCTTGCCGGATTATTTATTATTTCGACACTCCTGCACTTGGGAGAAGACATCAATCTTTTAGTCGTGTCAGATAGACTGTTTTATGGGCAAGATTTTGTTGTTGTTTTATGGATAGACTGTTTTAATAAAATAATTGTGTTGGTAGAACTTGTTCAACTATCAATTCTGGCAAAATGGCTGATGACTGATGTTATGGGACAATGGATAGGTTACAAAGTTGGCTACAATGTACAAACATGGTTGTCAGGAGTTATGTTAGATTTATACAGTTCAAGTTCACTGTTGATTTTGTTAGCTTCATGATTTGTTAAATTTTTAGATATTGATTGCTCTGTTCAGTTAAAATTATTGTGTGTTTTTGCAAATCCTTTTCCATGGAAATATTTGATGTTGAATAAATCCAGTAAAATCGTTCATTTGGTCCATTACAGTGTAATTATATGAACCTAACATGATGCTCAACTTCTGCTTGATTCACCAGAAGGTTTTTCTTACTTTTGCATTAATTGGCAGAATAGTGGACAATTGAGCAGAATAGTGGGCTTTTTTCTTGCTTTTGCAATTGCAAATAATTGCTGGTGGTTAAATCCTCTTTACAATTGAACGTGTTAGCTACTTAGCTTTAACTTTAAGATTCATGTTGTCTTTTTTTTTTAATTTTAGATGGATAATCGGGAAGATCTTACACCAAATGAATCAAATCCTTTAAGTTTGGAACCCAATTCTTTGCCCATTTCAGTTCCAATTCTAGTTGCAGTTACCACCTCTAGTACAAATAGAAACACTGAAAGTGAAGGGAATCCACCTTCTAGATCTAATAAAAGAAAAATATCTCAAATTTGGGATCACTTTAAAAAAACTAGATGGTAATCCTAAAGCTCCTAGGGCTGCATCTATGTATTGTGGAAAAGACTATGCATGTCATACTATACTTAATGGGACTAGTAACATGTGGAGTAATCTAGGTGTATGCAAAAAAATTCCTTTTGTGATTGACCAAAAACATAAAACTTTAGTTTTAGAACCTATGCCTATAAGAGGAAAATCTGGTGACTATTAAGGCAGTGGGTTATTGTTATGAAGAGTGTAGGAAAGCCATAGGAAAAATGATTATACTTGATGAGCTACCTTTTAACTTTGTTGAAAACCAAGGATTTAAATCATTTTGTCAAGTAATGCAACCTAGATTTGATATTCCTTCTCGGTTGATGATTTGGAGAGATTGTTTGAAAATTTATGTAGATGAGAAGGAAAAATTAAAAAAAGCTCTTAAGGATCAACGTTTATGTTTAACAACCAATACTTGGACATCAATCCAAAATATTAATTATATGTGTTTGACTGCCCATTGGATTGATGAAGGTTGGAACTTGAATAAAGAAATTCTAAACTTTTGTCAAGTTTCTACTCATAAAGGTGAAACAATTGGCCAAGCAATTGAGAGTTGTTTATTGGAATGGAGAATTGATAACATTTTAACAGTTACAGTGGACAATGCAAGCTCAAATAATTTGACAATAAAATATTTAAAGAGAGTAACAAGTAATTGGGTAACTAATATATTGTCAAATGATTTCATGCATGTTAGATGTTGTACACATATTGTTTTTTTTTTTTTTTTGATCAAATGTAAGTGTATAAGAGATCAAAAAATATACATTGCTGGAAAACCAGCAAGTTCAAATACAAGGATGAACAGAAAGGGAACACGCTCCCTTAAAGACCTAAACAACAACCACTAAAATGTAAAATTAGCATAGAAACAGACAATGGTTATGAGAGGAACCAAAAACAAGGTTCCTAACCTAACACAAAGCAAAAGACAGGACAAAGGAGCATCCTGATAACACAAAGAGATCTTACAAGAAATAACAAAAACAGGGAACAAGCATCGACCAAAAGCTAGCCATGCAAGGCCAATCACCACTAAAAACTGGATTGAAGAACTACCAAGCCGGTGATCATCAAAGCAGGTTGCAAGTCGATGAAGGATGAGTCGGCTACGACAGCAACAATAGAATAGCAAACTCCCAGCCAAGACAAAGGAAGCCATGAGAAGGAGACAGATGTCTAAAGCACGGCTAAAGTCAAGAACCGAAGTCAACAATGGTAACTAGCAAGTGGATCTCCAAGCAATCATAGCCACTTGCAAGAGCATGCAAATGCGTTCCTTCCACACGTCCAAAGAACAAAGAATGGCCAATCAGAACACACCCATTCATCTAAGTTAAATGAGAGAGGCATAATGCTAGGACGTAACCACGTGCATATGCCATGCAGAAGAAACAGCAACCAACCCGATCATGAAGATTCAGCACCCCAGGGTCACTAACTACCGAGGGGACACCAAGGGATTCGCAACAACCAGACAGAAGAGGCCCTTTCAAATCCACTACCTCCATCATCAGCACATCAAGGGAAAACCCACCAAGCAAGCCAAAGACCCATAACCAGCACAGGCGAAGCTAAGAGAAGCATAGCAACACAACAGATCAACAACCAACATGAAGAGAAAAATGATCCTGCTCGTGGAAATGGAAAACTAAGAAGAATAGAGTCTGGATTTATGGAATAAAGAAGGAATAGAAGTGCTTTTGCTGTCAAATAGTCTTTTGTTCCTCTCCTCCTAAATTATATAAACAAGGATACCAAGAGATACACGCCTCATTCTACCATTTGCATTATTTCCACCCCGACATAGCCCCTGAATGGCACGGCTTAAGGATGACATGCACCTTGTTATACGCAGCCAGTTTCTAATCATTTGCCAAAGAAGGGAGATCCAATGGCAGCTAAAGAACAGGTGACTGTGTAACTCCTCATCCACCTGGCAGAAGACACAGGTTAAGTCAGTTTCGAGGAAATGAAGCCTATCTTTGGTTCAAAACCTGCCCAAAACTGCCAGCCATAGAATAAAACTATATCTTGGCATAGACCAAGACTCCCAGATAACTTTTCTCTAATGCACAGGATTGCTTCGAAGCCGTAAAAATGCATAAGCTTTGGCTGTGAAAGGTCCAGTAGAACTGCTCCAGTTTTCCATCAAAGAGAGAACATGGGACTGGCAGCCACCCATCTCAACTAGCTTATCTCGAAAGTTGATGATTGATTTCCATAAAGGAGAAGAACTTGGGTAAGCTTCAGTGTCCCAAAAAGAATGAGGGTGTATATAGTAGTGATAAACCCATTGGATCCAAATAGTATCAGACTTAAGATGAATATTCCAAATATGTTTAGCCAGGAAACTGTTATTACGTGCTCTGAGGTCAAAAAGACCAAGGCCACCTTCATCCTTAGGAAGACAAACCATTCGCCAAGCTACCAATGCAGATTTGTTCCTAGAGACTGTGCCAGTCCATAGAAAGTTGTGGTAAAGACAAATAATTTGCTTGATAACAGTATCACGAACCGGGAAGATGTTCAGCCAGAATTGAACTATACCATATAAGACAGACTTGAGCAACTCCAATCTCCCAGTATAATTGAGATGCTTCCCCAACCAACTTTGAATAGCCGAGTCAAGCTTATGGAGAAGAGGGGAGAATTGGCTAGCAAGAAGTCTGTGAGGGCTGAGGGGAACTCTAAGGTAGCGGAAAGGAAAGGACCCTTCAACAAACCCCGTGTCTGAAAGAATAAGCTACTTCATACTGTTCGAAACTCCACCAAAAAAGATGGATGATTTTGATGCATTGATTTCCAGCCCTGAGGTCCTCCCAAAGATGGTCAATTGTTGTGCACATATTGTTAATCTTATTGTATGTGCGGGATTGAAAGATATTGATGATTTAGTGGTTAAGATTGGGAATGCAGTGAGGTTTGTTTGATCTTCTCCTTTCAAACAACTTGTTTTTAACCAATGTGCGGAGAGGTTGAAAATTAGGAGTAAAAAATTTGTTTGCTTAGATGTTGCAACTAGATGGAACTCTACATATATGATGCTAGATGCGACTGCTAAATTTGATGTGGTTTTTATGAGGTTAGAAGAAACCGATCCTAGGTATTTAAGTTACTTTGAGGTTGATTCAAAAGGAAAATAAAAAAACTTACGTCCTCCTGTTTTACAAGATTGGGAAAAGGCTAGATCCTTTGTCAAGTTCTTAAAACTATTTTACATGGTTACATTGAAATTTTCTGGCTCGTTGTGTGTGATATATAATTCTTTCTTTCATGAATTGATTTCCATGCACACAAGCATATCTCAACTTTATAGAAGTGAAGATGTTTATGTAAGTAAAATAGCCAAGAATATGATGGCAATGTATAAAAAATATTGGGTGGATCAAGATACACAAAACTTTTTGTTATATGTGGCTGGTATGTTAGATCCATGTTTCAAATTGAAGTATGTGAGATTTTATTTTGGAAGATTGTATGATGTTGAAGTGGGTGAAAATTTTACAATTAAGGTTATAGATACTTTGCTAAGGTTGTTTGAGCAATATATGAATATTAATGAGAATGTTGAGGTTGTTCATAGTGTTGGAACTAGTATAAATGAAGATGTCAATGTTGATTTAATAGTGGTAAATGATGATATGTTAGATGACTTAATTTCTCAATTCAAAAAACATTTAGAGGAAGAAGGCGGTGTCCAAAAAAATGAGGTTAAGAGGTATTTGGGTGATGATTGTGGGGATCCAAAAGATTTTAAATTAGATATTCTGGGTTGGTGGAGATGTAATACTACAAAATACAAGATTCTTTCTAAGGTGGTACAACACGTGTTAGCTATCCCGGTATCTTTAGTTGTTTCTGAAGCAGCTTTCAGTACAAGTGGTCATATATTAGATCCATTTCGAAGCTCTTTATCTCCATCGACAATGCAATCACTTGTTTGTTATCAGAATTGGTTAAGTTTAGCATCAATTCCAATCAACATCAGAACCTTCGCGGATTATATTGAAAATTTTAAGATGATTGAGTCAGGTAATTTCTTTTACAAATTTAAATGTAGTTATTTTATAATATCATTTATTTACATATGTTTATCTAACATTTTAATTTATGTTTTTATAGAATTTGGTGAAAGTTTAAAAATCTCAACTAATTGTTTGTAAATTGTATTGATGATGTTGGTGCAATCCTGGAATATAATTGTTTTGGGTAATTAATTTACTTTACCTTGTTAATTCCTTTTAAAATTTTGCATTGTTAATTTTTTTAATAGTTGAACTCTAATATGTTGCTAATTTGCTAGTATTTCTTTATAACAATATCCTTGCTGGATCTTTTGGCTTTTGTTGTTGCTAGAAGTTTTGAATGCAGCTATAATGCTGGTGCTAGATTTGTTTTCTTCAAATTATGCCGAATGTTTATGATAATTTATTACTGGTTGCTAATGCAAACTTTTGTAGTTTGAACACTTCTTTTAATTTGAGATGCCCAAATTTGATCATGCATCTTGTATATTGCATTGATTTGAATTTTCATAGCCTATTTCTTTGCATATTAAAGATAGCAAGATAGCAAGATATGAAGCATTTCAAATTTATTGTTACTATAAGCATTTCAAAATAATATCAATCTTCTAATTTGATTAAAAAGCTTATAACAAACTAAACCAAATTAGAAAATTTTAAAGACTTTTGATTAAAAAGTCTATAAACTTAGCCCAACAAGAAAATTTAAAAGCCCAATGTAATGCAAATCCATTTAAAAAAATTAAAAAAAAACCCATTAATTTGATGATTAGGTTTCCAGGTTTTAAAGCTAAAAAATCGAATTTAACCGAACCGAATCGGCTCGGTTTGAACCGAAATTCAATTCGGTTCGGTTTGAATTTTTAAAAATTTGAGTTACTAGGTTCGGTTGGTTTTATGGTTTGAACCGAACTATCAAATTAGAAAATTTTAAAGACTTTTGATTAAAAAGTCTATAAACTTAGCCCAACAAGAAAATTTAAAAGCCCAATGTAATGCAAATCCATTTAAAAAAATTAAAAAAAAACCCATTAATTTGATGATTAGGTTTCCAGGTTTTAAAGCCAAAAAACCGAATTTAACCGAACCGAACCGGATCGGTTTGAACCGAAATTCAATTCGGTTCGGTTTGAATTTTTAAAAATTTGAGTTACTAGGTCCGGTTGGTTTTGTGGTTCGAACCGCACTATGAATAGGCCTACTCGTATGCACCAAAACCCAATCATTTAGTTTAAATATAACCTCTTTTCTTTCCACATTAGCTTTGAATATATATTGCTCATTCTTTTTTTTTCTTATTTGATGTTGTTCACTCTCATGAAAAGCCTTCATTACTTGAGCTTTTCTATTGTCATCTGAACTAACCCTTTCATCAATAGCCAAAGGAATCAAATCCAAATAAGTTAAAAAATTAAAGCTATAAACAATTTCAAAATAAGAGCAATTAGTAGTAGAATGCATACTCCTATTATATAAAAAGTCTTAGTAATTACTTCAATTTGATCATCTTATTGTGGATGATAAGTAGTGGAAAATAATAATTTTTTTCCTAAAATATTCCATAAAACCTTCCAAAAGTAAAATAATTTAACATCACGATCAAAAACAATTCTTCTAGGAACCCTATAAAGCCAAACTATCTTTCTAAAGAATAAGTCTGCTATATTAGTTGTATCATTTGTTTTATCACAAGATATAAAATGTGTCATCTTAGAAAACATATCTATAACCATAAAAATAGAATCTCAAGGTTCCTTAGCTACTGGTAAAGAATTTTACAAACCATAACGTAAAACTTTAGACTTAGCTTGTCTACAAGTTATGCACCTATCACAAATTTTTTACACATATTTTTTCATCTTAAGCAAATAAAAATACTAATGCAAATATTTGAATTCTTAACAATCCCAAAATATCTCATTGAATCACCCAAATGAGCTTCACAAATAAACAATTCATGCATAGAATAATTAGACACACATAGTTTTTTTTTTTTTTTGAATTGTAGACAACCAGAACACAATTAGTACACTTTTTTTAAGCTTCACTACTGTCATAACCCAATTTTTGACCATTTTTATTTTAATTATTATTATTATTTTATTTACTGAAAAGGATAAAAAATGATGATAAAAAAATAATAATGATGAAAAACAAGTAAAATAAAATAAATAAAGAATGAATTAAAATTTGGGTTAAGGGCAACATGATTGGAAGTTTAAACTTTTAATTAAACTCTTGACTAGTTTAATTAATCAAATCAAGGGCTTAATTGGAGAATTGATAAGTTTTGAGACTTAATTGAGCTTGGAATTAATTCAATTAAGGGTTTAATTGGAGAATTGATAAATTTTGAGACTTAATTAAGCTTCTAAATTAATTTAATTAATCCAATCAAGGGTTTAATTGAAAAACTGATAAGTTTTTGGACTTAGTTGGCTTAGAATTAATTTAATTAATGAAATCAGGGATTTAATTAAAGAAATATCAAAGTTTGGGGTTTAATTGGGGTCCAAATTGCAAAAATTAAAATCCAAGGACCAGCTTGAAAATGGCGCGGAAATGCAAGGATCCAATTACATTTTAACCAGGGACTTGATTGTAAAAGTACAAAATTCCGAGGACCAAATTGAAAGCAGCCTTTGGAATGGAAAAACAGAGTCGTTTTGGGAGGCGACTGTTCGCTCGTCTTCTTCCTCTGCAACGGCTCCGCCATTAAAGGCAGATGCGTTTCTCCATTGAATGGAGTGCCCCACGCCATTACTGCCGACCGTTACAGCGCCGATCGACCTCTGGCCTTATAAAAGCTGGGCAAAAGGCAACCTCGCAAGGGGGGAACAGAAAAAAAAGCCAGAGGCTGGGCAGAGAGAGACGGAGAGAAAAACAGAACCGAGGGCGGGGAAAAACCCAGGAGACAGAGGACGGACGAGCAAAAAAAACCAGAAGAAAAACCAAAAAAAAAACAGAGGAAGAAAAGCAGGGGAAACAGGGGAATAACATAGAGAAGTGCAGAAATACAAAAACAAATAACACGCAGAGAGCAGGGGAGAAAAAGGGCAGCATACACATAGACAAGGATTGTCCTTGTCATTGTTTTATCCCGACAAAAACAAAAAGACAAAACAACAATCGGTATCCACAGTAAACCGGCATCTACATTGTTGGTTCCTTCGACATCTCAAAATCTGCTGGAAGACGAAAGCAGACCTCGGGCACAGGAACAAAAGGGAAAACAGAAGGGAAGGTCTTAAGCAGGCAAGAGGCACCGCCGCGCTGCAAGCTTCTTCTCCGATTCCAGAAGCAAGTACGCTGTTCCCTTTCATTTTTGTTCTTCGTTCAAATTAGATTCTGTGTTGCAAGAACATTATGCGAAGGTAATTTAATTACCTTCGCACATTTCAAGGCACATGTGAATTCACTTCATGCGTGCGCTTTGGCGCAGCCTAGCCGGGCCACTGGCTTGGGCCAGTTGCCGGGCCGGGCTGGCTGGGTCCAGCCCAGCCCAAAAAAAACAAAAAAAAATAGAAAGTGTAGAAATAAAAATTTTGCATGTCTTAGAAAAAATATATTCTTGTCAATTTATTCACTGAAATCAGGATCAGGAAATAAAAAAGAAAAAATAAAAAAGAAAATATACGAATTGTTTAGAAACTACGAATTTTTACCAACGCCAGAGTTGGAATTATTCGTGGTGGAATTTTTACCAACGCCAGAGTTGGAATTATTCGGGATCGAATATTCACTGGCGCCAGAGTCAGGAATATTATAAACAAATCATCCTAGCATAAGCGAATAAATGTTTAGCAATTTAAGACAATCAGCAATGCAGTTTGCCTCAGGCAGAACGTTTAAGGGGTGATAATATCTTCCCTTTTACATAACCAATCCCGTACCATAGAATCTCTGTTGACCAGTTAGGGTTTCTAGTGACCATAATACTAGGTGGCGACTCCTTAACAAGACCTTTTTCCTAAAAGAACAAGATGCCAGAAATTTGTTCTTTTTTTCCAAAATCAAGATTAATTTTTGGGTCGTCGCGATGTCGGGTGTGATAGAATGGCGACTCCACTGGGGACCTTAGGATTAAGCTTTGTCTTTTGTCTTATTATTGCTATTTTGTTTGTTATGTTTATTTGTTTATTTTTCTTGCATTTACTGCTTTAGCATGCATCCTTGTTTATGTTGCCATGTATCACTTTGGGAGCAAACACTTTACAAACTAGGATAAGTGGGGGAGTAACGGTACCCCAATGGCTTTAGCCTGGGTAAGACTCGTGAAACCATCCAACTCTCGCTTGATTATTTACTTGGAAGTGGTTGACATGCCAAACTGATATTACTCAGGGCCTCTATTTTCACACTACTTGTAAGCCTCATATCGACCTTTCATGGACGATCACTGAGCATGCGAGAGACCCTTTGAAACTAGATAATGACCAACACTTTGATGCACTCAACAATTAGGATCTTCCTATTAGGTTGTCATCCCATGAAGGGCGAGTCTGCATTTCATACGCATTTTTTTTAATTAATTGCTTCAGCATTTTTGCATAAATTGCATGATTTACATTTAGTAGGTTGAAATATAGGTTCCCCATTGAAACCCACCTATAACAATCGTTTGAGAAAAAGACAAATGGAAAACAATCAAAGAGCCCAGTTGGAAGCCCAACATCAAAAAGAGGTGGACAATCTTAAAGAAGAAGTCGCAAGGCTTACTAGTCTACTCGAGCAAGCCTTGAGAGATAAATCCGGAAAAGCAATATTTATAGCTCAGCTTGAAGATATGCATATAACTCATTTCGATCCATAGAATCTGGGGGCAAATAAGGTGTCATCTGAATTTCAACAAGCTATGCATTTCCAGCCAGTATACCCCACAAGAATTTCATCTACCATTGATTCTACCGAGAAAGAATCTCAAAAGGGCAAGTTGGTGAAAGAAGAGGGTTTGAAAAAATGGACTGCCTTAGAAGAGAGGATAAGGGCAGTTGAGGGAAACCATTTGTGTGACCTGGTGAAAGCTGTTAATATGTGTTTGGTACCTAACATAGTCATTCCTAAGAAGTTTAGGGTGCCAGAATTCATTAAATATACAGGAACTCAATGCCCTATAACTCATCTCAAAGCATATTGCAACAAAATGGCTGAGGTGGTTGATAATGAGAAACTGCTGATTCATTTCTTTTAAGATAGCTTGAGTGACGCTGTCCTCACTTGGTATTTGCGGTTGGACAATACCAAGGTTAAAAAATAGAAGGACTTAGTTGATGCCTTCATGAGGCAATATAAGTTCAATATGGACGTGGGCCCTAATCGGTTAAGCTTGCAAGCTATGGAGAAGAACAACAAGGAGTCCATAATAGAATACGCTCGGAGATGGAGTGAGGTAGCTGCGCAAGTTAATCCTCCTATGTTGGAAAAAGAGATGATTAGTTTATTTTCCAACACCTTTAAAGCTCCGTACTTTGAATACTTGGTTAGAAGCTCTGCACAACATTTCACTGACCTGGTTGTTATAGCTGAGAAGGTTGAAAAAGCCATTGGGTTAGGTAAGATTGCTAACCCGATCGAAAAGAATGGTTTCACGGGAAAAGGGAAGGACATTGAAGGTGGTTACCAAGTCATTTATCATCCTTATAGCTAATTTCTTTACATCGACTACCATAAATCAACTATTTTGAAGAAAAGTTATGGTGATAGTAGGTCGAGAATGATCTACAAATGACTTCAATTGACTGTTGAAAAGATGCCCTTATCAAGGAGAATAAACAATTGAAAGATTCTAGAAATTCCAATCAATGATTATTAAATGTTTAGCCCTTTTATGTGTTATCATGCCAGTATTCATAACCCAAAATGTTGTCATAAGTTCTTTGTTGTTGAACTTCTTTTCCAAAGTTTCAATGACAATAATGAGTTTGTCATTCAATCGTGTTTACGACCAAGCATTATTCATTTTTCTGAGAGAGTTTTCTTATAAAGACTCACAAACACATCTTTGAAGCCTTGTGCAATCTCATTGATACAATTCGTCTCTTTTACCAAAATCAATTTTCCTATTGGAGTTTTGAAAAAGATTGATCTTGCATTTTGATTCCGAAAATAATTTGATGTTTATTCAAAAACCATATTTTTAGCATTCTACTTGTAGAATGACAAGTGAATCAAGCAACTCCATCATTGAGGTGACTAAATTATAAACAAAAAAAAGAAATGAATAAACACCCTTACCCCATGACTCTTGAATCATGTGTTTTTAAATGTATGAATAATGGTATGTAGTGAACTCGTTGCTCATGACTCTTGAAATGCATCTTTGCAAAGACCAAACCATCACACTAGATGAGGTCAAAGTTTATTGATCATAGCTGCTTGCGCTGGAAATGAGGAAAGGCCATCTTTGTTATTCCTTTCACATTTTGAAATAAGTACATCCTTTGCAATCCCTTTTTGAGCCTGAATAATTTTTATTTCATGAAAAAAATCCCGACTAGGATCACACCCCACACTTGGGGGCAAGAGAAAAGGCCGTGAGAAAGCCAAAAAGGCATAAGAGCTCAAGAAACTCAAATGCTAGGGGCATGTCCAAATCACTAGAAAAAGTGACATCCAAGATAAAGTGAGTATGCCCTAGCAAAGTAATAAAAAAAAAGAAGCAGCAAATCAAAGAAGAGCGGCAAAAGAAAATATGAATAACGTCAATAGTCAAACTGTTGATAGTGATCCTCAGTCTTTGAAACCCTGAAACACTCTTTGAGCCTTATGAATCCTTTTCTTTCATAGCCAAAAACCACAGCCTACGTTACGTGCCTATAGAAGTCCTTTCTAATCAAGCAAGCAAGCAACTTAGAACAATAAACAATGCTCTCAAAATGCAAAGAATACTTTTTCATAAGATTCATGACATCAAGAATAAACTACTCATTATTATTCATGCTGATAAAAATGAATGTTCAAAAAGAGACAAGTTTTT
>Ga0325400_1000128_pt1 | contig 46964 bp, 48 predicted proteins | sample PopdelMetagenome_2_FD_205662 | JGI IMG/M metagenome (GOLD analysis project Ga0325400, IMG submission 205662) | Populus deltoides microbial communities from Bellville, Georgia, United States - Xylem-PdKOR-R1 | ecosystem: Host-associated > Plants > Phyllosphere > Stem > Wood/Secondary xylem... | reverse complement strand
CTTTCGTCAGCCTGGCACAGCGACAGGGAGTCGACTAGATGTAGGCGATGCAGTCCATCTCGACCAGCGAATCGCCGGGTACGCCACCGTAAACGGCCACGGTTGTCCGGACGGGCGGCTTTGAGCCAAACCGGCCTTTGTAGACTTCATTCATGCCTTTATAATCGTTCAGGTCGTGCAGGAAAACGCTCACTTTCAGAACTTTTTCCATTGATGAGCCCGCTTTAATTAATTCGCGCTCCAGTTCCTTGAGTACTTCATCCGTGTGCACCTTAATGTCGCCTTCCTTGTGATAGCCTTTGCCTGCGACGAAGACCAGATTGCCCATTTTGGTCGAGCCCGAAAACAGGGGAACATCCTGGTGATTAACCACATTGAAGACTTCTTTTTCGGGAGCGGGATCGGCGATGGCTTTCGTCGCCACGCCTAATCCGGTGATACCGGCTACCGAAGCAAAAAGTCTTTTTAAGATGGATCTGCGTTGTGCTTTCATTGGTAAATAGATGAAAAGTAAGAATTGGTTTTGGGTTAAAACGAGGTGCCGTTTTATTTTTTGGTTTTCACTTTCTTGCGGGCAGCCGCTACATCGTCGGCGGTGATGGCATCCGCTGAATTGCCAAAATTGCTTCGAATATGCGTTAATACTTCCGCAATTTCCTCATTTTTCAGAAAGTTATGCTGCGGCATGACGTTATTGTAGGACTGGCCTTTTACTTCGATTGGCCCTTCCAGACCGTTCAATAGCACACCAATCAGCCGCTTTTTGTCGCCCAGTACCCACTCCGAGCCGGCCAGGGGCGGGAAACGCTGTGAGTCGCCTAGACCGTTGCGCTGGTGGCAACCCGAGCAGTAAACGCTGTATACCTTGCCGCCGGCCACGGGTTTGTCTTTGTCGAGGTTGTCGGCAATAATGTCCGGGTTGCGGATGTTCGACGCCGTTTTGCGCTTCTCCATACTGGCCAGCTGCGCGGTGCCGAACGCTTTTTTATTGCCTTTGTAGGTAACCTTCCAGATTTTGCCTTTTTCGGTTTCGGCCAGATAAAGCGACCCGTCCGGACCCATCGCGATACCCATGGGGCGGTACACCGCGTCGCTCACGTTAACGACCGGATCAACCCCGGCGAAGCCATCCGCGAAGACTTCCCAGTTGCCCGAAACCTTGCCATCTTTGAAAGGCACAAAGGAAATAAAATAGCCGGCCTGCGGATAAGGAGCCCGGTTGGTTGAACCGTGAAAGGCAATGAACGCGCCGTTTTGGTAGTGTTCCGGAAAACCATTGGGGGCGTTGGTACCCCGGTAGAAATGCAGGTCATTCGGTGCCCAGTGGGCCGGAAAACCAATGAGTGGCTGCTCGTACTGATCGCCTTTTCCCATCATTTCGCCGTCTCCGCCGTATTCCGGGTTAAGCAGTTTCTTGCCTTTTACCTGGTCGTAGTAGTAGTAGGGCCAGCCCGCGTCCGCGCCGTCTTTCAGGCGTAGAAATTCTTCAGAAGGCAGAACGGCGCTTTCCCAAGGCGTGTATTTATTGGCCCAGAGTAACAGAAAATCATCGCGCCCGTGCTGAACGGCGTAGAGCGTATTATCGATCGGATTCCAGTCCATCGCCACGACGCTGCGCAGACCCGTGGCGCAGCGGTAGCCATCTTTCTGGGTCTGGCCCGTCTTGTTGGCGTCGAACCGCCAGATGCCACCGTGGTCTTCCAGCATTGGACACGGATTAACCCCCGGCAGACCCGGAATCCGGTTTTTCTCCTGGCAGGCGTTGGAACCTGCGCCGAACGGCACGTACATATGCCCTTCGTTGTCGAAGGTGATGGGCTTGGCAATGTGCTCGTGCATCCCGTGTTCGTGGTCGTCGGTCATGACAACTTCCAGCGGGCCATCGGGCACCAGCTTGCCGGGCGTTAATTTGTACCGGTAAACAACCAGTTCGGTGCTGAAATACAGATAGCCGTTGTAAATCCGCATCGCCGTGCCGTAGGCCCGTTCGCGACTCAGCCCCCCGAAGCGTTTGATCACGTCCGCGCGGCCATCGCCGTTGGTGTCCCGGAGCGCAATCACCGACTCGTCCTTGTCCCGGACAAAGCGGGCTTTTACGTAAATATCGCCGTTGTCATTGACGGCAATGTGCCGCGCCCGACCCGGTAAACTGTCAACAACGACGGTGGCCTCAAAGCCGTCGGGCAGAAAAAGGCCTCCGTTGTCGGCGGTCCGAACAGGCAGCGTGTTCTTCTCCTCACGGTGGGTAAATCCGGCAAAAGCCAACAGACCAACCAGTAGGCTCGTCAATAAAGGTTTAGACATTGGGGAATAGTCAGAGCGTGTTAAAATAGGTTTAGTACTTACCGAATAAAAGCGTTTTACTTAACGCCGATTGGTGTGGCAATGCCGTTCAGGTCGTACACAATCCGGCCTCCTTTGATCGTCATTTCGCATTCAAATTTCTGGTTGGCTGTCATTTTATAGCCGGTTTTGTCGTAGAATCCGAATTTGCCCCCGCGCATGGTCAGGATAGCAACGTCGGCAATGGCGCCCACGGAAAGATGACCCAGATTTTCCCGTTTGATCACCTGCGCCGGTGTCCACGTGCTGGCTTTGATGACACTGGGTACGTCCATGCCCATTGCGACAAACTTGGACATAATGCTCAACATGTCTTTCATTGAGCCGTTCATGCTGCCCGTGTGGAGGTCCGTGCTGATGGTAGCCGGGTAGAAACCGCTCTTTACCGCCGGAATGGCTTGGCTGTAATTAAAGCTGGCCCCGCCATAACCCACATCGAAGACAATGCCTTTTTTGCGGGCTTCCCAGGCAAACGGTTTCACTTTGCCGGTTTCTTCGTCCACGATCGTTTCCCGGATGTTGTCGTCCAGCAGCGTATAGGCGTGGGTGAAAATATCGCCCGGCCGGAGATGCTTCATGAACAGATCCGCCAGGGGCAGGGGTGGGTGACTGCCGCCAAAGTCGATCATCACCGGCATGTCGGCCAGTTTACCCGCTTCCACGGCGCGGTCCACCGGTTTCCAGTCGGGTCCCTGAAAATGGGCCACTTTGAAACCCACCACGTCGTTCTTGTTTTCGAGCGCCACCCTGGCGGCCATTGCAGCGTCCATGTCGCTGGTATCCTGCTCAAATTTGCCGCCCCGCATGCCTTCGCCGACAACATTCAGAAAAGAAAGTACGCGGGTTTTGGCCGTCAGAATGATGTTCTGCTTGAAGGTCGGGAACGATCTCCAGCCCGCCCCGCCCGCGTCGACGATGGTTGTTACGCCGACCCGAAACGTGAAGCCATCCGGAGAAACCGCCACCGAACCGTTACTCAGGTAATGATTCGGCTCGGTGCCCAGAAAGACGTGGCCGTGAATGTCGATCAGGCCGGGCGCGACGTACATGCCTTTGGCGTCCACCACCTGCTTGGCGCCTTTGGCGTCAATCGATTGGGCAACCCGGACCACTTTTCCTTCGTTAATGGCAACGTCCATGACCGCGTCGAGGCCATTCTTCGGATCGATCAGGTGACCGCCTTTAATGACAAGGCTATACGGCTGGGCGCTGGCCCAACCGACGACCAAAGTCAGTATGGCAAAGAGAAAGAAGCGCTTTTTCATCCGTGAACGAGCGGGGATCAGACCGTGGCTTTCGAGAGTTCTTCCTTCAGACGGGTCGCAACGATTTTTTCCTGACCGGGTTTCAGCATCCAGGTTGTCAGGCTAATACCATTGGGTTCGCCCACGATTTCGATGGATGGATTGCCGTTGCGCATACCCTCCTGCAGGGCTTTGGTCGTCAGGTTGATTTTGGCGGGATCCCAAAAAATACGCAGGGTCGGCGTGTGGTTGCCCAGTTCCGGCGCGAACGTTTCGGTAGTGACGCCCTTGATGCTTTTCACCGTACTGGCGATGTGGGCTACCCGGTCTTCGTACATTTTCCATTCTTTCTGGTGGTCCCGCGCCATGAATTTGTCGAGGGCCACGTACATACCCAGGATTTCCTCCTTGTTGACTTTCATCCCGCGTCCAATGGTTGAACCCCGGGGGGGCATGCTGAGCCGGGCTGCGTCGATGTACTTTTTCCGGCCCATCAGGATACCGGCGCTCTGCGGTCCGCGCATGGCTTTTCCGCCCGAAACGCACACCAGGTCAAACCCCATGTCGTTGAATTTCCAGAGGTTTTCGACCGGCGGCACGTCGGCGGCAATGTCGATCATGGTCGGGATGTTGTGCTTTTTAGCGAGCGCTACCCAGTCCTGATGCCCAATTTTGCCTTTATCCGACTGAATGTTCAGGAACCACATCAGTGCCGTCCGTTCGTTAATGGCTTTCTCGGCTTCTTCCGCCGTTTCGACCTGGATGATCGTGCAACCGGTGTTGGTCAGGGCGTGCGAGTAACCAATGTTGTGCGCCTTCTGGGCGATGATCTCGGATTTCATGCCGGTGCCTTCCAGATGCGGCAGCTGCTCGACCTTTTTCTGATCCATGCCGGTCAGAACGCCCGCCAGCCCCAGCGTCATGGCCGAGAAACAGCCCGCCGTAACCACCGCCGATTCGGCATGGGTCAGGCCCGCGATTTTCTCTCCAACTTTGGTCTGCACATCATCGAGCATCATAAACTCCCTGGATGTGGCCTGGATGGTTTCCATTACCTCGTCTTCCATCAGCGAACCGGTCATGGCGGTGTACGTCCCGGCGGCATTGATGAACGTGCGAAGCCCCAGGTCTTTGATGACGTTGCGGGCGGCCAGAGCCGGTGCCGCCGACGCAGTTAGGAGGGGGGCTGTGGTCGTGAACAAGCCACCCACGAGGGGCATGGCCGACAGTTGTTTGATTAAATTTCTTCTACTGATCATGAGCGCTTTATCGAGGAATTAGACGGATGCAATGCAATCAATTTCAACCAGTGAGTCGCCCGGTACGCCCGCGCGAACGGCCACGGTCGTGCGGACGGGAGGCTTTGAACCAAACCGGCCTTTGTAGACTTCGTTCATGGCTTTGTAATCGTTCAGGTCGTTGAGGAACACGTTTACTTTCAGTACTTTGTCCATCGACGAACCCGCCTTGATCAGTTCCTTTTCGATTTCTTTCAGGACGTGATCGGTGTGGGCTTTAATGTCACCCTCAAAGTGGGCGCCCGCGCCGGAAACGAAAATCAGGTTACCCAGCCGCTTCGAACCCGAATACAGCGGAATGTCCTGTGAACCGCTCGCGGTAGAGGCTTCATTCGGGACCGTAGGCTCGGCCACCGGCTCGCTGGTTAGGCCCAACCCGGCGACGCTGGCTACGGAAGCAAAAAGTTTCTTGAGAATAGATCGGCGTTGCGCTTTCATTTGGGTTAAAAAGGAATGTGGTTCGAAAGAATGGACTCTGTGCAGTGCCTTGCGGCCTGGTCCCGGTCAGGACCCCAGCCAATGACACGACGGGAAAAAAGAAGGCAGGAGCCCTACCATCAGGCTTTTGTTATTCACCGGTTACGCCTTTGGCCGGATACCGCTCAGAAGAGAAGACCGGCGGCTTTTCTTCGTCCTGTATACCTAAAGTAGCCGAAGCCCAGTTCCTACGGTCAATGACCATACAAAAATTCGTTGTTGAGTAAATAAACCGTAACAATATTAAGATTTTTTAAAAATTGCAAAATAGAATTGATACCCCTAACTCTTTCTTGAGATAAGTCTATAATTATTGGGCCTGGCCGGGCCGATCGGTAGCCTGATTTGCTTAAAAAAGCGTATTTTAAGCCGTTGATTGTGCATTAGGTTACGTTGCTTTCTTTACCCCTCATCTAATCTCCTATGTCCATAAGCAAACCGAATGAAACGCCGGGCTTTCGGGTAGAAGGCCGGTTTCTGTATGATCCGTGTGGCCATCCGGTCATACTGCGTGGAGTCAATAAAATGAACATCTGGACGGATCCTGAGGGCGCTTCTTTCGCCGAGATTGCGCAGACCGGGGCCAACTGCGTACGGATTGTCTGGCTGGCCTTTCTGGACGGCCAACCAACCTTGGCCGCTGATCTGGACCGGGTCATCAGCGCGTGTATTGCGCAGAAAATGATTCCGCTGGTTGAGGTGCACGACGCAACCGGCGACTGGTCGCAGCTACCCACCGCCGTGGCGTTCTGGCTGCGGGCCGATATTCTGGCTCTTGTGCAGAAGCACGAACGTTACCTGCTGGTCAATATTGCCAACGAAGCGGGCGACGATAGCGTAACGGATGAACAATACATTGAGGGCTACTCGGCGGCCATTCAGCAACTGCGGACGGCGGGTATTCGGACGCCCCTGGTAATCGACGGGGCCGAATGGGGTAAGAATCTGGAGCAGATTGTTCGGGTGGCGGCCGAGGTGATTCAGCACGATCCGGCCCGGAATATTCTGTTTTCGGTGCATACCTACTGGCCCATCAAGTACGGTGCCGACGCCAATTTTATTCGGGGTCAGTTCGAATCGGCCGTTAACCAGAACGTGCCGTTTATCGTCGGGGAGTTCTCCAAATACGGCGCTTATGCCGGCGAAAAAATCAGCCCGTGCAGTGAAGACGGCCGGATCGACTACGTAACCATTCTGAGCGAATGCCAGCGCTTGCAGATCGGCTGGCTGGCCTGGGAGTGGGGACCGGGCAACACGGGCGAGGGCGATCTGCTTTGCGAGAACATGGACATGACCACCGACAGCACCTTTGCCACGCTGAGGGCGTGGGGGCTGGACGTTGCGGTAACCCGTCCGGATGGGATCCGGCAGACCGCCCAGCGCCCGCCGTTCATCGAAAACAACTTCCAGTGTCCATAAATTCCGGTATCGTTCGCTAAATGACTCTGTGCCGCAACCCGGTCTTTTTTTATCTTTGGTGACGTACCTGCCTCTGTTCAAAAAGATAATTCCTGACCCATAATCCATTCGATTTCGACTCTCTATGGTTACCAAAGTATCTGGTTTGCGCCCCACGCAGGGCCTGCTCTACGGTGTTGCGCTGGTGGGCATTCTGGTTGCCCTTAGTCTGCTGGGTACGTTCGACACCACCCGTGTCCAGGGGTTTTACGCCCTAACGCAGGTGTTGGCCCTGGGCGTGGGCGTTCTGTACATATGGCTCGGCAACCGGTTGGGTTATCTGATGAACGGGCAGTCGTTCAGCCACGGTTTGCTGCTTACGTTTGCCCTGCTGCTGATTGCCATCGTGGGGGCACTGGTGGCTTATCAGTGGACGGGTTACCTGGAAACGCGCTGGCCGTTTGTGAGTAGTCTGCTGCCTTTTGTGGTGCCGTTTCTGGTTGCTCAGGCGTACGCGTATTACCTGCTGGTGCCGCCGGCGGATTACAAAAAGTGGTATTACCCCATCAACGGAGCCATGCCGGATGTCGATCTGCTCGATCTGTCGAAAGTGCTGGTGATTCAGTTTGAGTTCCGGAAAAGTCCGGCCGATGTCACGCTGACCAATTTCAAGGCAAAGGCCCCGGTTGCCATGCCGCTGGGCGAGCTGTTTCTTATTTTTATCAACGACTACAACGAACGGACGCCCGCCGGTCCCATTGGTTATCTGAACGAAGAAAATCAGCCCTACGGATGGGTGTTTTACGCCAAAACAAGCTGGTGGCAACGCCGTCGGTATCTGGACCCGGATGCTACGTTTGTGCAGAACGGGCTGGTCGATAATGCCACCATTCTGGCCGAACGGGTTGCGTAGAAAAACAAACGGCGTTCCCTGTTGAAAAAGGAACGCCGTTGACTGAATTTTCGAATGCAGCGGTTACCACTGACTTTCGTGACTGGCCCCGCCGACCGTTATTTTGCGGGCCGAAATGTTAAGGCTGAGCGTCATGGCGCTGCTGTTGGTCGAGTTAAAACTCTCCGATAGTCCAACCAGATACCCATCCTCGAACTGAATTTCCTTGAAGGTCGAGTCCTGATCGATGCGCTTGAAGGTAATGCTGCCGTTGGTTTTCTTGTACGGATCGACCATCCAGCCCATCATTGAATCGTCGTCGGACGCTACGATCTGAACGAATATATTGCCGCTCTGAACGTTGGAGGCTGGCCGGCCTTTCTCGTCCGTGGCCTGTCCGAAGGAGTAATTGCAACTCATAACCTCGAACTCCTGGCCGTCTACTTTGAACTGTGCACTGAATGAAGACATAATTGTATCTGGTTTAAAGAAATATGGATTTGCGTTATTAATTAAGGGTGATGAGGGCGCCCTTCACTTCGACCAGCGCGTCTGCCGATAGATTGGTCGTTGCGCCTTTGAGCGTCAGGGCCGCCCCCGCCTGCAGACTGGCCGTGGCATCGGCGTTAATCGTTACCTGGGGCGAGCCGATTTGAACGCCCGCCTGACCTTTGAGTTGAATTTCATTCCCGGCTTCGAGCGTCAGGTTTTGCTGGGCCTTGAGCGCCAGCGTGCCCCCTTCGAGCTGAATGGTTCCGGACGTTTTAAGCGTGATGGTTCCGTTGCCGCCAAATTCCAGCGTCAGCGTTGTTTCCGAATGATCGGCATTAGTAATCTGAATCTTCTCCTGACCAGCATCGTCCGAAAATAAGATCTGGTTGCCGCTCCGGGTCTGGATGGTTTTCAGGTTGTTGCCGGAATTTGTGTAGCTTACTCCCTCTTTTTTAGGGTATAAACTACCCAGGACAAACGGCCATTCCGCCCGGTTGTTCTCGTAGCCAATGACCACCTGGGCATCCTGCTCGGGAACGAAAATCAGGCCTTCCCCTTCGCCCGAATACGGCGTACTGACGCGCAGCCAGTCGGATTCGTGGTCCTGGCCGGGCCAGAAAAAAGCAACCCGCACCCGGCCCAACTGGTCGGGGTCGTTGTTGTCGATCACCTGCGCTAGTTCGGTCTGGGCAACGGGCGTTCGGGCCGCCGGGTTGGGCGGTGGGTAGATCACGGAGTCCGGAATAGCCTCGAATTGGTTCTGGTAATTACCGCTGCGGTCCACCTCGTGGCGGATAGCGGTAATCCGGAACTTGCCGAAGCTCTCCGACGATCGTTCGTTGCGCTTCAACACCACGCCCTGTACGTTCACCACGCGCCCCGGTTGCAGCTGCGGCCATTCGCCCCGGCCCTGAAACGAGATTAAACCGCTGGCTTTAACGGCTTTTTCGGACGTGACCAGGCTGTCCAGTTCGTGCTGACTGTACACCGGTCGGGTGGCGATGGGGCTGGCTGCCTGTCCGAACAACCGCTCAGACTGCTGGAGCGCAAAACGCCCGAACTGGTCCAGCCCGTTGACCGACTGGCCTGCCGACTGGCTCCGATACTGGGCGGGCTCGCGGTAATTAAAGGCGCTCATCGCCAGCTTCGCCGGTTGCAGACCGATGCCCATCGAAGACGTTTGAATGCCATCCACCGAAAAATCAACGGCATTGCTGCTTTTGTGCTCGCCCAGAATCAGGTCGCGCCCGTCGTAATAAAACCATTCACCCCACTCGGCGGCCAGTCGGCTGAGAAACTGAAAGGCCGTTTCGTCGTACTGAACGGCGTAGGGAATGGCGTCCGTGTTGCGCGGCTTCAGGCGTCGGCGCAGCAGATTCTGCGGGTACGGCTCCAGGACCGTCTCGGCAATCTGCTCCAGATTTTTTTGCAGGAACGTGCGACGGACGGGAGCGTCTTCGAGCACGATGGTTGGACTGTACCCTTTCAGGATAAAGCTGCTCGACAGGTCCGACGAACTGGCCAGCGTAATCTCGGTAACCAGTCCCCGAAACACAAAATCGAACGACTGCTGGTCGGCTTGGTCGGCCGGGTTGAACGAAAACGTAATCAACTGGCCACAGACATCCTGGTGAGCCCGGTGGAAAAAATGCTCCGACTTGTCTTCCAGCGCCTGAAACGTCACTCCCAACTCGAACGTGTGGTGTGTCGTCAGGGGTTGCTCGATCCGCAGGTACGAATAGTGCCTGAGTTCCTTGCCGCCTTCCAGCTCAATCTGTACGCTTACCTGCCTTGCCATACCTGCCGCCCGCTAGGGCCATTGATTTTTGTGTTCCGTGTTACCAATCTTCAGATTCATCGGGCTGATGGTGAGTTCAATCTGGTAACTGGTGCCTGTTTCGTGGCCCGATGCGTTGCGGGTGGCCGCGAGTCGCTCGGCGTACCGGACGCAGTAAGCCTGCTCAAACCGAACTTCCCTGAACCGGCCCTGCCCGTCGATGCGGTAAAACGTCAGCGTGCCGTCGAGTCGTTTGTACGGGTCGGCGGCCCAGGCCGACAGCGTTTCGTCGTCGCTGCCGGCCAGTTGCAGCCGAATGGCGTGCGTGCGGACCCCGGACGCCGGATTACCGCTTTCGTCGGTGGGCTGATATAAACCGTACGAAGCCGTATCGATCGCAAACGTTTTTCCATCTACCTGAAGCTCGGCGTAAAAAGCGGCCATACGTTCCCGGCCTCACGGCCAATTGTTGCTAACGGTCACCTGACCCAGGGTCAGCTCCTGGGCCGAAATGGTGATTAATGTGGTCATGGGCGTGTCGGATTGCGTGCCGTCGAAGCGTTCGAGGTAGTCAACGCAGTAGGCCTTTGAAAACCGAACTTCTTTAAGCGTGGCTTCTTCGTCGGTACGCAGGTAGCGAATGTGGCCGTCGAGTTGTTTGTGCGGGTCGGCCATCCATTCGCTCAGCGCGTCGTCATCCACCACATCCAGTTCGAGCCTAATTGTTCCGCCCCGCGTAACGGAGGCCGGTCGTCCCACCGCATCCAGCGTTTGTTCCAGCTCCAGCGCCAGTTGCCGGATGGGGTAGAGCGTACCTTCGATGGAAAGTTCGGCGTAAAACGACATGCTCAGCTCCAGGGTTTTAAGGTTGATACAGCTGCAAAGCCCCACTGGCCCACAATGGCCTGACCACCGACTCCACCGCCAGGTCCGTACCCTAGGCCGCCGACGTTCTGGGAGGAAAAGTAGTACTGAGTCACCGACCAGGGCGGAGCCGCCGTGATGTACGTAACGCCGTAACTAATGCCCAGGCCACCCACGCCCAGCGAACTGATGCGCCCCCAGGCTCCGTTCAAGTCGTAACTGCTGAACGCCCGCAGGCCACCGCCCCAGCTTTGATCGGCCAGCTGCGTCCAGGGGCTGGAAACGGTGCCGTAGTCGGCGGGGTTGATGATGCCCGACGCATTGCCGCCCACGCCCATACCGCCCCCGCTGAACAGATACAGGCCCGACACGCCCGCCGTGGCACTGTAGAAGCAAAACAGGTAGGTGCCACTGGCGTAACCCGCTCCGTAGCCAACCTGCCCCAGACCACATACCTGCCAGTCCGTTGTTCGCGTATTCCATCCCATGACAATCGCGTTTCTAAGATTACTGCTGGGCGTAGTCCGACTGCCACTGGGCCGAATCCGGATCGTCGCCTTTCTGCCCGTCGAGTTTGATCAGAAACGACTTAGCCGGGAAATACGGGATCATGTGAATGTCCAGGAAAATGCGGTCTTTCTGCTTGGGGTCCTGCTCAAAGCGCATAACCTTGAATTTTTCAATGAGCTTACCCGGCCCGGTGATGTTGTCCAGAAAGCGCACAATCTGCTTCTGAATATCCATTCGGGTGTTGACGTTGAAGTTTTCGAACGCCCGCCGGTTCAGAAAATCAATCAGTACTTTGGTGACGTAGTCGAACACGCGCACCACCGAGTAGGTTTGCAGCCCAATGTTATCGCCGTTGAAGAGTGTCTTGGCCGAAAAAGGCATCACTTTCCCGTACTCGCTCACCATCGGAATAAGGCCAATTTTCTCCAGATTGGCGATCTCGCTTTTCTTCAGCGGAAACCGCACACCGTCGACTTCATTCAGTGCGCCATGTTTGCGCCCGGCCGTTACCTGCGACATGAGGGTGCTGTAAATCTTGCCCGCCAGTGCGCTCGATCCCGGCACGTACAGGTCTTCTTCCTCGCCCACGTCCTGCTGTTTGCCCCGGCCCACGAGCCAGTTGCAGGTCATCATGACGTTGGACAGGTGCGCGTCACCGCCCGTCATATTCGCCCGGTCGAACAGCTCCACCACGTCTTCGGGCGCGTCCAGATGCTGGAAGTCCGTAATGAGCATCACCTTGTTTTTGTAAGCCATCTGCCCCCACTTGTCGACCACTTTGCGCGACCCGAGGTAGCCGGGCATGACCAGCAACGAGTAGTTGTCGCGCAGATCGAGCCGGTCGTAATTGCGGGAGAACTCTTCGGCGATGGTGTCCATGAAGGTCGTATTGTCGAGGTCCGTAAGCTGATCGGCATCGGCGTTCATCAGGCTCACGTTCTTTACCTTGTCCTGACCGGTGTTGGCGAAGAAATGGGCCACCGAGCGGTAGGACCGTTCCAGGCTCTGCGTGGCTTCCAGGGTGCGCCGAAGGTTGTCGTTCAACAGCGTCTGGGCCGTTGCGGCTTTTTCCTGGGCGGTCTGGGTCAGTTCGGCCACCGTATCGGCGCTGGTCAGCAGATCGAGCAGCAGGGTCAGCCGTTGCTGGAGTTCGTCGCGTTCGGCCTGCCCGCCGGTTTCGGTCAGAAAGATCTTCTTGCGGGCTTTTTTGGCTGGATTCAGATTCTGCACGCCGTCCAGCGTTGTTTCCAGAATACCAAAGCCGCCGTACTTAGCCAGTCGGGTGCTGCTTTCCTCGAGCGAGGGCTGGCCGGTGGCAACGGGCCGGTCGGCGGCCCCTGATTTTTCCTGAGCTTCCATAGTGATTGAGTTTTAGGGTTATAACTGGTTGGCTTTAGCGTCTTCCAATTCCTGAATCATAGCCTGAATGGCCGCCACGTATGCCGCTTTGGCGTCCGGATTTTCCAGGACGGTTTTCAGAATTTTGTTCGACTTAAGCTGCCGGACATACTTCTGAAAATCCTCGTACGTCATGTTCAGCTGGCGCAGGTAATCGCTCTGCGCGACGATGCCCGCCTTGCTAAAGTCACCCAGTGAGCGGAATTGCAGCGTCTCCGTGAGCGTGCTGCCTTCTTCGGTCGTAAACTCCACTTCCTGTTCGGGCTGAAAGTGATCAAAGACTTCACCGAGGGTTTTGAGCCCTTCCACAATTTCGGGCTGGAAGGCCGGGTCCGCCGTTAGCTTCCCAACCAGGAGGGTTCTGTTCTGGGGAATATCAACGATACTTTCGCTGACGTCGAGCTTGCGCTCCTGTCCACCAATGCCGTAGTCAAACATAGTTGTATGTGTTTTAAAGTAAATACTGGGTCAGATCAGCCCCCGATCAGCACGGTGGGGCAACCGACGGTGATGCTGCCTCCGTGGACGGTGAGGTCACCCAGGCGGGCCGCCGGTTTTCCGCCAATCAGCACCGTGGCCGACCCTTTGGCGATGCTGTCGGGCGGTCCCACGCAGGTGCAGAGGTCGCCCATCGTAGCCGCGGGCTGACCACCAATGAGGATAGTCGGGACGCCGGGGCCAACGACCGGTCCGCCAACGTGCGGAATGGGGGGGAGGCCCGGCGTCACCATCGGGCAAACGTGCAGATCACCTAATCGGGCGGCTGGCTGGGGCATGTTCAGAATAGGTTATTGAATACAGGTTACACTATCGGGGACATACGGAAAATCTTCCATGCGAAGAATATTGCCCTTGGGTCCCCAGGTATAGACTCGGCCCGCCCAGGCACAATCGTAACTGGGCCCGACGTGGTTGCCATCCACATCGGTTCCGTCGCTACCGTACTGGAGGTGTAACGACGCTTTCACCTGGGCCTGAGTCGCCTGGGCAAAGCGGTAGCAGAATCGGTTACCGTCCCAGCCGATGTGCCCCTGGCATTCCGGGCAGGTACCCATCCGGGCCACCAGGCAAGCCCGGAATTCAAATCGTTTAACTAGTCCTTTCAGTTGCCCAAAATCCAGAATGTCGTCTTCCGAAAGACCGTTTCCGGCGGTTGGGTGAGTCCGGCGGCCCTGCGCGCACAAAAGGAATCCGGGTAGACCATGACACATAAAATCGACAACCAGCTGGCCTGGATAAGTAGCCGCCCGGCTCTTGATCTGGCTAATGACCCAACTGCTCGGGGTGTCAAAATTAGTTTCCATATAATCGCCACCCGGCGCCCAGCCATTCAGGCGGACATCGCGTACTTTAAAGAGGTGTTCGGCCATTTTAGTAAGGATTGGTGTACGTTAGATCGAGGCTGTTTTAGCTGCCTTCTCGCAATGCGCTTAAACTTTGCCTTTGGTGAACTTGGTCAGCACCGACGAGCCGATCAGTTTGCCTTTCCGGTAGCTTTCCGATTTGATCACACCCACGCCCGGGGAAAACCATTCGATCCCGTCGTAGGAGACGCCGATGCCGGCTTTCATCTGGTAGGTGTAAGCAATCCGGTAGCAGTTGAACTTCCCGACCGGCGTGGTAATGGTTTCCTGCCCTTCTACCTTACGGTCTTTTATGGCCATTTTCACCCGTATACCAAAACCAGCCGGTGAGGTGTCTACGGTGAAGTTAGCTTCGGGCAGCGTCATACCCACCTGGAGGGAGCTGGGGTACAGAGCCATGGCGCTTTCGCTCTTTCCGCTGGCGGCCGGCCCGGTCGGGGCACCGTTCATCATCAGACTGCGCATGTCGATGGAATATTGTCCGTCGGCGCACTGGATCGTGATGTCGTCGGCTCTGGCTAGTTCACGGCCTTCGCCATTGTACATCACCACGGCGGCCGTGGCCAGCGTTTGCTTGGCATTGATGCCTACATCGCGGACGGTCCACTCCTGGCGGCCGCTGAGTTTCTGCTTGTCGTCGTAAAGACTGATCTCGACGTTGGCTCCTTTCGTTAGTAAATAGTAAGAGGTGCATTCCTGGGCGAGCGTCTTGCTCAGCAAGCCGAGAAAAAAGAGAAAAGAAAAAAGATACTGCTTCATGACTGGATAAGGGAAAAGGTTAGAGTCCGTTACTGGTTGATCATAAGGGTGCGTGTTCGCTTCGGCTATTGCCGGTAATAGGCCACCATGCGTATGTTGCTGGCCAGCATGGTTGAGATGGCCGAGAGAACGGCCGTCGTGGCAATGGGTTGGTCCTTATCGCCCCACGGGTTGTTCATCCAGCACAAGCCGCCACTAATGCTGGAATCGGTGCCCGTGATTACGACGGCGTGCATGGCGTTCGGTGCCGTAATCGGTGCCCGGCCGGGTCCATACGGAAAGCCTACGCAGGAGTGGGTTAGAATGAAAGGGCCACAATTGCGCAGGGTACTTTCTACTTCGGAGGCTATCGGGTTAAGGGCTACCGAATTGAATCCACACGCATCCAGGCGGGTATAGAAGGTATCCCAGGCCGGTGCCTGATTACCGATGGATGAATTAGTGGGGTCAAACCCATTCAGATAGTACCCGACTCCCACCGAGTAACCCCTTCGTTCACTGGCTACCATCGCCATGCAGGTCACCCAGCAAATGGGGTTTTGCAGTTGAGTAACCATTGGTACATCGTAGGTGACTCGTCCCATGTTTATAAGCGTTTAGCGCTGATTAAGTGTTGATTTTCAGGGCTCGAAGTACACCAGCGCCGTATCCTGAATCAGAATCTGGCTGGTCATCTTCCTGTATTGATTGGTCTGTGCGCCATCCCACTGATCGTTCAGGGCTATATAGTTTCCGTCGGTACCCGTCAGAATGATGCAGTGCCCGCCTTCCCCGCTGGGCCAGTAGCCGCAGTACATAACCGGACCGTTTCGTTCCATCAGATTCAGCAGGCCGTGTCCCGTCAGTGTCGCTTCGACCACGCTGAATCCCAGGTCGACGGCAATCTCTTCAATCTCTTCGGTGGAGGTGCCTTCGTTTTGCGTGTAGATCGACATCGCCTTGGCGTGGGTTTCCACACTCTGCAACCGACTGACCGACACGCCCTGATTCCGGTGGTAGAGCGTCAGCATTTTAAAGCAGGTCCACCAGCACAGATTGCTATCCGGCTGCGACAGGCCGGGAACGGGGTAAGAGACGGATTTAGCCATGATTAACTGCTGAATTTTTCGGATAGACGGTTGCGCGAATCGGCCTTTACCAACTGCTATAAGTACGGTTCAGTCGTTCGGTCAATACGTCAGCGAAGCCCGTGTTGTAGGCTTCCGGCGGCCAGGGAATGCTGGTTTTGCCGGTCTGTTCGTACAGGCCATAGTTTAGCCAGTCGATATGGATATGGGTCATGTGCTTATCGTCGTCGGTATACGGTTGCTGCCCTCCATAGCGGTCGTACTGGGAGTGCATATAGATCATGCTGTACCACTGCATTTCCAGGCGGCATTCCAGAAAGGCTTCGACGATCTCGGTGGCGAGCTGCTGCTCAGCCGCCCGATTGGCAAACAGGATCAGGTCCAGCGCCAGCCCGGCGTCGTGGCGGTTGAGCGTGCCGTCCTTCTTCCACTGAAGCCGGGGCATAGGCTTGCCGTTGACCTCGACGTAGGTTTCCGTCAGCAGGGGGACGTTGTCAAGCAGTACCTGCGCCAGCGTTCGAACGGCCGGGCAGGGTTTGTTTCCTTCAAAAGTCTGCAGGCCTTTGCAGACGCCTAATCCAGAGCAGGCTCCCATAAAGTTCTCGTTTCTGAGGTTATCGGATACATGATTGGGGACCCGTTTCAGACCAGTACGGAATGAAAATTCCACGTCAGGGACTGGTTCGCCAGGTCTACTTCTACGGTACTGTCCCGGCCGACCTCACCCGCCACAATCAGCCGGGACAGGGGCCGGCGGAGGCTGTTGCGGATGACGCCGTTGAGGGGTCGGGCGCCGTACTGGGGCGAAAAACCGCTCAGGGCCAGGTGCCGCCGGGCTTCGGGGGATAAGGTCAGCGTGATGCCCTGCTTAGCCAGTTGATTGAGCAGGCTGCCCAGGTGCAAATCAAAGATCCGGACGGCGGCCTCTTCGGTGATGGGCGCAAAGGGTACCAGTTCCGTCAGACGGCCCAGGAATTCGGGCCGGAAATGACGACCCAGTGTTTCCAGTAATTCGGTTGAGGTCGGCAGGTGGCCTTCGGCAAACCGGCGTACCACCAGATCGCTGCCGATGTTGGAGGTAAACAGAATTACGGCGTCCGAAAAGTTACCTTCCTTGCCCAGCCGGTCGTGCAACCGCCCTTCGTCCAGGATTTGCAGAAAAATGTCGAAGACGGATGGGTGTGCCTTCTCGATCTCGTCGAAAAGAACCACCGCGTACGGCTTTTCCCGGATTTTGTTGACCAGCAAACCTCCTTCTTCGTAGCCGACGTAGCCCGGCGGGGCACCGTAGAGCAGGGCCGCCGAATGCTCTTCCTTGAACTCCGACATATCGAAGCGAATCAGGAAGGACTCGTCGTTGAACAGAAAATCCGCCAGCGACTTCGCCAGTTCGGTTTTGCCCGTTCCGGTGGGTCCGAGCAGAAAAAACGAGCCAATGGGTTGCCCGGCTTTGGTGAGTCCGGAGCGGGCTTCCAGGATAGCGTCGGCCACGGCCTTGATGGCGCTGTTCTGCCCAATGACCCGCTGTTTAAGGGCGGTTTCCATCGCCAGCAGTTTGTCGCGTTCTCCGCTCTGAATTTTGCCCAGCGGAATGCCGGTTTTGTGCGAGACCACCGCTGCAACATCCTGCCGGTCTACCTGATCTTTGCTTTCAACGGCCAGCGTAGATAGCTGAGTGATCCGTTGCTGCATCCAGTCGGCCAGTAACTCGGCCGAATCCAGACCTTCCTCGGGTAAGGCAATGCCGTCCAGGTTAGCCAGTAAAATTGGACTTACCTTGTCTGTCAGTTCGCGGTGCAGATAAAGCAGTTCCTGCCGCTGGTCGGGGCCTGCGCCGTCGGCCATCAGTTCGCGCAGTCGTTCGCTGAGCCGCGCCAGTTCCACCGGGGTGTTCTGCCGCGCGAACGGCGGCCAGCGTGCGGTCGAGGAGGTCGATGGCGGAGTCGGGCAGCCGGCGCTCGCGGCTGTAGCGTTTGGCCAGCGTAACGGCTTCGCCAACCGCGTTCGGATGAACGCTTAGCTGGTGGTGTTTTTCGTAGAACGGGACCAGGCGCTGCACCATGCGAATGGCCGTTGGAACGTCCGGCTCCTCAATCCGCAGTTGATCAAACCGGCGGCCAAAGGCGTCATCCGTTCCGATGGTTTTGCGGTATTCGTCGGGTGTCGTCGCGCCAATAACCGTCAGGGCACCCTTCGCCAGTTCGGGCTTCAGGAGGTTCGCCACGCCGGTTCCCAATGGCCCGCGACTATCGAGCAGCAGGTGAATTTCATCAATGAACAGGAGTGCTTTGCCCACGCTTTTCAGTTCCCGGAGGATGTTTTTCAACCGATCCTCAACCTCGCCTTTGTAGGAGGCCCCTGCCACCAGCGCGCCCAGATCCAGTTCGAGCAGCCGGGCACCCTGCAGGTGGTCGGGTACCTGTCCGGCAACGATGCTCAGGGCCAGACCGTCCACCAGCGCCGTTTTGCCCACGCCCGGTTCCCCCACCAGAATAACATTGGGTTTGGTCCGGCGGCCCAGCGTCTCGGCCATCATGCGCACTTCCTTATCCCGGCCCAGAATCGGGTCCAGTCGACCTTCGGCGGCCAGGGCCGTTTTGTCAATGCAATAATGGTACAGTGCCTGCCCGGTTGTACCGGCTGGGGCAGATGCGCGTTTCGGGGAGGCATCAATGGCGGACGTTACGGCGGTGTCGTCTGCCGCAGCCTGTAGAATGGCCGTCTGCGTCAGGGGAAAACTCCGCAGTTGCTCGTCCGTGAAAGCCAGGTTGGGCTTCAGCAGCGCGGCCAGTACGCAAACGGGATCCGTCTGCACCTTGCCCAACTGGATAGCCACCAGGTCGGCAACTTCCATAACGGCCTTTACCTTTTCGTCGCCGGGTGGGTTGGGCGACAGGCGGCTTCCCCGGGGGGCACCTTCAATACGCACTTCGGCCCAGTCACGCAGGTAAGGCACGTCGTGGCCCTGCAGCGCCAGCCAGGAGGCCAGTCCTACCTCGTTGTGGAGCAGCCCCATCAGCAGATGCGCGGACGCGAAGAGTTCGTTCTGGTACTCTTTCGACAATGCCTGCGCGATCTGGATGGCCCGTTTTACTTCGTCGGTATACGACATGGGAGTAGGGGTTTAGGAAAAAGTCAATCCGCACTCAGGCGACGTAGTTTATCTTTGATGGTATTGATCCGCTGCCGGGCTTCGGGGCGGCTGTCGCGTTCCAGCGTTTCAACCGCAAATTCGTAAAGCGGTCGGCGCCAGAGCGGTGGGCGATTGGGCGTGTCGGCTTTGCGTTCGCAGCGGTCCACGAGTTCCATCTCCACCTCGGCCCGCGAAACGCCGGTGCTGACGGGCTGGACCGTTGCCGGGGTGCTGTTTTTTAGCTGATCTTCCAGTTTGGTAATCCGGGTCTGGGCGGTGGTCAGCCGGTTGTTGCAGTCCTGAATCTGGGCCAGGTATTGGGCCGTGTTGCCTCCGCCACTGGGGGCGGGGGTGGCGGCCGGGGCAGCGCTGGCGGCTGGTCGGGCCGCCATGATTTTCAGCATTTCATTTTCCTGCCGGGCCTGAGTCAGGGCCGCCGTCAGTTTTTCCATCTGAGCCGCGTCGATGCCTTCTTTGGCCAGTATCTCGCGGAAATAGCCGATGCTGTTGCGGTACGTCAGCACGGCGTCGTAGGCTTCAATGAGTCCGCCGGAAAGCTGTTTGTTGAGGGGCTCAAACTGGATTGTGTCTGTCTTGATGCCATTAACCTGTTGCTGAATGCCGTTTTCGAGGCCCGATAACTTGGTTTTCAGACTGCCTTTCTCAATATCCGTAGCTTTCAGGTAAGCCTGATCCGTGGTTTGCAGGTCGGTCAGGATCGCCGTCACGCTGTTCATTCGTTTCATTAGTTGTTGTGTCTGTTCGGCCAGAGTCGCTTTCAGCTGGGTGTTTTCGGCTCTTAAGATCTGCGTCGGTGCACTGAACAGGAAGTAAACGGCCAGTAGTGGCACCGTCAGCGAGAGGCAATAGAGACCCGCGAACCGGCGAAAAGCCGCCTGACGCTGGGTTTGATTAAGGGGTTCCATGCGAGTTAAGGGTATGGGTCAGAACTAACCGAGCGGGCTCCAGCGCGACCGGGGCTTCTCGACGGGCGTCTCTTTGACTTCGTGTTCGATGATAAATACATTCTGGCCTTTGCGTTTGCCGATAAAATCCAGCTGGGCCAGTTTGTAAAAAGCGGTGGCCAGTACCTGATAAAAAGCGTCGAGCGCGGTCAGTAACGTGGCAACCTCAGTGTGGTTGTAATCCAGTTGCAGCGTGGCATTAAGCTGCCCTTCCAGCGTACCGGGTGGCAGGTCGACCCATTCGCTGATGTAACCCACAAATTCTTCCCGGTCACGACCCGCCAGCATGTTCAGCACCACCCGCACCACCTGCACCGGCCGCATCAGCAATTCGACCATCTGCACGGGCGGTTCGTACCCAATGATCCACGCAAAGCGGGTACTGATGTCGGCCAGCGTAAAGACGATGCGTTCGGCCAGGAGTTGTGTACTGGTGAGCAGCACGTTTTTCTGGTCTTTGGCGCCCGCTTTCTGCAAAATTTTGTAGGCGTTGGTTTCCAGCGCTTCCAGGTGGCGGCCGAACTGCTGATACCACTGCTGCAATCGGGGGAGACTCCGAACCGTCATGCAGGCGGGTAAGTAATCCGCTACGGCCTCAACCACGCCATCGGCGTAACGGAGCCGGCCCACGATGAGCTGATAATCCAGTTCTCCGCTCCGAACCTGGCCCGATGGCAGAACATCGAGCCGGTAGGTGGCCTGCGTGAAGGGATGGCGCGGGGGCGTTTCCTGCAGCAGCGGAGTACCAATAGGCTGGCGCGTAAACGGGTCAACCGTCAGAACCACTTCCAGCAACTGCGGCTTACCGGTTTGCAGACTGTACGTTTCGGCCAGCGCCGGAAAGGAGGTCACGCACGTTAGCGGCTCATCCAGACTGTAATCGATCCGGCAACCGTTCGGGCTGATGGCCTGACAGGCGTGCAGCTCAACGCGTATCTGCTGGTTGAAATCGCACTGAATGCGCATATCAAGGGGCTTCTGGGACGGGATAATGCCGTAGCGAAACGCCGTTAGTCCAAGGGCGTGACTATCCCGAATCTGATCGTGCATGAAATTTTCCCACTCGGAAAAGTGCCGTCGGGCGATCTTCATGCCATCCATCCAGTTGACGGGGTAGTGCGTTAGTTCAGGTACCAGCATAGCAGGTTTTAAAGTTGAGTGGTCAGATCGAGCCAGGTGTCCGCTGGCTCTTCGTGTAATACAAAATGGGTGTCAAGTCCCGACGTATCCAGCTCAACGACGGGCGTGGTGTCCAGCGAAAAAAGACGGTCGCCCAGCCAGTCAATCAACCGGCGGCCCGTGCCACCGGGCAGGTACGTCTCTACCCGATCTGCCCGGCTGAGGTGTACTGTCAGGCGTACAACGGGCGCTTCGTCAGCCAGCAAGCCGTCAAAAAGCGAGCTTTGGCCTAGTTCCCACTGGCCCAGCGGAGCCGTTTCGGTCCTGAAGGATACGAGTTCCGGAGGAGCCAGCTGAAGGGTGACGCGTTCTTCCAGCACCCGTTCAAAACAGGCAGCGATATAGTCGGCATCCCCGGCAATGCGGTGGAACAGCGGTAAGAGATAAAGCAGCCGATGAACCTGAACGGGCGTCAACGATGGGGGTAGATTCCAGAACCGCACCAGATCATTGTCGCTCGAATCAAATGCGGAACGGCTACCGGGGAGGTAGCTGCGTTCGGCCTGCTCGATGTGAACGCGCTGCCGGAAAAACTCCTGTTCGATGGGCAGAAAAAACAACCGGGCCGCTTTCTCGCGCTCCTGCTGGACGGCCATCTCCCGGACCCACTCGTCTTTGCTGATTTTTGTGTCGTTCGCGGTGGGCTGGTGAAAAAGCCCTTCCGGTAGCCGGTCGTACAGCCCGTCGCGGTTGAGGTCGAGCCGGAGCCACCGGCGATCACCCTGCTGTGCTTCCACCCATTCCGCCCCACTAACGTCCCGGCCAAACGCGCGCCTGAATCCACCCACCGGATTCAAAATCAGATCGTCCAGCCGGAAATCCTCTTCGAGCAGATCGGCCATAACGACCTCCACCCGCAGGTCTATCGGCAGGTGACTCAATCGTTCAGCGTAAGTGACTAACGGATTCATAGCGTTGCGGTTATTGGGTTGACAGAACGATCTCGTAAGGGATGGCCGCCACCGACTGGGCTTCGAGATTCAGCCGTAGCGACTCCGTGCGTTGCATCCATTCCGGCGCCGTAAGGTCACTTTCCGCAACGGGCGTCAGACAAACCCGAATGCATCGTTCAAAGCCGTTGAAGGGCAGGGGATGCACCCGAAACGTCCGTTCGACCTGCACGCTTTGAACGAGGTTGCCCAGCTCGGTCAGACAGGCGATCCGGGCGTCTTCGAGGGTGACAATTCGCCCCCGGCTCAGCAGCGCTCGTTTGTACTGATTAATCTTCTGCGCTTCGCCGGGCCGTTGCCGTCCGCCGGTTGTTTTGGTCATCAGATAGGCGCTGTCTTTCCGGAGCGACGGGTCGGCCTGCGAGGAAAGTCGGCTCCCGGCCAGCAGGCGGTTGGCCGCTTCGCCGTGGGAGGTCCAGTACTCAATAAAGACAGTGTCGCCCGGTTGCCGCGGCTGAATCAGCAGGTACGAAAGCGGCTCCTGACGGGTCGTCTTCTGGTCCACTTTCGCTTCGAGCCGCGCCAGCGTCTGGTTCAGCTCCCGGATTAAGGACGACAAAAAGTCTTCGCCCAGGGCGGCAAACGACGCACTTTCGTCCCGCACCAGATCCTGCAGATTGGTCAGAACCTGGCGGGCGTTGCGGCTATCGAAGCGGCTGACTCCGTTCTGAATGGTGTAGGTGCCCGCCATCTCGTCCGTTCGCGTGTCCAGCGCAACCGAAGTCAGCCGGTGCCCTTCGCTGGTGCGGACTTCCCGAACCATCAGGAACGACTGGTCGGTTTCGAGCGGAATGATATTCAGGTTTTTCTGGAGCCGGTACGTGATCCGGTGCAGCCGTCGGTTGAGCACCGGAAAACAGTTAAGACCACAAAGCGTATCGGCCAGCACTTCAGGCGGAGTCAGGTGCGACAACTGCACTTCAATCCACCAGAGCGGCTCCCGCATGGCCCGCAGGTCCCGGTCGGCGAACCACTGCGAAAAAACCGCTGGGTAAGGCTGCCGCTGCATCCCCGCCGACTGAAAAAGGGGCGATTGGGCTACCGTGATGAAATGGCTATTCCAGTGCGCCAGTACCTCTTTCTCGAGTTTGTGCATGGGGTCAAATTCGGCCTCCAGCGGGGACAACGCGGTGGCCGGGTCGCTCTGGACCCAGCCTGACTTCATTGTCAGGGGTTGATTGCCGAGTCGCCACTGGCTGAACAGCAGGTCGCTGAGCCAGGTTATTGGCGTATCCGTCGCCGAATCGAAAAAGAACGTCAGACCGTCCAGCGACGGGATGGCGTCATCCAGTTCCAGACCCAGCCAGAGCGATTGGTGCGGCCCGGCTGACATGGGCGCGTTGCTCCGGGCCAGAGACAATTTCTGATTGCCTTCTTCGATTCTAAATAGAGCCTGGCTGGTGGCCAGATAGCGGACAGCCCCGTCGACAATCGGGTAAGCGCCCACGGGCGAAAAAAAGTAGGTCTGGTCCGCCCCGGCCTCGGCGCTGTCGTAACGGTTGATGCCCGTTCGCTTGCCGCTCAGTTGCGTCGTTGAATAAACCATACTGCGGGGATCAGCGGACCGGATCTGGGCAATGCCGGAGGCTGGTTTGGCAAAGGCCGGTTCGGGATGAAGCAATTGCGCCACCCGGTCGAGCAGGCGGTTCTGGCTGGACCGGATTTCAGCGTCAATCTTTTCAAACTCAACGGCGCACGCTTCGAGCAGGAGCGATACCAGGGGGTCGAAGCTTTCGCTGTCCGGGGCCGAGTAACCCCACAGTTCAGCCGCCCGGCGCAGCATCCGGCTTTTGACCCGTTCGCGGGTGAAGCTGTTTGGTTCCAGGGGAGTGGCGTTCATGATTTAGTCCGTTGATAAGGGCGCCAGGTAAATGCTGCGCTGAAATACAAAGCGTTCGTTGGTGCGGGTAATGAGTCCGTCGATCCAGATGCTGAGCCGTCGTTTCACCCGGTGGTTTTTTGGGGTACCCTGCAACTCCTGATCGGCCAGTTCCACGCGCACCTGCACGCTGGTCAGCCGCTTCTCGTACGTTTTTACCGACTCTTCGATGGATTGCCGAATGTCATCTTTCCAGCGGCTCCCGACCTGCACACTGAAATCTTCCTCCCACAGACTACAGCCAAACTGCGGGTCAAACCGCGATTCGTTGAAGTGCGTGGTAATCACCAGGTACAGGTGCTGGGCGATGGAAGCCGGCAGCGAACAGGTGGGATGCGCCTGCTGCTGCACAATCTGGTCCAGGCGGAGGGGCAGGGCGTAATAAGCGTGCGCCATTGGTTCGGTTGTTAAAAGCGAAAAATCAGACCGGCGCCTACGCCCACGCTGTTCATGGCGACGTTGTAAAGCGGGTAATGGTAGACCGTCTTGCCATCTTCGGTGGTCGACGTGGACTCGCCCTGCCGTTCGTATTTTTCGATGTAGGCGGTGGTTTCGGTACCCGCATTGGTGGTACTAGTGGTGTAAGTAACTTCCTGTCGCTGGGGCTGAAAGGATTGGTTGATGGCTACGATTTCCACAAATCCCCGCAACGCCTGACTGATCCGGAACTGAACGCCCAGCGCGGCCTGATAACCAATGGCCAGCCCATTTTTGGTGAAATCACTTTTCGAATCGCCCGAATTCATCGAATCGCCGGGTTTGATCTGATCCGGTGCGGGTTGATCGGTATAGCGGTAACTGGTTTGGTAAGCCAGCACCTTGCCAACGACCACGCCCACCCGGTTGTAGATAAAGTAAGTGGGGCGCGATAAGGCTTTAAACGTGAGGTTCGGCGTGAGGGACACCACCCGCAGCGTAGCTTCATCGGTGGCGGAAAAAACATACCGGTTCGTCTGGGAAGAGGAGCGGGTTGTCAGCTTATCGCCCAGGAACAGGTCTGCATCCAGACCGATGTTAAGAAAATCGTTGACTATGAAACCAATGCCGACGCCCGCCCGCCAACCGGCCCCCAATCCTTTCCGGTTGGTTCGGAAAGTGGAGGATTGGCTGGTACCGGAATTCAGCTCCGAGCCCGGCGTCAACAGGCCATATGATCCGTAAACCTTGGCATAAAAGGACGATTCTTTTTTGTAAGCCGCCGAAGCCGACTCGGCGGCAGGCTGGCTCTGGGCCTGAACGGTTAGCGAACCGGCCAGCAGACCCAACAGGCTAAAAACGATGCAAGTAATCCGTATCATGCGTTCTGAGTAGTCTGGAGAAATAAGAATCCATTTAGTACTGCGTGACTCACAGAAGCAAAGTTGAACGATTAAATTGCGTGGCACCATAACCCATTCACCAGTTTGTTTTATCGGTAATTGACTGATTTACAGGGTAGTGTTTGTTTCTTGGCGGAAGTGATTTAAGGTGATGTAACCCTTTTCACTCATTGTCTATGGAGCAGGACGAAAAAAGCCTGTTCCCGTCCGTGGACAGAAGCAGGCTTTTTTACAAGAGTAAGGACGGTACGGGAAGCAGAAACGCATCAATCATCCCTGAATGATGCGTTCGCGGATGGCTTTGGCTACGGCCTCAGTGCTGCACTGGACGTGTAGCTTCTGGTAGATGTTTTTTAAATGCCGCCGGACGGTTTCAACGGAAATCGAACAGTCGAGGCTAATCATTCGGTAAGTATACCCCCGGGCGAGTAGTTCCAGGAGCTGGTGTTCGCGGGGTGTAATGCCGTGGTCGTTGCGCTCGGGATGGGGCGGCCGGTGGAAGGTTTGCAGCACCCGCTTGGCAATACCCGGCGACATTGGGCCACCGCCCTCGGTCACTTCGCGCAGCGCTTGAAGCAGATGCGTCGAGGTGTCGCGTTTGAGCAGGTAGCCATCGGCGCCGTTGCTCAGGCAGGCAAACAGCCGGTCGTCGTCGTCGAAGACCGTGTGCATCAGAATCCGGATTCCTGCGTTGGTTTCCTTTACCCGCCGAACACCTTCGATTCCATCCACCCCCGGCATGTCAATGTCCATCAGTACCACATCAGGCTGGTCGCGACGAACCTGACCCGCAATAGACTGACCGTTCGGATAAGCGCCCACCACGGCAAAGCCGGCGGTGCTACTAATCAGTAGCTCCAGCAGGCTCCGCAGTTTTTCATTGTCCTCGTAGATGGATACCGAAATCATGGTTCGAAAGTAACAAACTCGTCTAGACGGTAAGCTGAACAGGAATAAGTCCCGGCACAAAACAACGATACACCGGGTAGGTTGTCAATAACCCTTTGCGGTCACGACGACAGCGGAAACCAAAGCGTAATGGTTGTTCCCCCACCCGGCGCCGACGTTATAGCCAGGGTACCGCGCAGGGCCGTCGCCCGGGTGTTGAGATTTCGTAAGCCATTGCGTTCCGACTGGACCGACGGTTCAAAGCCAATGCCGTTATCGCTAATGGTCAGCGACAGGCCTCTGCGATCCGGTTTGATCTCGACGCTGGCCTGGGTAGCGCCGGAATGTTTCACCAGATTGTTGACGGCTTCCTTAAAAAAAAGGTAAAAATCGCGCCGTTGCTCCATCGGCAGTTCGGCGGTATAGGACGCGTCGGGCATCTGGATATGGTACGCAATCTGGCGGGCTTCGAATAGCTCGGCCGCGTACCGCTGCATCCGGGCTGTCAGGTTCGCCAGCTGGTCGTTATGCGGGTTGATACTCCACACAATGTCGTCCAGTGAACCGCTGATCTGGCGGATTTCCTCCATCATTCGCTCAACGAAGGGAAGCGATGGGTGCTGACCCGGCAACGTCTGGCGGGCCATTGTCCCTAAGATACTGATTCCGCTCAGGGAAGAACCAATTTCGTCGTGCAGGTCGGCCGAAATGCGGTTGCGGATTCGCTGAACGCGCAGAAGCTGGGCCACCCGGTAGCGGTATAAGCCATAAAAAAATCCGAGAACCAGAGCCACGACCGCCACGCGAAACCAGATTGTTTCGTAGAAAGCGGGTAGCACGGCGACGGTCAATTGCAGGGTCTGGGCGGGCCAGTGTTGCAGCGCATCGTTTGCTTTCAGGTGTAACGTGTAGGTGCCGGGACTCAGATTGGTATAATAGACCTGGTTCTGAAAGCTCGTCCGGTGCCAGTGGTTATCGAGGCCTTCCAGAAAGTAGGCATACTGATTACTGGGTAACCGCCGGTAGTTCAGAGCCGTAAATTCCAGGCTGAAATTATTATCCGCCGAGTGCAATCGGATGGGCTTGGCCGGATCGAAGGCCCGCTCCTGATCGTTGATCCGCAGGGCACTGACCGCCAGGGGCGGGGCGGGTATCGACTGGCGCAGCCGCCCGACATCCAGTACGCCAATGGCATTCTGCTGGCCAATCAGCAACGTACGACCCTGGTGCATGTAGAGGGCTGCCAGCGTATTGTTTTGCAGTAACCCATCGCTCACCGTCAGCCGGGTTAGCTTGCGGGTGCGCGGGTCGTAGGTATGTAGTCCTTCGAAGTTACCGATCCAGAGGCCGCCGAAAGCATCCTGAGCCAGAGCGCGGTTTTCGCGGTCATACAAGCCCTGACGGACCGTCAGCCGGGTCTCCAGCGTTCCGTCGGGTCGGCTCTCCGTAACGCTACCCCAGCGGCTCGCCCATACGTTGCCGGACGGCATGATCAGCAAGTGATTGGTTGCGGGGTCCTGCAGGCGGTTTCCGCCCTTGCTGGTATTATCGGTTCGGATAAATCGTCCGTCTGGGGCAACGCAGTACAGCCCGTTCGCCATAGCCAGCCAGACGCGGCCCGTTGGGTCGCCCCTCATGTCGTTGAGCAGATTGTTGTTTTGCATCAACCGGCGCATGGTACTGTCGGACCAGTAGGGGAGAACCTGACCGGAAGTGCTGTCAACGACCTGAATACCTTCATCGATGTTGCCGACCCAGAGCCGGTGCTGCCTGTCAAAAAAACCGTAGTCGACAAAGGGAACGGAAAATAGCCGACCTGCCCGCCGACTCGCCGGTGTGGGTATGAACCGTTGCTGCCGGGTGTCGTAAACCAGCACGCCGTCCGCATTATAGCGCCATTGCCGAACGCCGATCCAGAGCAGGCCGTTGCCGGATTGTTCTATCCAGCGGGTTTCGGGGTTGGTGCCTGCTGGGTAGCGGATTAGGTCAAACCGATTGGTGGGGCGATGCCACCGCAGCAGTCCGGTGTTGGACAGTCCCAGCCAGAAGGTCTCGCCGTTGGGATCACTGCGGTCGGCCGTGATGACGTTGACCGTCGTGGAATGCGGTACGAGCTGGGACGGAAAACGGATTGTATGGATCAGGTGATCCTGTGGATTATACTTTAAAAGCCCCTCGGCGGTACAAATCCATAGAAGGCCGTTCTGGCGATCGCGGTAGATGGCATTGACCCAAAACGGTTTAGTAAGGGGGCTGGGTAGCCGGTAAAACCGTTGCTGTTCGGGGCGGAAAGCCAGTAAGCCCTGATCATCGCCCACCCACAGGAGCCGTCGGCCCGTCTCGTCCGTTCCTTCTTCAACGCAGGTAATGTGATTGGCTACCGCGCCCGTGGGAAACAGCGTGTACTGACCGGTGCGGGGATTCAGCCGCAGCAAGCCTTTCTGAAAAGTGCCAATCCACAACCAACCGTCGTTGCCTAAACAGCCTTTAGTCAGGAAAAGCGGAAACCGCCGGGCCGGGTCGGGACAGTCCGAACCCAGTACACACACCAGCCCATTCGTCCGGCGATCCAGTTTGTACAGCCCATTCTCACTGCTCAGTACCCAGAGCGTGCGGTCGTTGTCTTCCAGAAAACAGTAAACCTTGGTCCCCAGATACGTTGTCTGGGGCAGCGAAAGGTGGACGGTATGACCCGTCCGCAGATTGACGCGGTTGAATCCGTAGCGGTCGCTGTACCAGCCTTCGCCGAAAGAATCGATGTAAAACGAAGCCGTCGTTGGGGACTCCGCAAACCGGGCGGATTTTAAAGAGACCATTCGCTGCGTAGTGGGGTCAATCCGGCAAATGCCATTGCGGTCGGTGGAGGCCCAGATTCGATTGGTTGAATCGGCCGCCAGACCCGTAACGATGTGCGATTCGGGAAAGAGAAAAGAGCGGAAACTGACGCCGTCGTAGCGCGTGGGGCAACGGCGGGTACCGAACCACATAAAGCCCCGCTGATCTTTGGTTGCGCTGTAAACCGCCGTGCTGGGCAGGCCGTCGTTGACGGAGAGATAGTCGAAGGTGACGTTGGGAACCTGCGCCAAACACGAAGCAGACAGCAGCCCGAACAGGATCCATAACTTACAGCATCGACTCCGGTTTACACCCATAACTCTGATTATGAGCCGGTAAAGTAACTAACCGTTTTGCTTAAGTCAAATGAATAGCGAGGGAGCGGTTAAATTAGACCCTTCCGCAAAAAAGAGTCAGTGACTTCCGCCGGTCGTTGCTCCGTCGAAAATCACTGACCGAATGGCAAGGTTGCCGCCTACTATTATTCCATACTCAACCACACTTTAAACTCTGCGATGGAGAGATGACTCGCTAAGTAAGACTCCAGCCGGTGACCACGCTGGCGAAAATAAAATCGCCGGAAGTCCAGCATGTGTCGACAGGTGTCCATGCCCATCCACTGGTAAAGGTCCTGCTCGGTTTTGGTTAAAGTTTTCAACCAGGTTCTAAAGTCCGCTTCGGTTGGTTCGAACGGAAACGGAGCCGATTGATAGTAATCCAGAATAAGGCTCCTAATGCGCTGTTTCTGGTCTGTCAATGCTTGATTTGGGTTTTCAATGACTGTTTTCACGGGTAATTACACGCTGTTCACACGCGCGCTACTTTTCGCGTCTTCTTCTTTTTAGACTTTTTTCCGGCGTTTCTTCGCTCGAACGACTCGATCAGCAAGGTGAGCAGTCCAGCGGCTAACAATAGACCCAGCAGGGTATACAGCGTTCCTCCTAGTCCTTCCATGGCTGACATCGATTGGTCAATAAGTAGCCTATTAACCCGGCGCCCGGAAAAGAGGGCTAAAATGAAGAGGCCCGGTGAGGATTTGGTCTACGGAGCGAAACCCCAAAGCCAAATCCTATGCACGGGTCTGACCAACTACTCACTTGGGTGTATACGTTAACTGAAGCACCACAGCCTGTTGCCCATCATCGTTGGCCCGACGCCAGCCAATTGCCAGGGGCAGGTGCTTCTGAAGATAGAACTCTACGCCGGCAATCAATTGCCCGTATTCGTGCGTCCCCGTAGCCCAGTCGGCCAGAATATGCACTTTCTGGTATAAGATACCCGCGTCGATACCCATGTGGATGCCGGCCATTGGACCTTTTGCCAGATAACGCTGGTTACCGGCATAAGCCCCAATTACTGCTTTATAATGTTCATCCCGAAAATCCGCGCCCAGGTTAACGTAGCCTAATCCCACCCAGCTCGTCTTTCGGGTAGGAGCAATGTTAACGCCCGTCTGGGTACCCAGACCGATGTGCAAGCTTTCGTTTAAGTCAAACGTCTTCTGGGCGTTAATCAGCAGCAACGGTGCGTAGGCGGTCTGCACGGTAGTGTCGTTACGCAGCCAGGTATGCTCCTGCCTCATGTACTCCACATTGTACAGGTTGGCGCCTATTTCCCAGTTGTGCCCCAGACCATAATCGATGGTGGTCGTAGCCTGCCATTTGTCCGCGTCGAGGGAAACCTGCTCCTGCGCCAAAATCTTATGCCGGGGCGTCATGTCCGAAGACGGAACGTTAAAAATAGTTTGCTGCGCCTGAGCGCCCAGTGCAGCGCTCAGGAATAAGAACAGAAAAGAAAGTTTTTTCATATTGGTATTGAGGTACTTACCTGGCACTACTCTTCACCGGTTTCCGAATCCGGGGCGTCCACGGGCTTGGACTGCGAAGAACCTTTCTGACGGAGAAAAACGGATAACACGACCATCGACAACACGGATAGAAACTCACTTTGCCAGTTCTGCAGGGACTGAAACCACAGCTCATTTGTACCCAGGAATTGCCAGAACGTCAGGACCTCATTCTTGCCTTTCAGAATCTGTTCGGTGTTGTACTCCTTCATACCCCCCAGGGCGTGAAAAACGAACGAAAGGGCAAAAAGGGAAAAAAAGGCGATGCTGAGCGAGTTCTTGTATAGCTTCAAAACCCAGCCCCCGCGTCGGACGGGCCAGGGCGCACCGGGGCGATTAGGATTCGGTTCGCGGTCGACCTCTTCGGATTCGTCCAGCTTTTTGGATTCGGCCGATCCTTTCTGGTAGAGCGAGATGGTCAGCACGACATACAGACCCATCTGCAGAAACTCACTTTCCCAGTTCTCAAAAACCGCTTCAATGCAATGGCCACTGGTCAGGTAGGCGCTAAAAGGGATAGGCGGACGCCCAAAATCACTCAGTTCATCATTAAAATTGTACCAGCCCACGACAAGTTGACCGCCCAGGACCAGTATCGTAATAACGAGCAGGACCAGAGAAAGTCCATTTTCGCGCAAACGCTTTTTCATAATGCGGATAATCAATAAACAATAACACGTTTCCTGTATGTATGAGTGGTGTGGAGACTGCCCTATTTTTTATTATAGTCGTAAGCCGGTTAAATTGTTTAAGAAATAAAAAATGACCCAACGTTCCTGCTTAAACGTCAGCGTTTTGCACTGCATAAATTGATGAAGTGTGCGCGGGTGCCCAATTAAAATCTCGCCATTCTTGCTCCCTTTTACCAGACCTTTCGCTTCTATCGCAGGCCGGCTTTTAACCTTTAATCACCAATCCAGTTAGTTCCTATACTTGACGCGTCTGACCAAACCTCATCGGCGACGGTGGAATCAGCGAGGCCGGATAGAAACGATCAAGTATATCTTCATGAGCAAAACGACAATTGGCTGGATAGGTCTTGGTAACATGGGTATTCCAATGACCAAAAACCTGCTCAAAGCAGGCTTTCCCGTAACGGTTTATAATCGGACCCCCGACAAAGCCAAGCCCCTGACCGATTTGGGAGCGAAGCTGGCTGACAGCGCGGCCCGGCTGTTTGATACCTGCGATGTAGTAGTCACTATGGTGTCGGATGACGCTGCCGTCAAGGAAATTTATACGAGCGAGAACGGGTTGCTGACCAATCCCGGAGAAGGCAAAACCGCCATCAATACCAGTACGGTTTCGCCGGAAACTTCGCGCTACCTGGCCGAGCAGTGCGCCCAGAAAGGCGTTGCTTTCCTGGAAGCGCCGGTATCGGGAAGCGTCAAACCGGCGGAAGAAGGGCAACTCATTATCCTGACGGGTGGTCCGGCGGAGGTCTACGAAAAAGCAAAGCCTATTCTGGATTGCCTGAGTAAGCTGTCGCTGCACCTGGGCGACTACGGGACGGGCAGCGTGGCCAAGCTGGCCATCAACTTGTTGGTGGGCTTCAATACGCAGGGGCTGGCCGAAACTCTCCTGTTTGCCACAAAACACGGGGTCGATACCAAAGACATGCTGACGATCATCAACGAAGGTGCCTGCGGTAACGGAACCACGAAAGCAAAGACGCCCGGTATTTTGTCCGGTGAATTTCCGGTCGCGTTTTCCATTAAAAATTACGCGAAAGACCTGCGGCTGGCGAAAGAAGTGGGAGCGGATACCCCGCTGGCGGCTGCCGTTCACGACAGCTACCAGGCCGCTCTAGGGCAGCATATGGAGAACGAAGATGTAATGGCGATCCTGAAGTTTCTGGATCGCTAGGCCGTATACAACTTTGGCAAAGCACAGCGCTTTGCCAAAGTCAAAGAGAGCGGTTAAGCGGGTTTATCTGGCGGAGTCTTTGGCCATCTCCCGGTAATCTTTACGGGCAGAATCCAAATCCGCCTGCTCTTCCCGGACCTCGCTGGTATCGCCTTCACGCTGGGCTTCGATAACGTCTTTGTATTCGTCCTGTACTTTATCGGCTTTGCGTTCTTCTTTAGAACCACATCCAAATTGAGTCATTGTAAGGACCAGGGCGATTGCGCCAATCCAGTGTTTCGTTTTCATACCGTTGATTGTTGGTTATTGGTCATAGAACCCGTTGGCGCCCAGTTTGTTTAGCCCGACTATAAATGCTTAGTTTAAATTTTTGTTAGTTAATTCATACATTATTGCCATTATCAGTAACAGAACCGTCAGGACGCTGGTCGCTTAGTGACTTTAACTGGTTGATTTAGGTAGTATTTACATACCTGAATAGTTGACTATAACGCTGATTAAACAGACAGCGTGAAAGCATTCGGCTGAGTATAACCTGTTTATAGTCTTCTATATATAAGTTGCCATTAAGTAATTTGTTTATTTCTATAATTGGTTGATAACTATCGTTATAGTATCTTTAATCAGACAGTTTATTGTTATTCAATTTGGCTTTCGTCTTGCGGTATGGAACAGATCGATACTTCGTTGGGGAATAATTGTCAGCAAGCCAGTGTGTTGGTCGTTGAAGATAATATAGACGAACATCTAATCATGCAGTATCTGCTGCGGCAGCATTTCAAGGAGATTTTGCCCATTGGTGCCACCACAGCTAATCAGGCGCTGGCTTATCTGGAGAACTGCCAGGCTACCGATTCGCCTTTACCTAGTTTAATCCTACTGGATTTATACCTACCCAAACCGGAGCAGGGCTGGTGGCTGTTGCAGCAGATCCGCCATGATGCCAAGTACCAGAGCTTACCGGTCGTGGTCATCAGCCGATCAACCAACCGGGGAGATGTAGAACAGTCTTATCGCTGGGGGGCCAACTCGTATATTCCGAAACCGCAGAATCCGGAAGGGTGGGTGCGTTACTTTCAGACTCTACGGCGCTATTGGCTCGATATGGTTGCTTTGCCTACGGGGACGATTGTTGCCTCGCAGTTTTAATCCTGCTTACAAAATGGACGATTACCGGCGGAATAGGCCGCTTGGTTCAAGCCATTAATAAACCAAAAAGGGCTACCTGATCGGTAGCCCTTTTTGATTGGTGCTATAGGCAGCAGCCGTTTAGCTGATGGTGATTTCGATCTCTTCACCCTGCTTATTGTAAAACTTGAATTCATTGATGCCGAAGGAGCTATCCTTAATCAGCGTAACCCAGGTTTTATACTTACTAAACCACTGCATTTGCTTAGACCAGAAGCCTTTGGTATAGTACGCATATAAGTAGGGATGCAGCATAACCTGGATACCACGCTCATTTTGCTTGGTCAGAATGTACTCCAGATTTTGCTCAATGATATCGGTCACTAGAATACTGGCCTGGATGGTTCCTGTACCACCGCAGGTCGGGCATACTTCGCGGGTAACCACGCTCATCTCCGGCCGCACGCGTTGCCGGGTAATCTGCATCAGACCAAACTTGGTCAGGGGCAGAATAGTAAATTTCGAGCGCTCGGTTTTCATCTCATCCCGCATCACGTCGAAAATCAATTTCTTGTTTTCGGGCTTTTTCATGTCAATGAAATCAATGACAATGATGCCACCCATATCGCGCAGACGCAGCTGACGGGCAATTTCTTTTGCAGCCTCTTTATTGACACTCAACGCGGTAGCTTCCTGATCTTCTTCCGAATTGGACTTATTACCGCTGTTAACGTCAATAACGTGGAGTGCCTCCGTATGCTCGATAATCAGATAGCCGCCACCCGGCAAACTGACTGACCGACCAAACAAGGACTTAATCTGCCTTTCTAATCCGAATTGTTCAAAAACCTTCGTTTTACCACTGTGTAACTTGACGATTTTTTCTTTTTCGGGGGCAATTGTGTGAATGTAATTCTTGATTTCATCGTACATCTCCTGCGTATCGACGGCAATGCTGTCGAACGATTCGTTCAGCATATCGCGCAGAATAGACGAAGCCCGGTTCATCTCACCAATAATTCGATCGCGGGGTTTGGCATCGCGTAAGGCTTTGATGCCAGCCTCCCATTTATCGATGGAGTTATTCAGGTCCCGATCCAGTTCTTCAACATCTTTCCCCTGCGCCACGGTCCGGACGATTACCCCGAAATTTTGTGGCTTGATCGACGACATAAGCCGTAATAGACGCGTACGTTCGGCCTTATCCGTGATTTTTTTGGAGATGTTTACTGAACTGGCGAATGGGACCAACACTAAGTACCGTCCTGCAATGGAGATATCGCACGACAGGCGCGGACCTTTGGTCGAGATGGGTTCTTTAACAACCTGCACCAAAATAGGTGCGTTTTTGCTCAATACCTTGTCAATCTTGCCCAGTTTGTCGATTTCGGGCTCCAGCTTGAAATTATTCAGCCGACCGGTATTGGCCCGTTTGGCAATAACATCTTTGGTAAACTTGTTGAGCGAATTAATATTGGGGCCTAGGTCCAGATAATGCAGAAAAGCATCTTTTTCGTAGCCAATGTCCACAAAGGCGGCATTGAGGCCCGTTACTAATTTCTTAACAGTTCCTAAATAAATATCACCAACGGTAAAGCTGCTGTCCGACTCTTCAACGTGATATTCCAGCAGTCTTTTGTCCTGCAAAAGTGCTATCCGATCACCTTTCTGAGTCGAACTAATGACTAATTCGTTACTCACAAGATGAATAAGCGGTTAAAATGCCCAGAAAATAACAAAAAGCCGGGCAATCGGTCGTTCGCAGGCAGGTAGTGATAACCTGTCGCACAAGCGAATGACTTTCCGATTGTCCGGCCTATTCAGGAGCGGCCACCCGAGAGCGGCCGCCACCTATTTTTTCTTATGGCGATTCTTTCTCAGACGCTTCTTCCGCTTGTGGGTTGCAATTTTGTGCCGCTTCCTTTTCTTTCCGCAAGGCATAATCGTAAATAAGTTTAATGGTTAATACTAAGACCCGAATCAACTAATCCGGGCGTTTTCAGATACTTTAAACCAAAAGTGGATGGATAAACCATTCCATTCCGGTTAGTGTAAATCTTTTTCAAGCTCTTTAATGGCGGCCTGAATGGTCGGGTCTTTCTCCCGCTCTTTTACCTGACCCAGCAGTTGCCGGGCTTCTTCTTTCTTACCCAGTTCCGTCAGGCTGATGGCGAGATAGAACTGTGCTTTTGCATTATTGGGGTGAGTCGCCAATATTGCACGAAAGCGCTCCTCAGCCCGGTTATACTGACCGGAGCGCATGGACAAAAGTCCTAAGTTAAAGAGCGCCAATTCGTTGTTCGGTTCCTGTTCGAGCACTTCCCGCAACAGCATAATGCCTTGCATGGGCGTCTGAGTCGTCACATAGGTCATCGCCATGTTTGACTTAGCCGCTAGTAAGTTCGGGTTACGGTCGAGTGCTTTTTGGTAGAACGCTCTCGTTTTTTCTCCTAAACTGGCTGCTTTCTCGTTATCGACCGCGAAACCGTACGCTTCGTAATACTGGTCCCCCGCCCGCAGGATACTCGCCGGGCTTGGATCCAGCTGCACGAGTGTTTCGGCAACCCGGGCCGCGCTATCATAACGACTTACCTTACGGTAGGCCTGAATAAGTTCCTCTCCGATTGCCGTTTTCTGTTTTGCGCCGGCAGCGGCAAAACGGCTGTTCAATTGGTTAAGCTCCCCCTGCTGTTTAGGCGTTATACTGCTGGCCGTATGCAGGTCGGAGCGGTCGGTTCTCAGAACCGCCGTGTCACGCACAGCGGCTTGTGGATCAGTGGTGCGCGCGTTAGTTAGTTTCCGATCTTCATTGCGGATCACCACTTTAGGTAAGCTGTATAACCCAAGGGTTAACAGTACCGCAACTCCCATCACCAGAAGAATTAGTTTATTCATTGTAACTGGCACTCACACTTACTGCTCCCAAGTCCCTGTGTTGACACCTGAAGCATTAAGCCGAAACTTTCTCGTTCCGTTTAACTGCTGATTTTACTTGTTCAACAAACACTTTAGCCGGTTTAAAGCTGGGGATGAAGTGCTCATCAATGACCATTGCCGTGTTTTTGGAAATGTTCCGGGCCACCTTCCGGGCTCTCCGTTTGTTGATGAAACTACCGAACCCTCTCACGTAGATGTTCTCGTCTTTCGCCAGGTTGTTTTTTATAACCGTAAAAAACGTCTCAACGGTGTGCTGAACATCTGCCTTATCGATTCCTGTCTTCTCGGCAATTTCTGCGATTACGTCTGCTTTCGTCACGTTCGTACTAAACTTTAAGGTTCAATAAGTTGTTGGAAAATTATCTCTCCAAATTGGGAGTACAAAGGTAGAGCTTTCCGATTACAGAAAAAACACTCTATCTCCTTTTTTCTTCTCAACGACACCACGTTACGTATTATTTTGGATTGGTTATCAGACCTCGACGAGGCTGCAGTCAGCTTTGCAAATCAATTAGGCCGGTGGTACGAACACCACAAACGGGATCTGCCGTGGCGACACACGCAGGATCCGTATTATATCTGGTTATCAGAGGTTATTCTCCAGCAAACCCGCGTCGCGCAGGGGATGCCCTATTACCAACGCTTTGTTCAGACGTTTCCGACGATTCAGGATCTGGCCCGGGCCGATGAACGGGAGTTACTGCGTCTGTGGCAGGGGCTGGGCTATTACTCCCGGGCTCGGAATCTACACCAGACAGCGAAGTTCATTGTCCATGAATTGAATGGGGTCTTCCCGGATACTTACCACGAACTGCTCCAACTGAAGGGCATCGGGGTCTACACGGCCGCGGCCATTGCGTCGTTTGCCTTCGGTGAAAAGGTGGCCGTTGTCGACGGTAACGTTTACCGCGTTCTGGCGCGGATTTTCGATATTCAGGAAGACATCACGACCACGGGTGCCAAGAAGACCTTTTCGGTGCTGGCCAACAAACTCATCGGGCCGACCGACGGGTCGACGTCCGTATCGCCGGCTACCTTTAATCAGGCCATGATGGAGTTTGGGGCGATACAGTGTACGCCCGTGGCGCCGGACTGTCTGCTGTGCCCTTTTCAGGAACGCTGCCGGGCTTATCTGACGGGGCGCCAGAGCAAGCTTCCCGTCAAAAGCAAAAAAGCCGCCGTCCGGGAACGCTATTTTAATTATATCGTTATTGAGCAACGTGACGCACAGGGTGATCCCTGCGTCGCAATGAAAGAGCGAAGTCAGAAAGATATCTGGCAGCACCTGTATGATTTTCAATTAATTGAAACAGATGAGCCGGTTGAGTCGTTTCGTGAGTTGCCGGATGACGAAATTCGCCACTGGATAGTGCAGGAAGGAGTCATGAAGGGATTGGATGGCGACCAGACTCAGCTTTTGTCGCACCAGCGCATCCGCGCCCGGTTCTGGCGGGTTGAGGTTCCGGCGGGTAAAGATGTGCAGTTACCGGAGGGGTTAAAATTTTACAAACTGTCTGAAACTGAACCGTTACCCAAGCCATTATTAATCAATTCCTATTTGAAAAATGGGCTTTTTTAACTATCTTTACTTAAACAGTACACATCAATTTATTCTTTAATTACTTCTCTTTATGGCATCCTTGAACAAAGTAATTTTGATTGGTAATGTTGGCAGTGACCCCGAAGTTCGCTATCTGGATGGCGGTTCCGTGGTTGCTAAATTCAGCGTTGCCACTAATGAACGCTATACAACACGCAATGGGGAGCAGGTCGATCAGACGGAATGGTTCCGCGTTGAGGTTTGGAATGAACAAGCTAAAATTGTTGAAAAATATGTGCGTAAAGGCAGCCAGCTTTATGTGGAAGGCCGTCTGCGCACAGAGACCTATACAGACCGCGATGGTAAAGAGCGTTTCTCGCTGACCGTCCGGGCAACGACGTTCCAGTTCCTGGGTAGCAACCGTCAGGATAATCAGGAAGGTGGCGACTATGTCGAACAGGCACCGGCAAGCCGCCAGCAGTCGGCGCCGTCCAATCCGGCTCCGGCACCCGCTCGTCCGGCACAGCCACAGGCAGTTCCTCAGCCGGCTCGTCAGGCCGCTCCGCAGCCGCAGGCGAGTCAGCCGGCGCGTCCGGCCCGGCAGGCTGAACCGGTCCCTGATTACATGAGCAATGCGGGCGATGACGATCTGCCGTTTTAACCTGCGATAGTGTTCACCAACGCGCACTTACATGGATAGTGATCCCCTTTTACGTAAGGTGCTCCTGGCTGATGCCTGGGGCACCTATCTTAGTTTTTACGGGCCTTACATCGCCGTTCTACCGGTATTACTGGCTCTGGCCGCTATTGTCTCCGCTTCCGAAGCGGCTTTCTTTTCATTGACCCCCGACGACCGGGCGCTTTGCCGAACCAGCGATGATTCGGCCGGCCGGCGCATCACTTTTCTGCTGGACCGTCCCCGACGGTTATTGGCCTCGCTTCTGATCTTCAATAACCTGTTGAATCTGGCGATCGTCGTTATCATTACTTATTTTGTCTGGAACATCAGTCAGATCAACCCGGAACCCGGCTGGATTCTCACGGCCCTGATCGTTGTCATGACCCTGACGATTGTTCTCTTCGGGGAGATTATTCCTAAGGTGTACGCCAGTCAGAATAGCCTGTCGGTGGCCCGCCGGACAGCGCCATTGGTGTCTATTGCGTCGACGATCTTCAAACCCCTGTCCGTTCTGCTGGTTCGGCTGACCAATGTGGTCGAAGAGCGCATTGAACGCCGGGGTTACAAGGTTTCGATGGAAGAACTGAATCAGGCCGTAGATCTGACCAGCAGTGAATCCACGCACGAAGAACGCGAGCTGTTGAAGGGGATTGTAAACTTCAGTAACCTGACGGCGCGGCAGGTGATGCGGGCCCGGCTCGATATTACGGCCTTAAATCAAGATCTTAAGTTTGGCGAGCTCTTGGAGCAGATCAACCAGGCTGGTTACTCCCGGGTGCCGGTGTATCAGGGCACGCTCGATCAGGTTGAAGGCATTCTTTACATTAAAGATTTGCTGCCTCATATCGACAAAGACGATTCGTTTGCCTGGCAAACGCTTCTACGACCGGCTTTCTTCATTCCCGAGACGAAAAAAATTGACGGACTTCTGCAGGATTTTCAAAAGCGTCGTGTGCACATGGCCGTCGTGGTGGATGAGTACGGAGGAACGCGCGGTTTGATCACGCTGGAAGACATTATTGAAGAAATATTCGGTGACATCAACGACGAATTTGACGAAGAGGAACCGGTCTCTTACCAGCGCATCGACGAGCGGACGATTCTTACCGAGGGCAAAGTGTTACTGGTTGATATCTGCCGGGTCCTGCATGTCGATACCACTTACTTCGATGAGGTTCGGGGCGGTAGTGAATCGCTTGGGGGGCTGCTGCTGGAACTCTTTACCCGCGTACCGGATGCTGGCGAAGAAGTAAGCTATGGCCCTTTCACGTTCAGGATTGTTTCCGCCGACGACAAACGGATTCAGCACGTGCAGATTACGCGTCAGGAGGTAAAAGAGGAAGTAAGTGTTGATGGCGATTGACCTTACAGGTTACAAACCGACGACGATACTTTGAACCAGCAAAATCATGCAGGCTGCGGCCGTAACTAGGAGGCCCCATTCCCGGATGCGGGTCAGCAGTTGCTTAGGGTCGATCTGGCTTTGGAAGGCGGCAACAATGTACTCAGCGAGGTCGGCGGTGGCGAATAAGGTGGATACCTGCAAAAGATGCCAGGCGTATTCAAAGCCGTCAACGGAGCGTTGCCAGATGATGGGTTGAATCAAAAAATAAAGGCATACAATCCATTCTTTTATGCCAAAACCATCAACTCGAAGCTGCATCCGACGCGCAAAGCTGTTAAAGCGTTGTTTCATTAGTACAATACAGTGAGAATAAAAGAATAAACATTATTCAAAAATAACAGTTACCCGCTATTTTCAATCCGGGAATTGATAAGAAAGGGTGGCAAATTTTATGCCATGCTGCCTTTGTTCTTTTAGAGTGGGCGGTAACTTGAGTAATTCTTTATTCTTTAATTACCAAAAGTTTGTCTCATAATCAGTTAAGTAAACAAAAAAGCCTGTTCTGTAAAGAGCAGGCGGAGATAAACGGCTATTTTTCTGGATTTACAGTATAAAATGCATTTGCCAAGTCTGGCTCTGCAAGCCGACAAAAGCAGAGTTGAACCTAATGGGAGTTGAATTGTAGGGGAAAAGAAAAAATTAGCGAGAATAGACTTATTATACCCACAAGCCCCGGCCAGCAACGTACTCGTGGCCCATTGCCTTAATGTCCACCACCGAAATCTTCAAACCGCCGGTAATTAGTAGTTGGTGGAGCTGCTGCTCTTCGGACCGGGATAGGTGGCCGTCAATCAATACGCAGAAAATGAGTAGTCGCTCCAGACCCTGTCGAATGTGTTCGGGGCAGCTAGCCAGGTACTCCGGAAAGTCAATTGAGGTTTGCGCCGAGCCTAGATTAAAGCGATAAGTTAAACTCTCCAGAAGTAGCAGGTGCCCGTAATGCTGCTGTGACGCAGGCAGACCGATGTAATCCAGCAAAATAGGCAGCATTTCCTGAAACAGGAGATCCCGCCCAAACTCGTCACCCAGTTCATTAACAAACTGGCGAATCGTCAATGGGGTCATTACCCGTATCTGCGCCTGCCGTAAAATCTGGTAAGAAGCCCAGCTGTTAATTAACGCGAAAAAAGAGCCACCGATAATAATCATGTCGGTGGGCATCGGGGATTGGTACTGCAGACCGTATCGGGTAACCAGCTGAATGGTGATGTTAACAACGAGTCCGATCAGAATCATCGTCAGCAGATAGCCTGGCATGGTCCAGGGCAGCAGCGGACGCGGAGTAAAAGTGAGCCGAAGCGTTGTCTGCGCTGGATTTTTCTCCGCCAGTTGCTTTAGGTGGCGACCATAGTGCGAATCGTGATACCGGGGAAACTGGCAGGTAATTTCGACCAGCCGCACGGCCCACCGATGCATGGCCGACAGCAGGTGCCAGCCTATATAAAGCAGCAAAAGGAGCCACAGCCACGAAATAAGGGGCCAGGTCCAGGAACCAACATGCGTTTGGGTAAACCACGCCGGCCAGGCATAATGCGGTAAATAAAAAGTCAGTACACCTGCCATACCTAAAGCCGCCGATGTAATAATCGTGCCGGCTTTTACCCATCCAATAACGCGCCGTTCGTTTTTGTTCAGTACAAAAGGCTCGTCGGATGGGTGGTCGGTGTCTACGACACGGGCCAGATAGCGCAAAGCGGCCCGGTCGAATCGGCCGGTGGGTTCGGATTGATTAGGCATTTATACAAAACAGCTTACCTACATACAACTACGTATGGGGGCAAGCTGTTTTGTAAGTAAGTGGCGAATCACATCAGACCACCGGCTCAGGGCTCAATAAAAGTGATCATGTGTTCATTAAATTCTTAGACGGGGTACTTCCACTCGCCCCGGTAATCGCGGCCCAGTAGTTTGTTGGCTTCCGGGTCATTTTTAATCTGTTCTTTCTCGCCGTCCCAGTCCACACTGCGCCCCAGTTTGTAAGATAACATGCCCAGCAGCGCCATGTTTGTGGAGCGGTGACCAATCTCAATATCGCAGGTTGGACGACTGTTTGTTTTGATGGCTTTCAAAAAATCCGCCCATAGCTCGGCAATGTTCTGGTCGTCGGGTTTATGCAACTGGGCATCCTGGTGAATAACCGGTTTGTTGGGATTTGCCGGGTAAAACGTCCAGCCGTCGAGCCAGCCCATGTGAAACGTTCCTTCTGTTCCGTAGAAGTAAACGCCAACGGCCTGGTTGGGCATTGTTTTCTCGGCGGTATTTCCCGCAAACAACCGATGCTCCCAGATGGCGGTAAAGTTCTCGAATTCGTAGCTGACTACCTGGTGGTCCGGGGCGTCGGTGTTATCCTGACGGATGGCGCGCCCGCCGGTGGAGAAGACCTTTCTGGGGTACTTTTCTTCGCTCCACCACAGAATCTGATCCAGCCAGTGAATACCCCAGTCACCCAGTTGTCCATTGGCGTAGTCAAGGTACTGGCGGAAACCGCGGGGATGGATGGTGGGGTTGTACGCCCGCATCGGAGCCGGACCACACCAGAAATTCCAGTCCAGTTCTTTAGGTGGCTCTTCGTCCGCAACGCGCTCGCCCGGGCCCCCGGCGTAGCTGATAAACGCCCGCATCATCCCGATTTTGCCCGCCTTGCCTGATTTGAGAAACTCCATGCCCGAAACGTTGTGCGGAGAAACGCGCCGGTGTGTTCCCACCTGGCAAACCTTGCCCGTCTGCCGGGCCGTCCGAACCATGGCCTTTCCTTCGTTGATGGTGTGACCAATGGGCTTTTCAACGTAAACGTGGGCGCCGTGTTCCATCGCGGCAATGGCAATGAGCGGGTGCCAGTGATCAGGCGTGGCCACAATCACGATTTCAGGCTTTTCGCGCCCCAGTAGTTCACGGTAATCGCGGTACAGTTTAGGCCGGTCACTGGTGAGCTTGCTGACCTCCCCGGCGGTTTTGGAAAGCTGACGCTGATCGACATCGCAGATCGCTACCAGTTTCGACTCGCCGGCCTGTAGCGCACAACGCAGGATATTGTTGCCCCACCAGCCGGAGCCAATCAGGGCGGTGCGGTAGGTCGACTGATGGGCGTAGGTGATCAGCGGGCGGGTCGCCAGCGTTGCCCCGGCCAAACCCAGCGCGGACGTTTTCAGAAAATCATTACGGGTCATAGGAAGTTTTGAGCTTTTGATATGAGAGTCATGACGTTTGATGCTTGAGTTGGACAGTCGACTTCGCTGTTGTCCAGGGTCAAAACAAAAAGGTTACTGGCTCTTGGCTTTACTCAACACCCGGAGCAAATTACCGCCCCAGATTTTGGTGATGTCCTTATCGCTGTAGCCCCGGCGCATTAATTCGCTGGTCAACGACTCAATCTGGCTTACATCTTCAAGACCATTGACACCCCCACCGCCGTCGAAGTCGCTGCCGATACCAACGTGGTCGATTCCGGCGATGGAAACGATGTGGTCAATATGGTTGGCAATGTCGGAGACGCTGGCCCGCTCGTAGGAATAATGCGTAGCGATAGAATCGGTTTTGGCCTTTGTGCGGGCTTCCATCGCCGGCGTCAGTACGCGGCCGATGTTCGCCATCCGAACCATGTTGAGGGCGCGCCGGTGTTCTTCGGAAGGCTTGCGGAGGTAATCGCTGACAAAGTTCACCTGGATGACGCCCCCTTTGGCGGCCAGCGCCCGAATCATAGCGTCGGTCATGTTGCGCGGAAAGTCGCAGAGGGCACGGGCGTTGGAGTGCGACGCAATGACGGGCGCTTTCGACAGTTCCAGTACGTCATAAAACGTCTTGTCCGATACGTGCGAAACATCGACCAGTATGCCCAGTCGGTTCATTTCCTGCACCACCTTACGACCGAAAGGACTCAGGCCATTGTGCAGCGGTCCGTCGGGGTCGGTTGCCGAATCGCAGATGGCGTTATTGGCAAAGTGCGACAGCGTAATGTAGCGGCATCCCAGATCATAATAAGTTTTAAGCAGGGCTAAATCCTCACCGACGGGGTAGCCGTTTTCCATCCCGATGAAAACCGCCCGCTTGCCTGCTTTTTCGAGCCGGTAGGCATCCGCCGGGGTCACGGCCAGTTCGGCCTGATTGGGATGCTTTTTCAACGCGCCGTGGATCGCGTCAAAGATCGCCAGGGCGTCCGCTTTGGCTTTGGCGTGGCCTTCGGGCGTACGGGGACCCTGCGCCAGATAAACGGCGAAAAACATGGCGTCCATGCCGCCTTCCTTCATACGCGGAAAGTCGATCTGGGTTCCATCAACCAGCCGATCGTGCTTAACGCCAACGTCGAAACCGGGTTTCATCATGGAAATGGGGGCATCCGCGTGCGTGTCGAGCGTTAGAATACGCTGGTGTAAACGGCGGGCTTTTTTGGTCGGTTGGTCGGGGGGAGACAGGGCAACCAGAAAAAGAGTCAGCGGGATTAGTGGGTGCATAAACTTTATAATTCGAAACCAAGTTATGAAATCACAACTGTACCTTTGCAACGAATAGACGGGGATGGGCAAATATAGTGAAGCTTAACGCCCTGTTTATAATCTACTAAGCTATGGCCGTCGTTCCTTACAAAGAAAAAGATAGCAGCAAACGGGAACAAGTGGCGGAGATGTTCGATAACATTTCGCCCAAGTACGATTTGCTCAACCACGTGCTCAGCGCGGGGATTGATATTTACTGGCGCAAGAAGGCCATTGGACTGCTGCAATCGGTAAAGCCCAAAACCATTCTGGACATCGCCACGGGAACGGGCGACTTTGCCATTGAGGCCCTAAAACTAAATCCGGACAAGATCACCGGCGTGGATATTTCGGAGGGGATGCTGGCGGTTGGCCGGGAGAAGATCCGGAAAATGGGGCTCGAAAACAAGATCGAGCTGCGTTCGGGCGACTCGGAAAGATTACCGTTTGAAGACAATGTTTTCGACGCGGTCATCGTTTCGTTTGGTGTACGCAATTTTGAAAACCTGCTCAAAGGATTAACCGATATGAACCGCGTGACCCGGCCCGGCGGAACCTGTCTGGTCCTCGAGTTCTCCAAGCCACGCAAGACCCCGTTCAAGCAGCTGTACGGATTTTATTCCAAACGAATCCTGCCCCTGATCGGAAAAATGGTGTCAAAGGATGACTCGGCGTATTCATACCTGCCCGAATCGGTACAGGCGTTTCCGGATGGCCCCGATTTTGTAGGCATTTTTGAGCAGGCAGGTTTTACTCAAACAAGATGGATACCCCTAACATTCGGCATTTGTTCTATTTACATCGGCAAAAAACGTCCCTAAGCCCCCTGGGTGGCTCTTTACTCGGTCGGGTTACGCTGGCTTTACTGCTGGGACTAAGTTTGCTGAACAGTCCGGGGGCTCGGGCACAGTCGGAAATGAAGTACCGCCGGGTGCACCTCGAGGATTATGACGATAAGGCCATTCGCTACGGCTTTTTGTTTGCGGCCCCGTTCACGCGTTTTAACATCAAATACAACAATAACTACGCGCAGGCGGCCAACGGAGATTCAACCTACCAGATGTATTCACCCAATCAGGTGGGCTTTCGGGTGGGTTTCGTGATGAACGCCATTCTGAGCGAGCATTGGGACGTGCGGCTGACCCCCGCCGTGTCCATCTACAGCCGTTCGGTGGATTATCGCTATGCCGGCGGCACTAGCAAGAGCGAACTGCGAGAATCGACCTGGGTGGAATTGCCCCTGTTGTTCAAGTACAAGTCAAAACGCCGGATGAACTCGCGGATGTATCTGGTGGGTGGTGCCTCGCTGGGTCTGGAAACGAACGTACGCAAGCGGGAGGTAACGGGTTCAAGCCGGTTATTGACCAAAAACACGGATTTAGCCGTAGAATACGGAATTGGCTTTGAGCAGTTCTTCGAGTTTTTTAAGTTTGCTCCCGAATTGCGGTTCTCGCACGGGCTACTGAATTTATACGAGCCGGTGCAGAATGCCAATTTCAACCGAGGGCTGCAGCGCCTGACCACCCATACGGTTACGCTGTATCTGACGTTCGAGTAAAATAGCGCGTTGGGAATCAGCAGGTTGAAAAATAATCAAAAAAAAGTTGCTGAAACGTTTGCAAAAAGGTGGTGCCGCCCCCTATATTTGCATTCCCAAACGACAACAACGCAGCGGGAAATAAATCGGGTTCTTAGCTCAGCTGGTTCAGAGCATCTGCCTTACAAGCAGAGGGTCGGGGGTTCGAATCCCTCAGGACCCACCCAGATTACCGAAAGCCACTTACAGCATTGAAGCCGTAAGTGGCTTTTTTGCTTACTAGTCGTACGGTTCATAGCACAGGTTTTGGTTTCGACTGTAGACCTTTCGGCGTTTCTAGAGTTTAATAGATGTATTGGCGCCAGGTCAGGTGACCTTAAAAATGATTAAATTTGTCTTGTCGTAGATCCCAATCGTAATGTTAACATTTTCGCAACCCACTCGCCGAGAAGTCATGGAGCACCTGGAAAACGAGGTTGCTCAATCATTGTCTTCCTTGTTGAAGCCTATCGATACGAACTGGCAG
>Ga0325400_1000127_pt1 | contig 47042 bp, 64 predicted proteins | sample PopdelMetagenome_2_FD_205662 | JGI IMG/M metagenome (GOLD analysis project Ga0325400, IMG submission 205662) | Populus deltoides microbial communities from Bellville, Georgia, United States - Xylem-PdKOR-R1 | ecosystem: Host-associated > Plants > Phyllosphere > Stem > Wood/Secondary xylem... | reverse complement strand
GGTGCTCGGCTCCGGCTCGGACTCCTGGAAGTACTGGGACGAGCTGCGCGCGGGCAAGATCACCGATCAGGACTGGCTCGGCGTGGAGGGCGGCATCGCCCGCTCCTACGGCACCTGCATGACCATGGGCACGGCGAGCACGATGACGGCCATCGCGGAGGCCGTGGGCATGGTGCTGCCGGGCGGCTCCTCCGTGCCGGCGGCCGATGCCGGGCACATCCGCCTGGCCAGCGAGAGCGGGCGGCGCGTGGTGGAGATGGTGTGGGAGGACCTGACCCCGCAGAAGATCCAGACGCGGCCGGCCTTCGAGAACGCGATCGCGGTGGCGATGGCCATGGGCTGCTCGACCAACGCGATCATCCACCTCATCGCCATGGCACGGCGCGCCGGCCAGGATGTCGGGCTGGGGGATTTCGAGCGGTTCAGCCGCAAGGTGCCGGTGATCGGCAACGTCCGCCCCTCCGGCAATGCCTACCTGATGGAGGACTTCTTCTACGCGGGCGGCATCAAGGGGCTGATGAACAACATCCGCGAGCACCTCGACCTCTCCTGCGTGACCGTGACCGGCAAGACGCTGGGCGAGAACATCGAGGGCGCGCGCGTCTACAACGACGACGTCATCCGCGCCACCGCGAACCCTATCTACGGAGAGGGATCGCTGGCGGTGCTGAAGGGCAACCTCGCCCCCGACGGCTGCGTGATCAAGCCGGCGGCGATGGACCAGAAGTTCCTCAAGCACTCCGGCCCGGCCGTGGTGTTCGACGACTACCCGTCCATGAAGAAGGCGGTGGAGGACGAGAGCTACCCCTTCACGCCGGAGACGGTGATGGTGCTGCGCAACGCCGGTCCCCAGGGCGGGCCGGGCATGCCGGAATGGGGCATGCTGCCCATGCCCAAGAAGCTGCTGAAGATGGGGCTGCGCGATATGATGCGCATGTCCGACGCGCGCATGTCCGGCACCTCCTACGGCGCCTGCGTGCTGCACGTCTCGCCGGAATCCTACGTCGGCGGGCCGCTGGCGCTGCTGCGGACGGGCGACGTCGTCACGGTGGACGTGGATTCACGGACCATCAACATGGAGGTCTCCGAGGAGGAGCTGGCCGCGCGCCGCGCCGCCTGGCAGCCCCCCGAGCCGCGTTACGAGCGGGGCTACGGCCAGATGTTCAGCAAGCACATCCAGCAGGCCAACGAGGGCTGCGACTTCGACTTCCTGCGCACCGATTTCGGCGCGCCGGTCTCCGAACCCGTGATCTACTGAGGAAACGAGACGAATGCCCCTGTCCGACGCGACGCGGGAGAAGCTGAAGGGCGTCTCCACCGCGACCCTCGCGACCGCCCTGTTCAAGCGCGGCTTCCGCCAGCAGTTCATCCAGGACGTGAAGCCCCTGCGCCCCCGCGCCGAGAGCATGGTGGGGGAGGCCTTCACCCTCCGCTACATCCCCGCGCGGGAGGACCTGAACAAGCTCGACGTCTTCCGCGACCCCGAGCACCCGCAGCGCAAGGGCGTGGAGACCTGCCCGCCCGGCGCCGTGATGGTGATGGACAGCCGCAAGGACGCGCGCGCGGCCTCCGCCGGCTCCATCCTCGTCACGCGGCTGATGGTGCGCGGCGTGGCCGGGGTGGTGACCGATGGCGGCTTCCGCGACGCGGTGGAGATCGCGGCGATGGACATCCCCACCTACCACTCCCGTCCCTCCGCCCCGACCAACCTGACGCTGAACCAGGCGATCGAGCTGAACGTGCCGATCGGCTGCGGCGACGCACCGGTCTTCCCGGGCGACGTGATCGTGGGCGACGGCGACGGGGTGATCGTGATTCCCGCGCACATCGCCGAGGAGATCGCCGACGAGGCCGTGGAGATGACGGCCTACGAGGACTTCGTGACGGAGAAGGTGCGCGGCGGGCAGCCGATCGTCGGGCTCTACCCGGCGACGGACGCGAAGAACCTCGAGATCTTCGCGGCGTGGCGGAAGGAGAAGGGGCGCTGAGCGTCCGGGGGTCCCGGCTTCGAGCCGGGCCCCCTCAGACCGGGGCCGATCGCGTCAGGCCTTCGTAGCCGGCGTCTCGAGCGCGCGCAGCACGGCCTCCGCCGCGGCATCCCAGGTGACCGGACGAAACTCCTCCTCCACCCGGTCCTGCCAGCGGCGCAACCCGTCCTCGTCCTCCACCACGGAGCGCACGACACCGTAGGCCTCGGTGGTGTTCTCCGGATCGAAGTAGCGGGCCAGGGCGCCGCCCGCCTCGGGCAGCGAGGTGGTGTTGGAGATGATGGGCGGCTTGCCGAAGGCCAGGCTCTCCGTCACCGGCAGGCCCCAGCCCTCGTAGAAGGAGGGAAAGAGGGTGAAGCGCGCGCCCTGGTAGAGGGTGGTGAGCTCCCCGTCCGTCGGGTCCTGGAACAGCACCAGCTTGCCGTCGAGGTAGTTGGCGTTGCGCAGCGCCTGCATCAGGTCCGCCACCATCCAGCCGACCCGGCCCGCGAAGACGAGCGTGGGCACCTTGTCGCGCGGCATCTCCTCCAGCATCCGCCGCCACACGCGGAAGAGCAGAAGGTGGTTCTTGCGGGCCTCGATGGTCGAGACGATGAGGGCGTAACTGCCGGCCTTCGGATAGACCCGGCCGGCCAGGCGCGCGGCGGGGGCGGGGGTGCCGAAGCCGGTCCCCATGGGAATGGCCACCGGCCGCATGGCCAGGTGCCAGCCCTTCTCCTTCCCGTAGGCGTGGATGTCGGCGGCGCTCGCCTCCGAGATCGCCATCAGCACGTCGGCGTGCGGCAGCACGGTGCTGAGCCAGCGGTCGAAGATATCGACGAGCCCGGCGTCGCAGAACTCGGGGCGGCGCAGCGGGATGATGTCGTAGAGCAGCACGCCGAAGCGCACGCCCTTTCGGGCCTTGGCCGAGGCGACGAGGGCGCCGTACTCGCGATGGAACCAGGGCGAGCCGAGGACGAGGAGGGTGTCGCCCGGCAGCGCGTCGTCGAAGTCGTTCACGTCGAGCATGGGCCCGTCCGGCACGGGTGCGGCGGATGCCTCCTCGTTCCCGGACGGCAACTCGGCGCCGGCGGCCGGGAGCGGGGCGGCCGGCGCGGCGGTCCAGGCCGGGCGGCGGGGGGGGAAGGCCGTCTCGAAGGCGATGCGGCCGGCATGCATGACGCTCTGGATCGCGCCGATCTGCTGCAGCACCGCGTCGCCGAGGGGCGGCCGGATATGGGGCGGGAAGCGCCGCGCCACCCAGCTCAGCGCCCGGCGCCGCAGTCTTGGGCGGCGCGGGGGCGGTGCGATGAGGTCCGGCACGGCGGGGGTCAGGGTGCCGGCGGCGGGGGCGGGGTCCTCGGCCGCGGCCTCGGTCGTCCCGGGGGACGGAGCGACGAGGCCGGCGAAGAGGGCTTCGACCGAGGCCCAGGGCACGGCGCGAAAGGCGTTTCCGCCGGCCGAGTGGCGCAGGAAGCGCACGCGGCCCTCCCCGGCGGCGGCGACCAGGCAACGGCAGACCTCGAACTCCACGCGCTGGATCCCGCTGGGGCGGGGGTTCACCCGGGCATAGTCGAAGAGGTCCTCGACATCGATCCAGATCGTGCCGGGCGAGGTGTGGGCAGACCTGTCGGGCATGTCGGGGCGTTCCGGCGGACGGGAGCGGCGTCGGCATCTCCGCGGGGGCGACGCCGATACGGCCCCGGGGTGAGAGTGTCTGGCGGACAGGGTGTCCGCCATGAAGAGTTTTTACTGCGTTGAAACGGAAAGGTAAATATCCGGGCCGAAAACCCGTTACCCGCTCCATTACCCGCAGCGTCTGCGCTCGTTCTAGCATCGCCATTTCGCGTCGGCCAAGACCCCTGGGCGAGAAGGGGAGGGCAGGGGCCTCGGGCTCTCCGCCACTATCTACACAAACTTACACAAACCCTCTTGCAACCCTGTCAGGCGTTGTGTAGTTATACACACACGGACAGCGAAGGAGGCCGGGTGGGAAAGACAGTCAGCAGCAGGGCGGCAATCGCCGCCATCGAAGCCGCCGGGTGGCGCGAAGTGGAACAGGTAGGCAGCCACAAGCACTTCAAGCACCCAGACAAGCCGGGGAAAGCGACAGTCCCCCATCCGAATAAGGAGCTACCGATCGGAACAGTGAAGAGCATCGAACGACAGACAGGTGTGAGGCTCCGGTGAAAACCGGGGCCTCCTCCCCCCCCGAAAGGACGAAAGGAACTACGCGAAATGGCAACTCGATATTACCCCGCCGTGCTGGAGCAGGCACCGGATGGCTTCGGGGTCTTCTTCCCCGATTTTGACGGCTGCGTGTCCCACGGCGCCACTACCGAAGAGGCGGCGCGCGAGGCCGAGCAGGCGCTCGCCCTGCACCTGCGCCACATGCTCGCCGATGGCGACCGCATCCCCGAGCCCACCCCCCTGGAGAGCGTCGAGCGCGATCCCGAGGTGGAGGAGTTCGCTCGTATCCTCGTGCGCGCCGAGCTGCCCGGCCGCGCGGTACGGCTGAACATCTCCATGGAGGAGGGGCTCGTGGCCGCGGTGGACGCCACGGCCAACCAACAGGGCAAGAGCCGCTCCGCCTTCCTGGCGGACGCGGCACGGGCGGCGATCCAGGAGGCGCGGGCGGCATGAGCGGTGGCGTCACGGGGCCTGATGGGGTCCGCTACTCGTCCGAGTTCGAGCGTCACCTGGGCATGGTCAAGAAGGGGTCGGGTGCAGCTCTTCCCTTCCACGATGCGCTCATTGACGTGGCGGATACCGCCTACGGGTGCCTCCTCTGGTTCCAGTCGAACGGCATGACGGCGACGGCGGCGGACGTGGTGGCGATGACGAAGCTCGTCCTCGACCGCGTGCCCACGCCGCAGGGGGGCGAAGGCGAATGAAGCTCGCTGAGGCCTACGTCGTCTGGAAGCCCCAGACGGACCAGGTGGAGGTGATCCACGAGAGCCAGAAGCGCAGCATCCCGCCCCGCTACTACTGGCTCGGGATCGCGCAGAGCGACTTCGGCGCGAAGCAGCCTGAAACGGCAGTCGAGCGCGAGCTGCTGATGTTCGTGACCTTCAACACGCTCGTCGTGAGGGACAGCGTGCCCGCCGAGGCGGTCCACAAAGCGTTCCTCCGCGTCGAGGAGTACCGCAAGCGCATCTCTCGCGACACACCCGGCGCGGACGACTAGCCTCGCATCAGGCAGAGCGGCGCGGCGGGCCGGGCGAGGCGGTAGAGCCAGCGCCAAGCCCGGCACCGCAGGCGGGAGCCCTGGGTGATGATGTGGACCTCCTCGCCCCGGAGGGTGAAGAGGATCCACGTCGCCGGGGCGGTCACGTCGCCAGGGCCGCCCGCGCTGCCTTGCGGAACCGGCGCGAGTAGGATCGCTTCGCCGCCTTCCAGCGCCCGGGGCGAGACCGGAGGACGCGGCGGGCGGCACGATTGAAGGCGTCCTGCTCCTCGCCGCCCGCCGCGGGGATGCGGGTCACGACAACCCCGTCTCGCACAGCGCCCGCTCCTCCGCCCGGCGCCGCACCAGGCCGGGCAGCCTGATCCCGGCCGCCGTCACCCACTGCGGCCGGCCGGCGTCGTCCTCGTTGAAGGCTCGGCACCCGCCCCGCCAGTCCCCGGCGTTCATGCGCCGCGCCGCGGTGGAGCGGCAGAACGCCCCCACCCCGATGTTGTAGGCGAAGGACACGCTGGCGGCGGCTTGATAGGTCCGCCCCGCCAGCGCCGGCACGCAGGCCATCACCGGCCCCGCGTGCAGCACGAGCTGCTCCTCCAGGCTGATCCGGCACTCCTCCGCCGTGTAGCGCCGCCCCACCACCACGTCCCGCGTGTCCCCCGCACACTTGGTCGGGATGCCCACGGGGTCGCGGTAGCCGATCAGGCGCGTGCCCTCGAAGCCGGGCACGATGGTGAGGAGGATCGCCGCGGCCGCGCCGCCCACCAGCGTCACCAGCGTGCCCTTGCGGGCGGCGGCAGGGGTGGGGGCTTTGGCAGGGGCGGGCGTCGGCGGGGTCGGCGCGGGCTCGATGAAGACCGACTTCCGCCCGATGGGGTCCCAGGTCCAGGGCATCAGTCTTCCCTCCGGGGGCGCACCGCCAGGGCGATGCCCCGCCCGCGCCACTCGATGTTGAAAACCTCCCAGGGCTGCCGCACCGCAAGCCCCAGCTCGGCCGCGTCCGACGCGCTGATGGGGCACCACCCCATGCGCGGCAGGAAGCGCCTCACGACGCCACCGCCGGCGGCTTCGCCAGCGCCTTCCGCCGCTCGTACCAGGACCAGGCCCCCGTCAGCGCCAGCACGGCGATGCCGGCCGCCTGATCCCAGAAGGCCGCATCGCCGTAGCCGGCCGCGGTGAGGCGCCCGCCGATCGCGAGCATGAGCATGCGCAGCGCCCACAGGGCCGCGCCCTTGGTCGTGTCCATCGTCGTGTCCTTTTACGGGTTCCCGGATGACCGTCCGGGCGCGGATCGGCTACGCTGCCGCCGCTGCGGTCGCGTGCCAGAGTGGCCTAATGGTGAAGCTCCCCGGATCAGGCCCGGGGGTGGTGGCTATGGCATCGGCGGGTCGCCACCTCGACTACGCGCCGGTGCCCGGGGGCTCGTATCCCTCCCGACCGCAGCCATCCCTGGATCAGGCGCCGACGTGCGGCAGGCGCCACACGGCGGGTGCCTCGGGCTCGGCGCCGTTGCGGTGTGCGGGCGGCGTGCCCGGCGAGGGCAGGAAGAGGCTGCGGTCCAGCCGCCGCTCGATGTTCTCCATCCGCCGCAGCATGTCCTCGATCCGCGTCGCGATGGCGCCCAGCGTCGTGGTGAGCTGCGCCGCCCGGTCGGCCTGCTGCACGTCGGCCTGCTCCACCACCCGCACCCGGTCCCGCAGGCCCTCGTACTGCTGGTTCCGCGAGCTGGTGGCGGTCTCGATCTTCGTCTCGGAGGTCTGCATCCGCGTCGAGAGCTGCCCCACCTCGGCGCGCAGGCCTTCCACCGCGACGAGGCGGGGCAAGAAGGTGGCCTGGGTCTCGCGCATCGCCGTCAGCAGGGTCGTGACCTCGCCGAGCTGGCGCTCGACCATCACCAGCTTGGCGGTGCTGGCATCGGACGCGCTGCGCCACTCGCCCACCTTGTCCACCACCATCCACACCATGGCGACGCAGGCGCCGATGCCCACGATCCAGGCCGCGACGACGCGCACCTCCCCCGCCAGCTTCGCCAGCAGGGAGGGCGAGGCGTCCTCGATCGTGGTGGGGGTCGGGGCGGCCCGGCGGGCGGGCGGCTTGGCGCGTCCCTTCGTAGCGGTGGCGGCCATCAGCGTGCCCCCGCCCGGCGGAACAGCCCGGCCACCGCCGCGCCGTCCAGCCCCTCGGCCGCAGCCAGCGCCGCCACCAGCGGGTCGGAGAGCAGCGCCTCGCCCATGCTGGCCCAGGTGATGCGCGCCGCCAGCGCGGCCTCCTCGGGCAGGGTGGCGAACACCGGCTCCATGCGGGCCGGGACCGCGCCGGAGGTGGCGGCCGCCAGCGCCTCCTCGGGCGTGATCAGGCCGCTCGCGGCCAGTTCCAGCAGCAACTGGCGGCGCGTGACGCTGGCCGGCACAGGCCCGAGCGGATCCTCGCCGTCGTCCGCCAGGCCGGGCACCACCGGCGCCCCCGCCACCTCCGCGACCTCGGCCGAGGCGAGGGCCGCCGGCGGCGCCCCGGCGAAGAGCGCGCGGACGTGCCAGCCCGGGAGGGCGGGGCCGGGCGCGTCCTCCGTGCCGGGCGCGTGCAGCACGCCCAGCTCCACCAGCGCGGCGGTCTCCGCCGGCACGTCGGACGGCGCGGGCCAGCCCGCCGCGGCGAGGGCGGCGAGGTAGGCCGGACGATCGCGGAAGCGCAGCAGGCGCGGCGCCCAGGGGGTGGGGTCGGTCATGCGAGGAACCCTTGCAGGTCGGCGTCGGAGAGCAGGCCCTGGCGCCCGGCGAAGTCGAGCAGGCCGCCGTTGAGCATGGAGGTGGCGCCGCCCAGGTCGGCCGAGCCGAGCCGGAGGCGGGACATGGCGTAGGGCCGACCGGCGGGGGCGCCGGCGGCGACGGGCCCGCCGTTGAGCGAGGCCTTGAGGCCGTTGAGGCCGAAGCCCGCGGCGAGGCGCACCTCCGCGTCGGCCGCCACCGTCCCGGCCGGGGTGACCTGCGTCATCACCCCGCCGATCGCCACGCCCACCGTCACCGTCCCGTCCGGGTTGATGAAGGCCCGGAAGCGCTCGTTGTCGGTGCCGTCATCGGCGCGCCAGATCCCGGCGATGGTCCCGGCGGCCGGGAGGAACCCGACGCGGAACCGCGCGGCGAAGGTGTGAGCGCCGTTGCTGAAGCCGATCTTGGCTAGGTCCGGCACCAGCGTGGCATCGGCCAGGCGCATCGCGGCACCCGTGGTGTCCGGGGCGGGCGCGATGGGAACCCCGGCGACCGTGGCGTTGGCGATGAACTCGGGCAGCGCGACGAAGATCACCGTGTCGATAGAGCCGGCCGCGAAGAAGGGGACGAACTGGAGGCTGGAGGTCGTGGCCCCGGCGGCGGAAGTGAAGACGGTGGAGGCTCGCTGGAGCGCGTTGGTAGCGATCGGCACACCCTGCGACAGGCTGCCCGAGGTGAAGCGGAGCTGCGTGCCCGTCATCGGCGTGCCGGACACAGTGCGGTAGGATAGGGAGGCCACCCCCTTACCGCCGGCCGGGATGTTGAAGGTGTCCAGCGTGAAGCCGAGCCGCCCCGCACCGCCAGCAGTGGCGAGGTCGCCCTTGATGCTGAAGAGCAATCCGTCCTGCCCACCCTCCGTCGCGCGGCCCAGACAGGCGAAGGTCAGGCCTGTCGCAGGGGCCGAGACGCCAACCCCCGTCCCGTAGGAGCCGCCGGAAACGGCCCCGACGAAGAGGGGGTTGGTGGCTGAGTTGACCCGCGCCTCGGCCAGCAGCAGCCCACGAGGCTGGAGGGTGGCGAGGTCGTAACTGATGCGGGGCACGTTGTTGGCGGCGCGCTGATAGACGCCGGCCGCGTCGAAGTAGCCACCGATGGAGGCGCGCGAGACCGCCAGCACATCGGCCAGCACCTGCGGCACCACCGCGCGCTGCGCGCCCCACTCCTGGTAGTAGCGGCCGATCCGGAAGCTGTAGACGTGCCCGACCATGATCGGGACCGTGCCCGGGAGGGCGGCGAGCATGGCGGCAGCCCCCTTGGCCGAGGTGTCCGCCTCCGTCGCCTTGGTGGTGGCCGTGCCGGCCTGGGTGGTGGCCGTCGCGGCGCTACCGGCCGCGGCGTCCTTGGCCGCCACCGAGGCGTCCCGTGCCGTCTCGGACCCCGTGCGGGCCGTCTCCGCCCCGGTACGAGCCGCGCCGGCCTGGGTCGCGCTGCTGGCGGCCCCGGTGGCGCTGGCCTCGGCCGCCGCGGCCTTGTTGGTGGCGGTATCCCGGGCGCCCTCGGCCGCGCCGCGCGCGGTGACCGCGCCGTCCCGCGCCGTCTCGGCCGAGGTCTTCGCCCCGACAGCGGTGTCCCGCGCTGCCTCCGCGCCCGTGCGGGCCGTCTCCGCCCCGGTACGAGCCGCGCCGGCCTGGGTCGCGCTGCCGGCCGCCCCGGTGGCGGAGGCACCGGCCGCGAGGGCGCTGGCCGCGGCCGCCTCCTCCGCCTCGGACGCCGCCGCGCCCACGTCGTCGCGAAAGGCCTGGAGGGAGGTGACGCGCGCCTGCGGCACCCCGCCGGCGTCGAGCTGCACGATGATCAGCTTCTCGCCGCCCAGGAACGGGGTCGCGGTCAGCAGATCGGTGATCAGCCGCACGTCGAAGGGCCGGTTGCCCGGCAGGCCGGCGATGGTGGTGCCATCCGCCGCCACGATGGCCGCGGTAGCCTGCGGGCCGCTGACGCGCGCCCAGGCCACCGTCTCGGCCGGGCGGGGCTCGATGCTCTTCACCTCGAAGCGCCACTCGCCGGCCACGTCGAAGGTGATCTCGGCGGTGTAGCGCCCGGGCGCGGTGCGGACGATGCCGGAGGTGATCGTCACGTCCCCACCGTCCGGGCGGAACTGGCGCACGCTCAGGCCCAGCACGTCCACGGGCTGCCCGGTGGCCGTGTCGTTGGCCTCGATCAGCATCGGCAAGGTGCCGCGCACGACGTTCGCGGGCAGGCCGGTGTAGGCGCCGAAGAAGGCGCGCAGCGTCACATGCTGCGGGAGGGTTCCCGACATGCCAGGCACTCCAGACGGTCAGAGGGTGGTGGGTTAGGCCGGGCCGCCCGCGAGGGCCGCGTCCAGCGCGTCCTGCGTCACGCCGCGGACGTAGAGGCGGCCGTCGTGGTAGAGGGAGCCGGGCGGGTTCGCGAAGAGGTCGGCGTCGCCGCCGGCCGCCGTCACGATCCCCGGCAGGTCCGCGTCGGGCGGCACCGCGACGGAGGGCCAGTCCGGCAGGAGGGAGGCCGTGGTCGTGTCGCTCATGATCAGCCCCGCAGCCGAGTGAGGGTGAAGTCGTCGTAGCCGTTGCCACCGGCGTTCAGCGCGCCGCCCGAGGTCTGCGCGATGCTGAGCTGGAGCACGTCGCCGAGGGCGAAGAAGGTCTGGATATAGACCTCCATCGTGATCGGGATGCCCGCGGCGGCTGCGAACTGCTTGGACTTGACGACCACGCCGTTGAGCAGCAAGGCGATGGTGCGGGCGCCGGTGGCGTTGGCCGCGAAGGTCACGCTGGCCTCCGAGCGGTGAAGGCCCGCCTGCGCGACCGTGAAGCCCGAGGTGGGCACGACCAGCCCCGGCTGGAGGTTGCTGACGCCGAGGGCGTTGAACGACATCAGCGACTGCTGCCCGTTCGGGATCGACACCGCCTGGTTGCTGATGAGGCGTGACATCAGCGCGTCGGGCACGTCCTCGTAGGGCGTCTTGCCGTCCGCCCCGCGCCGCCCGGTGCGCTCGGGGATGAAGTCGGAGTAGCAATCGACCTGCCCCGTGAAGGGCACGCGCACGCCGGGGCCCATGGAGCCGTCCAGCACGGTCTCCCGCACGAAGCGGTTGGGGCTGTCGGCCACGGGGTAGCCGATCCCCTTCTCGCGCAGGCCGTCGCTGCCGACGATGTAGTATTCGCCGCGCTGACCGCTCGGCACCTTCTCCAGCCACGCCCACGACCCCGTGGGCGGGCCGTTGAGGGCGATGCTCAGGGCGTCGCCCGGGTTGTTGGCGGTCTCCAGTACGAGGCTGACGGGCATCACAGGCGCTCCCTGATGGTGGCGCGCCAGCTCTGGCGCTCCTCGGTCTGGTAGGGGGTGGCGACGGGCGCCGTGGAGCGCAGGCGGCCGTAGATGGCCTCGCGCGCGATGTCCGGGCTGTCGGGGTCCGGCACGAAGAGCACGTTGGCGCCGCGGCGGGCGTGGGCGTCGAGCGCCATCACGACCGGCCACACCTCGGAGGCGAGGATCGCGTCGTGCTCGATGTCCCGGGTACGCGCCGTCCAGTCGAGGCGCGGCCACTCGGCCCCGCCGCGGGTGACCAGATCCGAGCCGCCCTGCTCCCGCGAGATGCCGCCGCCCCAGGCGATGTTGAGGCCGGTCTGCGTCAGGTCGCCCATGCAGGCCAGGGCGACGTTGAGGGAGCCCTGGGGGTTGCCGGGGTCGCTGATGTCGCAGCGGACCAGCCGCCCGAAGGTCGTCGCCGGCAGGACGTGGATCGTCTGCCCGATGCCCGGCACCACCCCGGCGGGGACGATGCCGCTGTCGTAGACGGGGACCTGGACGAGGCTGGCGGCACCGAGTTCGTAGGTCAGCGCTCCGGTGTCCGCCGCGAAGAGGAGCGTGCAGGGCCCCGACCGGCCGAGCGTGAAGCGAAGGCGCAGGAGCTGCCAGTTCGTCCCCTGCGCCAGGAGCGTCATGGGCACGAAGCTCCGCACGGCCTGCCCGGCGGCGTCGGGGTACTCGGCCATCAGCGCGGTGCCGGCCGTGCTGCTGCCGTTGATGCGCCGCATCCAGAGGGTAGCCTCGTAGGCGGCGCCGCCCTCCAGGCCGCGGGCGACGGCGACGTAGGCGGAGCCCGCCGCGTTGGTGTAGCGGGTCACTGCCCCGATCGCCGGGCCGCCATCGCTGCCGGCATTGCGGGTGGTGGCCGGCCCCAGCGAGGCGCCGGCGTTGCTGTCGGTCGGCACCGCGACGGGGGCGAGGAGGTCCGCCCCGCCGTAGAGGAGCCACCGGATCGTCGCGGCCGGGGTCAGGTTGGTCCGCGCCAGCAGCAGCACGCGCCAGGCGCGGGTGGCCAGCGCGTCCAGCTTCAACCAGTCCGCGGTCCCGGTCGTCTGCCACCCGTAGGTAGGGTCGCCCTGCTCGTTCTGGAGGTTCGCCACCCCCAGCCCCGGCACCTGCGATCCGGCCGAGAGGACCCCCAGCCGGACGAGGTTCCCGTCCCAGCACCAGCCTGCGATACCCATGGATGCCCCTACGTCAGGATGGTCAGCGTGCCGGTGTCGCCGCCGGCGAGGCTGCTCTCGCCCACCACCTGCACCAGGCGGCCGGCCTCGAAGCCGCCGATCGGGAAGCGCACCGCGAGGGGCGCCCCGATCTCGTGCTGCCAGGCCAGCTCGGCCGGGAGCGTCACGCGGTAGGCCGGGCGCCCGCCGGGGACGCACCAGAGGTCCCGCAGGTTCCCGGCGAGGATCTGCGCCCCGGCCGCCGTCAGGTGCGCGCTCTCCACCATCCCCGGGCGGCTGGGCCGGCGGGACAGGGCGGAGACGGCGGTGTTGCTCGCGGCCTCGATGCGCCAGGCCTGGGCCAGCAGGGCCTTGGCCGCGTCGTCGAGGCTGCCGTCCAGGTTGCTCGTCTGGACGGTGTGGTAGCGCCCCCACCCGACCTGCCAGCCGAGCGGGGCGGGCATCAGGGGATCGGACAGGGGCACCGGCACGAGGTCGATGATCTGGGCCGGGCCGTAGCTGGCGGCCGGGCGCGTGCCGGGCGGGAGGGCGCGCAGGGGCGCGGCGCGCAGCAGGCCGCCGCGCGTCGTCACCAGCCGGGCCGCGACCGAGGCGAGGACTGCCTTGATCGCCGTCGAGGCCTGCACCTGCTCGCCCCACCACCAGCCGCAGGGCTGCGGCCAGGCCGCGGCCAGCCCCGTCAGGGAGGCCGCGTCCAGCAGCGGCGCCGGCAGGCCCAGCCGGGCCACGATGGCGCGCGCCATGCCCGCCGCCGTCGCCTCGCCCCCGCCCACCACGTCGGCGGTCAGCGCGAAGGCCGGTGCCCGGTGGAGCTGGACGTAGCCCCGCGCCGCGTCCGTCCGGTAGGTCCCGAGCGGCCAGTCCCCGGCGTAGAGGTCGGGCACGTCCCCGCCGGCGGGGATGTTGGTGGGGTCGCCGCCCTCGTAGAGCCGCACCACCCGCCCGCCCACGGCGTAGATCTGCCTCACCGGGTCCACCAGCACGGGGGTGACGTGGCGGATCGGCGCCGCGTCCGTGCCGCCCAGGGCGAGGGGCTTCGGCTGGCCGGCCATCTCGGCCGTGCCCTCGTAGCCGCCCGTGCCGGCGAAGGTGCCCAGCAGCGGCCGCTCCAGCCAGTAGCCGACATCGCGGAGCGGCACCTCCAGCGCGTCCCCGGTCAGGACCCAGGGCTCGCAGAGGCCGGCGAAGGCCTCGCGCAGCGCCGCGTAGGGAGGATCCACCCAGAGGCCCGTCGCCGCGTCCCACGCCCGCTGCCCGGTCAGGACCCGCGCCCGCCGCCCCTCGACGCTGTAGGCCTGCGCCAGGGCATCCCAGCGCCGGTCGGGGTTGAGCAGCACCGCCCGGCCCCAGGAGGAGGCCGCCTCGGCGTCGAACGGCGAGAGGCCCATCAGCCGGTCCACCGCGAAGGCCTGGCGCAGCAGGGGCGGGTACGGCACCACCCCCTGCGGATCGGTCGGCCGCGTGCGGTAGCCGGTGTCGGCCACGCGGATCGTCGTGACGTTCTCCCGCGAGGCGACGCGCCGGGCCCGCGCGCCGGCCGGGGCCGCGCCGACCCCGCGCGCCTCCGGGACGGCGGCGCTGCCGGGCATGCGCGCCTCGATCTCCAGCACCCAGAAGGGGGCGCTGAGATCCGCGCTCGGCGCCGCCATGACCGGCGGCAGGCGCCGGCGGCGGGCGGAGCCGGCCGGGGCCGAGCCGACCGGCCTCACGCCGCCACCCCGACCGCGACCGGGGGCGTGCCGGCGGCCTGGCGGTTCTCGGAGCGGAGCCCGGCCACCTCGGCGCGCAGCCGCTGCAGCTCCTCCAGCAGGGCCTGCGTCTGGGTCCGGGTCTCCATCGCCAGCACGCTCGCCGTGAGGCGATCGGCGCCGAGGTCGGCGATGCTCCCGAGCACGCGCTGCACCCGGTCGAAGTCGGCGACGTAGCCGGCCCCCGACCCGTTCACCGCCCGGGAGGCGTTGAGCAGGGTGTCGGAGTAGCCCTGGAGGCGGGTGATGCTCGTCCAGTCCCCGGCCTGCGCGGCACCGGCCGTGGCCTGGAACTCCCGCATCGCCGCCTCGTACTGGCGGGTCGCGCTGAGCGGCGAGGCGTCGCCCGTCCGCAGCCCGCGGGCATAGTCGGCCAGCGAGGACACCACGCCCACCGCCGTGCCGGCGGCGCCCTCGCGGGCCGTTGCCTCCTCGGTCGCCCGGGTGTTGTCCACCATGGCCCGGGCCAGCGCCGCCACCGTGGGGTCCAGGGCGGCCATGCTCGTCGCCACGTCCGCGAGCTGGGCGGAGGTGAGGCCCCCGAGGACGGCGTTGACCTGGCCAGTGTAGAGGGTGTCGATCTGCCCCTGGCCGAGCCCGGCCGCGCGGCGCGCCCCGTCCGCCGCGTCGGTCGAGGACCGCAGGCCGATCAGGTCGTTGAGGTAGCCGCGGCCCTCCAGGGACCGGCTGGTGGACCAGAACTCCGTCCGGGTGTTGTCGTTGGCGGCGGCCTGGGCGGCTGCCTGCTGGGCGGCCTGCTCGCCGAACTGCCGCTGGATGGCGAGGCGCTCGGCGGCCTGGGTCCGCTCCAGCGCCACCATGTCGGTCACGCCGTCCCGCGCCGCCTGCTGGCGCTCCAGCCACGCCCGGCGGTCGTAGGTCGCGAGCTGGCCGTCCAGCGTTGCGCCGGTCCCATCTGCCTGCGCCTGTCGGTCCAGCAGCCCGAAGCGGCTGGTCTCACGGGCGACGAGGCTCTGCCGCCGCATCTCGGCCACCTCGGCGTCCGACGCCCTGACCATGGCGGCGAGGACCGCGTTCACGGTGTCCTCCGCCACCCCGAGGCTGCGGACCTGATCGGCGGCGGCGGTGCGCGCGGCATCCTGCGCGCGCAGGTAGTTCTCCAACTGGCGGTCGAAGGTGTTGCCCCCGCCGGCCACCAGCACGCGGTCGGACTGCGTCTGCATGATGTCGGCGAGGGTGCGGTCCCGCGCCTCGACCATCTTCGTCGTCGCCTCAGCCTGGCGGGCAGCCAGGGTCTCGGTCGCGAGGCCGTACTCCCGCGCCGTCTTGATCGCCTCGTCCCAGGGATCGCGCATGGCCTTGAGGGATTGCGAGAAGGCGCTGTTCGCGACCGTCGCCTCCTCCACCGGGGCCGTCATCGCCTTGTAGGTGGAGGCCGCGAAGTCCAGGGCCTTGAGCAGCTTGTCCGGATCGTCCGTGCCGACGGTGTCGGCGACCGTGCGGAGGTCACCCGTGAGCTGGCTCTTGTTCTCGGCCAGCATGAGGGCGGTGGCCTTCTTGATCAGGCCCGACACGCCCTCGGCGTTCGTGTCGAAATCGTAGTTCGTGTCGCCGTTCCGCAGCACCAGCCCGTCGCGGCTTCCGGCGGAGACGAGCATCTTGCCGGAGGTGTTGATGCCGTAGGCGGACCCGATCTGGTCGGCCACCTTCTGCAGGCTCTCCCCGACCTGGCGGGCGAAGGAGCGGTTTTCCTCGCTGTACCGATCCCCCTCCAGCCCGCCGATCTGGATGCCGTTGTCGGCGTAGGTCACCTCGGCCGTGCCGGTGCGGTCGGAGGGCTTCTGCGCGGGGAGCATCATCGCGACCACCGCGGCGATGATGGCGATGTAGGGGGCCACCGTCGCCACCCCGCCGATGATGCCGCCGGCCGCCGCGCCGCCCGCCAGGGTCGCGGCGCCGCCGGCCACGCCCGCGGCCCCCGACACGACGTTGGCCGCGCCGCGTGCGCCACCCTGCTGGATGCCGCTGTAGATCCCGAAGGCGCCGCCCGCGACGCCCAGCACGCCACCGGCCGCCTGGCCGACGGAAACGCCTCCCTGCGTCCCTGCCAAGGTCGAGGTGCCCACCGCACCCATTGAGGCGTCGCCGACGTAGGTAAAGCCGTTCGCGGCAAGGTTGTTGGCGGCGCTTGAGCTAAGGCCCGCATTCAAGCCGGTGCTGTACAGCGGCGCATCAAGGAAGCCGGCCACGTTCGTCTGCGCGAACTGATCGAACTTGCCGACGATGCCGCTGCCGAAGGTCTCGGTCCCGCCGAAGAAGCTGCTGTCGAACGCGCCACCAAGCTTCTTGGCGTAGTCGAGGTAGCTGCCACCACCCGCGGCGGCGGCCCCGATACCAACCCCACCAGAGCCCTGTCCGACCGCCGTAACAGCCCCGCCCAGCGTCCCACGGTTCCCACCGAAGACACTGTTCAGGACCGGGTTGATGATGGCCAGGCGCAGCCCGGCCTGGATGATCTCGGAGAACACCGCCTTCGCGATGCTGCCGAAGTTGATGGCCTTGATGCTGCCGTTGGCGAAGGCCTCGGTGATGGCGTTGCCGATCCGGTCGAAGGCCTGTTCGCCGATGCGGGACAGCTCGTTCCAGGAGTTCTCCAACTGCTGGTTGCGGTTCCGCTGATCGACCGTCTGGCGGGCGAGCGCCTCCGCCCGCTGAACGTCCTCCTCCTTCGCGCCGGGGCGCTGCGCCGCGTCCTGCCGGGCCTTGAAGACTGCAAGCTCCCGCTCGCGCTGGTCCGCCGCGACGCCGATCAGATCCCCCTCCTTCTGGAGGAGGTCGAGGTTGCGCTGGGCGTTGTCGTTCGCCGCGCGCTGGGCATTGGCGTTCTGGGCGCGGGTCAGGTTGTCGTACCTGTTCGCCAAATCCTGCACGCCCACCGTCTGCGCAGTGACGTTCTGAATACCCTGCTTGCGGACCTCGTCCATCGCCCGCTCGGTATTCTGGGCGTGCATCAAGGCCTCGGCGCCCTGACCGTAGGCCTCCCCGAGCCGCTGCTGCCCCTCGGTCGCGAGGCGGGCGCCCTCCATGGCCTGGCGGTAGGGGCCCTGCATGCCGCGCAGGACCTCGGCCATGTATTCGGCCCGCTTCGCCGGGTCGGGTGCCTCGCCGATCTCCCGCAGGCTCCGGTCGTACTCGACCATCTTCGCGTTCAGGCTGGCCTGGGCCGGGGAGAGGGCGTTGGCCTGGTCGGCATACTCACGGGCCTGCCGGATCATCCGGTCCTGCGGGTCGAGGCCGCGCTCGATCTCGGCGTTCAGGTTGCGCTGCGCCTGGGTCAGCCGGTCGCGCTGCTCGGCGGTGCCAGCGAGGGCCAGCCCCGCGTTCACGTCGCCCAGCAGCCCGCGGGCGCTCTCGGCCTTCGCCTCGCGGGTGTCGCCCGTGACGCGGAAGCCCTGCTCGCCGCGTGCGATCTTCAGGGCGCGGTCCAGCGCATCCGGCAGGGCCAGGGCGTCGCGCGAGGCGCGGGTGGCATCCCCGCCCGACATATCCGGGCCGCTGGGCGCGGTGTAGGTGGCGCGCTCGGCCTGGACGGTGACGGTGGCGGCGTCGAGGGTCAGGGGCTTGTCGAAGCCCGCCTGATAGGCGCGGCCGGCGGCCAGGACGCTCGGGTTCTGCCCCGAGAGGGCACGGGACCAGCCGTTGTCGCCCTGGTAGTAGCGCGCGGCGGCGTCCCGCTGATCCCCGCCCGAGGCATTCAGCATCTGGCCCGCGTACTGCACGCCGAGGCGGATGTTCCCCGCCAGCGACATGCGGTCCTCGGGCGACATGCCCAGCGTCCGGGCCGCGTCGGTGGCGGCCGCGCGCCGAAGCTGAAAGAGGCCGATGGCGCCCTGGTTGTTCAGGACCTCGCCGTTGCTGTCCCACTGGCGCCAGGTGCTCTCGTTCCGCGCGATGCGCTGGACGTACTCCACCGGGACGTTCTGCCGGACCGCCTCCTGGCGGATCATCTCCTGGAGGTCGGCGCGGGTGTACTGCCCGCCCTGCACCGGCCCCTGCACGGGGAGGCGGTTCCCCGACGTGTCGAAGCCCTGGGTGCGGGCGCGCCCCTCGTCCTCCTGGCGCTGCATGTCCACCACGGACTGGCCGTTGCGCTGGTCGATGTTCCACTGCCGGAAGCGCTGCGCGGCCTGGAGCACCTCGCCGAACCACGTCAGGACGGAAGCGCCGGGGCCGGAGAGCCCGTTCTTGATATCGGACCAGATCCCGCCGAAGGCCGCCTTCACGTCCTCCAGGGCCCGTCCCATCGGGGAGAGGGCGTCGCGCGCCGCGCCCTGGGTGTCCGCGCTGAGCGCGCGCATGGCGAGGCTGAAACCCTCGCCGCTCTTTCCGGCGTCCCGCAGCCGCTCGACGGCCAGCCGGACCCCCTCGTTCATGCTGGGGAAGCCCTGCCGGGATAGCTCGTCCACCAGCGATACCGGATCGCGCATGCCGGCGGTGAAGCGCCCCACCGCCTCGGTTAGGTCGGTGCCCAGGATGGTCGAGAGGTCCTTGGCCTGGACCGTCAGGGCGGTGAAGTCGAGCCCGCCCACCTGATTAGCCGACGCCGCGCGCCGGAGGGTCGGCTGCACCGCCAGCGCCTCGGAGCGGCCGACGCCGATGCCCGCGCGCGCGACAGCGTCGGCCGAGGCCTTCGCCGCGGCGGTGACGCCGCCGTACTCGGCTGCCACGCCGCGGAGCTGCACGCCGAGGAGGGCCATCTCCGCCGTGTGGCTGTTCGCGATGGCGGTCACCGCGACCAGGGCGAGCCCCATGGCGCCGGCGGCGAGGCGGACAGGCCCGATCGTCGCGGCGACCGTGCGGAAAGTCTCGCCCACCCCCCCGAAGATCTGGGCGATCTGGGGTCCCTGCTGGATGAGGGGCATGAGCACGCCCTGACCGCTCGCCACCTGCACGAAGAAGTCGTTCAACTGCGGGGTGAGCTGGGCGAACTGCTGCGCGGTGACCTTGGCCGACGCGCCCACCTTGGCCTGATTGTCGTTCAGGCTGCCGTAGGTGTCCCGCAGCTTCTCCGCCGACCGCTGCGCGTCCACCACCGCCCGGTCCCGGGCGATGGTCGCGCGGCGGATCCTCTCCTCCGCGTCCTCCACGGTGACGCCGTTCCGCCCCACTGCCGCGCGGGCCGTGTCGATCTCGGCGGCGAGGCGCTTGTTTGCGTCGGCCGTCTTCTGGGCCAGCAAGGCGTTCTCGTCGTAGCGGCGACCGAGGCTGTTCCAGGTGGGGCCAGCGCGGGTGACCTTCTGCTCGGTCGCCTCGATCTGCGTCCCGGCGCTCTCGGTCTTCTCGCCCAGGTTCTCCATGGACGCGGCGGCAGCATCCGCGCCGGCCGACATCGCGTCCTTGAACCGCCCCTCGAAGGTGGCTTCGGTGACCTGGGCGACGCTCGCCATCCTCTACCCCTCCTTCCACAGGAAAAGGGCGCCCCGGGTGGGACGCCCTGCCATGAATTACCGGCTAACCTGACGCCACCCCATCCATGGAGCAGGTCCATGCGCTTCGTCTTACCCTTGCTGCTCTTGGCTTCGTGTGCCCCCCGAGAGGTGCCGCCAATGCAGCCGCTAGCACCACTTTCAGCGGGGCGTGCCGCAGAGATCGAACGTAGTTTGGCCGATATCCGGACAAGGCCGGACAGCTTGTCCAACGCTCGACAGCCACTCCCGCCCCGTGAGGCCTCCCTCCTGGAGGACGCTCTCGCCGGCCGCCCCGACTACGTCCAGGCCCTACGCCGGGCCGCAGAGGCCAACATCGCCGAGAGCAACCCGGTCGTCCGGCAAAGCCCCGCGGCGCGCGAGGCGCGGGTCCGTGCCGAGGAGGCTCGCCTCTCCGACCTGATCGAGACACGTCGGCGCGAGCAGGTAGGACAGCGTCAGCAGCAGGACCGCGCCGCTCGCGACCAGGCGGCTGTAGCGGCCTGCCAGGCGCGCGGGGCCCAGATCGACGCGGCGATGTACAACCCCCGCTCGATCCTCAACATCGACGGCGCGGCCGCGGCGGCCCAGGCGCGCAACGCCTGCCTCGACGCCTACCAGCGCACCGGCGTGATGCCCTAGTCCGCGATCGAGATGGACAGCGCCGGGCTGTCCACCACCTTGCCGGCCCGGCGGCCGTTCTTGATGACGTAGAGCCCGGGGGCTCGGATGCGGTCCAACTGCCGGGCCTTGAGGCTCGGGAACCGCTTCCGCACCTCCACCATGGCGTCGCCGAAGAGGTCGGGCGGGACCTTGAACTTCAGCTTCCGCCCGCCCTCCATCTGCACCTGGACCTGCCGGGAGTAGGGCTGGAGGTTGTAGATGATGATCTCGCTGGCGGCACCGATCCGGTCCGGGCGGAACGTCTTCTGAGTGAAGGCCCGCCCGTCCACCGCCAGCCAGAAGCTGTCCCGGTAGTCGCCGGACTTCACCGGGGAGCGCTCGCGCAGGTAGGCCAGCGCGAAGATGGCCGCCTCGCCGAGGGTGGCGAAGCGGTACACGATGACGCCCTGGGGCTTTACCTGCGCCTCGGCCGCGCCCTCCACCCCGTCCACGAAGGTGCGGTAGGACGGGGCGGCGCGGCCGGAGCGGATCAGCTCGTCCCGCCCCTCGATCGCCGCTTGGGCGAGGCGGGCGGACTGAGCCTCCGGCGCGAGGTGCCGGTCGATGAAGACGCTGACCTGCCGCCGGAAGGCCGAGCCGCTCATAGCGCCCTCATCTGCTGCCCGTGCCAGTCGAGGAACTCATCGTCCATCTGCTGCACCAGCTCATCGAGGAAGCCGAAGCGCTCGGGGCCGTAGCCGTGCGCTTCGGCCCAGCGGAGAACGGCGGTCCAGGGGATGCGCCCCGGCACGCTGGTGATCCGCGTCACGCCCATGGGCGCGGCCATACCCCTGACCTGGAAGGATCGCTCGGCGGAGAGGCGGTGGAAGGCCTTCCACACCCAGACGAGCCAGTCCGGCACCTCCGGGCGCATCCGCGCCACCGTCTCCTCGTCCCACTCCTCCTCCAGTTGGGCCAGCTCGGCCTGCGTCAGGCCTGCGGAGCCTCCGGGGCCCCATTCGAGGGCGCGGCGGAGGGCGATGCGAAGGAAGGGCCGGCCTCCTCCAGATCAGCCTCCCGGCGCGCCTGCATGATGTTCGCCGCGGTGTAGCAGTGGTCCAGCAGCGGGCGGAACTTCGCCTCGAAGACCATCTCCTTCAGCTTGGCGATGTCCACGCCCTCCAGGTTCTCCACGTCGAGGGTGACGTGGTCCATCAGGGCCTCGGTGGATAGCTTCCGGCGGATGCCCTCGGGCACGCGGGACACGTCGCCACCGTAGGCGCGGGCGGCGCGCTGGAGCTTCGTGCGCAGGGCGTCATGGTAGCGGTCGGTGTAGCCGCGCGAGCGGATGCGCAGGTCGTCGCATTCCAGGATGTCGATCCAGTCGCCCTCGTCGGTGGCGGCGGGGTCGGCGGTGACAGCGGAGAGCTTGGCCATGGCGGGGCCTCCTTGCGGGTTGTGCGGGTGTTGCGGGTTGGAAGGAAGGACGGGGCCGCGCCGCACCCGCCGGACGGCGCGGCCCCTACACGCGCCCGGCGCCGCGGCACCGGGCGCGCGATCACGCCGCCGGCAGGCGCATGATGCGCATCGTGCCGCCCGCGGCCTGCGGATTGCCCTCGATGCTGATGGTGGACATCACCGGGTCGCCCGGCCGCCCCGCCTGGATGCGGGGGTTGATGGCGTTGCCGTTCAGCAGCTCCAGGACGTAGGCATTGCCCGCGGCGTCCAGGGTCACCGCCGAGACGATGCCGCTGAGCGCGCTGTTCACGGCCCGGTCGTAGAGGCTCCAGTCCCGGAACAGGAGCTGCACCTCCATGTCGGCGCCGAAGGTGCCCTTGCGCATGCCCGCCGCGGCGGGGTCGCCCTTGCCGTAGTCGGCGGCGGCGCCCTCGTTGGCGATGTTGAAGGTGGTGCTGCGCAGGGTCGCCGCGACCTTCACGCCGTCGAAGAACAGCCCGCCCCAGCCCTTCACGTTGTCATGCACCCGGCCGATCGGCGCCGGCGTGAGGGAGGTCGCGATGTCCGTCAGGCTCTTCACCTCGTCTTTGGCGGCGAGGGTGAAGCTGCCGGTCAGGAAGTCGCCGAGGGTGGCGGAGAGCTGACCGGCCGTGTGGAACGAGCCGGGGATGTGCCGGTAGCCGAGGGCGCCCAGGCGCTGGCGGTAGGTGAAGGACTTGAACACCGTGTCGTTGACCAGCATGCCGCCAGCCCGGACCTTGGCGAGGGTGCCCGCGGGCGTCTCGTTCACCAGCGTGAAGCCCGAGAGGGTCACGTCGGTGTCGGAGGTCTTCGCCTGCACCCGCGCCACGCGGCCGGGCTGGAGGGCGAAGCCGGAGAGGTTCACCCACATGCCCACCTGGAGGGCGGCGAACTTGCCGGCGGTCGGCGAGGTCATCTTGTTGCCGGAGGCGGCCAGGACGATGTCGCCGCCCGCGCCGTTGATGACGACGGCCGCGCCCCACTCGCTGCGCAGCAGGCCGGCCAGCAGGTCGTCGTAGGTGTTGTAGGACAGGGCGAAGGGCAGTCCGCCGCCGGCGCTGACCTGCTGCGTCACCGCCGCCGAGCGCTCGGCCAGGGCCGTCTTCTCGGGCGGGCGGCCGCGCTGCTCGTTCCGCGCGATGCTGTCGTTCCCCGTGGTGCGCAGCGCCTGGTAGGCGATGGCCGGGGGCGTGCCCCAGATCAGCTCCTGGGCGTAGGACCAGTCGGTGTCGTTGCTCTCGATGCCGGCTTGCCAGCCAGTGGTGGCGGCCATGGCGCCCTCCTATGAAAAGGGGGCGCCGAAGCGCCCCGTGGGTCCGAAAGGCCGATGGCCGGCCAGGGTCAGGAGGCGGCCTTCTCCGCCGCGGCCGCCGTCTCTTCCTCCGCCTTCGCGTCCGCCTGCTGCTGCTTGGCGGTGCGCGCCGGCTTCACGCGCACGGCCGGGTCGTAGGGGTAGATGGCGAAGCGGGCGCTGTGCTCGGCGGTCAGGGCGGCGCAGTGCTCGGCCATGTCCACGGAGGGGTCCACCTTGTCGCCGGTGGTCACGAAGGTGCCGCTGTTGGTCGGCTCCTCGCGCAGGATCTGGTATTCCATGGGTGCTCTCCTCGGGTTCAGCGGTCGGTGAAGCTGTATCGGACCCGCACGGTGGTGCGGTGCCAGTTGCCGTCCTCGTCGTCCCCGCCGGGGTCGAGGATGGCGCCCTTCCAGGTGACCGGGCCGGCCGGGCGGAAGCGGAAGAGGTTCGCCACGGCCTTGCGCAGCGCCAGCGCGTCGGCGATGCCGGCGCCGGTCGGGCCCATGACATGGACAGTGACGCTGCCCGTCTCCTCCCAGACCTCGCCGCCCATGCCGAAGGGGTCGGACAGGTCACCCGCGGTCTCGACCAGCAGCCAGCGCTGCGCGGTGCCGTCCTCGCGGTAGGGGTTGAGACCCGGGAACTTCTCGTTCGGCCAGGCCACCGGCACGCCGAGGGCGGCGGCGCCGGCCTCGATGATGGAGCGGGCCTCGGCCCAGACCTCGGGGCTGCTCATCCGCCCTCTGCCGCGTCTGGGTCAACGGCCACGATCACGGCTTCCATCGCCAAGAGGTTCGCCGCACGCTGCCGGCGCGCCCACGGCGAGGGGTCAGGCGCGGAGCCAGATAGCTCCAACCTCGCCTCGTCGCGGAGGTAGGCGGCGACGCGGTAGAGGTCGTCCAGCGGGAACAGCGGCTCCGGCAGGCCCTCGCGCATCTGCGCCGCGGTCTGCTGCCAGGCGGGATGGCTGTGATCCGTCATCCGCGCACCCAGAGACTATGGCCGATCACGGCGCTCCCCTCGCGGATGGCCCGGCTGCCCTGGAGGGTCACCTGCTGCCCATCCCGGATCAGCAGCATGCCGGAGGTCGGGGCGGGGAAGCCCGCCGCGGCGATCTCGTCGTTCAGGATCTCCACCTGCTCGTCGCCCTGAGCGATCCCGCCCTCCAGCTCGCCCGGGCGGTAGGCCCGATCGAAGCCGACCAGGGCCACGTCGCGCTGCGGCACGCCGGCGGAGGCGAGGAGGCGCAGGGTCATGGACCGCCCCCGGCTGCGGATCATGCGCCGGCGGCCGTCGAGGAGGTGGCCCATCAAACCCCCTTCCTGGCCCGGTAGGCCGCGATCTGCGCCTCGGCGTCCGGTAGGCCCATCCAGCGCAGGATGACCTCGTTCAGCCCCACGTCGCAGGGCGTGCAGAAGGTGCGCCAGCTCCCGTCCGCGCAGCACCGCCACTGCTCCGTCGAGGGCGCGTCGCAGCGGATGCAGGACTGCTTCGCCAGCTCGGCGTCGGAGTAGGAGCGACGGCGCGGCATCAGCCCACCGACCACAGGCGGAAGGGCGCGATCAGCGCGGCGGCCTGGGGCGGGATGCCGCCCATCTCGGCCGAGGCGATCCAGCTATCCGACCCCGCCCCCTCCGTGCTGGAGGAGCGGAGCATGGGGTCCCGCGTGCGCCCGGCGACGCGGGCGGAGACGATGGTGAAGCAGGCCTGCTCCACGCTGGCGGGCAGGCGGTCGGCGGGGGCGGACGCCCCGAAGGCCTGATCCCCGGGCAGAACCCAGCCCGTGGCGTAGGTGACGACGGTGGCGGCCGCGCTCCAGTCGATGCGCTCGCCGGCCTCGGCCAGGCGGTAGAGGCGCCTGTCCTCCGCGTCGATCTCGTACCCGCCCACGGGCCGCGTCACGCCGTCCTCGGTCACGGCAACGATGCCGGTGGCGCCGGGCGCCAGGCGGAGGCCGCCGCCGGTGGCGGGCCAGCCGAAGCGCTGGCGCAGGACCCGGCGGCCGAAGATCCGATCGCAGTCCCGAGCGATGGCGTCGGAGGCCGCGTCGATCAGGTCCAGGAGGTAGGAGGACGCCGCCACCTCCGCCGACAGTTGCAGGTGGTCACGCGCCCGATCCTCGGTGGTGAGCCTGCTGCCGGCGGCGGGGGTGACGACGGACAGCACGGATCAGGCCGCCCGGCGGGCCAGCTCGCCCTCGATCGCGATCACGGCGTCCGCCTTGTTCGCGCCGGGGGCGCCGAGCTGCGCGGCGAGGGCGCGAAGCTCGGCGGTGCCGAGGCTCGCCCAGCCCTCCGGGATCACCACGTCGTCGCGCGGATCGATCGTCACCGCCGCCGGCACCTGCGCCAGGGTCGTCTGGAGCCCGGCGGTGGCGGGGGTGATCTCGGCCGGGGCGGCCGTGACCGGCGCCTCGCTGCCGGCGCGCTGGGGCGGCTCGGGCACGTCGATGGCGGCGGCGCCCCAGACGGCGAAGCCCTGGGCCACCAGCCCCTCCGCCATGGCGGCATCGAAGCCGGCCGTCTCGCCGGTGTTGTAGAGGGTGCCCACGCGGGTGGGCTGGGTGAAGGTGACGGTCTTGAGGGCCACGGGGGCCTCCTCTGCTGCGGTGTGGGAGGGAGAGGGCGGGGGCGCGCCTTACGCGCCCCACTTCACCCCGGTCAGCACCGCGATGGCCTGGTCGTAGCGGACGCCCGTGTCGTGGTGCTCGATCACGCGGATCAGCGTCTCGTCGTTCTGGAAGGCGCTGCGGGTCACGCCGTCCGTATCGACGTAGGAGGCCACGTCGGAGGCCGCGATCGTCAGGCGGTCCTCGTCGCCGATCACCATCTGCGACCAGTCGGCGAAGTAGATCTCGCTCTCGTTGGAGGAGGCGCCGAGATTGGAGGGGACGGAGTTGGTGGCGCGGAAGGGGTACATCCCGATCCGGCCCTGGGCGATCTCGGGGAAGGCCTTGTTGCCGTTCGCGTCGAGCACCGTCTCCAGGAACAGCGCCGTGCGCCAGGAGATGATGTAGCCGCCCCGGCTCATCGGCACGTTCGCCGTCAGCAGCCGCAGGCGCAGCGCCGCGAGGTCGTTGTTGATGTTCTGAAGGTTGATGGTGGCGTTCGCCGCGAAGACGTTGGCCGCCGCGGCGAGGTAGCGGGCGCCGGTCGGGGCGGTGGAGGAGCCGACGCCGCGCAGGAACTGCTGGTCCTCGGTCACCGCCACGCTCTCGCGCAGGTCCTCGCGGACCATCTCGTCCACCTGGCGGGAGGAACGGCGCAGCAGCTCGTTGGTGATGGGCACGATCGCGGCCAGCTTCTTGGCCGAGAGGGTCATCTGCCCCACGCGCACGTCCGTGGCGGGGATGGTCTGCCGCTCGCCGACGTAGGCGGCGGAGCTGCCCGCGGTCTTCTTGCGGGTGGTCAGGTTGCCGCCGGGCAGCGGGATCTCGCGGGCGCCCATGGCGCGCACCGCGACGGTGGGGCGCAGGAGGTCGATGAAGTCGGAGGCGTAGCGGGTATCCACCAGGAAGCCGCCCTTGGTCGTGGTGGACTGCTCCATGTTGCCCACGATCTCGCCGAAGTCGGAGCCCCAGCGCTCCTCGGCCACCGCGGCGGCGCGCCGCTGGTCCATGTCGCCCAGGACGAGGGCCTGGGTGATGCGGGAGAAGGCCACGCCGGGCTGGAGAGGCTCGGCGGCCGCGGCGGGCACGGAGCCCGGGGCGGGCAGGCGCGGGCCGCCCGGCAGGCCGGGGAGGGGCTTCGCGGCGGCGGCGCGGCGGCGCTCGCCGTCCACCTCGCGGCCGATCGCCGCCGCCAGGCGGTCATCCTCGGCCTGGAGCGCGGCGTAGGCCGTCTCCTCCTCGGCCGTTAGGGCGCGCTCGCCATCGGCGTGCGCCGTGGCGAGGATCGCCTCCATCTTGTCTAGGTTCGCGGCCTGGAGGGCCCGGAGGGCGGTGATGCGGTCCATGTTAGGTGCTCCTCGCGCGGCGCTGCCGCATGTCGTGGTCGCGCTCGGCCAGCGCGCGGCTGCCGCCGCTCGGCGGGGATCGCCGGGCAAGACGGGAAAGGGTGGCTTCCAGGGTGTCGAGGCGATCGGCCATGCCGGCCTCGACGGCGTCGGCGCCCGCCATCACGCCGCCCTGGCCCCAGGCCTTGGAGCGGACGGTGGAGACGCTGACCTTGCGGCCCCGCGCGACGGCGGCGACGAATTCGGCCTCGATGCGATCCAGGGCCGGCACCATCGCGGCGCGGCCCTCTTCGGTGGACAGGTCCGGGCGCTTGTTCGGCGCCCCGCTGCTGACGACCTCGATGGTCCTGCGCCCGGAGGCGTCGGGCCCCTCCTGGCGCGAAGAGGAGAAGATGACGCCGATGGACCCGACCAGGGCGGAGGGGTCCATGACGATCTCGCCCGCCTGGCTGGCGAGCCAGTACCCGGCGGAGCACGCCATGCCGGCGACGTAGGCGGTGACCGGCTTCGGCGAGGCGGCGATCATGCCTCCCATCTCGCCGATGCCGGTGGTGACGCCGCCGGGAGTGTCCACCACCAGCAGGATATTCGAGACGGCCGCGCTCGCCTGCGCGGTGCGGAGGTCGGCGGCCATCATGTCGAGGGTCGCCCCGCCGCTCGACATCGTCATCATGGTGGCGCGCGGGAAGATCGGCCCGAAGATCGGCAGCGCGGCCACCCCGTCGCGCAGCATGGCGCTCCGGGCGCCCTCCAGGCGCTGCCCCATGGCGGCCACCGCGCCCACCATCTCGGCGTGGCGCTCGGCGTGGCCGTCCTGCCGGAGGGTGTCCAGCACGGGCGCGGCCATCATCCTCACGGCCACCGCCTCGATGGCGTCCAGGTACTCGGGCATGATCGCCCAGGGCTGCGCCCGGACGGCCGCCAGCACGCGGTTCGGCATGGTCAGGGCTCCTGGGGCACGGGCGGCGTCGCCGGCGTGGCCGGGTCGGTGCCGCTGATCGCCATGTTGGCGGGACGCCAGTATTCCTCGCCGGCCCGCCCCCCGATGGGGTTGATGTTGTCGCGCCGGCGCAGCTCGTCGGCGTTCGCCATGCCGATGTTCCGCTGGATGGCGTAGGCCTCCATGCGGCTCTTGAGGTCGCCCTTCACCAGGGCATCGGGTAGGAACTCGTACCAGCAGCCCGGCGCGGCGAAGGCCTTGGTGGCCGCCTCCGACACCCGCTGGTAGTGCGGGCCGAGGTGGTAGATCACGAACTCCAGGCTCTGCTGCTCGATGTTGCCGAAGGTCGCGCGGCTCAGCTCGAAGAGCAGGTGCGGGGGGACGCCGAAGATCCGCGCCACCTCCAGCACCTGGAAGGTCCGGGTCTCGATGAACTGGCTGTGCTGGTTGTCGTGGCTGAGGAACTTCGCCTCCAGCCCCTGGTCCAGCACCGCCGTGCTGTGCGATCGACCGGCGCCGGCGTGGAGCGCGTCCCAATCCTCACGCAGCGCCTGCTTGTCGGACCGCGGGATCTTCACGTCCTTGGGCGCCGCCAGCACCACGCTGGGCTTCGCGTCGTTCGCCCAGAACTTCGCCGCGTAGTCCCCGGTGGCCAGCGCGGCGCCGAGGGCGTCCCGCATGAACGCCACGGGGTTCAGCCCGGTCAGCCCCCGCCCCATGCCCGGGACGTGCCACACGTCGCGCGGCGCGAAGCGCTCCCGCGATCCGTCCGGCAGGGTGGCGTCGAAGAAGATCGACACGCCCTCGTCGCGGCTGAAGAACTCGACCGGATGCACCTGGTTGGGGTCCAGGCGGGTCAGGGCGGTCGGCGTCTGGAGGCGGTCCCGCGAGGTCCAGGCGGCGAAGCGCCCGGCCAGCAGGATGTCGCCCAGCAGCAGCTCCTTGAAGCCGAAAGCCGTCTGCACCCCGTTCGGGTTGGCGTGGAACAGGTCGTAGAGCGGATCCTCGGTCGCCCGCTCCGAGCCCTGGGCCGTCGCCCGGTGGTAGTGCATCGGCGTCATGGCGAAGACGCCGCAGAGGATGCGGAGCGCCTGCATCACCGCCGGCAGGCTCATCACGTCCGCCTCGCCCACCCGGCGCCCCGCGGCGGAAGGCCGCCCGAAGGAGGCGGTGAGCCACTGCTCCGGCCGGTGGACGCTGCTCTCCTGAGCGGCCGCTCCTGGCGCGGCCGGCCCGGCGGCGGGCGGCGGGGCGGGCGGCGCCGGCAGGGGCGGCAGCGTCGGCTCCACGCGCGCAGGGGTAGCGGGCGCCCCCCTGAACGGGGCAGCGAGACGCTGCATCAGGCCCATCGGTGTCAGATCCCCGTATTCTCGAAGGGCCGCTGCGTCGGGCCCGGGTTCTTGCTCATGCACGCCGCGGCGATCAGCCCCGCCACCAGGGGGTCGATCTTCGCGGACCCGCTGACCTGCTTGTCGATCGTCAGGGCGTTGCCCTTCGCCTCCACGCGGGCGTTGCCCACGCTCCAGGTCAGGATCGCCTGCCCGCCGTGCCGGAGGCTGCCATTCGCCAGCTTCCGTTCGACGGTCTTGATGGCCCCCGTCAGCGCCACGCCCTGGCGGATCGCCATCACCCGCTCGTCGCCCTCGATACCGCGCTCGGCCAGGGCGTCCACGATCTCGCCGACGCCCATTGGGTCCAGCACCACGGGCCCGAGGAGGCCGGCCTGGTCCACCCGCTGGATCAGGTCCGCCAGCTCCTCGATCTCGGCGCCAGGCTTGTCCACGATGGTCAGCTCCCCGGCCGCCGCGAACCTCTCCAACTGCGTCGCGATGTCCTTCCGGCGCGTGAGGACGATGCGCTGGGCCCACACCCGGCAGCACATGAGCCAGTCCCGCGTCACCTTGTCCCGGCCGATGAAGGTCAGCCCCAGCAGGTCGTCCATCCCGCCGCCGTCCACGCCGGGCACGATCACGTCGCAGCGCCGCAGCATGGCCCCGAGGGTCACGGTGCGGTCCTCGGCCTCCTCCCAGAAGGTCGCCCCCACCCAGGCCGACGACGAGAGGGCCATGCCGATCTCGACGTTGAGGTGCTTCGCCATGAAGCCCCGGAGCGAGCCCTCGCCGGCCTGCTTCGCGATGTCGAACTCGCGCTCCAGGAAGGCCTCGTTCACGGAGAGGCCCATATTCGGGTTCGTGACGTAGAAGTTCCGCTTCTCGCGGTGCGCCGCGGCGTCCTTCATGGCCTGGGGGAACTCGTAGAGCACCGGCATGAACCGCCGGTCCTCGATCTTCCCGTCCCGGACCCCCCGGGCGTAGTCCAGCTTCTGCTTCATCACCCCGGCCGGCGGCTCGTCGGAGTGCGTGGTCAGGTAGATGACGAAGCCCTCGGGGCGGGAGGTCAGCCCGCCGATGGCCTCGCGCAGCATGTTCTCGGCCTTCGGCTTCTTTCCGAAGAGCCACAGCTCGTCCACGAGAACGTAGGCGGCCTTCTTACCGCCGACCGTCTCGGCATCGGCCGCCACCACCTTCAGCTTCGCCCCGGTGTTCCGGTGCGTGATGGTCCGCAGGTTCTCCTGGACGTGCAGGAGGGCATCCAGCTCCGGGTCCGCCCGCACCATGTCGCGCGCAGGGCCGAAGCTGTTGTTGGCGATCTCGATCGTCGGGCTGACGATCATCAGCTCGTTCGACATCCGCCAGTTGCGGACCAGAGCGGTCAGCATGATGCCGGCGGCGATGGTGCTCTTGGTGTTCTTCTTCGACACCAGGAGCATGAAGTCCTGGATGAGGCGGTGCCCCGTGCCGGGGTCGTAGGCGCCGAAGATGGCCTCCGCGAAATCCGTGATCCACGGGCGGCAGGCCTCGCCGATCGTCGGGCTGCCCGGCGCGTCCACGATGACGAGGTCCCGGAAGACAGCCATCGCGGCCTCCGCCTCGGCCGGGAACAGCGGCGGGCACGGGATCAGGCTCTCGCGCGCGACGATCCGCCGCTCCCAATCCGGGCAAGCCGTGGTCCAGTCCATCAGTGCGCCGTCTTACCGCCGGCGCCGGGCGGCGGGGGAGGGGCGTACTTCCCGCCGCCGGCCTTGCGGGCCGCCTCCGCCCGCTCCTCCTTCTTGCCGCCCTTCGTGTCGGTCGGCCGGGCGTGGCAGTAGGGCGCCGCGGCCATCGCCATCTGGATGCGGAGGGCCGGCGGCATCTCGGAGTGCCGCATGATGGCCAGCATCATCTCCAGGGGCGTGAGGGTACTGAGGTCCAGTCCCACCGCCTCGGCCAGCACCTCGGGCGACGGCACCTTGTCCTTGCTGCCCCGCGGCCGGCCCGCGCCCTCGCGCTTTCCGCCGCGGGCCATCGGTCACCTCGTTTGAATGTTTGAATAGTATCAAGCGCCCGGGCCGAAAAATTATGCGGCTGAGCCCCCGTGCGGTTGATCCCCCCGACCCCCGCCAGAGATTGGACCCCCCCACCCCCTGCCGATCAGGGCAGGGCGCGGCCTGGGCGGGCCGTGGGCGGCGCCTACGCCGGGCGGTGGCGGTGGTGGGGCTCGGCGTGCCGCACTGCCCTGGCGCGGGCTGTCTTGGCCGTGTGGCAAGACCCGCAGAGGGCCTGACCATTCGCCGGGTCCAGTCGGGCGCCGCCGTCCTGCCGCTCCACGATGTGGTCGGCGAAGAGGCGCACGCCGGATCGACCGCAGTTCGGACCCTGGCAAACCCCGCCAGCGCGGCGGATCACCTCGGCCCGCCACCGCTGATGCTCGGGCGTCTGCAACTCGGCATCGACCTGCTTCGGCGGGACCTTCGCGATGCGCGTGTCCATGACCGAGAGGCGGTCGGGCATGAAGGAGAGGGCGGCACGCTTCGGCTTCGCCATCACGCCCTCCGTCTTCACTGATTGCCGAATTCACCAACGTACCTGCGCGGCCTCCAGCACCACTGGGTGCGACCGTCCGAACATCTCAACCGTCACCGCGTAGGAGCCGTCCTGTTTGCTCTCAACATGGGTGCAGGCGAAGTGGGCATAGGGTCCGTCGAGCACCCGCCCCACAGTGCCAGCCTCGACCGCCACAGCGATCCTCTTTGCCTCAGCCGTGCCGTCCAGCTCGGCCTGCACCATGTCGATCAGCTTCTCTACGTCACCGCAGCGGGCAGGAGCCGGCCGGCTTTCGGTTAGCATGAAGAGCCGTTGCACGCCGATGGTGAAGAAGATCTTCCGCCAGGGCGCCATGCCGACGTCGAAGGCCACGAAGAGGTATCGAGGCGTGCCGATGCGCGGAGTGATCAGGTGGCGCCGCACGACTAGGTGGTCAGGAACCGACATCGGCAGGAAGACGGTGAAGCCCTGCTTCCGAAGCTCATCCGCCGCCTTCCGCTCCTGCATGGGGCGGGTCTGAACACAGTACCAGCGGATGGAGGGGTTGGAATGGCTACCGCAGTCGTAGTGCAGTTCTGCACTCGACTGGCCGTTGAAGGCCAGCGATAGAGCCTCCTTCGCCGCAATGTCAAGAAGCTGTTTGCGGGTGGGTGGCGCAGGCCGCTTGCGCCTCGTTACACGCTGCTTGCCGCGACCTGAGATCCCGGCTGCGGTGGCCGGGTGCGTATTTTGAGAAGGGGTGCGCGGCGTAGTCTCAGGGCTCATGCGCGGCTCCGGCCGATGCCCGCGCCGTGCCGCGCCTCAAGCGAGGCCAGCCGCGCCCGCGCCGCTCCGGCCGCAAAGCTACCCGCGGCGATCTGCTGGCGCAGTGCCATCGCGAGCTGCGCCGGGGAGAGGTGCTTCGGGTTCTGCGGACGCGCCTCCGCGCCCGCCGGCGGCTCGTCGCGCCGCGCCGCCACCTCCTGCCGCCACGCCGTCATGGTGGCGGCCACCCCAGCCACCTCCTCCAGGCTCGGCGGCACGCGCCGCCCCTCCAACCGGGCCGGCGCGTCGGGCGGCGTGGCGATGCGCGCCAGCGCGGCGGCCTGCTCGCGCCAGCCCTTGGCGATCGGCTCCAGCGCGGCCAGCACGTCCGGCGAGGATGGGAAGAACCGCGTCTGGAGGTAGAGCGCGTGCCGCCCCTCGGCCGAGAAGCACGCGGCGGGCAGATGGGCGCAGTCCTGGGCGATGACGCCGAGGCGGGCCTTGAAGTCGCCCTCGTCCTGCGGGTTCCGACAGGCCTGATTGACCTGGCCGAGCCAGAAGGTCAGTTCGGCGCGGGTCACGGTGCGGTCCAGGACCTGGCGCATCTGCTCCGCCGCCCAGGCCGCCTCCGAGCGCTGGGCCGGGGTGAAGCTCGAGGCGTCGAAGCGCCGCAGGGCCCGGGCCTCCGGATCGGGATCGGTCATGCGGGCCACGTCCAGCGCGACGTCGCGGCTCAGTGCGGGCGGCTTCGGCACGGCAACGGCGCGGCTCTGGCCGATGGCGCCCTGGGTGGCGGGGGTGATGGCGTTCATTCGGCGGCGACCCTGTCGAATGCGGCCGGATCGTTCATCCAGCCGAGGTTAGAACGGGGAGAGCCGGCGGGGCGGGGAGGGGCACCGCCGGCGGCATGGCGGAGGGCGCCGATCAGCCAGCCCTCGGGATCGCCGGGGCGCATGTCCTCGGCCTCGACCAGCTTGCGGTTGAGCAGCGCGGCGTCGTCGCGGGCTTCCTGGAGCAGGCGGCCCAGCAGCCCCCGGGCAGCCCGATCCGGCTTGCCGGTCAGGCGGCGCAGGCGATCGAGACCTTCCCGGAACAGGACGGTTCGAGCATCGGGAGGAGCCACCACCGGACCCGCGGCCCGCTCGGCGGGCCCTGAGCGAAGCGAAGGTTCTTTTCCCTGTCCCTGTCCCTTGGGATCACCGCGGGCATCCCCGTGGGGATCGCCATGGGGATGCTTGTGGGCATCCTTCGGTGATCCCGGCGGCGATCCCGGTGGTGAGGAAACGGGCATCCCCGTGTCATCGCCACCAGTGTCCCCGCGCGATCCCCAGCGCTTCTCGTTGGCGCGCTTGCTGCGCTCTCGCTGGAGAACTCGGAAGGACCATGCCTCCTTGGCCTTCTCGGCGATCACGGGGTGGTAGAGGCGGCCATCGCTGCACTTCACCCAGCCGCGCAGCGCCACCGCAGCGATCCTTGCCCACCGCGTCCCCGCGCCGGAAAGGTGCGCGAGGATGCGAGGATCATCCGGCAGGCTCGCCGCCGGCACCTGGAGCCAGGCCTTCGCCCAGAGGAGCACGGCGGCTTTGAACTCCTCCCCGGTAGAGAGCGCGACCATGTCGCTGTCGCAGAGGCGCACCACGTCCAACGGCATGAAGGAGAGGCCGCGCAGGTCGCACTCAGGGGGCGTGAGAGGGGCGGGTAGGTCGGTCACAGGTGCACCGCCCGCAGCGGCACGCCAGCGCCGCGCAGGAAGGCCTGCACGCCCTCTAGGGTGGAGGCGATATCCACCGCGTGGCCGATCTCGCGCATCTCCCGGTGCAGGGAGAGCTGGTCCGCGCTGGGCACGCCGTAGATCGGCCGCTTCATCTCGAGCCACACCGTCCGGCCGCCGGGCAGTAGGATGGCGAGGTCCGGGAAGCCAGGCAGCACGCCATCGCGGGCGCGCGCCTTGAAGTAGGAAGCCTTCCGCTCGCTGGACCAGGACGGGTCCACCATCGACTCGTTGGCGACGTGGTGCACCTTCGAGCCGGGCGGCAGGGCGAGGGTGAGGTAGTCGAGCACAGCGCGCTGCGTCTCGCGCTCCTTCGGCGTGAGCTTCCGCCGCACCGCCGCTCGATCCCTCTTCTGCAATTGCCGAAGGGTGGCGCAGGTCATGTAGGGTCTCCCGCTGCGGCGCGCGCGGCACGGGCTGCGGCGACGCCGGAGGAGGCCTCGCGCACCACGTCGAGCATCTCGGCCTCGACACGCGCCAGGTCGGTGGCGCAGAGGCGGCCGTCCGCCATGCCAGTGGCGATGGCCATCATCACCTCGGCGCTCTCCTTCGCCACCGCCGCGGCGTGCTGCATGGCCGTGCCAGCGCCACCGTCGCGCAGTGGCTCGATCCGAAAACCGCAGCGGCGCGCCACCTCCTCCAGGAGCTGCGGATTACCCGTCACCTCGGTGAGGCAGATCAGCACGTCCAGCGGCATGAACTGGTCGTGGTTGAGGCTCTGGTAGGTGCCGAGCGAGGACTTCTGCACCCGCATGCCGGGGCAGAGTGGGGCATCCTCAACGCCGCCCGCATCCGCGATGAGGGCCCGGCTGAGGTTCTTCAGCTTCTTGTCCATCTGGGACAGCGGCGCACGATCACTCATGTGGAAGGGTTCCGGATGACGGTCGCGCTGCACTGCGACAGGGTCAGGTCATGGGACGCGATCGACACAGCGACGGCGCCGCGGGCGCGGCAGGCCTCGGGCGGCATCAGGGCCGTGCCCGGCTCCGCGCCGTGCGGCACGCCCAGGCCGGCCTGGGACATCAGACGCTCCATGGCGTCGGGCCAGCGCTCGGGGCGGCGGACTTCCGCAGCACTCATCTACGCGCGCTCCTGATGGCTGGGGTGGTTAGCGCGGGGGCGCGTACCGGCGCCGCGCCGCTTCACGAAGAGGTCAGAGAGGTCCACCTGGCCCGCCAGCGCGGCGATGGCGCGGGCGCGGACGGCCTCGGGGTCGAGGCCTGCGGCGTCGGCGACCATCTCGCGGGACAGTGCCCACCGGCCCGCGGGGTCGGTGAGGAAGGAGACGGCCTCGCCGCCCTGGCAGACGGGCGGGGAGCAAGTGCGGACCTGGCCGTTAGGCTTGTGGGCGGTGCCGCGCAGGGCATCCTGCAGCGCGACCAGCAGCACCGCGGCCCAGAGCGCGCGGCAGCCGTCGCCGGACGCGGCCGCGCCAATCTCAGCGCCGTACATACCAATGCCGCTCTCAAGGGATCGCGCCGTGGCCATCTAGGTCACCGCGAGGCGGATCAGCGCCGCCCAGCCGGTCACGCCGGCCAGGAAGGCGGCAGCCCACCAGGCGAGGAGGATACGGGGCTCCCCGGGCAGGTCGTTGCCGCCCCGCCCGGGGCCCTTCACCATGCGGTTGTTCACGCCTGCATGGAGAAGATGAATGCCGATGACGCCCCAGAACGAGGAGCGGATGCTCGATGCCCTCGACGGCATCACCAAGCGGCTGCACGTCGCCACCGAGGATGGGAAGGCCATCGCGACCGCCACCCTAGCGGCCGCCCTGGTCGCGAAGATGGACAACCCCAACGAGGCCGACGCAGAGAGATGCTTCTCGGCGCTCTGGTCCAGCATGTGGGGCGGCAGGTAGCGCCCTCACGGCAGGATCTCCTGCTCGCGATAGGCGGGAGGCCGCCATTCGACCGGCAGGGGGTCCGCGAGGCGCCAGGCGACGATTTCGTCGGCTCGCGCCATGATGTCCGGAAGGCGGTCAAAGCTGGCATTCCAGCCGCGCAGCAGCCGCTCCAGCGCCGTCACGCGGAGCAGGGCGGCATCGGCGCCGTCTCGGAGGACCCAGGCGAGAACCGCATCGGCCGTCGCCGCGAAGTCCTTGGCCTCTGCGCCCCTGATTTCCGGCAGGAGGAGACTGGCGACGCGGCCGCGCATGCGATCGGACAGCCGGTGCTCCTGCTGGCTGCGTTGGGTGCTCATGACGCGATCCCCCGGGGATGGTGGCTGTGAAGGGTCGTCTCCCGGCGCAGCGCGGCGACCTCGGCGCGGAGGCGCTCGAGACCGGCGACGAGGGCACGGGTGTTGGCGCCGATCTCCTGGCGCAGCAGGTCCATCGTCAGGGGTTCGGCCGGCAGCTCGTCGAGGGCGGTCTGCACGGCCTGGAAGTCGGCGGCGTAGGCCGAGCCGCTGCGGGTCGACGCCGCCGCCAGCGCCGGGCGGGAGGGCGGCACGCAGCGGGCGAGCGGCAAAGCCAGCAGCGCCGCGCAAAGGGTGCGGCGGCGCATCAGGCGGGCTCCGTCGCGGGGGTCTTGAACGCGAGGGCGAGGTCGGGGCGAAGTTCTGATGCCGACATGCCTGAAATGTCCGCAACAACCCCAACATGCTCAGCGGGCACGCGCCGCCACTGGCTAACCGCGCTGGGAGTGACGCCAGCAGCCAAGGCTATTCGCGTGATGGCCCCCCTGGGCTTGAGGGCTTCGATCAGGGGGGCGTCTCGGTGCATGGCCATTTAATTAGTATGACTAACAATGATGGTCAAGGCAAACTAACAGCCCGCCCGCGTCCGGACGTGCGATGCCGTGACATGCCTAACAAGCCGATGACCGTCACGCAGAGAGGCCTGGAGATCGGAGGGCGGATCGCCACTGCCAGAGAACGAATTAAGAACACGCAATCCGAATTGGCTGATAGGGTCGGCAAGACCACGGGTGCGATTGGCCAATACGAGACGGGGAGGGCCATCCCACGATACCCGACGCTGGAGCTAATTGCGGTGGCCTTACAGGTGTCTACAGGTTGGCTGCTGCATGGTGATGATCCGGAAGAGCGGGCCCGCGCACAGACTGCCGCCGAGCTGGAGGCCCTTGAACTCATCCGCGGGTTGTCGAGTCGAGATCAGGGACCCGCCTTGGCTATGCTCCGTGGTCTTGCTGCCCAGCCTGTCCGCCCAGACGTGGAGGAGGATGTAAAATCTTAGTCCGACTAAAATAGGGCTTCCCTTACAAAGTTAGTTTCACTAATTATCGCTCCAGCACCCACCGCTGGAGCCGCCCGTGTCCCACCTACCTCCCGTCGCCACCTCTTGGCGCCAGGCGCTTCTCTCGATCCGCCCCGCCGAAGGCGGTACTATCAAGCCCCACACCTGCCCCGCCGGCATCTTCGCCGATGAGAATTACGCTGAGGTCCCGACCTTCGCCGTCCGCGCCCTCGCCGAGGGTCGCCGTGCCGAGCTGACCTTCGGCGGGGGCGCCGGGCCGGCCTTCGTCGTCACCCGCGCCGACGAGGCCGGCATGACGGCCGTGGGCGACGCCGGCGCGGCGGAGGCGCCCGCCCGTCCCGCGCCGCTCCCCGCCGCCACCGTCGCCACCGCGCTGTCCCAGGCCGAGCACCTGCGCGACCTCGCCGCCGACGTTCTGGCCGACGCCAAGGGTGCCCTGGATTGGGCCATCGGCACCCTGACCGAGAAGCACGCCCGGGTGCGGGCCGCCGCGAAGGAGCTGGAGACGCTCGAGGCGCACGTCGCCTCCCTCCGCCGCGGCGCCGGTCAGGGCGAGGCCTGAGCCATGGCCCTGCACACCCCCACCCTGCGCGGCCAGGTCATCCAGGGCCCGCCCGGCGACCTCGGCTCCGTCGCCTTCGGCTCCTCCGAGGAGTGGTTCCGCGCCCACCGCGCCGTGCAGCCGCAGAAGGCCATCCGCGCCGCCATCGCCGGCACCGGCCCCGCCGTCTTTGTGGACGGGCGCGGCTGCCGCTGGAACCTGACGGTCCACAAGACCCAGGGCGTGCGGAGGGCCGCGGCATGACCCGCGATCCCGCCGAAGTGCTGGAGACCATCGCCACCGCGGCGACCAGCAAGAGCCACGCGCCCGCCGCGGATCGCCTCGCCGCCATCGTGGAGACCGCCGCCGGCCCGCTCTCCGACCGCGGCGTGCGGCAGCTCTGCGCGGCGCTCGCGGACGTGGTGGCGCGGCACCCGTCCGGCGTCCTCCCCTACGCCGACCAGATCGGCACCGGGGAGCGGTTCCGCCAGCGCCTCGCCGCCCATGGCCTGCTGGTCGTGGAGGTGCCGCGGTGAGCCCCGCCACGCCGAGCGCCGCGCCTGCGGGGGCGGTGGTGCAGGTGCCGAGCGAGTTCATCGAGATTTGCCGCTTGCTCGCATCGACCCTTGATGGCGGCTTCATCGCTTGCGGCCACTGCGGCGAGCAGGAGACTACGGGCGACATCGACTTCGTACCCGAGTTCATCCGGCAAGTCGCCGCCCTCACCGCCCCTCCCGCCCAGCAGCGAGGCGCGGGGGAGGTGCATCCTCTTCTCTTGCGAGCGCAAGTGACGGCGCTTGCCGAGCAGTTGCGTGACATTCGAGACGAATGCGTCGCGCTCCGGGCGGTGGTTCGTGCGGGCGATGATCTGCGCGCCAGCCTGCCACCGCATTGGCACGGCGAGAAAGAAGACGCCTATGACGAAGAGCGCGACATGCTGGACGGTGATCTGCGCCCGAAGAACCGGCACACCACCCCCACCCTCTCCGCCGCCACCCCGTCGAATGCGGCGGCGGTGCGGGACCACGCGACGATTTACGCGACGATCCGCGCCTACCGCCTGACCAACATGTGCTTCGAGAACACCAGCGATCCCTACCCGCTGGTGGATGCGATGACTTGCAGCGGCAACACCATCGCAGACGGCGAGGAGCAGATGAGGCTCCTGACCGACGATATCTGGCATGCGCTGAATACGAGCGCCCACACCGAGCCGCTGGACCAGGGCGTGGGCGAGGGGCGCAGTGATGCCCCCTGACACCCTCCCGGCCAACCTCCGCAGCCGCATCCTCGTCTGCGACGGCCCGCACCCGCGCCTCGGCTCGCCCTGCTGGGTCTGGGCGGCGCCGCTGCCCGCCCGCCCGCTCAGCCCCGCCTGCCAGTGGCGGCGCTGCTGCAACCCCGGCCACGCCACGCCGGCCGCCTTCCTCACCACCACCGCCAACCAGGGAGTGCAGGCGCATGCCTGATGGGATGACCCATGCCGAGGCGCAGGGCGCCACCGGCATCTCAACGCCGACGCCGACGCAGTCCGCCGTGCCCGCCGAGGGCGCCAAGGTGATGGCCGGGCACCTCCGGCGGATCGCACGCATCGCGGCCTCCGCCACCGAGCGGCGCAACACCATCCCCATCCTCGGCAACCTGCGGATGGAGGTGGAGGACGGCGCCCTCCGCGTGATCGGCACGGACATGGAGCTGGCGCTGGACGCCACCGTGGCCGCCCTCGGCACGCTGCCGGCCGTCACCGCCGACGCCCGCACCATGCTCGCCCTGACGGCGGGCCTGCCCGACGCGGCAGAGGTGACGCTGCTGGCGGACGCGAAGCTGGAGCGGCTGATCGTCTCCACGGAGAGCTTCCGGGCCAGCATCCTCACCCTGCCGGCGGAGGACTTCCCGACCTACGACGACCTCTTCCGGCCTACCCGCACCTTCGAGATCCCCGTGCCCTCGCTGCGGCGGCTGCTGGCGCTGACGGCGCACGCGATCTCGATGGAGGAGACCCGCTACTACCTCAACGGGGTCTATCTGCACCCGCGCGACGCCGGCGCGGACGGGAAGCTCTGCGCCGTCGCCACCGATGGGCACCGCCTGATGCTGGCGGAGGAGCCGCTGCCGGCGGGCGCGCAGGGCATGCCCGGCCTCATCATCCCCCGGAAGACCACCACCCGCCTGCTGGCGCTGCTGAACGCGGCCGCCACCGGCTCCGTGAAGGTGGAGGTCAGCGACACGAAGGCGCGCTTCTCCCTGGGGTCCTGGTCCGCCTTCACCAAGGCGATCGACGGCACGTTCCCGGACTATGTCCGCGTCATCCCCCATGCCGATTATGCGACGAGGCGTCTGAAGGTGGTGGACCCGCGCGGGCTGGCGCGGGCAGCGGACCTGGCGGTCAGCGTCTCCATGGAGCGGTCCCGCCCTCTTCGCCTCGAGCAGCGGATCAACGACGCGACGCTCTGGATCACCGCCGACAGCCCGTACCAAGGGAGCGCCGAGGTGAAGGTGCCCGCGGAGGTCGCCGCCTGGGAAGAGCCATCGCTCAGCGCCCAGATCGGCTTCCAGGCCCGCTACCTCGCCGCGGTGTGCGGGGCCGTGCCGGGCGGCTTCACCTGCCGGGTCATCGACAAGCACTCCCCCATGCGGATCGACTTCCCCAGCGGCACCGCCGTGCTCATGCCGATGCGGGTCTGACGCCATGGCCGAGCAGATTTCCATGGACCTTGCGGTGGAGACGCCGCAGCTCGCGCTCCCCCGGCCCTGGCCGGAGGCGATGACGCCGGCCCTGCGCCGCGTGCTGGGCAAGGCGATCGCGGAGGGGTGCGTCCGGCGGGCCGGCATCTACGCCGAGCGGCCGCAGGAGGAGACGGCGGAACTCGGGAACTTCGACTTCCAGACCGCCATCGACCGCTGCGTGGCGCTGGGCTGGCTGGCCCCGGGCGATGCCTACAACACCTACATCGCGACGAAGGCGGGCGTGGACGCCCTGGCAGGTGCGGCATGAGCAACATTCGCCGGCCGGTTCTTCGGTGGCATGGGGGCAAGTGGCTCTTGGCTCCCTGGATCATCGGCCACCTGCCGCCCCATCGCTGCTACGTCGAGCCTTACGGCGGCGCGGGTTCAGTCCTGATCCGCAAGCCCCGCTCCTATGCCGAGGTCTACAACGACCTGGACGGCGACGTGGTGAACCTCTTCCGCGTCCTCCGGTCAGACCGCGCGCAGGAACTGGTGGATGCACTGACCTGCACGCCCTTCGCGCGAGAGGAGTTCGACCAGGCCTACGAGGTGAGCCTAGACCCCGTGGAGGAGGCACGCCGCCTGGTGGTGCGTAGCTTCATGGGCTTCGGCAGCGACGGCTTCAACCGCGAGGTGAAGACCGGCTTCCGCGCCTCCAGCAACCGCACCGGCACCACGCCGGCGCGGGACTGGATCAACCTTCCATCCTCCCTGGCCGCGGTGATCGACCGCTTCCGGGGGGTGGTCATCGAGAGCCGACCTGCCGAGCAAGTGTGCGCGGCGCACGACGAGCCTACCACGCTCCACTACCTGGACCCGCCGTACCTGCCGAGCACGAGGAGCGACAAGTCTCGGAAGGGCGGCGGCGCCTACCACGCCTACCGGCACGAAATGACCGCCGAGGATCATGACGCGATGCTGGGCTGGGCTCAGCGCCTCGTCGGCATGGTCATCATCAGCGGTTACCCCAGCGACCTCTACGACAACCGCCTGGCCGGATGGCGGCGCGTCTATCGGGATGCCCTGGCGGATGGTGCCCGCCCCCGCACGGAGGTGCTGTGGATCAACCCCGCCGCAGACGCGCGCCTCTGCTCCGGCCTGAAGATGGAGGGCTCCGCCCCCATGGGATACGTCGCATGAGAGATCGAGATTGGAGCGACGCCACCGCCTGGGCCGGCACCCTGGCCACCCTCCTCCTGGCGCCGCCCCTGGTGGCCTGGATCTTCGTCATGGTGCAGGACACGGCGCGCGCGGCGTCGGGGGCGGGCCTATGAGCGCCACCACCGTCGCCATCGCTCCGCGGGCTCGCGCCCGGGCGGAGCGGATCGTGGCCGATTTCGAGGCGGCCGCCACCGCCCAGGAGATGCTCGCCGTCCTCGACGGGACGCGGGTGGTCCTGGAGCAGATGCGGCAGCTCCCGGACCAGGAGCCGTACCGGCGCTGCGCGGCCGCGCGCGACGCCGCCTATGCCCGGCACATGACGCCGCCACCGCCGGAGGGGCTGCCCTTCCTCGATGGCGAGGGGCTGCTGCACCACCTCTGCGGCGTGGCCCCGGGCGAGACCGATATCGCCGTCTGGATCGCGGAGTGGGCGAAGGCGCTGCGCCTCGCCCCCTCCATCGCCGCGGCCCGCGCGCTCCGCGACGCCAACGCCTCCCACCTCGAAGAGGTGGCCAAGCTCTACCCCCTCGACGTGGAGGAGGTGCGCGGGCTGATCGAGGCGACCATCCGAGGCCCCAAGGGAGGGAAGCCGAGCTATGGCTGAGAACACCGTGACCCGCCCCGAGAGCGCGCCCGTGAGGGGTGGGTGGATGGCACTACGCTACGTCGAGATCACCCATGCCGAAGGTGGCTGGAAGGGGAACTGGTACAAGGTCGGCGAGCGCTACGTCGTGCGCCAGGATCCTCGCTGGCCTGAGGTCGCACGGCAGCGCTGGCTAACCGTGGATCCCCGCGACCCCTGGGGCGGCATCAACGATGCCGACTGCCGTCGGGTCCGTGGACTGGTCGCCTTCCTGCACATCGTCGCCTTCATCCTCACCCGCGCCCAGGGAGGCCCCGAACATGGCTGATCTGGAGAGGGGCGGGGTGGTGCTGAAGCCGTGCCCGTTCTGTGGCGACGCGCCTCGCCGTGCGACGCGGCAAGATGAAGCGCTGACCTCCCACAGCATTGTCACCTGGATTTCTGTGAGATGCGGGACCTGCGATGTCGGTTTCGACTGGCCCGAGGATGCGGCGGAAGGGGCCGAGGAGATGTGGAACCGCCGCGCACCCTCCGCCGCGCAGGAGGCGGGGGAGGTGCTGCGGGAGGAGGTGCGTCGGCAGGCGCTACATGAAGCGCACGACGCGGTGAAGGCGCTGGGGATGGGGCCGCGTCTCTCGAAGCGCGAGGTCATCTGGGACGCCATGGACGCCATCGCTCGCCTGGATGGGTACGCCCTCGCCGGGGCGGGCGAGAGGGAGGGTGGGGCATGATCGAGCGCCTCAGGGCCCTGGCTCAGGGCGTCCCGCAGCACGTCGTTAACTACGGCTTCCGCCTCAGCAAGCGGCCGGTCGGTGGCGATTGGTTCCTCTATACCGACAACCTCAAAGGGATGGGGCGGCAGCACATCGCCAGCATCCCCGCTGATCGGTCCTACTTCGGCACCCTCCACGAATTCATGGCCGCCGCGTCGCCGGTCGAGGTTCTGGCGCTGGTGAGGCGCGTGGAAGCCGCCGAGCAGGGGATGGAAGCAGCCATCCGTGAGGCTGTGGAGCGCGGTCGGGCGGAGGGTATTCGCGACATGCGCGAGGCCGCCACCGCCGTCCTTTGGGCACTCAACGAGAAGCCTCCCGAGAGCGGTCGGCGGACATTCTACGAGGCGGCTCAGGCCGTGGCGAAGGTGTCCCCATGACCGCCCCCGCCCCGCTTGAGCAGCGCGCGCGTGAGGTGGCGGGGGCGACGGGCCGGGCGAATACAGGCCGGCCCGCCTTTGGTACTGGCTCCTTCGTGACCGATCTCGCGCGGCGCCTACAAGCCGGCGGGGTGTCCCCCGAAGGTGCCTCCATGCCCCCTATGCCGACGTCGCCCACGATCCTGCTGGACAACGACCTCCTGCGCCGCCTCGAGGCCGCCATCGCGGCCGCGGGCTCGGCCGAGGTCTGGGCGTCGCAGCACGGCATCTCCGCCAGCTTCGTGTCCGAGACCCGCTCGCGCCAACGGCCGTTCAGCCCGCGCATGCTGACCGCGCTGGGGGTGGAGCTGGTACGGGCCTACCGGGTGGTGGAGGGGGCGGCAGAGGGCGGCGCGGCGTCCGCGCTGTCCCGTCTGACGCGCCGGGACCGGCAGGTGATCCTATGGCTCCGCCCGGACGGCGCCCCGCGCAAGCGCCAGGACGTGGAGGCCGGCGGCTGGCGGCCGCTGCACGAGGATCTCCGCCGGCTCGCCGCGCTGCGGCTGGGCCAGGAGACGCCGGAGGGCTGGGCCGCCACCGCGGCGGGCCAGGAGATGCGCGCGGCGATCGAGGCGGATGGAGCGAGGGGAGGGGAGGGGGATGCCTGACGGAGGGACCTACCTGACGGAGCTGCGGCAGGCGTCACTGGCGCAGTCCGACCCGTACCTCCGCCTCCGCGAGGTCGAGCGCGAGGCTGGCCTGAGCAAGTCCGCGATCTACCGCCGGATCGCGGAGGGCTCCTTCCCGCCGCCGAAGGATCTGGGCGGAGGGGTGCGCCGCTGGCTGGCATCCGGCGTGACGGCGTGGAAGCAAGGCCACGGGGAGGCCGGTGGGCAGGTGGCGCAAGGCGACGCTGGGGGAGGGGAGGGCGCTCCGGACGTATCCCACCCGCCCGGCGCCGCCGAGGTGGTCGCCGCGAAGCGGGGCAGGGGGCGTCCACGGAAGACGGCGTAGGCCTTAGCGCCGCGCCCCCTCGATGATGGCGGCGGCCGGCGGCCGCCCCTCCAGGATCAGGTCCGCCCATTCCTGGGCGATCTGCCGGCGCAGAGAGAGGTGGTGGGCGCGGTTGTAGGCGGCCTCCACCCTGTCCTTCGGCGCGTGCGCCAGCATCAGGTCCACCATGCGGGACTGCTCGGGCTTCCGCTCGTTCATGATGGTGGAGAAGGCCGCGCGCCAGCCGTGCGGGACGTGGCGGTCCTCGTAGCCCGACCGGCGCAGCAGCTCGTTCAGCGTCGCCTCGGAGATGGGGCGCAGGCCTGAGCGGACGTTGGGGAAAAGCAGGGGGGAGCGGCCGGTGATCCGGTGCAGCACCTTCAGCACGTCCACCGCCTGCCGGGACAACGCGACCAGGTGCTCGACCTTCATCTTCATCCGCTCGGCCGGCACCCTCCAATAGGGGTTGTCCCCATCGAGGCCGTGGAACTCGTCCCACCGGCCACCCCGAAGCTCGCCAGGGCGGAGGGAGGTCAGAGCCAAGAGGCGCAGCGCCAGCTTCGAGACCGGGTGAGCGGGGATCTTCTCGGCGTCGGCGAGGATGCGCCGCGCGGGGTCCAGCTCGGTGATGGCGGGCTGTCGGCCGCGGTCCACGGGGGTCAGGGCGGCCTTCACCACGCCGGCCGGGTCGCCAGCGCAGTGCCCCTCGCCCACGCCGTAGAGGAAGATGGCCGACATGCGCTGGCGGACCCGGTGGGCCGTCTCCACCGCCGGCCGCTCCTCGATCGCCCGCAGCACCTTCAGCACGGCGGGCGCGGTGATCCCGACGATCGGCTTCTTGCCCAGGGTAGGGAAGACGTACTGCTCCAGGCTGTTCAGCACGTCGCGGCGGTGGGTCTCGGTCCAGAGGCCCGCCTGCCGCTGGTGCCAGGCGCGGGCCACCGCCTCGAAGGTGATGGTCTCCACCGGCGTCTCGACCGTGCGGCGGGCCACCTTCTCGGCGTGGGGGTCGCGCCCCTTCCGCAGCGCCTCGCGCGCCTCGGCCCGGCCATCCCGCGCCTCGGCCAGCGTGACCTCGGGGTACTGGCCGAGGGAGAGGGTCTTCTCGGGGCCGCCGAACCTGTAGCGGAACTGCCACAGCCGCGCGCCGGAGGGCATGACGCGCAGGTGGAGGCCGTCGCCATCGCTCAGGCGGTAGGCCTTTTCCCTCTTCGTGGCGGCCCGAACCTGCTTGTCGGTGAGCATCCAGACCCTCCGTTACCCACAGAGGCGGCCATTGCCCGCACCGTTGCCCATCGTTGCCCCTGGAAGACATGGGCGAGAAAGGGTCGGAATGGGAAAATCGGCACAGCCGCCCGAGCCCGTAAAATAAGGGCTTCGGGACGGCTTGGGAATACTATGGGACTATGTTCTGGCGGACAGGGTGGGATTCGAACCCACGATAGGCTTTTGACCTATACGCACTTTCCAGGCGCGCGCCTTCGACCGCTCGGCCACCTGTCCAACGGCGGCGGGGTATAGGGGGGGACGGGCGCTCGGGCAAGCCGGGTCAGGACGATTTCATGACCTGGCGCACCGCTTCCTCGAAACCGGCGAGGTCGTGCCAGCGGTCGGCAGGGGCCACGTCGCGGCGGACCAGCACGCCGCCGGCGGCGCGCAGGCCGCCGTCGATCATCAGGTTGTCGTGGAGGCCGAAGGCTTCGAGGTGCAGCCCTTCCGCGTCCTCCCAGGCCCCGTCGGGCCGGCGCCGGACGGATTCGCCGAGGAAGGCGAGGGTGCGCTCGGTGAAGGAAGTCCCGGTGTTGGCATAGGCCGCGATGGGCCGGCCCAGCGCCCGCATGAAGCCCAGCTCGTACACCGTGCCCGCATCGGCCGAGGGGCCGCGGAAGGGGGTGAGGTTGGCGACGAGGGCGTCGGCACAGCGGATATGGGCCTCGTTGCGGAGGTAGATGGCCAGCCACGCCTCCGGCTCCGCATCGGCCCGGGGGCAGTGGACCGGCTCGGTGGGAAAGACCCCGGTGGCGCCGTGGCGGGCGCAGATGGCCCGCTTGGCCTCGGCCAGGGCGTCGGCGTCGGGCAGGAAGACCTCCGGGCCCGCAAGGTAGATGCGCATGAGGAGGAGTTAGCGCGTCTTCCCCGCCCGGCCAATCGCGCGGCGTGCCCGGCTAGCCCTTCGGCGGTGCGGTGGCGGGCCCGACGCGCGGCATGTCGAAGCGGTCGGTGGTGCGGGCGTACCAGCCGGAGCCGTGCATGCGGCCGACGAGGTTGAGCTTCGGCGTGTCCACGTAGAGGCGCGCGGCGTCCAGCATGCAGTCGTCGTGGATGTGCACGGCCAGCACCTCGCCCAGCACCAGCCGATGGGTGCCGATGGGGATGGCCTGCCAGAGTCGGCACTCCAGCGCCACCGGGCTCTCGGCGATCCGGGGCACGCGGATGCGGGAGGAGGGGGCCTTGGTGAGCCCGGCCATCTCCAGCTCGTCC
>Ga0325400_1000126_pt1 | contig 47259 bp, 45 predicted proteins | sample PopdelMetagenome_2_FD_205662 | JGI IMG/M metagenome (GOLD analysis project Ga0325400, IMG submission 205662) | Populus deltoides microbial communities from Bellville, Georgia, United States - Xylem-PdKOR-R1 | ecosystem: Host-associated > Plants > Phyllosphere > Stem > Wood/Secondary xylem... | reverse complement strand
CGACCGGCCAGCAGACCGCCGCGGTGCGCGCGGTGTGCGCGGCCACGGGCGTGCCCGCGGCCGCCGTGTTCGGCGGCAGTGTCCAGCCCAACCCCTTCTTCCCCGTCGACCTAGGCGGCAACACCGCGCTGGGCGAGGAGACGTCGGACACCTATACCGCGGGCATCGTGGTGACGCCCACCGCGGTCCCCCGGCTGTACCTCAGCGCCGACTATTTCAACATCTCGCTGGCGGGCGCGGTGGCCCCGCTGGGCGGCAGTGCGCAGAGCACGCTGAACCTCTGCTACCTGACGGTGCAGGACGCGGCCAGCGAGTTCTGCCGCGCGGTACAGCGCAACCCGCAGACGGGCGAGATCAACGAGCCGTTCGCGCTCCAGGTCCGGAACGCCAACACGGGCAAGATCAAGACGTCGGGCATCGACTTCGCCGCGCGCTACAGCTTCGACGTCGGGTCGGGTCGCGTGGACCTGGGCACCAACTACACTTGGCTGGCCCAGTTCGATTCGACCCCGGTCCAGGCGCTGCCCGCCGTGGTGAACCGCTGCGCCGGGTCCAACGGCTCCACCTGCGGCCAGCCGCTGCCGCGCTGGCGCGGCACGTCGCGCGCCACCTGGACGCTGGGCGACGTTGGGCTCAGCCTGCGCCACCGCTATATCGGCCCGGTGGTGACGGACCGCTTCGTCGTCCCCTTCCGCCAGGGGCTGGCGTCCACGCCGCGGCTGGCCGACATCGTGTATCCCAAGCTGGGTGACGAGAACTACTTCGACCTGTCGGGCACGTGGGACGTGATGCGGGCGGTGCAGGTGTTCGGCGGCGCCAACAACGTGTTCAACAACAAGCCGCCGATCACCACGCAAGGGGCGGGCGCCAACACCTGGGCGGCCACCTACGACGTGCTGGGCGTGGAGTTCTTCCTGGGCGCCACCGTCAAGTTCTGAGGGAGCGGAAGATGATGCTGCACCGGCGCGACGCACTGAAAGGGGCGGCCGCGCTGGCCGTCGCCACACTGGGGCCGGGCGGCGCGGCGGTGGGCGCGGTGCGCGCGCCCCGGCCGGCCGCGCCCGGCGGGGTCGACGTGCGCCGCTTCGGCGCGCGCGGCGACGGCACGGGGCTGGACACGCCCGCCGTCAACTGCGCCATCGACGCGGTGGCGCGCGGCGGCGGGGGCACGGTGGTGTTCCCGGCCGGCACCTATCCCTGCCACACCATCCGCCTGAAGAGCGGCGTGACGCTCCACCTGGAAGGGGGCGCCGTCGTCCTGGCGGCGCCGGCCGGCACGAACGGCAGCGGCTACGACCATCCGGAGGAGCAGGACCCGCGCGCGTCGGGTTTCCAGGATTTCGGCCACAGCCACTGGCGCAACAGCCTGATCTGGGGCGACGGCCTCCACGACATCGGCATCACCGGCCCCGGCCTGATCCACGGCAGGAGCCTCAGCCGCGGCGACGGCAAGGACAACTGGCTGAAGGACCCCAGCGGCCCCGGCACAGCCAACAAGGCCATCGGCCTCAGGAACTGCCGCAACGTCACGCTGCGCGACTTCAAGGTGCTGGAGGGCGGCTGGTTCGCGATCCTGGCGACGGGCGTGGACAATCTGACGATCGACAACCTGCTGATCGACACCAACCGCGACGGCATGGACATCGACTGCTGCCGCAACGTGCGCGTCACGAACTGCACGGTGAACTCGCCCTACGACGACGGCATCTGCCCCAAATCGAGCTTCGCGCTGGGCTATCCCCGGATCACGGAGAACGTGACGATCTCCGACTGCCTGGTGACGGGCAACTATGCGGTGGGTAGCGTGCTTGACGGCACGTGGCGCAGGATGCCCGCCGACTTCGCGCCGCTGATCCACGGCCGGCTGAAGCTCGGCACCGAGACCAACGGCGGCTTCCGCAACATCGCGATCTCGAACTGTGTGTTCGAGGACGGACGCGGTCTGGCGTTCGAGACGGTGGACGGCGGCGTGCTGGAGGACGTGACGGTCAGCAACATCGCCATGCGCGGAACGGTGCACGGCGCCTTCTTCCTCAGGCTTGGCAAGAGGATGCGCGGCCCGGCCGGGCGGCCGGTCGGCACGCTGAAGCGCGTGGCGATCCGTGGCCTCGTCTCGTCCAACGCGTCCGTGTTGCCCGCCCTGATTGCGGGCCTGGCGGAGCGTCCGGTGGAGGACGTGTCGCTGGACGACGTGCTGCTCCACCAGGTCGGCGGCGCGCCCGCTGCCTGGGCCGCCTTGCGCCCGCCGGAGAACGAACTGGCCTATCCGGAGGCGACCATGTTCGGCGACCTGCCGGCCACCGGCCTGTTCGCGCGACACGTGCGCGGTCTGTCGGTGAGCAACCTGGAGGTACAGGTCGCGCAGCCCGATCCCCGGGTGGCGCTGTGGCTGGAAGACGTGGCGAACGCCGAACTGTTCCGGCTGCGCCTGCCAAAGAATGCGCCGCCCTTCGAACTCCGGGGGGTCCGCAACTTCCGCAGCTTTGGCAACGGCAACATGATGGACCAGCGGTTGTAGCAGAGCATCGCAACTCGCCGGGGACGGTTTCGCCTTCCCGGTGGGCTGGCTGGTCATGGTCGGGACCCGCCGGTCGTGGGCGAAAGATGACGGTCGCAGCCGAGGTGCTCGCCGGAAGCCATGCCATCGGTAGGCTCGCTCGCGATATGGAGACGGGCGATGCGGCGAAGCCGTCTTATCGGGGATCGGTCACAGACGCGTTGCGTGGGAATGAGGCTGATGTGAAGACCGCCGAGCCATGCCGGACTCACGGCATCGGCGACGCGACGTTCCACGACCGGAAGGCGAACTCTGGTGGGATAGCCGTGCCGGAGGCGGTGCGGTTGCGGGTGCCGGAGGGTGAGGGCCGGCGGCCGAGGGGGCCGATGGCGAAATCGCGAGGAGCGGCTGACGGTGCGCGAGCGTGGCGGCTGAAAGCGGGCGTTGAGTACGCGGACACTTCCTCCTGCTCGGCGTCATCGACAACTACGGGCGGAACCGTTTGGCCTTCATCATCGATACCTCGCCGTCAGGTCGACGTGTCGTGCGGGAGGCTATAGCCATCGCCGAGCGTCGCGGTTTGCCGTACATGATGGTGAGCGACAACAGGATCGAGTTGACCAGTCACGCTGCCTCCGCCTCGCCGCCGGGACATCGACGTCGAGTGGCATTGTATCGCGCCTGGCAAGACGCAGCAGAGCGGGGTGTGGAACCGTTCGATGGTTGGTTAGTACGGCGAGGCCGTGACCGACCTTGAGGCCGCCTGCCAGGGAGCGTGATTGCCCGGCTGCGGAAGGGCCTTGAAAGGCATCTTCACGGCAGAAGAAGAGACGCATCCCCGTAGGAGTAGAACCTGTAGCCATCCTTGATGGCATGGGCGTAAGCCGCCTTCATCCTATCTATGCCCATCAGCGCCGATACCAGCATGAACAGATTCTGATTGGGAACGGTTAATATCGATAGAATACAAGCAGATACGCTCCGATTTGCACGGTGGACTGGCCTACACCCACCAACTTCCCAAAACGGGGTGACCTGCCCGCCGTGTCGCTTTCCAACCGGACGCACATTGCGCCAATGACTGAGCTTTAGATGGCCTACCGTCCTCCACTCGGGCGATGTTGATGGTCGCGGCTGCTGACAGAATCTCCAGCCAGCTTCACGAGGCCGTCGCTTTGTGGCCGGCAGCCGAGCGCAGTAAACAGGTCTGGTAGATCGCTACGTTGAGGTTGCGGCGAAAGCATTTCCTGCTCGACGTACCAGCATCGCCGATCATTTGCCGCCGCTGCACGCATAGCCGCCTCGACCGCCGTATCAAGGTAATACGCACCAATACCGACTGCCAGTATGCCTCCTAAGATGCCGATCATGTCCCGTCCCATCTTGTATGAAACGCGTACCAGGATGACGCCAAGCCCGAGTATCAAAGCGCCATCGAAGGTTGGGTGGATGGCAACAAACTTCATGGCGGGTTGCGTAAAGAATGCGAATAACACCGCGCTGACGATCAAGGCCGGATAAGCCGCAGACGAGAAAAGCACGAAACGGTCTACAAATTTGTCCCAGGCATCGGCGATGCGAATGGCTATGCCGGGCTGATGCTCGGCGGCGGGAGGCTCTGTTCGCTCGGTGTCCATGCCGGCAAGATAGCCTCTTTCGCCCGCAAGCGAAAAGCTTTGGACGTACCCACCGGCCCTCTTGTGAGAACCGATGGGTATGTCATGATCGTCAGGCCGGATCGGCGGCCCACGATGTACCGGTGACCTGCGACGCGGCATTCACCGCGTTGAGCAGCACGCCACTGTCCAGATGGGCGTAGCGCTCGGTGGTGCGGGTCTGAGCGTGCCCCAGCACCTTCGCCACGACGTACAGCGACTGCCCTGCATTCACGAGGTTGGACGCCGCCGAATGGCGTAGGTCGTGGACACGAACGTCTGGCAGCCGGGCTGCCCGACGCGCGCTGTCCCAACTGTTGAAGAACGCGGTGAACGGCTGGAGCGTCTTCGGATTGGGCACGATGTACGGGCAGTCTCCGAACCGCGGTACGGCGTTCAGCACCGCGATCGCCTCGTCTGACAGGGGAACATGCCGGGGCTTGCCGCTTTTGCTGGTCGGGATGCGCCAGACCTTGCGGTCGACGTTCACCTCCTCCCATTTCGCGTCAAGCAACTCGCGCTTGCGGCAGCCGGTCAGCAGCAGCAGCGCGACGATGTACTTCAGCATCGGGTTGGGGCTGTCCTCCACCGCCCGTTTCAGCCGTTGCGTCTCTGCCGGGCTGAGATAGCGTTCCTTCCTGTTATTGGCATCCTTCTGTCGGACGCCCTCAAGCGGGTTGGTCTCGGAGCCGGGCACCTTCCACTGCTTCGCCAGCCGCATCATGTAGCTGAGGATCACCTGCCAGCGGTTGACGGTGGCCTGGGCGTAACCTTCGCGAACCTTACCGTTCAGCCATTCCACGACGTCCTCCTGCCGAAGCTGGTCGAGGTGCAACTTGCCGAAGCGGGGCAGGAGGTGCAGCCGGAGGTAGCGCTCGTCTATGTCGTGGCTCTTCTTCGACGTTCGTACGAACGCGAGGTAGCGCTCGGATAGTTCGGCAAGGGTGGGGATCTGGCGGTTGGCCTTGCGCTCCTCCATCGGGTTCTGACCGATGGCGACCCGGGCCTTCACTTGGGCCGCCACCTTTCGCGCTTCGGAGAAGGTCACGTCGGCGGCATTGGCGATTCTGTACTGCCGTTGCCGGCCGTACTCGTCCTTGTATCTGAGGGAGTAGGTTTTGCCCCCATTCGGGCGTACCTCGACCACGAAGCCGGTGATGGCTTCGTCGAAATACGTCTCCTTCGCTTTGTGAGGCGCGCAATACAGAAGCGGGATCATGCCCGCATCGAGCTTTACGGAAGGCATGGTGATCTCCTTTCGAAAGAGCCGTTAGCTCTGGGCCGCTGAGGGCCGCGGACGGCGGGGTGGGTGTGGGGTCGCGGAGCGTCCCGAGCGGCGCCCCTGGGTTCGGAGAAACGGGCGCACGAGGCGCCTTCTGGCCGGGGGGCATCCGTGTTGACCGGCTCAGAACGGGCGAGGGCGCTTCGGCCGAGGCGGCGATACGCGGCGGCTTGCCGGTAACTGCCGCGGTACGGTTAAGCGGGTGGATGTCGGACCGCTGTGTCGGTGGCCCGGAAGGCCATGGGTGACGCGGTTACGCAACTTTTCGAACGCGTTGACACCGGCGCGGGGGGGAGGGGTGGGAGGGGGTGGGGGCGACGGGCGAAACCCGCCCTTGGTCGGTCGGACCGCGACCGGCCGCCGGAGGGTTTTGGACGGCGCTACCCCCCGCCACCCCCCGCCACCCCCCGCCACCCCCTTCCAGGGTTGGATCAGTCGAACTTATTAGTCGCCGGGACAGCCAAGCTGGCCGACACCGACATGACCTCCGCTGGCCGCCGGATCGGCAGCGTCCAGTACATGACGCCCTTGATCCGCTTGGGCGAACCAAACCGCCCCCGGATGATGCCGCCTACCTCGCGGGCTTGCTGAGGGGTCGGCTTCTCGAAACCAGCCAGCTCCAGGACACGCGATGCCGTGAGGCGTTCCTCGCGGATGGTATCCTCACGATCAAAGTCGATCAGGCTCTCCACCGCCTCCCGAACGAGACTGGTGGTCTGGTGGCGCTCGTTCCAAGCAGAAAGCTGCGCCTCCTCCGGTTTGTCGAGCCACCACTGAGTACCCGCCCTGAAGTCGGCGGCGATCTGCGCCCACAGCTGCTGCATGTCGATAGTGTGTTCGTAATCGATGCGCTCGACAGCGATGACGCCCCAACGGGTCGAACCGCTGGGATCGCTGAGGAAGTCGGAGCCATTCGCCGTGGCGATGAACACCGTGCGGCGGGGCCAGTCCGTGTCGGTGATACCGTAGGGTACGCGGAACACGTCGCGGTCACGGGTAATGATGCCCTTGAGCCGCTCGGCGTCCTTCCGCATAGAGCTTTCAACCTCGCCGACCTCCACGATCCAGTAGCGCATGGCGGAGATGATCTGGTCCTTATCACCGCCTTCAAAGTGGTGATCGGACTTGAACACGGCGGATCGTAGTTCCGGCGGGGTGATGAGGCTCATGCCCCATCGCGTTTTGCCAATGCTCTGGGGTCCAGTCAGCGTCAGCACGAGGCGCGCGGAGAAGCCGGAAGACTTCAGAGCCGCTGCGACGGCGCTGAGACCCCACTTGTACATGATCGTACGCTTTAGCTCAGGCGGGTAATCATCTACGGCAACGATGGTGCCATAAAAATCTGGCAACCGATCTCGGCCGTCCCACGGCTTGCTATCGATCCAGTCGGCCACGGGATTGTGAGGGTTCTCATTGGCGATCGCCTCCACGATCGAGCGCGCGTCGCCGTTGTAGATGCCGTGTAGGGCCATCAGACTCTTCACCTGTGCCATAGTCACGGCATCGGCGTTGTCGGGGACCCCCAGCAGGCCGGGAATCGTGATTTCGACCTTCTTCTTGATGATGTTGTACCGGGCGATGACGCCGTTCCCTTCGAGCAGGTGGCGCACGTTCGGGATCGTGGAGGGTAGAGCGCCGTTGCTGACCGGCTGATCCGGGAAGCTGGATCGTTCGAGCCGCCTCGGTTGCCAGTCCGCTATGCCGATCCAGTCGTCATTGGCGGTCGTCGGGCTTATCCAATCACCCGGACGCGACTGCGCATCCGGTGACCGGGTCACTTTCAGTTTCGGTGAATTCACTGCCTCATCCATTCGGTTGCGGCTTCAATGAGCGGTGTGCCGGAAGCCGGTCACGACGCGCTGCAGGCGCAAGGCGATGTTGAAAGACGGATATCGAAGGCAAATGCCATAGGCTGTGCCGCCCATGGGCAGCAGCGGCGAGATGGTACGCGATGCAGAATGTTTCAAGCCGGTGCCGCCGCATAGGTGTGACACAGTTGAAGGAGCGGCGACGAGATAGCCTCTCCATCTCGGATGAGCAGCACATAAGCGAACGTCGAGCCGAACGTCACGATCATCTCAAACCACTGGCCGCGGTCGGCGAGGTAGTCCCAACCAAGCTGGAAGTGCGGGTCCGGCCAGCGGTGGCTGTCGATCGGGTCGACGAGCGGCGAGAAGCCGACATGCCGAACGATGTCGTCCTCGGTGTCCCCAGGCTCAACCACAAGGAACTCGGTGTGGTCGGTCAGATCGCCGTACTCGGTCTGAAGGCGGGCAATGCGCGCGACAAGCAGTTCCCGGAGGCGCGCTTCGAGGTCGAGGGTCAGTGCGTGTGCCATCGTGGCGCGGTCGTATATGTGGATCATCGCGGTACCTTGTCTTGGGGGCGGTCGCCCCCGCGGGGCGATCCGCGATTGGTTCAGAGGGGTGGTGGGCCGGTCAGGCGGCGGCGTGGCGCGCCAGCAGGAGGTGGAAGGCCGGATCGAGGTCGATCCGATCGCTTATGAGGATCACGACGCCATACCCGTCATCGGACAAGATAAGGACGACCTCTCTCCAGCCACCGGGATGCCTCTCGACATATTCCCACGATGGCTTGAAGTCTGCATCTCCCAGCTTCGTGTTGTCGCCATAGTTTACGCTAAGAGATACCCCGGCCTCCGCCTCTACGGATGCTAGCGTATCACCGGGGCCGGGGACGACGAAGTGGGCCAGCTCGGCCAGGTCGAGGCCCTCGTCGGCCAGCTGGTCGCGCCGCGCCGCCAGCAGCTCCCGCAGGGCGGGGTCGAGCGGCCCGGCGAGCGCGCGCTCCATGTCGGCGGAGGTCTTGATCGAAAGCATGTCGGTTCTCCGGAAACGGCAAGGGTGCCGACGGATTGCTCCGCGGCGCCCTCGCAGGGTTGACGATGGTGGTGCCGGCCGCGGCCGGCGGGTGGTCAGCGGAAGGTGGCGGCCACCTTCACGTCGGGCCGCCCCGCGACGCGGAGCGGTATCTCGAAGTAGGCCTGGACGTTCTCCCGCGCCCGGCGGCGGGCCTCGTTGAGGAGGCCGGGCTGCTGCGCCTGCGCCGCCATGGCGCGCCGGGCGTTCCTGTAGTTGAGCTTGCGCAGCGCCTCGACGGTGCCGTCCCCGAAGGTCAGGACGCCGCCGTTGACCGTGCTGGCCCCCTCGGGCTGGAAGGCGATGTCCCCCAGCGTGACCGGGGGCAGCCGCACGGTGACGAGCTTGGCCGCGTCGTCGTACCGGACGTCGGCGAGGCTGAGCTGGGACAGGTCGAGGTAGTAGTCGACCGCGGCCGGCACGCTGAGCTCCTGTGTGCCGCGGAGCAGCCAGAAGCGGGTGCGCTCGGCCGCGACGCGGGCGCTGCCCTTGTAGCTGAACACGAGCAGCTTGTTCTCGTCACGCAGGCTCTCGACGGTGGTGGCGAGCACCTTGGTCGTCTCCAGCGCGAAGTAGCCCGTGTGCTTCGCCTCCGTGTCGACCGGCCGCCGGTCGGTCAGCGCGTACACCCCGCCCGCCACGGCGAGGTGCGACGCGACGAGCAGCCCGGCCCTACCGGCCATCCCGCGGCGCCCCCGCGTCGGCCGACGCCACGACCCGAGCCTGGGCGTCCAGTACCAGGGCGCACCGGGCACGGGCGGTGACGACGGTGGCGCGTTCGGTGTAGTGGACCGGCTTCCGGTTCGTCGGGGCGGCGCCCGACATCGTGTTGGTGACGACGTATGGCGCCTCGGGTTCCACCACGAGGGCGCCCCGCAGCCCAGCCTTGACCGCCGGGGCGCGGGCCGGGGCGATCGGGAAGCCCGTCACGGTCGACGCCTCGTCCTTTGCGAAGCCGAAGAGTTTTTCCCCGGCGAGGCTTAGCCCGCGCGTCCGCCGGTCCACCTCCGCCGTCCGCACCGCCGCGCCGAAGATGTTGCGCGCTGTGCCGGTGCTCGTGGTCGTCTCGGCGGCCGAGACGGCGACCGAGAGCCGCGGGCCGTCCCCGAGCTTATCCTTCGCATTCAGAACCGCGATCGTCGCGGCCATGTCGGCCTGGGGCGCCTCGCTGAAATCCCCGGACGGGAACGCGCCGGCCAGGACCATGAAGGCGCCCGCGTCCGCGTCGTAGCGGACGTAGTCGCCGTCCAGCGGAACCGCGAGCGCCACGACGCCCGCCTGCCGCGGGCCGGACGCCGCCACCCGCGTCTGGAACTGCGACGTCGTCTCGTACTCCCCCTTTGCCGGCGGGCCGGAGAGGCGGCCGGCGAGGGTAGCGAACGGCGTAAGGGTGACCGGCCTCCCGAGGTAGCCCTTGCAGAGCGGCGATTTTCTCGTCTCCGCTTCCATCATAGTGCGGTAGTCGTCGGCGCGCCGGACGAGGTCGTCCGCCTGTGGCGCGGCGGCGGCTTGCCCGGCGGGGAGCGGCATGAGCAAGCCGAGGGCGCATAGCGCGCGAAGTGCATGATGCATGGTCTTCTCCTGTGTCGATGTGGGGCGGACGAGCGTCGACGCGCCGGGGCCGTTCAGCCTCGACGTTGCCGGTCGCGTGTCGCGCATGGTGGTGCCGTCCCCCGTAGCGGGGCGGCGGTCGGCTATCGGCGTCGCGCGGCCCCTATGTCCTCTCGGGGCGCGGCCGAAGCCGGATGCTAGTAACCCTGGCAAAGCACAGAGCGCATGCGCCTTTACCGTTGCCGGCTGGACATGCGCGCATGCCACCCGGCCTCAGCTATCGCTGCGACCGAGATGCTTTGCTGGAGAGGTTACTAGGCCCCACCCCCCGGCTTTCACGGGAGGCACGGCGATCATGGTCAGGCTGGCGTGCGCGCGCAATAGGCCTGTGCAGGCTCGTCGCGAGGCTTTTGGGCCCTTCCATTAAAAGATACCGATTTTTGCGCGTGCTCAGTTGGCACATCACGTTCCATGTCGGCTATACGCCGGCTATAGGCGGAAGCCGCTTTTTACCAAGTAGGAACGGCATGGCTGCCGTCAAAATTCGCCAATTGTAGCAACGTCGTAGCTTCATAGTTGCTTATCGACATCATAACTTGCGGAGGATGAAATCCCTCGCGGAGGCAGCGCAACTGCTCGATTGCGACCTGTTCCACGCTTCGTTGCGCATCCACTAGTAAAAGGCCAACGGCGACTTTTGACCCATCAAAATAGGCGTCGAAGTCCGCCCGATCAATTCCGGATTGATCGCCAAACTCGAGCCATATCTGCGCGGGATCGTCTCGCACGATGCGCTCGACCGTAGCAACGCCGATTACGGCGCCAACAGGACGTGTTGCATATATCCAAAGCCGCGTTCCCACGGATAGCGGTGGAATGCGGCGGCGCAACTCGATCGTCTTTGCGCCATCGAGAATCGCATAGGCATGACGCGGATGGATCGAGATGATCGCGTCGTTTTCTACGTTCATTCTGCCCAAGCTGCCTGAACGATTGCAGCCAGCTTCGCAGACGATAACGGCGTGGCCGACATCAGATTGCTTGATCCCTCCGCGCCCATCGCTCTCAAGCTCGCAAACGGAATAAGCGTTGGAAGTGGCATCAGATTATCGAAGGTTGTCACCAGCACATCATCCGTCGTCGAAAGCTCGGAGAGGTCATCGACGACCACTCGGCGCGCCGTCTCCCTCAAGGATGCCCCCTTAGGCACGATCACAGAATCCACAATCCGCCCGACAGCCACGATGGCGCTGCGGCCTCCCTTTTTACCGGACTCATAGAAGAGGATTGGCAGCCCAGGCCGCATAGCCTTACGGGCGCGCGGCGTATTTACGTATGCCCTCCGCTGGAGAAACGATGCGTCTCGGTCTTCAATAAATGCGAGCCGTGGTTGGAGGTTCGTCCCCAGCAACTCGTCAGCGTAAGCGCGCTGGATCGGCACGATGACCCCTTGCCGGCCGGGCCAGAGATATAGGGTCGGTCCAAATAAATCCTCGAACCTTTCTGGGGACAGCAAAGCTGATTGCGTCGAGCCGTGAGCGATGGCCACGCTCCTTTCTCCATCCAAGAAGTCAGGCCATTTTACCGGCAAACTCAGGCCAGCCTTTCGACGGGCTTGGTGTCGAACTGCATCCCAATTGCTTTCAGTGATAGGGCGCCCAATCGCGACTTTCGTCAAATCGCACCCCGCCCCCGTTGCTACAAAACCGCGAGCTTTGGCGATTGCGCCAACGGTCGGCTGCCCTGAGACGTTCACCAAACGTATCGCCGCTGGGCCCGAGGAACATGCGTGCTTGATCGCTGCGTCTAGCAGGTACTCCCCATAAAGTTCGCGATCCAAGTGGCCGGCATCCACAGCGATGAGCAGTCTATCGTCCCCCGAGGTCGAAACCGGGGGCATTGAGAACGCCGCCGCGACGATATTGCCATCCTCCCAGATCGCTGATCGCCATCCATCGGGTCGGCCAACAGCCGGGCCACAGACCTCCGCGATAACGCTATCCGGCACACCCGATCGCTTAAAATATGCGGTTGCATCGGGAACGGTCGGGGTTTTGCACTGGAAGCCGGTTCCCTGCCGATCAGTCGTGAGCGATCCTTCCGCGCCTTCCGGTAGCAACGAAATCAGTTCGTCCAGTCCGGCGACGTCAATGCCGACGGACTCCAGAAGGGCATCCCGCGCGGCCAAGATAGCGCCATCACTTGTGATGAAGCCGGCTACCCGCGATAGTGCAGAATGGGCTAGATGGCGGGCGTCGCTACGCGCTTGCTTCGATCCTGCTCCCGGTGCATCGCGATCAACGAACACGAGTTGATGGACTGCTTCCGAAAGCTGAACGAGGTCATTTGGATCAACCGGGGGCGGCAGGCGGGGAAGCTGCAACGCCATCTGCAAAACCGGATCGTTATTTTGGTTGTGGGATGTGCGCCTTAGCTCATCAATAAATTCGGCTGCTATGCCGAGACGGATACGATGATCCAATGCGGCAGCGAACAAAGCGCAAGCCGCCTGATGACGGTTCCGATTTTTTACGAGATCGAATAAAACGTTCAGGTCAAACGTGTAGAAAGATGGCTCGGCACCAAAACTTGGCAAGCCCAGTGTGATCGGCATCGATGATGTAGAAAACAAACTCGGGGTGTCGAGATTTCGAACTCTGGTTACGATTATTCTTCCGCGTGTATTCCCGCCTGGTTTGGACAATGCCTCTTCAAAGCCGTGCTTGGCATAGAAGGCTTGAGCATAGGGCAGATCGTCGGCGACCTTAGCTTTGATCGTTGAAAAACCGGCACGTTCCGCATCAGATACAAGGGAATCCATCAAAGCGGATGCAATTCTGCGCTTCCGCCATTCGGGCTGCACACAGACCTGTTGGATGCGAGCGTGAGGAAAAACGCCGCCGTGGAGAATGTAGCCTATCAAGCTGACTTCGCCTTCGTCGCCCTCAACCAGCATGGCTTGTAGGCGCTTCTGGTCGATCGCGTCTGAATATGCGGCGTTCGTTAGGAAGCCCAACGCCTCACGTTCGCTATTTGATAAGGCGATAATGGCGCTGAAGTGCTGCCTCAGATTGATAGGACTCTTTTCGATGAACGTCCGCGACATCGTTGGCACAAGCGCTCCCTCAGGCCAGCAGGTATCTATCCTCGGTAACGAGTTGCGCAAACGGTTTGAATGCTCTCTCCCGATTGAAGCCCGGGCGTAGCGGCCCATCAGGGATCCATAAGTGCCCTTGTTGCCTCGGACTAAGTGGCAGCCAGCGCTGGAGTAGTGGCCGACCGAAAGCTACCCATCAGCCACCCACCAGAAAGCGCTTACGGTAGGAGCAGCGACGCGTCCCCGTAGGAGTAGAAACGGTAGCCATTCTCGATGGCATGGGCGTAAGCCGCCTTCATCCTATCCAGCCCCATCAGTGCCGAGACCAGCATGAACAGCCCTGCTGTCATGCTATCAAGGTTTAAGGCCCTTCGGCTGGGGGTCGCCAAATCACGCTACCGGAAGCGGCTTATTTCGGATCAGCCGCCGTTCCCGCAGTAAGTCTTGTTGGAGACGGTAGGTCAGAGTTTCATTGTAGATGACGCGTATAAAAGGACACATCCCGCCACCCCACTAAGCAAACGCTACGGAAGCAGCAGGGAGGCATCGCCGTAAGAGTAGAAACGATAGCCGTTGTCTATCGCATGGGCGTAAGCCGCCTTCATACGATCGAGCCCCATCAGCGCCGACACCAGCATGAACAGGGTGGATCGCGGCAGGTGGAAGTTGGTCAGCAGGCCGTCCACGGCGCGAAAACGATGGCCCGGTGTGATGAAGATGCTGGTGTCGCCCTCGAACGGCGCGACCGCGCCCGTCGCCGCCGCCGCACTCTCCAATAGGCGCAGTGATGTGGTGCCCGCCGCGATCACCCGGCCGCCGGCGGCGCGGGTGGCGGCGACGGCGGCGGTCGCCTCCGCCGTCACGTGGCCCCATTCGGCATGCATTCGGTGGTCGGCCGTGTCATCGGCCTTCACCGGCAGGAAGGTGCCGGCGCCCACGTGCAGCGTGACGGTGGTGCGCGCGACACCGGCCGCGTCCAGGGCCGCCACCAGGTCGGGCGTGAAGTGCAGCGAGGCCGTGGGGGCGGCGACCGCGCCGGGCCGGCTGGCGAACATCGTCTGATAGTCGTCGCGGTCGCGCGCGTCCGTGCCCCGCTTGCCCGCGATATAAGGGGGCAGCGGCACCGTGCCCGCGCGTTCCAGCAGCAGCTCCACCGGCTCGTCGCCGTCGAAGGCGAGGAGCAGGCTGCCGTCCGCGCCGCGCCCGCCCGCGACGGCGGTCACGCCGGCACCGAAATCCACCCGGTCCCCGTCGCGCAGGCGCTTCGCGTTGCGGACAAAGGCGCGCCAGGTCCGCGGCCCTTCGCGCTTGTGGAGCGTGGCGCCGACGCGGGCATCGCCGCGACGCCCCTCCAGTTGCGCGGGGATGACGCGCGTGTCGTTCAGGACCAGGAGGTCGCCCGCCCGAAGCTCGGAGGCCAGATCCGACACGCGTCGGTCGCGCGTGGCGGTGGCACCGTCCAGCACCAGCATCCGCGCGGCGTCGCGCGGGGACGCGGGGCGCAGCGCGATCCGATCGGGCGGCAGCGCGAAATCGAACAGGCCGACGTCCACTGGCTCAGCGCCGGGGCGGCGCGCTCCGGCGGGGTGCGGGTGTACCGGGCGCGGGCGTGCGGGGCGCGGGCGTGCGGGGGGCGGACGCGCGGGGGAGGGGGGCGTCGCCGGGCGCGAGCTTCGGCGCGGCGGTGCCGGCGGAACCCGTGCCGGGCAGCGTCACCGGCGCGCCCAGCGCGGCCGCGGGGGCGGGCGCCGGCGCGTTGACGTAGGGCGGCGGGTTGTCGCTGGCGATGTAGGCGTGGACGATGCGCGACGGGCTGGCCGGCGGTTCGCCGCGTTCCACGGCGTCGACATATTCCATGCCGCCGATCACGCGGCCGAACACCGTGTACTTCTTGTCCAGCGCGAGGCGCGGCTGGAAGACGATGAAGAACTGGGAGTTGGCGCTGTTCTCATCGTCGGCGCGCGCGGCCGACACCGCGCCGCGCACGTGGGGCAGGTAGTTGAACTCCTTGGCGACGTTTGGCAGTTGCGACCCGCCGGTGCCGTCGCCCTTGGGATCGCCGCCCTGCGCCATGAAGCCGTCGATCACGCGGTGGAAGTTCAGGCCGTCGTAGAAATGCTGGCGCGTCAGCGTCTTGACGCGCTCCACCATCTTGGGCGCCACGTCGGGGCGCAGCCACACCGTCACCCGCCCGCCGGTTGAGAGGTCGAGCACCCACAGGTTCGCCTTGTCGGTGATCGGCGGCGGGGCGGCGCGGCCGGGCGCCGTCGCCTGCACCACCTGCGCGCCCGCGGGGGCGGCGAGGCAGGCGAGGGACGCGACCAGGACGGCGAGCAGGCGCATGGGGGATTTCCGACAGGAGAACAGGCGGCGGCCCCTAGACCAGAACCGCGCTTGCGCCAAACTTAACGCCGAGCCTGACCAGGGGTCGCGATCCGCGCGGTCACCTCGTCGCGCACCGCGGACGTGACGAAGGCGGACACGTCGCCGCCCAGCCGCGCCACGTCGCGCACCAGCGAGGAGGCGATGGGGCGCAAGCGCGGTTCGGACAGCAGGAACACCGTCTCCACCTCCGGCGCCAGCACGGCGTTCATGCCCGCCATCTGGTCCTCATAGTCCAGGTCGGTGGCCGAGCGCAGGCCGCGGAACAGCACGTCCGCGCCCTGCGCCCGCGCGAAGTCGACCAGGAGGCCGCGGAACGGCACCGCCGTGATCCGGGCCATGATCCGCCCCGATCCCATCCCGCCCAGCCCCGCCGCCTCGCGCGCCACCGTGGCCACGCGCTCCTCCAGCGAGAAGAGCGGCGACTTGGAGGGGTTGGTGGCCACGCCCACCACCAGCCGGTCCACCAGCCGCGCGGCGCGCCGGATGACGGAGAGGTGGCCCAGCGTCACGGGATCGAACGTGCCGGGATAGACGCCGACGCGTTCCCCCGTGCCGGGCTCGCTCAGCGGTCGCGCTCCGCGACGTAGCGGGCGACGTGGCGCAGCACGTCCGCCTCCGGTCCGTAGCCGCGCAGGTGCTCGACGGCCTGGTCCACCAGCATCGCCACCTGCGCGCGCGCGCGATCGGGGCCGAGCAGCGTCAGGAAGGTCGCCTTGCCCTGGTCCTCGTCCTTGCGCAGCCGCTTGCCGACCGCCGCCTCGTCGCCCTCGTGGTCGAGCAGGTCGTCGGCGATCTGAAAGGCGAGCCCCAGGTCGTGCGCGTAGCCGCGCAAGTGCACGCGACCCTCCGGCGGCACGCGGCCCAGGATCGCGCCCGCCTCCACGGAGGCGGAGATCAGGGCGCCCGTCTTCATCTGCTGGAGCCGGGTGACGCCGCCGATGTCGAAGCCCGCTCCCGATGCGGCAAGGTCCATCGCCTGACCCCCGGCCATGCCCGACGGGCCGGCGGCGCGTGCCAGGTCCAGCACCAGCTCCGACCGCACGAAGGGGTCGGGATGCGTGGCGGGGTCGGCCAGCCATTCGAAGGCCAGCGCGTGCAGGCAGTCGCCCGCCAGCACCGCCGTCGCCTCGTCGAAGGCGCGGTGCACGGTGGGCTTGCCGCGGCGCAGGTCGTCGTCGTCCATGGCGGGCAGGTCGTCGTGGATCAGACTGTAAACGTGGATCGCCTCCACCGCGCACCCCGCCCGTCCCGACGCCTCGCGCGAGACGCCGTGGAGATCGGCGGCCGCACCCAGCAGCAGCGGGCGCAGCCGCTTGCCGCCGCCGATGGCCGCGTGGCGCATCGCGCGGTAGAGGTCGGCGCGCGCGTCGTCGGGCACCGCCAGCAGTTCGTCGAAGCGCGCGTCCGTGTCGGCGGCCACGCGGGCGAGCGCGTCGGCCAGCGTCTCGGGCACGGCCGCATCGATGCCGGTCGCCATTCCGCTCAGTCCGCGGCGAAGGGGCGGGTGCCGGCGGGCCGACCGTCCGCGTCCAGGCGGATCGCCTCCACGCGGGTCTGCGCCTCGTCCAGCCGTTCGGAACAGCGGCGGCGCAGGCGGTCGCCGCGCTCGTACAGGCGGATCGACTCGTCCAGCGCGACGTCGCCGCTCTCAAGCCGGTGCACCACCTGCTCCAGTTCCTTCAGCGCCTGCTCGAAGCTCATGGCCGAAACGTCGTCCGACGGGTCGGCAACGGGGGCGTCGGGGGAGGGCTGATCCATCGCTCCGCTATGAAACAGCACCCGGCGCGGGGCAAGCGCGCGGCGGTCAGCGCGTCAGTTCGCGCGCGGTCCAGCTGACCACCAAGCTGACGGCACCCAGCCCCGTGTCCACCGCCGCCTGCACGCGGCGCGGGGACGGATCGCCCGCGTCGTGCAGCGCGAGGCTGAACCGCGTCGTCGGATGCGCCCAGGCCAGCATCGCGGCGCCCGCCAGTCCCAGCCCCGCAATCCCCATCCTGTTCCGCATGACCACCATTCCCCCTTCCGTCCCGACCGGGATAAGGCGACATCATGAACCGGACGTGACGGCGGGGAAAGCCCCCGCCGCCCGTGCCGGTCGGCCCTGCCTCAGTCCGCCGCCGGCGCGGGCTCGGCCCCCCCCTTGGTGCCGCCCTTGTCGCCGCCGCCCTTCTTGCGCGGCTTCTTCGGCGCGGCCGGCTCGATGGCGAAGGAGAGCTGGCCCTCCTTCATCACCACCGTCACCTCGCCGCCGTGGACCAGCTTGCCGAACAACAGCTCCTCGGCCAGCGGCTGCTTGATCTTCTCCTGGATCAGCCGGCCCATGGGGCGCGCGCCATAGAGGCGGTCGTAGCCCTTCTCGGTCAGCCAGCTCTTGGACGCGTCGTCCAGGCGGATGTGCACCTGGCGATCCGCCAGCTGCAGCTCCAGCTGGAGGATGAACTTGTCCACCACGCGCGCCACCACTTCCGGCGGCAGGTAGCCGAAGGGCACGATGGCATCGAGCCGGTTTCGGAACTCGGGCGTGAACATCCGCTGCACCGCCTGCTCGTCCTCGCCCTCGCGCGTCAGGTTGCCGAAGCCCACCGTCTCGCGCGCCATGTCGGCGGCGCCCGCGTTGGTCGTCATGATGAGGATGACGTTGCGGAAGTCGACCGTCTTGCCGTGCTGGTCGGTCAGCCGCCCGTTGTCCATCACCTGGAGCAGGATGTTGAACAGGTCCGGGTGCGCCTTCTCGATCTCGTCGAGCAACAGCACCGAGTGCGGGTTCTGGTCCACCGCGTCGGTCAGCAACCCGCCCTGGTCGAAGCCGACGTAACCCGGAGGCGCGCCGATCAGCCGCGACACGGAATGCCGCTCCATATACTCGCTCATGTCGAACCGCTGGAGCGGGATGCCCAGGATGGTCGACAGCTGCTTGGCCACTTCCGTCTTGCCGACGCCGGTCGGGCCGGTGAACAGGTAGTTGCCGATGGGCTTCTCAGGGTCGCGAAGGCCTGCGCGGCTGAGCTTGATGGCGGAGGCCAGCTTCTCGATGGCGGCGTTCTGGCCGAACACCACGCGCTTCAGGTCCGTCTCCAGCGTGGCGAGCTGCTGCTTGTCGTCGGACGACACGGATTTCGGCGGGATGCGCGCCATGGTGGCGATCACGGCTTCGATCTCGCGCGTCGTGATGGTCTTCTTGCGCTTGTTCTCGGGCACCAGCATCTGCATCGCGCCCACCTCGTCGATCACGTCGATCGCCTTGTCGGGCAGCTTGCGGTCGTTGATGTAGCGCGCCGACAGCTCGACCGCCGACTTGATCGCGTCGGGCGTGTACTTGACCGAGTGGTGCTCCTCGAACGCGGTGCGCAGGCCCGCCAGGATCTTGATCGTGTCCTCGATGGTCGGCTCGTTGACGTCGATCTTCTGGAACCGGCGCAGCAGGGCGCGGTCCTTTTCGAAATGGTTGCGAAACTCCTTGTACGTCGTGGAGCCGATGCAGCGGATGCTGCCGCCCGACAGCGCGGGTTTCAGCAGGTTGGACGCGTCCATCGCGCCGCCGCTGGTGGCGCCCGCGCCGATCACCGTGTGGATCTCGTCGATGAAGAGCACCGCGTGGGGCAGCTTCTCCAGCTCGTTCACCACCGCCTTCAGCCGCTCCTCGAAATCGCCGCGATAGCGCGTACCCGCCAAGAGCGCGCCCATGTCGAGGCTGTAGATCACCGCCTCCAGCAGCACTTCGGGCACGTCGCCCTCGACGATCTTGCGCGCCAGCCCCTCGGCGATGGCGGTCTTGCCGACGCCGGGGTCGCCCACGTAGAGCGGGTTGTTCTTGGAACGGCGGCACAGGATCTGGATGGTGCGGTCCACCTCCGGCCCGCGACCGATCAGCGGGTCCACCTTGCCGCCGCGCGCCTTCTCGTTCAGGTCGACGGTGAACTGCTTCAGCGCGCTCTCCGACTTCTCGGACTTGCCGCCCTTGGCCGGCTTCTCGTCGTCCGCGCCCTTGGGGGCCGACGCCTCGGTCTGCGCGCCGCCCTTGGACTGGCCGTGGCTGATGAAGGACACGGCGTCCAGGCGGCTCATGTCCTGCTGCTGCAGGAAGTAGACGGCGTAGCTCTCGCGCTCGGAGAAGAGGGCGACCAGCACGTTGCCGCCCGTCACCTCGTCGCGCCCCGACGACTGGACGTGCAGGATCGCGCGCTGGACCACGCGCTGGAAGCCGCTGGTGGGCGAGGGGTCGGTGGCCTGGTCGACCTTGAGCGCGCCCAGCTCGGTGTCGAGGTAGTGGGCGACGGTGGTCTTGAGTTCGCCCAGGTCCACCTTGCACGCGGTCATCACCTTGGACGCGTGCTCGTCGTCGATCAGCGCCAGCAGCAGGTGCTCCAGCGTGGCGTATTCGTGCCGGCGGGCCGACGCGGCCTCCAGCGCCTTGTGCAGGGTGGTCTCTAGCGCGGGGGCGAAGGACGGCATGGGATACTCCATCGGCCGAGGGGAAAAGCGCCCCCGCGGCCCTTGTACGGTATGTCGGGTGAGGACCCGCCGGCATCAAGGCGGGATCGGCGGGCGTCATCGGCGGAACCCCATCGTCAGCGAAACAGGGCGTCGGCGCTGGCGCGATGATCGGCGGCCCGCGTGATCCGGGCGCGGGTGCGCGCGATCTCCGCCTCCAGCGCCGCGACGCGCGCGGTCAGCTCCGCCTGGGAGAAGGGGTCCAGGTCCTGGTTCGCCAGCAGCCGCAGCGGATCGTCGGCGCGGCGGGGGAGGTCGTCGTCCGGTCCCATGGCGCGCAGCGTTGACCGCGCCGCCCGCCCTGTCAATAAGGCCGCGGGTTCCAAGTGGTGGTTCAGACGGGGGGCAGGCGGGCGGATGGTGCCGGACACGATGCGTGCGATCGATCCGGACGCGCCCGGCGGACCCGAAGTGCTGCGCGTGGTGGAGCGGCCCGTGCCGCGTCCCGGCCCCGGCGAGGTGCTGATCCGCGTGGCGGCGGCCGGCGTCAACCGGCCCGACGTGATGCAGCGGCTCGGGCGCTATCCGCCGCCGCCGGGCGCGTCCACCGTTCCCGGCCTGGAGGTGGCGGGCGAGGTCGCCGACCTGGGGGAGGGGGCGGAGGCCCTGCTGATCGGCCAGCCCGTCTGCGCGCTGCTGTCGGGCGGCGGATACGCCGAGTACGCGGTGGTGCCCGCCGGCCAGTGCCTGCCCGTGCCGGGCACGCTTTCCATGGCGGAAGCCGCCGCCGTCCCCGAGGCGCTGTTCACCGTGTGGACCAACCTGTTCGAGCGCGCCTACGCGTCGGAAGGCGACACGGTGCTGGTCCACGGCGGGACCAGCGGGATCGGCACCACCGCGATCGCGCTGTGCCGGCTGTTCGGCGTGTCGATCGTCGTCACCGCGGGCTCGGCCGCCAAGTGCGCGCGCGCGCTGGAGCTGGGCGCAACCCACGCCGTCGACTATTCGACCGAGGATTTCGTGGAGCGCGTGCGCGCGATCACCGGCGGCCGCGGCGTGGCGGCGGTGCTGGACATGGTGGGCGGCGACTATGTGCCGCGCAACCTGAAGTGCCTGGCCGACGACGGGCGCCACGTCTCCATCGCCGTCCAGCGCGGGGCGGAGGCGACGGTGCCCCTGTGGGACGTGATGCGCCGCCGCCTGACGCTGACCGGCTCCACGCTGCGCGCGCGCGACGCGGCCTTCAAGTCGCTGGTGGCGGACGAGCTTCATCGCCACGTCTGGCCGCACGCGGAGGCGGGCCGCTTCCGCCCGGTGATGGACCGCACCTATCCGCTGGCGGACGCGCCCGCCGCCCACGCGCGGATGGAGGCGGGCGACCATGTGGGCAAGATCGTGCTGACGCTCTGAGGTCAGTTGGCGGTCGCGGCCGCCGCGGCGCTTCCCCCGGCCACCGCCGCCACCTCCGCGCGGCCGTCGCCGCCGATGGAGACCTGGTACACGCTGCCCTCCTGGCAGCGCGCGGCCCAGGTGGGGCGGCCGTCCGCGTCGGGCTGTCGCAGCGTCAGCGTCACGCCCTGGCAATCCTGCCCCCCGTCGCGGATCGCGCGCAGCAGCACGCCGCGCCGCCGCCCGTCCGCCATCGCCACCACGTCGCGCTGGACCCGCGTCAACCCGGCGGGCGAGGGGGCCTCGCGCCCGCCCTCGGAGTCGGGCGGGCCGCCGCATCCAGCGAGCAGCAGCGGGGCGACGGCGAGCATCCTCACGGCACGTTCCTCCTCAGTTCGTCCAAATAAACCCGCGCCGTCCCGTCCGAGGGGGCGCGCCAGTCGCCGCGTGGGGAGAGCGCGCCGCCCGCCGACACCTTGGGCCCGTTGGGCATGGCGGAGCGCTTGAACTGGCTGGTGGCGAAGAAGCGGTGCAGGAACCGTTCCAGCCACAGGCGGATCGTGGGCAGGTCGTAGGCCATGCGCGCGTCGGCCGGATAGTCCGCCGGCCACGCGCCGGCGTCGGCGTCGCGCCACGCGTGCCACGCCAGGAACGCCACCTTGGACGGCATCAGGCCGTGGCGGATAACGTAGTGCGCGAAGAAGTCGTTGAGCGCGTAGGGGCCGACCTTGTCCTCCGTGCTCTGCATCCGCCCGTCCGCGCCCGCCGGCACCAGCTCGGGGCTGATCTCCTGCGCCAGGATGGCGGACAGCACCGCGTCGGTTTCCGCGTCGTACTGGTCCGTCCGGATCGCCCAGCGGATCAGGAACTGGATCAGCGTCTTGGGCACCCCGGCGTTGACGCCGTAGTGGCTCATCTGGTCGCCCACCCCGTAGGTGCACCAGCCCAGCGCCAGCTCGGACAAGTCGCCCGTGCCCAGCACCAGCGCGGCCCGCTGATTGGCGAGCCGGAACAGATAGTCGGTGCGCAAGCCCGCCTGCACGTTCTCGAACGTCACGTCGTAGATCGGCTCGCCCTTCGCATAGGGGTGGCCCATCTGCTCCAGCATCCGCGACGCGGCAGGCCGGATGTCGATCTCCTCGCCCGTCACGCCCAGCGCGCGCATCAGCGCCCAGGCGTTGGCGCGGCTCTCGTCGCCCGTGGCGAAGCCGGGCATGGTGAAGCCCAGGATGTCGGACCGCGGCCGCCCCAGCCGGTCGAACGCCTTGGCCGCCACGATCAGCGCGTGCGTCGAGTCGAGCCCGCCCGACACGCCGATCACCAGCCGGGGGGCGCCGCTCGCCTCAATGCGCTTCACCAGCGCCTCGACCTGGATGTTGTACGCCTCGTAGCAGTCCTCGTCGCGTCGCTCGGGATCGTTCGGCACGAAGGGGAAGCGGCGGACCGCGCGCTTCAGGCCCCGGTCGCGGGGCTCGGGCTGGTGCCGGAAAGGAACGCGGAGGAAGCGATGTTCGGGATGGCCGTGCAGCGCCGCCGCGTCGTTGAACGTGCCGTTGCGCGTCCGCTCCTGCACGACGCGCTCCAGGTCGATATCGGCTACCGTCAACTCCGGTGCGCGCGCGAAGCGCGGGCTCTCAGCTAGCAGCTCTCCCAGTTCGTGGATCATGGCCTGGCCGTCCCAGGCGACGTCCGTGGTGCTCTCGCCCGGTCCCGAAGCGGTGTAGACATAGGCGCAGACGGCGCGCGCCGACTGGCTCGCCGCCAGCAACGCCCGCTCGCGCGCCTTTCCCACCACGATGTTGGATGCGGATAGGTTGCAGCAGATCGTGGCCCCGGCCAGCGCGCCGAACGTCGAAGGGGGCAGCGGTGCCCAGTAATCCTCGCAGACCTCCGCGTGCACCGCGAAGCCGGGCATGTCCGTCGCCTCGAACAACAGGCCGGTCCCGAACGGCGCTTCCTGGCCGGCGATGCGGACGTTCATCGCCATCTCGACGCCGGCGCCGCTCGCGAACCACCGCTTCTCGTAATATTCCCGGTAGTTGGGCAGAAAGGTCTTGGGCACCGCGCCCAGCACGCGGCCCCGATGCACCGCCACCGCGCAATTGTAGAGCCGGCCGTTGCGCGGCACGGCGATGCCCAGCAGCATCAGCGGCGACAGGCCCCGGCTTCCCTTCACCACCCGCGCCAGGGCTTCGTCGTCGGCCGCCTGCTGCGCCGATTGCAGGTGCAGGTCGTCAATGGCGTAGGACGACAGGTTGAGCTCGGGAAAGACCAGCAGGTCGACGCCCCGCTCGTGCGCGGCGCGCGCCAGTTCCAGCGCCGCCTCGGCGTTGGCCGGGCTGTCGCCCACCGTGGCGCGCGGGCATGCGGCGGCGACGCGGATCATGCGGTGGCTGGACAGGGCATAGAAGGGGTGGTCGGCCATGCGTGTCCCCTAACGCGCGGGAACCGTTTTTCGACGGATATTCGCTCAACCGGCGAACGGGGGCGACCCCCGCGACGGTCCGGCGGGGCGCGGCCGTGCCGACCCGGGACGCGACGGCCGCCCGGCCCCGGCTTCCGTCCCGCCCCCAGCTTCCGTTCCGGGCACGCAGACGCTAAGGGCGCCGTTTCCCCGACGCTTTTCGGAGTTGTTCCCGCCCGTGGCCCTGCCGCCCACCGCCACCAACGAAGCGTTCCTGCGCGAAGTCGACGAGGAACTGCGCCGCGACCAGCTGGCCGGGTTCTGGGAGCGGTACGGCCGCTGGGTGATCGCCGCCGTCGCCGCCGGCCTCGCGGTCTTCGCCGCCTATCTCTACTGGCAGCACCGTCGCGAGCAGGCGGCGGGCGTGGAGGGCGAGCGGCTGCAGGCCGCCTACGACGCGCTGGCCAGCGGCCAGGCGGCGGCCGCCGCCGGCCAGCTCGACGCGCTGGCGAAATCGGACGCGTCGGGGACGCGCGCGCTGGCGCTGTTCGCCCAGGCCGACGCGGCGCTCCAGCGCGGCGACACGCGCGCGGCGGCCGCCAAGCTGGCCGCGGTGGCGGGCGACGGCGGGATCGCCAAGCCCTTCCGCGACCTGGCGCTGGTCCGCCAGACCGCGGCCGAGTACGATGCGCTGGCGCCGGCCGAGGTGATCCGCCGCCTGTCCGCGCTGGCGGTGCCCGGCAACGCCTATTTCGGCAGCGCGGGCGAGCTGGTGGCGCTGGCGCACCTGCGCGCCGGCCGGCGGGACCGGGCGGGCCAGCTCCTGGCCCAGGTCGCCAAGGACTCCAACGTCCCCGCCACCATCCGGCAACGCGCGGTTCAGATGGCGGGCGACACGGGCGTCGACGCGGTGCAGCAGCCGGGCGCTCCCGGCGCCGACATCGGCTCCGACGCCGCCCCCACCACCAGCGGGCAGGCCCGATGACCAACAGACTGCGTAGTTCCGCGGCCCTCGCCGCCCTCCTGGCCCCCCTGCTGACGCTGGGCGCCTGCGGCGTCTTCAAGGGCGGTCCCAAGCGCACGCCCACGGTGGGCGAGCGGATGCCCATCCTGGTGTCGGAGAGCGGGGCGGAAGCGGACAAGACGCTGGCCGAGACGGTCGTGACGCTGCCCGCGCCCGTCGCCAACGCCGACTGGGCCCAGCCCGGCGGCAGCGCCGACAAGGCGCCGGGGCCGGTGGCGCTGGGCGCGTCGCCCGCGCGCGCCTGGACCGCCGCCATCCGCGGCGGCTCCCCGCGCGAACGGCTGGGCTCGGCGCCCGTGGTGACGGGCAACCGCCTCTACGTGGTGGACGTGGAGGGCAGCGTGCGCGCCTTCGCCGCCGACACGGGCGCGCCCGTCTGGACCGCGGCGTTGACGCAGGACAAGGAGAACCGCGGCTCGCGCTTCGGCGGCGGCGTCAGCTTCGACGACAACAACGTCTACGCGACCGACGGGTTGGGCGACGTGGTGGCCTTCGCGGCCGCCGACGGCAAGGAACTGTGGCGCGCCAAGCCCGGCGGCCCGCTTCGCGGCGCGCCCACGGTGGCGAACGGCGTGGTCTACGTGCTCAGCCAGGACAACCAGCTGTTCGCGCTGGGCCAGGACGACGGCAAGATCCAGTGGACCGCCACGGGCACGCTGGAGAGCCAGGGCGTGTTCGGCGTGGCGGCGCCGGCCGCCAGCCAGGGCTCGGTCGTGGCCGGCTTCTCCAGCGGCGAGCTGAACGCGTACCGCTACGAGAACGGCCGCGTGCTGTGGCAGGACGCGCTCAGCCGCACCTCCATCTCCACCTCCGTCTCCAGCCTGGCCGACATCGACGCCTCGCCCGTGATCGAGGGCGGCTTCGTCTACGCGGTGGGGCAGGGCGGGCGCATGGTGGCGCTGGAACTCGCCACCGGCAGGCGTCTGTGGGAACAGAACCTGGCGGGCATCTCGACGCCCGCGGTGGCGGGCGACTGGCTGTTCGTGGTGACGGACGACGCGCGGCTCGTCTGCCTGCGGCGCAGCGACGGGCGGGTGCGCTACGTCGCGCAGCTGCGCCGCTTCCGCAACCAGAAGGGGCGCTCGGGCGCCATCACCTGGTTCGGGCCGGTGCTGGCGGGCGGGCGGCTGGTGATGACCAACTCGCGCGGGCAGATCGTCTACGCCGATCCCAAGGACGGCGCGATCCAGGCGACGGTGGAGACCAAGGGCAGCTTCGCGCTGCCCCCCGTGGTCGCGGGCAGCACGCTGTTCACGCTGGACCAGGCCGGCAAGCTGAGCGCTTGGCGCTGAGCGTGACGTCCGCGATAGCCCCGACGGTCGCCATCGTCGGCCGGCCCAACGTCGGCAAGTCCACGCTGTTCAACCGGCTGGTGGGCAAGCGCTTGGCGCTGGTGGACGACCGGCCGGGCGTGACGCGCGACCGGCGCGAGGGGGACGCGCACCTGCTCGGCCTCGACTTCCGCGTGATCGACACGGCGGGCTACGAGGACGAGGACCCCGATACGCTGCCGGGCCGGATGCGCCGCCAGACCGAGGCGGCGGTGGCCGTCGCCGACTGCGCGCTGTTCCTGGTGGACGCGCGCGCGGGCGTGACGCCGCTGGACGAGGAGATCGCCCGCTGGCTCCGCGCCAGCGCCACCCCCGTGGTGCTGGTCGCCAACAAGGCGGAAGGGCGCAGCGGCGAGCAGGGCATATTGGAGGCGCTGGCGCTGGGCTTCGGCGACCCGGTGCAGCTGTCGGCCGAGCACGGTGAGGGCGTGGGCGACCTGTTCGAGGCGATCCTGCCGATCCTGGAAGCGGACGGCGGGCCGGAGGACCCGTCCGACGAGGTGGACGCGGATGCGGATGGGGAAGGGGACCTTCCCCCCGACGCGCCGCTCAAGCTGGCCATCGTCGGCCGGCCCAACGCGGGCAAGTCCACGCTCATCAACCGCCTGCTGGGCGAGGACCGGCTCATCACCGGGCCGGAGGCGGGCATCACGCGTGATTCGATCGCGGTGGACTGGGAATGGCAGGGCAGGCGGGTCCGGCTGATCGATACGGCCGGCATGCGCAAGCGCGCCAAGGTGCAGGACAAGCTGGAGAAGCTGTCGGTCGCCGACGGCCTGCGCGCGGTGGATTACGCCGAGGTGGTGGTGCTGCTCCTCGACGCCACGCTGGGGCTGGAGGCGCAGGACCTGCGCATCGCGGACCGCGTGCTGGAGGAAGGCCGCGCGCTCCTGATCGCGCTCAACAAGTGGGACGTGGCGGAGAACCCGTCCTCGCTGTTCAACGGCGTGAAGCGCGCGCTGGAGGACGGCTTGAGCCAGGTGAAGGGCGTTTCCGTGCTCACCGTCTCGGCCGCGACGGGCAAGGGGCTGGACCAGCTGATGGGCGCCGCCTTCGACGTGCGCGACGCCTGGTCCAAGCGCGTGCCGACCGGCGAGCTCAACCGCTGGTTCGAGCGCGCGGTGGACGCCAACCCGCCGCCCGCGCCCGGCGGCAAGCGCGTGAAGCTGCGCTACGTCACGCAGGTGAAGTCCAGGCCGCCCAGCTTCGTGATCTTCGGCACGCGGGTGGACCAGTTGCCCGCCTCGTACCAGCGCTACCTGGTCAATTCGATGCGGGCCGCGCTGGGCTTCGGCGCGGTGCCCGTGCGCCTGACGCTCAGGGCGCCGAAGAATCCGTTCGACCGGGATCGTGCGTAAACCATGTAAATCGCAACCTCCTGTTTACCCACCCGGCGTTAACGCGGCCGTGCGAGATCACGCCCCCGCGGGCGGCTCGGCGGGACTCGGATACTGGGAGGCTGTTGGTGTCGTTCGAGGGCAGCACGCTGGTGGACTGGCAGGCCTATGCGCGCGCGCGCGCCGAGCTGGGCTCGGGCTTCGTGCGCATCCTGGGCTATTTCCGCGAGGACGGCGTGAAGTCGGTCGCCGCCATCGAGGAGGCGATGCGCGCCAAGTCGGCCGCCGCCATGGTGATCCCCGCCCACACGCTGAAGGGCGAATCGCGCCAGTTCGGCGCGGAGCCGCTGGGCGCGCTGGCCGAGCGGATCGAGACCATCGCGCGCGACTGCGTGGAAAGCCAGGACGCGCCCGACGAGGCGCTGGAGGCCGTGGTCGGTTTGCGCAAGCTGTTCGACGACACGCTGGCGCTCCTGGAGCGCGAGGCCAACCCCGTGGCGGAGCGCCGCCCCGCCGGTCTTGGCGGCGGGTTCGGCCGCCGTCCCGCGCCGGGCGCCTTCGGGCGGGCCTAGCGGCGGATAGGCAGGGGGCGGCGGAACGGCAGGGGGCGGCGCGCGGCCAGGCTGCGCCACAGCCATTCCAGTGGCCCCGTGCGATAGCGGCGCAGCCATGCTTCCGGCCACCAGAGCATCGCCGCCCAGGCGGGCAACACCAGCCAGTACAGCTCGGCCCGGCCCAGCCGCCCGAACAATCCCAGCCCCCAGCCGGCGAACACGGCGCCCGCCGCCAGGCTCGTCCCCAGATAATTGCTGAACGCCACCCGCCCCGCGGCCCCCAGCCGCCGCCCCAGCCGGCCGCCCGGCCGCGACACCGCCGCCAGCCCCGCGGCGTAGGCGAGGATGGCGAACGGCCGCACCGGCACGGTGGCGGCGTAGCCCAGCGTCATGGTCCAGCGCGCGTCGAACCCGTGGAATACGATGCCCGCCGCCAGCGCGGCGTAGAGGCCCCATCCCGTCAGCAGCACCAGCACCGGCGCGAGGCGCGGGCCGTCCGTCGCGCGCGTCCGCTCCAGCCAGCCGGACCGCAGCGCCGCCATGCCCATCAGCATGTAGCCCAGCGTCTCCGCCCCGCCGGCGGGGAGGGACCAGAGCGGCCCCGGCGCCGTCCGCCACCGCCACGCCACCCCCTGGGCGAAGGTGCCGGCCTGCGCCGCCACCTCCGCGCGCAGCTCGGCTCCGGGCGGCGCGCCGAAGCCCGCCTGGAGCGCGTCCCAGGCGGGCGTGCCGGGCGCGGCGTCCCAGGCGGCGGCGGCGGCGCCCGCGCTGGTCAGCGCCTGGAAGCCGATCAGCGCGGCGGCCGCCAGCCACAGCGCGCGCGCCGAGGCGTGACGAAAGGCGAAGGCGGCGCACCCGACCAGCGCGTAGTGCGCCAATATGTCGCCCCACCACAGCAGGTAGAGGTGCGCCAGCCCGAACAGGAAGAGCCAGCCCATGCGGGCGAAGTGCGCCGCGCCGGGTTCCTCGCCCGCCGCCTCCGCCCGCTCCGCCGCCAGCAGCAGCGACGCGCCGAACAGCAGCGAGAACAGCCCGCGCATCCGCCCTTCCACGAAAACGAAGTTGAGCGCCCAGGCCCACTGGTCCGCCCCCGTCCGCCCGCCCCAGGCGGCGGGTGAGAAGGCAGCCGCGGCCGGCAGGCCGAAGGCGGGCAGGTTGGCGAGCAGGATGCCCAGCACGGCCGCGCCGCGCAGCCGATCCAGCAGGTCGATGCGCGAAACCGGGGCGTCCGTCACGACGACGGGCTCAGCGGTCCGCCTCGACGACCGCCCACTCGCCCAGCAGGACGAAGCCGCAGGCGCGCGCCAGGGCGACGGAGGCGGCGTTGTCACGGCGGCAGCGGTACTGCACCTCGTATCCGGCGCGGGCGGCCTGTCCGCGCGCGGCATGCACCACCGCCCGCGCGTGGCCCCGGCCGCGCTCGGCCGGCAGCGTCAGCACGCCGATATCGGCCAGCACGCTGTCCCGCCACGGATAAAGGCTGGCCGCGGCGACCAGCCGGTCGCCGTCGAAGCGGCCGAAGGCGGCCCAGTGGTCGAGTTCGACCCAGGCCTCGTCCCGCTCGTCCGCCGGCACCGCCGCTTGGAAGGAATCGAACGCCGGCCCGTCCGCCGCGGTCAACCGGCGCACGCCGTTCGCGGCGGGTCCGGCGGCGCCCGCGTCCGGGGCGTAGAACAGGAGGTCCGGGTCGTTCGGGACGATGCCCGCCGCGGCCAGCCTCGCCGTCGCCGCGGCGGGCGTATCGGGGGGAAGGATCCCCAGCCGTGCGGCCAGTTCCGTCCGGAACGCCGCGCGCGTCCCTTCGTCCGTCGTCAGCGTCATCGCCGGTCGCTCGGCGGGCAGAGCGTCGCCGACGGTGACGGCCCCGTCCCCGAACATCCGGTTCCAATAGGCGGTGACGGGGGCGGGGATCATCCGGCCCCTATCGCGATCGCCGGGCGCGACCGCAATCCGGGAGCGTCAGGCCGCTTCCAGCAGGCGTTCCGCCTGGGCGCGGGCTTCGTCCGTCACCGTCGCGCCCGACAGCATCCGGGCGATCTCCTCGCGACGTTCCGCCTCGCTCAAGGGGCGCACGCCGGTGCGGGTCACGGTGCCGTCGCTGGACTTCGCGATCAGCAGGTGCTTGTCGCCGCGCGCCGCCACCTGCGGGCTGTGCGTCACCACCAGGAGCTGCGTGGCCGCCGACAGCCGGGCCAGCCGCTCGCCGATGGCCGACGCCACCGCGCCGCCCACGCCCCGGTCGATCTCGTCGAAGATCATGGTGGCCGCGCCCCCGCGCTCGGCCAGCGCCACCTTGAGCGCCAGGATGAAGCGTGACAACTCGCCCCCGCTGGCGATTTTGGCCAAGGGCGCGAAGGGCGCGCCGGGGTTGGTGGCGATCATGAACTCCACCCGGTCGCGTCCGCCCGGCCCCTCCGCGTCGCCGCCCACGTCGGTACGGAAGCGCGCGGCGTCGAGCTTGAGCGGCGCCAGCTCGCCCGCCACCGCCCGGTCGAGCTTCGCGGCCGCGACACGACGCTGCTTCGACAGCGCGTCCGCCGCCTTCGCATAGGCGGCGCAGGCGGCGTCGACGACGCGTTCCAGCGCGGCGATCCCCGTCTCGCCCGCGTCCAGCCGCTCGAGCCGGCCCGTCAGGTCGGCCGCCAGCGCGGCCAGTTCGTCGGGCTGCACCCGATGTTTCCTGGCCATGCCCCGCAGGTCGAACAGCCGTGCCTCGTCCTCCTCCAGCGCGCGGGGGTCGTAGGCGATGGCGGCGCGCGCCTCGCCCAGCCGGTCCTCCACCGCCGCCGCCTCGGCCGCCGCGCGGTCCAGCGCGGCCAGCGCCTCTGACAGGGCGGGGTGGGTGTCCGCGATCCGTTCCAGCACGCGCGCCGCCTGGCGCAGCGCCGCGCCAGCGCCGTTCGACCCTTCCAGATACGCTTCGGCGGCGGCCAGGTCGGTCGCCACCTTCTCGAACCGCTGCATCCCGCGCCGGCGGTCGGCTAGCGCCTGTTCCTCGCCCGGCTCGGGCGCCAGCCGGGTCAGCTCGTCCGCCGCGTGCTCCAGCCACTCGCGGTCGCGCTGCGCGGCCTCGATCTCGGCGCGCGCGTCCGCCAGCCGCGCGTCGGCCGCGCGCAGCGCCGCCCAGGCGCGCGCGGCGGGCGCGGCGTCGATCCGGCCATAGGCGTCCAGCAGCGCGCGGTGGCCGCGCGGGTTCAGCAGGCCCCGGTCGTCGTGCTGGCCGTGGATCTCGACCAAGTGCGGCGCCATCTCGCGCAGCAATCCGGCGGACGCGGGCTGGGAGTTGACGAAGCCCCGGCTGCCGCCGTCCGCCTTCACCTGGCGCCGCACGATCAGCGGCTCGCCCGGCTCCACGTCGACGCCGTTGTCCTCCAGCAGCGCGGCGAGCGCGGGGGAGGGGGGATCGAAGGCGGCCGTCACCACCGCCTGCCCCGCGCCGTGGCGCACCAGCCCCGAGTCGCCCCGCGCGCCCAGCGCCAGTCCCAGCGCGTCGAGCAGGATCGACTTGCCCGCCCCCGTCTCCCCCGTCAGCACGTCCAGCCCGGCGCCGAAATCGAGGTCCAGCGCCTCGATCAGCACCACGTCGCGGATGGAGAGCTGGGTCAGCATGTCGGATGCCGGCCTAGCGGATTTCGGCGGGAAAGTTGATCCCTAAATGTTCCATCGGACGGCATCGGCGTGCTGGCCCCGCCGGTGCGCCGACGACCGACGTCGCGCCGACCCCCGGCCTCAGCGCGGGCTGGCCCCCGTAGTCGGCGTGGCGTCGGCCGCCGTGCCCGCGCCGCCGCCCGCGCTCACCGCCTCGGAGGCGGGGCCGCCGGTGGTCGATTCGCCCGCGGTGGCCGGCGCGCCGGTGGCGACCGGGGTCGCGGCGGGCGGCCGCGCGCCCGACGCGCGCGTCGTCACCTCGCCGGACATGCCGCTGTTGCCCAGGCTGCCCGGCGTGCCGGGCACCACCGCCTGCTGCCCGAACGGGATCGGCGCGACCGGCTGGGCCGGATGCTCGCGCACCAGCTTGTAGGCGCGCTCGTACCAGTCGGTCTGGGGATAGTTGCGCCCCAGCACGGCGGCCGACTTCTGCGCCTCCAGCGGCACGCCCAGCGCCAGATAGGTCTCGGTCAGCCGCATCAGCGCCTCGGGCGCGTGGGTGGTGGTCTGATACTCGTCGATCACGCGGCGGAAGCGCATGGAGGCGGCCAGCCACTGGCCGCGCGTCTCGTAGAAGCGGCCGACCTCCATCTCCTTGCCCGCCAGGTGGTCGTTCACCAGGTCCACCTTCAGCCGGGCATCGGCGGCGTAGCGGGTGTTGGGGTAGCGGCGCGACAGCTCGCCCAGCGCGTCCAGCGCCTGGCGCGTGATCTTCTGGTCGCGGCGCACGTCGCTGATCTGCTCGTAGTAGCAGAGCGCGACCAAGTAATAGGCGTAGGGCGCGTCGCGGTTGCCGGGGTGGACCGCCAGGAAGCGCTGCGCCGCCTGGATCGACTCAGCGTAATCCTTGTTCAGGTAATAGCTGAACGCGCTCATCAGCTGCGCCCGCCTAGCCCAGACGGAATAGGGGTGCTGGCGCTCCACCTCGTCGAACAGCAGCGCCGCCTCCTTGAAGCGGTTCTGGTCCAGCCGGCGGCGCGCGGCCGAGTAGAGCGTGCCCACGTCGCGCGCGACATAGGGGATGTCGCCCTTGGCCTGGTTGCGCGCGCAGGCGCCGAGCGGCAGGACGGTGGCGGCCAGGACGGCGAGTGTCAGGACACGGGACGGGTTACGCATCGGGCGGGGCCTTAGCCCAGGTCGCGGGCGGCTCCAAGAGCGGTGGGCGGGGGGAGCGAAACCCCCGGCCGCCCCGTTCGTTGCGGCCGCTCCAACGATGGGGAAACGAATGCCCGCCACCAAGCTCCATACCCACCGCGTGAGCAAGCCCTGGGGCCGCCGCACGCTGTTCCCCGGCTTTCCCGATCCCGGTCCGGACGAGGGCAAGGTGGGCGAGGTGTGGTTCCAGGAGCCGGGCGACACCACGCCCGACCTGCTGGTGAAATACCTGTTCCCGGGCGAGAAGCTGTCGGTGCAGGTCCATCCGGACGACGAGGAGGCGCACAAGCGCGGCCTGCCGCGCGGCAAGGACGAGTGCTGGACCGTGCTGGAAGCCGAGCCCGACGCCGTCATCGCGGTGGGCACCACCGAGCCCATGGACCGCGAACGCCTGCGCGAGGACGCCAGGACGGGCGCCATCGAGCACGACCTGGAATGGCACCCGGTGAAGGCGGGCGACTTCCTCTACTGCGCGTCCGGCACCATCCACGCGATCGGCGGCGGCATCACTTTGATCGAGGTGCAGCAGAACTCCGAGACCACCTACCGACTCTACGACTACGGCTCGGACCGCGAGCTGCACTTGGAGGACGGCATGGCGGTGGCCGATCCCAACCCCTACACCTTTCCCCCCGCGCCGCCGCCCGCCGACGGGCCCGGCCGCCGCGTGATGGTGGAAGGGCCGAAATTCGTGCTGGAGCGCTGGGCCGGCGGCACGCGGACGCTCGACCTAGCCGAAGGTCAGACGGCGTGGCTGGTGCCGATCAAGGGCGCCGGCTCGGTCGCTGGCGTGGACTTCGTGGCGGGCGAGTGCGTGACCGTGACGGGGCGCGAGGAGGTGACGGCCGCCGACGACATGATCTGCGCTTATCCCGGCACGCGCCGGCTGTAGCTAAAGGGACGATCCCCGCCGCGCCCGGTCCCGCCGGCGCGGCGGCACGGGTAGGTCCAGGCCGCGCCAGGCGCGCGCCTGGGCTCCGGCCAGCGCCACCAGGTCGCCCATCGCGACCGACATGTCGATGACGTGCAGGCCCCATTCCGGCGCGACGCGGCCGCCGGCCGTCACCTCGCCGCCCACCGTATCGGCTCGCGCGTCGGCCGGATCGGCGTTTACGCGCACGGCCAGCCAGTCGAACCCCCGTTCCGACGCACAGCGGACGGAAAGAAGGCCCGGCACGCGGACGAAGGGGGCGGCGACGGTCGCGCCCCGGGCCCAGCCGCCGGGCGGCGTCGCGGAGCCCGCCGCGGCGAACACGGCGTCCGCCGTCGGCCCCCGGCCCGCCAGCATCACCGGGTCGGTGCAGCCCGCCGCGAGCCCGCGGGCGGCGGCGCGCCCGAAGCGGCTGTTCGCGGGCGGGGCCGCGCCTTCGCGGAAGCCGGCATAGGTGACGACGCACCCGTACTGGCCCGGCCGCCGGCACAGCGGCGTGCGCAGGTCGCCCCCTGAGTCCCCGCCCGGCGGCACGCCCACGGCGGTGCCGATCAGCATGGCGGACACGACGCTGCGACGCGCGGGCGACGGCTCGATCGTCTCCGCCAGCAGGGCCTTCAGCACGGCCGCCCCCTGGCTGTGCCCGATCAGCACCACGCCGCGGCCCCCGTTGTCGCGCGCCAGATAATCCTTCCACGCCGCCGTCACGTCGGCCAGCGCCATGACCCGGTCGCCCGCCAGCGGCCGGCGCGTGCCCGCGCTCCGCAGCGCGGCCAGCGTCACCTGACGGTAGACGGGGGCGAAGACGCGGCACTGTTCGCGGAAACGCGCGGCCTGGGCGATGGCCACCGCCCGCTCCTCCTCGCCCGCCGCCGCGTCGGAATTAGGCGTCGGATCGAGCGACACGGTGGGGTAGACGTAGAAGCAGTCGAAGGCCGGCGCGGAGGCGGGCCGGAACCGCTCCACCGAGACCTGCCCGTCCGCCCGCACGACCGCAACGTCCAGATTCGCCGCGCAGGCGTCCGCGCGGCCGGGCCGGCACAGCCAAGCCGCCTCCGTCGCATAGTCCGGCGCGGGCGAGGGGGAAGCGGGCGGGGCGGCCGGGATGATGGTCGCGGGGCGGCGGAGCGCCGAGGAGCGGGGGGCCGGGGCGCGGGCGGACTGCCCGGCGACGACGGCGGCGAGTGCGAGCAGGATCACGGCGCTTGGCCCTCCCGCGGGCGGCGGCCCGCCAGACCCTTATAGCACCGAGGACGCGGCCAGTCGCGGCCGAACCGGGACGGTTTCAGATCAGGGGGTAGAGGGCCGCCGCCACGCGCCGCCCCTCCGACCGCAGCACGCCCCAGGCGCGCGCGGCGGCGCGGCTGTCCATCGGCTCCAGCCCGATCCCGCGCGCTTCGAGAGCGCGGGTTAGCCCCGCCGGCGGGCGTTTCAGCGTCGGTCCCGTGCCCAGCAGGACGAACTCCGGTTCGCCCGCCAGCAGGTCGGCCAGCGCCGCCTCGTCCAGCGTCTCCAGCGGCGGGGGCGACCATTCGGCCGCCGCCTCGGGCGTGAGCGTCAGCGCGGGATAGTGGCGCTCGCCGACGCGAAAGCCGGCGGAACCGAAGCCCGCGACCAGCGGCCCGCCGTCGCCCGCGCGCTCGGCCCGCATGTGCAGGTCGGCCACCGGCTCGTGACCTACTCGCCCGCCGTGCGCGGCGTCACGCGCTCGGCGTCGGGGCGGCGCGTCTTGTCGACGGTGCCCGGCCGCTCGCGGTTGGGCTCGGCCCGCAGGCCGAGCGTGATGAGCAGCGAGGACGAGACGTAGATGGACGAATAGGTGCCCACCACGATGCCCAGGATCATCGCGGCGGTAAAGCCGCGCAGCACGTGGCCGCCCAGCAGCAGCAGCGCGAGCAGCGCGAGCAGGATCGTGACCGACGTCATCACGGTGCGCGGCAGCGTCTCGTTGACCGACAGGTTAATGATCTCGCGCATGTCCATCCGGCGATATCGGCGCATGTTCTCGCGGATGCGGTCGTCGATCACGATCTTGTCGTTGATCGAATAGCCGATGATGGTCAGGAAGGCGGCGACGATGTTGAGGTCCACCTCGAACCAGGTCAGCGCGAAGAAGCCCGCCGTCATCAGCAGGTCGTGGACGATGGCGACGATGGTGGACACGCCGAACTGCCATTCGAACCGCACGATGGCGAACAGGCCGATGCCCAGCACCGCCAGCACCACCGCGAGCAGGCCGTTGCGGATCAGCTCGCCCGACACCTTGCCCGACACGGTGGAGTAGCGGCTGAACGTGGCGCCCGGGAACTCGCGGGCCAGCGCCGACTCCACCTGACGCACCACGCGGTTGGTGGCGCCCTCGTCGCCGCCCTGCTGGACGGGAAGGCGGATGGTGACGGTGTTGGCGCTGCCGAACTGCTGGAGCTGCGCCTCGCCGAAGCCCAGGCGATCCACCGTCTCGCGCACCCGGTTCTCGTCCGGGGGCGCGGTGAACTTCTCCTCGATCATCAGACCGCCGACGAAGTCGACGCCCAAGTTGACGCCGCGCACCGCCACCAGTCCCACCGCCAGGATCGACAGCAGCATGGTGAGCGCGAACGCCCACCCCCGCAGGCGGACGAAGTCGATGTTGGTGTTGTCGGGGACGATCTTGAGCAGGCGCATGGGGGTACTCTCGTGCGGTCTGGCGTGCGGGCAGGCGTCAGATGTTGATGGCGCGCGGCTTCTCGCGCCGGATCCACCCGGCCACCAGCATCCGGGTGAAGGTGACGGCGGTGAAGACGGAGGTGACGATGCCGATGAGCAGCACCACCGCGAAGCCCTTCACCGGGCCGGAGCCCAGCGCGAACATGATGACGCCCGATATGGCGTGCGTCATGTTGGCCTCGAAGATGGTGCGGCTGGCCTCCTTGTAGCCCAGCTCGACCGCCTGGACCACGGACCGCCCGCGCCGACGCTCCTCGCGGATGCGCTCGTTGATGAGGACGTTGGCGTCCACCGCCGTGCCGATGGTCAGCACGAAACCCGCGATGCCCGGCAGCGTCAGCGTGCCGTTCAGCATCGCCAGCACGCCCAGGATGACGAACACGTTGATGACCACGGCCAGGTTCGCGTACAGGCCGAACCGGCCGTAGGTGACGAACATGAAGGCCACCACCAGCGCCACCGCCACGGCGGACGCCAGGATGCCGGCGCGGATCGACGCCTCGCCCAGGTCGGGCCCGACCGTCGATTCCTCGATCACCTTGAGCGCCACCGGCAGCTTGCCCGAGCGCAGCGTGATCGCCAGCTCGTTCGCGCTCTCGACGGTGAAATTGCCCTCGATATAGCCCGAGCCGCCCAGGATGGGCGTGTTGATGCGGGGCGCCGAGATCACCTGGCCGTCCAGGATGATGGCGAACAGCTTGCCCGTGTTCTCCTGCGTCACGCGGGCGAAGCGGCGGCCGCCCTCCGCGTTGAGCGAGAAGTCGACGACGGGGTTGTTGTCCTGCTGGCCGTAGCTTTGTTTGGCATCGGTCAGCTGGTCGCCGGCGATCAGCACGGACCGCTTCACCGCGATGCGCGGCGGCCCCTGCGGATTTTCGGGATAGGGCAGCACCTGGCTGCCCGGCGGGGCGCGGTTGGCCATCAGCGCCGCGGCGTCGGCGCTGCCCGCCTCGTCCACCAGCTTGAATTCCAGCTTGGCGGTCTTGCCCAGCAGGTCCTTCAGCGCCTGGGGGTTCTGGAGGCCCGGCACCTGCACCACGATGCGGCTCTCGCCCTGGCGCACGATGGTGGGCTCGCGCGTGCCCAGCTCGTCGATGCGGCGGCGCACCACCTCGGTCGCCGTCTCCATGGCGCGGTCCACCGCCTGGGTCAGGCCGGCGGGCGTCGGGCGCAGCACGAATCGGCTGCCGTCCTCCACCGCGATGTCCCATTCGCGCTGGCCGGTTAGCCCCACGCCGGAACCCGTGATGGACAGCAGCCGCTCGCGCGCCGCGTCCACTTGGGACGGGTCGCGCAGCAGGAAGCTCAGGCGCCCGTCGCGCGTCGAGATGTCGCCGATGCCGATGCGCGGGTCGCCGCGGCGGCGCATGGCGGCGGCCACCTGGTCGCGCATCTGCTCCAGTCGCGCGGCACCCAGCTCGGCCGTGTCCGCCTCCAGCAGCAGGTAACTGCCGCCGGCCAGGTCCAGCCCCAGGTTGACCCGCGGGTGGGGGAAGCGCCCCCAGCCGTCGGTCACGCGGCTCGGCAGCAGGCTGGGCACCGCCACCAGGCAGAGCGCCGCCAGCAGCGCCCAGATGCCCGCCACCTTCCAACGCGGAAAGTCCAGCATCAGTCGTTGGCCGGCTTGGGCTGGGCGCCGACGCTGGCCAGCGTCGCCTTCACCACGCGCACGCGCGTGTTGGGCGCGATCTCGACCTCCACATGGGCGTCCTCCACGCGGGTCACGCGGCCCAGGATGCCGCCCGCCGTCACCACCTGATCGCCCTTCTTGACGGCGGCGACCGCGGCCTGGAGGTCGCGCGCGCGCTTCTGCTGCGGCCGGATCATCAGGAAGTAGAAGACCACGAACACCAGCAGGTAGGGCGCGACCCAGACGAGCTGGGAGGCACCGCCCTGGGCGGCCCCTTGCGCGGCGCCACCGGCGGCCTGGGCGTGGGCGGGGGTGATGAGCATGGTTCGATCCGGAACGTAAGGTGGGCACGCGGCGCCCGTCCGCGACGGGCCGCGCGCATGAAGCCCGCCCGCTACCACCGCCCGGCGCACCGCGCAACGCAAGGCGACCGGACGCGCCCGAGCCGACCGTTCGGGGGTTGCGCGGCCCCGCGGCCCCGCGTAGAGGCGCGCGCTCGGTCGGGGCGTAGCGCAGCCTGGTAGCGCATCACACTGGGGGTGTGGGGGTCGCAGGTTCGAATCCTGTCGCCCCGACCAATTCACCGCATCCGCGATACGGCGCAGGTCCGCGACGCCGGGCGCGCTCGCCGAATCGCCCGCGGGCGGGCAGGGCGGCGGCATGACCCATCTGCATCGCCTGCCCCTGCCGCTGCGCCTCGTGCTCGCGGCCCTGATCGCCGGCCCGGTGTCCGGCATCGTGACGCTCCTTCTCCTGTCGCTCGTCTGGGGCAGCGGACGCGGCATGGGCTTCGCCTCCGTCGTGGCGGGCGCGCTGGGCTACGGCGGCGCCTTCGGCCTGATGTTCGCGAGCCCGCTGGCGCTGGTCGCGGGCGGCCTCCTCTATGCCGCGGGCCGGTCGCGTCCGATCCTGCGGCGGCGCGTCGCCTGGGCGCTGGCGGGGCTGGTGGCCGGCATGCTGTTCGGCTGGTGGCTGATGATCGGCCCGAGCCCAATGTTCCTGACGCGGCCGACGGCGGACGCGCTGGCCGCGCCGCTGGCGGGCCTGGCCGGTGCGCTAGTGTTCCGCGCGATGGTGCTACCGCGCGCCGGCTAGATTCGGGGCGGGGCCGGATCCGGGGGCGGCGAGCGCCGTCCGACGACGCGCGACTTTCCCGCTGTCCTACACGGCAATCCTGTGGTTCTCCTTATGTTCTATTATACGGGGGGCATCATGGATATCGGAAACCTGATCGACGAGGTGATCGACCGCGAGGGCGGCTATGTGAACCATCCGGCCGACCGCGGCGGCCCGACGCGCTGGGGCATCACTGAGCGGGTAGCGCGCGCGGACGGGTATGACGGGCCGATGGCACTGCTGCCGCGCACGCGGGCGGCGGCGATCTACCGCCGCCGCTACTGGACGGCGCCGGGGCTGGACCGGGTGGCGGAGCGCGCGCCGGCCCTGGCGGCCGAGCTGTTCGACACGGGCGTGAGCATGGGGCCGGCGGCGGCCGTGCGCTTTCTCCAGCGCGCGCTGAACGCGCTCAACCGGGGCGCGCGCGATTATCCCGACGCGGTCGTGGACGGTCGCGTCGGGCCAGCGACGCTGGGCGCGCTCGACGCCTTCCTGGGCTCGCGCGGGCGCGCGGGCGAGCGCGTGCTGATCCGCGCCGCCGACGCGCTCCAGGGCGAGCGCTACCTGGCGCTGGCCGAGGCGCGGCCCGCCAACGAGGCGTTCCTCTACGGCTGGCTCGCCGGCCGGGTGGGAGGCTGAGGCCGGTCCGCGGCGGAGCGGGGAGGGGGAGGGGCGTTGCGCGGACCCCGCCCCTCCCCCACATGGCGGCGCATGAGTTCCCCCGCATCCGCCGCGCCAGGATCGTCCGTCGTATGGCACGGCACCACCATCTGCTCGGTCCGCCGCAACGGCCGCGTGGTGATCGCCGGCGACGGCCAGGTCTCCATGGGCAACACGGTGATGAAGCCCAACGCGCGCAAGGTCCGCACGCTGGGCACGGGGGGCAAGGTGATCGCGGGCTTCGCGGGCGCGACGGCCGACGCCTTCACCTTGTTCGAGCGGCTGGAGGCCAAGCTGGAGCGGCACAACGGCCAGCTGATGCGCGCGGCGGTCGAGCTCGCCAAGGACTGGCGCACCGACAAGTTCCTGCGCAACCTGGAGGCGATGATGATCGTCGCCGACGCGGACGTCACCTTGATCCTGACGGGGAACGGCGACGTGCTGGAACCGGACGGCGGGGTCTGCGCGATCGGCTCGGGCGGCAACTACGCGCTGGCGGCCGCCCGCGCGCTGGCCGATTACGAGGAGGACGCGGAGGTGATCGCCAGGAAGGCGATGGCCGTCGCCGCGGAGGTCTGCGTCTTCACCAACGACCGGCTGACGGTGGAGAGCCTGGGAGCGGCCTGATGCTGTACGCCGATCCGGGGGCCAGCGACCTCGACGCCTTCACCGCGGTCGAACCTGATTTCGCCGTGGCGGTCGCGCGCGCCCCCGACGCGCCCGTGGCCGCCGCCCTTTCCACACGGCCCGGCTTCCGGCCGGCCGTCGCCGAAGCACCCATGGTATGAACGACGCCCTCACCCCCAAGGCCATCGTGGCCGCGCTCGACGCCCACATCATCGGCCAGTCCGACGCCAAGCGCGCGGTCGCCGTCGCGCTCAGGAACCGTTGGCGACGACAGAAGCTGTCGCCCGACCTGCGCGACGAGGTCAGCCCCAAGAACATCCTGATGATCGGCCCCACCGGCTGCGGCAAGACGGAGATCAGCCGCCGCCTGGCCAAGCTGGCCGACGCGCCCTTCGTCAAGGTGGAAGCCACCAAGTTCACCGAGGTCGGCTATGTCGGCCGCGACGTGGAGCAGATCGCGCGCGACCTGGTGGAGGAGGCGATCCGCCTGGAGCGCGAGCGCCGGCGCGCCGCCGTGCGGGAGAAGGCGGAGGAGGCGGCGATGGCCCGGCTCCTGGACGCGCTCGTGGGCAAGGACAGCAGCCAGGCCACGCGCGAGAGCTTTCGCCAGCGCTTCCGCGACGGCCACCTGGACGCGACGGAGGTGGAGCTGGAACTGTCGGCGGCGCCCGCCATGCCCTTCGAGCTGCCCGGCGGCGCGGGGCAGGTGGGCATGATCAACCTGTCCGAGATGATGGGCAAGGCGTTCGGTCAGGGGCAGCAGAAGCGCCGCAAGCTGCCCGTTCCTGCCGCCTGGGAGAAGCTGGTGGAGGAGGAGGCGGACAAGCGGCTGGACGCCGACGACGTCAACCGCGCGGCGCTGGCCGACGCGGAGGCCAACGGCATCGTCTTCCTGGACGAGATCGACAAGATCGCGGTTTCCGACGTGCGCGGCGGGTCGGTGAGCCGCGAGGGCGTGCAGCGCGACCTCTTGCCGCTGATCGAGGGCACCACCGTCGCCACCAAGTACGGGCCGATGAAGACCGACCACGTGCTGTTCATCGCGTCGGGTGCGTTCCACGTGGCCAAGCCGTCGGACCTGCTGCCCGAACTCCAGGGTCGGCTTCCCATCCGCGTCGAGCTGAAGGGCCTGACGGAAGAGGATTTCGTTTCCATCCTGTCCGACACCAAGGCCTCGCTGCCCGCCCAGTACACCGCGCTGATCGGGACGGAGGGGGTGACGGTGGACTTCGCGCCCGACGGCATCCGCGCGGTCGCGCGCGTCGCGGCCGAGGTGAACGGGCAGGTCGAGAACATCGGCGCGCGCCGCCTCCAGACGGTGATGGAGAAGCTGCTGGAAGAGGTGAGCTACGACGCCGAGGACCGGCGGGGCGAGGCGCTGACGGTGGACGCGGCCTATGTGGACCGCCAGCTCGCCGCCATCGCGCGCGACACGGATCTCAGCCGGTTCGTGCTGTGAAGGCGCTGGCCGCCGTCCTGCTGCTGGCCGTGCCCACCGCTGCGCGCGCCGACGCGTTGCAGGACCGCGTGCTGGCGTCCGCGCGCGCCGCGGCCGCCGACCGCTACGCCTTTCGCCGCACCACGCGGCTGGAACGGAGCGGCGCGCCGGCGAAGACGGTGGAGGAGACCTATGACCCGCGCCGCGCCGCCGACGGGGGCTGGTCGCTGTTGTCGGTCGACGGCCGGCCGCCGACCGCCAAGGACCTGTCCGGCTGGCGCAAGCAGGGGCGGCGGACCGCGCCCTCCTATTCCGAGATCGCGAAATGGTTCGGCGGCCCCGCCGCCGTCGCGCTCGCCGGGCCTGGCCGCGTGCTCTACCGCTTCGCCCGGCTGCCGGACGGCGCGGTGAAGGTGAACGGGCGCGACCTGTCGGCCGACACGCAAGGGGAGGCGCTGGTCAACGCCGCCGCCCGCGTCCCCTTCGTGGAGCGCGTCCGCCTGCGGTCCACCAAGGGGTTCCGCGTGATGATGGTGGCGCGGATGGACTCGATGCTGGCCGAGAGCCGCTACCGCCAGCTCCCCGACGGCCGCGTCGTGCCCGACGGCGGCGACAACACCGTCACCGGCTCGCTGATGGGGAAGGCGGGCACGCTGAAGGCCTCCCTCGCCTACTTCGACGTGCGCCCCGCGCGCTGACCCCGGCGCCCTACTGCGCCGGCGGCCGCTGCCAGCCGCCGCCCAGCGCCTGGTACAGCACCACGAAGCCGGTGAGTTGATCGGCGCGCGCCTGGACCAGGGTGAGTTCGGCGGTCAGCAGCGACCTTTGCGCGTCGAGCTGTTCCAGATAGCCCGAGTATCCCGCCCGGTAACGGTTGGTCGCGTTCCTGAGCGCGCCGCGCGCGGCCGCGACCTGATCGGCCAGCGCGTCGGCCTGCTCGCGCGTGCGGACCAGGGCGGCCAGCGCGTCGTCCACCTCGCGGAACGCGGTAAGCGCGGTGCGGCGATAGGCGAAGGCGGCCTGATCCCGCCGCGCGGTCGCGGCGTCCGCCTGCGCGCGCAGGCGCCCGCCGTCGAAGATGGGGGCCAGCACGCTGGCGCCCAGCGAGAACACGCCCACCGGATCGGAGAGCGCCGTGCTGAGCACCACGCCCGCCGACCCGGTCAGCGCCAGGTTGGGCAGGAAGGCCGCGCGCTGGCTGTCGAGCGAGCGGTCCGCCGCGACCAGCGCCTGCTCGGCCTGGAAGAGGTCGGGCCGGCGCCGCAGCAGGTCGGCGGGCAGCCCGCCCGGCACGGGGGGCAGGCGCAGGGCATCCAGCGCAGCCCCGCGCGTGACCGGCCCCGGCACGCCGCCCGCCAGCAGCGACAATGCGTTCTCCTGCCGCGCGATGGCCAGGCGGGCGGCGGGGACGAGCTGGGCCGTGGCGGCGTACTCGGCCTCCGCCTGCCGGTATTCCAGGCGCGAGGAATAGCCCGTCTCGAACCGGCGGCGCGCGATGCGCAGCGCCTCGCCGCGGGCGGACAGCGTTTCCAGCGCGATGGCCAGCCGCTGGTCCAGCGCGCGCAACGTCACGTAGCCGCTGGCCGTGCCCGCCGCGACCGCCAGGCGCACCGTGTCGCGCGCGCCCTCGCTCGCCAGCGTCTGGGCGCGCGCCGCCCGGCTCGCCTGGCGCAGTCGCCCGAACAGGTCCAGGTCGTAGGACGCCGTGACCGCGGGCTGCGCGCCCAGCGCGCGCGACGGGGCGCCGAACGGGCTCAGGCTCTGCCCCTGCGTCTCGGGCAGCGAGCCGCCGACCTGGGGCGACAGCTGGGCGCGCGCCAGCGCCTCGGCCGCGCGCGCTTCCTCCACGCGGGCGGCGGCCGCCGCGACGTCCGGGTTGTCGGCCAGCGCGCGCGCCACCAGCGCCGCCAGCGCCGGATCGCCGAACGCGGTCCACCAGTCCGCCCGGACCGCCGCGTCGCCGTCCGCCGCCGCCGCCGTCCGCCACCCGGCCGGCGGCGCCACCGCCGCGGCGGGCGGCACCGGCGCGCGCGGCCCCGCCGAGACGCAGCCTGTCAGGGCGGCGGCCATCGCGCCGGCGAGCAGGGGCGCGGCGTTCCTCAAGGGGCGGGCGTGCCGGCGGTGTCGACCCGCGCCACCACCGACATGCCCGGGCGCAGCCGCCGCGCCAGCCGCTGGCCGGGGTCGATGCGCAGGCGCACCGCGATCCGCTGGGGCACCTTGGTGAAGTTGCCCGTGGCGTTGTCGCTCTTCAGCACGGCGAACTCGCTGCCCGCGGCGGGCGCGATGCGCTCGACCCGCGCGGTCAGCCGGGCGCCCGCCAGCGCGTCCACGGTGAAGCTGGCGCGCTGGCCGACCGCGATGCGCGCGGTCTGCGCCTCCTTGTAGTTGGCGATCACCCATACCTGGGGCGGCACCAGGAACAGGAGCTGCGAGCCCGCCGTCACGTACTGGCCGACGCGCACGCCCACCTCGCTCAGCCGCCCCGCCTCCGGCGCGCGGATCACCGTGTTGGCCAGGTCGATCCGCGCCAGCCCGAGTGCTGCCTCCGCGCCCGAAACGCCCGCCCGCTGGCCGCCGCGCCCGACCTCGACCGTGCGCACGTCCTGGCGCGCGATCTCGCGCGCGGCCTCCGCCTGGGCGACCGCGGCCTCCGCCTGGCGGAGCGAGGCGCGCGTCTGGTCCTGTTCGCGGAGCGAAACCGAGCCGTCGGATACCAGGTCGTCCACGCGCGCCATGTCGGCGCGCGCGCGCATCAGCTGGGCCCGCGCGTTGGCGACGGCGGCACCTTGCGCGCCGAAGCTGGCGGCGCGGCTGGCGGCGGCCTGGCGGCTGTTGGCCAGCGTCGCCTCCTGCGCCTCCACCTGGGCCGCCGCCTGATCGACGCGCTGGGCATAGACGCGGCGGTCCACCTCGACCAGCGGCTGGCCCGCCGCCACCTCGGCGAAGTCGCGCACCAGGACGCGCGTGACATAGCCCGACACCTGGGGCGCGATCACCGTCACGCGCCCGCGGACATAGGCGTTGTCCGTGCTCTGCCGCGCGACGGCGAAGGGGCCGATCCGCCACGCGGCCAGCACCGCCGCCACGCCGGCGGCCGCCAGCACCGCGATCACCGCGACGGAGCGCCAGGACAGGGCGGGCGGCCGCCATCCCGAGCCGGCGGGCGCGGGCGCGGCGGCGGGCGCGGCGGCAGGCGCGGGGGCCGCCTCGGCCAGCTTCTCGTCCGTTACCGGACCGGGGGAGACGGGTGATCGAATGTCGCTCATGGTGATCCGGTACGGCGCGCGCGGACGGCCCGGCGCGCGAGCAGGGCCAGCAGATAGGCGAAGGTCGCCGCCGCCAGCAACGCCACCAGCCGGAACACGTCGTCGTACGCCAGCACGTTGGCCTCGCGCGTGGCCGCCTGGGACAGGAGCGCCGTGCCCTCCGCCCCGCGATAGGCCGGGTCGCCCACCACCCGGCCGACGCCCGCCGCGCCCGCCTGGATGCGGGCCTGGACGATCGGGTCGGTTGGGTCCACCGCCTGGACGATGGCGGCGCTGTTCGCCTTCTCGCGCACCACCTGGTACGTGCCGAGCAGCGCCGTGCCGCCCAGCCCGCCCATCGCGTTGATGATGCCGAACAGCGCGATGAAGCTGATGATGTGGCCCGTGCCCTCTTTCAGCGCGCGGGTGAGCCCGAACAGCAGCGCGGGGCCCAGGAAGAAGGTGCCGGCGAACGCGATCACCGCTTGCGTCCAGTAGAGCTGAGGCGCGCGCGTCAGGCTGGTGGAATGGCTGTCCGCCCAGGCCGCCACCGCCACCAGCCCGACCGCCAGCATCACCGGGTGGGCCGCGCGCTCCAGGTCGAGCGTGGCGGCGCTCAGCAGCACGCCCGCGACCGACGCGGCCGCCGCGACGGCGAACAGCGTCTGCATCTGATCGTTGTTCTGACCCAGCGCGTTCAGCAGCCCCACCGCGCCCGCCGTCTGCTCCGACAGCACGATGCGCGCCATCACCGTGACCACGGCGAAGCGCACGATGTCCGTGCTCGCCAGCCAGCGCGTGTTGAGGAGCGGGTTGGCGCGCCCGCTCTCGACGATCAGCGCGGCCGCCAGCATCGGGATCGCGGCCAGGAGCGCCCAGCCGATCCAGGGCGCCTGCGTCCACCACACCACGCGGCCCAGGCCCAGCACGGCGGCGAACAGCGCCATGCTGCCCGCGAACAGCGCGAAGGTCAGGAAGTCCAGCGGCTCGAACGCCGGCCGGCGCACGGTGGGCGGCAGGCGGAACCGCAGCACCGCCGCGACGCTCAACAGCGCCAGTCCCAGCTCGAACAGATAGAGCGCGCGCCACTGGCTCTCCGCCAGCAGGTCGGGCGAGAAGAGCCGCGCCAGCGGCGTCGCGCACTGGGGCACGCCGATCCCCAGCACCACGCCGCGCAGCCGCTGGGCCGGGGGCACCGCCTGCATGATGTAGTAGAGCCCGAAGGTGGACAGCGGCGCGGCCGCCATGCCGCTGGCCGCGCGCACCAGCACGGCGGTGGAGAAATCGTGCACGAACAGGTGCATCAGCGCCAGCGCGGCGTACGCGCCCAGGAAGATCAGCGCGAAGGGGCGCAAGCCGAACTGCTGGCGGAACTTGATGAGCAGCAGGTTGATGCTGACGTTGGTCATCACGTAGACCGTCGGCAGCCACGCGATCTCTGCAGGGTCCAGCCCCAGCGCGCCGCCCAGCACGGCGGTGTTGACCGCCACCAGCGCGTTGCCGAACCCGGCCGTCAACCCCAGCAGCACGCCCACCGTCGCATAGGCCAGGCGCCGGGACATCGGATGGTCGGGCGAGCCCGGCGAACCCGGCATGGTCGGTGCCTCGTGCGGCGCGTAGGCCCACTCCTCTTCGCGCAGGAATGTCCTCAGGCGATCGACCAACGGCATCGCGCCGTCTTAATGATTCTGCATCGCGTGTCGCGGTCGATGCGTCAGGACGAACTCGACGTCATCATCCTGTCGGTTCTGCCCGACTGCATTCTACGACGCGATCGGCTGGTCGAGTTGCTTCGAGCCGTGCCGGAGAAGTCGAATGCGGCCGATATGCAGCGGCAGCAGGATCTCGACCGCGTCCGGCGCGAAAAGGTGGCAGCGGAAACGCGCATCCGCCGCCTGATCGAGATGGTTGAGGACGGCCATATGTCCTCAAAGGATCCGATCTTCGCTGAGCGGCTGGCCCAGTATCGCCGGAACGTCGCGCAACTCGAGGCCAGCGAGCGCAGCTTGGCCGAACGGCGCATCACCGCCGTGGTCCCGTCCAGCGCAGCACGTCGCACGCCGTACCCGTTCGACCGCCGCGCCTACCGTCGTCGCAACCAAGTCGAGCGCCCGTTCTGCCGCCTCAAGAACTGGCGCCGCATCGCTACCCGCTACGGCCGCCTCGCCTGTAACTACCTGGCCTTCCTAGGGCCCAGACTCATTCAAAGCCAGAAGGCCAGGGCGGTGGCGAGGGCGACGCCTGAGAGGAAGTTGGCGGCGAGCTTGTCGTAGCGGGTGGCGAC
>Ga0325400_1000122_pt1 | contig 47565 bp, 43 predicted proteins | sample PopdelMetagenome_2_FD_205662 | JGI IMG/M metagenome (GOLD analysis project Ga0325400, IMG submission 205662) | Populus deltoides microbial communities from Bellville, Georgia, United States - Xylem-PdKOR-R1 | ecosystem: Host-associated > Plants > Phyllosphere > Stem > Wood/Secondary xylem... | reverse complement strand
ACCCAGCTCGTCCTCGGCACCATGCTCTTCAACGGCGACGGCGTGCCGCGCGACTATCCCCGCGCCTACGCGCTGATGACGCTGGCCTCGCAGAAGGGGCTGAAGTCCGCCGGCGAGACGCTGACCCAGATGGACCAGTACGTCTCCCCCCAGGACCGCGAGCGCGGCCTCGCCCTCGCCCGCCAGTACGCCGCGCAGACCCGCGTCGCCGGTCCCGATGCGACGCCCCGCGCGATCGCGCGCGCCGACGTTCCGCCTTCGACGATCCGCGACACCCGTCCGGTCGTCGCGCCGCCGGTCGCCGGCGGCCGCGGGTCCCCGCCGCCCCGTCCGGTGCCCGCGCCCGACCGCGACCGTCCGGCCGCCGCACGCCCGGCGCCCCCGCCGGCGGCGCGCCCGGTCGCGATCCCCGCGCCCGCGCGCGGCGGCAGGTGGCGCGTCCAGCTCGGCGCCTTCCGCGACCGCGGCAATGCGGAGGCGCTGTGGAAGCGGGTGGGCGGCAGGGTCGGCGGACAGCCCGCCTACGTCGCCGCCGGCGGCGTCACCCGCCTCCAGGCCACCGGCTTCGCCGCCCGCACCGACGCCCAGCGCGCCTGCGCCGCCTCGGGGGTCACCTGCGTTGTGGTCGCGCCGTGAGGACCGAAGACGTCCGGCCCCGCCGATGAACGCGGCGCCGTTGGAGCCGGAGCCGGCCGCGTGGAACGCGGTCGGCGGCACCACCACAGCGATTCCGCGCTTCCTCTCACCCTAGGCCGTCACCCATTCCGACCGCGGAATGCCCTGCGCCCACAGCAGCCCGGTCAGGTCGCCTCGGTCGATCCGCGCCGCCGCCACGGCGGCGACCACCGGCTTGGCGTGGTACGCGACTCCCAGCCCCGCCGCCTGTACCATCGGCAGGTCGTTGGCGCCGTCGCCGACCGCCAGCGCCGCCTCGCGCGGAATGCCGAGGTCGGTGATCGCCGCCTCCAGCGTCTCCAGTTTGGTGTGCGCGCCGACGATCGGCTTGGCGACCTTGCCGGTCAGCCGCCCGTCGGCGACCAGCAACCGGTTGGCGATCGCCCGGTCGAACCCGATCCGCGCGGCGACCGGCTCGGCGAAGCGGGTGAAGCCGCCGGACACCAGCACCGCATGCCCGCCCCGCGCACGCATGGTCCGCACCAGCGCCTCCGCGCCGGGCATGATCCGGACCCGTTCCGCCAGACAGCGGTCGATCGCGGCCTCCTCCAGCCCGGCGAGCAGCGCCACCCGCGCGTCCAGCGCCCCCTCGAAGTCCAGCTCGCCCCGCATCGCCGCCTCGGTCACCGCGGCGACCTCCGCCTTGATCCCGGCATAGTCGGCCAGTTCGTCGATGCACTCCACCGTGATCATGGTCGAGTCCATGTCGGCGACCAGCAGCCGCTTCTCGCGGCCCGCGGTCGGCTGCACGACGACGTCGAACGCGTCGCTACCCGCTGCCATCGCCTGCGAGAGGCGGACGGCGAGATCGCGCAGCCCATCCGCCAGATGCGCGCAATCGCCCGCGCCGAACCCCTCGGCCGGTGACAGGACGAGGTCGGCCGCCCAGCCTTCGTCGAGCCATGTCAGCCCGGTCACCGCCCCCGCCGTCCAATCGGCATCGAACTGGCGCGCCCATTCGTGCAACAACGCTTGGCTCAGCGATCCATCTGCTATCAGCGTCGCCGTGAACACATCCGCCCTCCCCAGGCTCGCGCTCATCGCAGGCCCAACCGCCAGCGGCAAGTCGGCCCTCGCGCTCCTTCTCGCCGAGCGGACCGGCGGCACGGTCATCAACGCCGATGCCAGCCAGGTCTATCGCGACCTGCGCATCTGCACCGCCCGCCCCTCGCCCGCGGAGGAGGCCCGCGCGCCCCACCGCCTGTTCGGCCACATCGACGCCGCCGACACCGGCTATTCCGCCGCGCGCTGGGCAGCCGAGGCGCGCGCCGCGATCGCCGAGGCGCATGAGGCGGGCAGCCTGCCGATCCTGGTCGGCGGCACCGGCCTGTACCTCGGCACCCTCCTCGACGGCATCGCCCCCGTGCCCCCGATCGACGCGGCCGTCCGCGCCGCCGTGCGCGCCCTGCCGATCGCCGACGCGCACGCCGCGCTCGCCGCCGAGGACCCGGTCGCCGCCGCCCGCCTCGCGCCCGCCGACACCGCCCGCGTCACCCGCGCGCTGGAGGTCGTCCGCTCGACCGGGCGGCCGCTGGGCGACTGGCAGCGGGAACGGGTCGGGGGCATCGCCGCCACGGTCGCGCTAAAGGCGCTGATCCTGCTTCCCGACCGCGCGTGGCTGGCGGCGCGCATCGCCCGCCGCGCCGACGCCATCGTCGCCGGCAGCCTGGCGGAGACGGCGACGTTGCTCGCCCGCCGCGACGTGCCCGCGGACGCCCCGATTCTGCGGGCGATCGGCGTGCCCGAGATAACCCGCCATCTCCGCGACGAGATCGACGCCCGGGAGGCTGCGCGTCTCCTCGACGCCAACACCCGGCGCTACGCCAAGCGACAATATACCTGGTTCCGCAACCAGCCCCCCGCCACCTGGCTTAGGCAAGAAAATTACGCTTCGGAGTTCACCAACGAAATAAAGTTCTTTGTCGCTTGACCCTATGCTGCGGCGCAGCTAGGGAGCCCGCCACCTCACCAGCAAGCGGAGTTTCCCTGTGACTGAGCGTAGCGGAGCCGACATCCTCGTCGAGGCGCTGGTCGATCTCGGCGTCGAACTGGTGTTCGGCTATCCCGGCGGCGCGGTGCTGCCGATCTACGACGCGATGTTCCGCTCGGGAAAGATCCGCCACATCCTCGTCCGCCACGAACAGGCCGCGACCCACGCGGCGGAGGGCTATGCCCGCGCCACCGGCAAGCCCGGCGTCGTCCTCGTCACCTCCGGCCCCGGCGCGACCAACGCGGTCACCGGCATCACCGATGCGCTGATGGACTCGATCCCGATGGTGGTCATCACCGGGCAGGTCCCGACCGCGCTGATCGGCACCGACGCCTTCCAGGAGGCGGACACGGTCGGCATCACCCGCCACTGCACCAAGCACAATTACCTGGTGAAGGACCCCGCCCGCCTCGGCGCGATCGTCCACGAGGCGTTCCACATCGCCACCTCCGGCCGCCCCGGCCCGGTGGTGGTCGACATCCCCAAGGACGTCCAGGTCGCGACCGCCGCCTACAGCCACCCCGGCGCGATCGAACACAAGACCTACCGTCCCCGCCTCGATCCCTCCGCGGACGAGATCGCCCAGGTCGTCGACCTGCTCGCCGCCGCCGAGCGCCCGGTCCTCTACACCGGCGGCGGCATCATCAACGCCGGGCCTGCCGCGAGCGAGGCGTTGCGTGAACTCGTCGCGCTCACCGGCACCCCGGTCACCTCGACGCTGATGGGCCTCGGCGCCTATCCGGCCAGCGGCCCCGAATGGCTCGGCATGCTCGGCATGCACGGCACCTACGAGGCGAACATGGCGATGAACCAGGCCGACCTCGTCATCGCGGTCGGCAGCCGCTTCGACGACCGCGTCACCGGCCGCCTCGACGCCTTCAGCCCGACCAGCCGCAAGGTCCATATCGACATCGACCGGTCCAGCGTGAACAAGAACGTGCGCGTCGACCTCGCCATCATCGCCGACGCCGGCCGCACGCTGGCCGCGATGGTCGAGACATGGGGGGCGCGCGGCCACCCCAAGCCCGACACCGCCGAATGGCACCGCCGCATCGACGGCTGGCGCGCGGTCCGCTGCCTCGACTTCCCCGAGGAGGGCGACGCGATCATGCCCCAGCGCGCGGTCCGCGCGCTCCACGAGGCGACCGCGCACCGCCAGCCGATCATCACCACCGAGGTCGGCCAGCACCAGATGTGGGCCGCCCAGCATTACGGGTTCGAGGCGCCCAACAAGTGGCTGACCTCCGGCGGCCTCGGCACGATGGGCTACGGCCTGCCCGCCGCGATCGGCGCGCAGCTCGGCGATCCGCAAGCGCTGGTCATCGACATCGCCGGCGAGGCGTCGATCCAGATGAACATCCAGGAACTGGCCACCGCGATCCAGTACCGCCTGCCGGTCAAGGTCTTCATCCTCAACAACGAATATATGGGCATGGTCCGCCAGTGGCAGGAGCTGACCTACGAGAGCCGCTACGCCGAGAGCTATTCGGACGCGCTGCCCGACTTCGTGAAGCTCGCCGAGGCATATGGCTGGAAGGGCATCCGCATCGAGACTCGCGACCAGCTCGACGACGGCATCCAGGCGATGCTCGACCATGACGGCCCGGTGATGGTCGACTGCCGGGTGTCGAAGCTGACCAACTGCTTCCCGATGATCCCGAGCGGAGCGGCCCACACCGACATGATCCTCCAGGCCAACGAGGTGTCGGGCACCATGGACGATGAGGCCCGGGCGCTGGTGTGAACTGGTTGCTGATGCTTGCGCCGCTGCTGTTCGCGGCGGCCTACTGCCTCGCACGTGCCGTCGTTGATGCTCGGCAACGCAGATGGTGGTGGGCGATCACAGGGCTCGTCGCAGCCATTGCGATCATCACTCTTCCCCTTCCCACTCATGCCGTAAAGGTCACGATCCCGGTGTCCGATGCAGATTAGGTCCGAAGCCGCCGAACGCCACACGCTGGCCGTCATCGTCGACAACGAACCGGGCATCCTCGCCCGGATCGCCGGGCTGTTCACCGCCCGCGGCTACAACATCGAATCGCTCACCGTGTCGGAGATCACCGCCGACAAGGCGGTCAGCCGCATCACCATCGTCACCTCGGCGAGTCCGCAGGTCCTCGAACAGATTGTGGCCCAGCTCGACCGGCTCGTTCCAGTCCACCGCGTCACCGACCTGACCCAGCGCGGCGACCAGGTCGAGCGCGAGCTGGCGCTGGTCAAGGTGGCCGGCACCGGCGACCACCGCATCGAGGCGCTCCGCCTGGCCGAGGTCTACCGCGCCCGCGTCGTCGACGCGACCACCGGCAGCTTCGTGTTCGAGGTCACCGGCGGGCGCGACAAGATCGACAAGTTCGTCGAGCTGATGGGCGAACTCGGCCTGGTCGAGGTCGCCCGCACCGGCATCGTCGCCATCGCCCGCGGGCGAGAGGCGGTCTAGGGTCCCTCTCCAATCGGGAGAGGCAGGAGCGCCGAAGGCGCGGAAGGGTGAGGGCGACCGACCTGTCACCCTCACCAACTCCGACTAGCCAGCAAGCTGGCAAGTCTTCGTATCCTCTCCCACCGGGAGAGGCAGAAGGGGAACTATCATGCGTGTCTACTACGATCGCGACGCCGACCTGAACCTGATCGCGGACAAGAAGATCGCCATCGTCGGCTACGGCAGCCAGGGCCATGCCCACGCCCAAAACCTGCGCGACAGCGGGGTCAAGGACGTCGCCATCGCGCTGCGGGAAGGCTCGGCCACCGCCAGGAAGGCGATCGACGCGGGCTTCGCGGTCAAGTCCAACCGCGAGGCGGCGGAATGGGCCGACATCGTCATGATCCTCGCTCCCGACGAGCATCAGGCCGCGATCTGGGACGCCGACTTGCGAGGCCGGATGAAGCCTGGCGCCGCGCTCGCCTTCGCACACGGCCTCAACGTCCATTTCGGGCTGATCGAGCCCCCTGCCGACATCGACGTCATCATGATCGCGCCAAAGGGCCCCGGCCACACCGTCCGCTCCGAGTACGTCCGCGGCGGCGGCGTCCCGTGCCTGATCGCGGTCCATCAGGACGCATCGGGCAACGCCCACGACGTCGCACTCGCCTATGCTTCGGGCGTCGGCGGCGGCCGCTCGGGGATCATCGAGACCGACTTCAAGGAGGAGTGCGAGACCGACCTGTTCGGCGAGCAGGCGGTGCTGTGCGGCGGCATCACCCACCTGATCCAGGCCGGGTTCGAGACGCTGGTCGAGGCCGGCTACGCCCCCGAGATGGCCTATTTCGAGTGCCTGCACGAGACCAAGCTGATCGTGGACCTGCTCTACGAGGGCGGCATCGCCAACATGCGCTACTCGATCTCGAACACCGCCGAGTACGGCGACATCACCACCGGCCCGCGGATCATCACCGACGAGACCAAGGCCGAGATGCGCCGCGTCCTTGCCGACATCCAGGCCGGCCGCTTCGTCAAGAACTTCGTCCTCGACAACCGCGCCGGCCAGCCCGAGCTCAAGGCCGCGCGCAAGGCGGCGGCGGCGCACCCGATCGAGAAGGTCGGGGCGGAGCTGCGCGGCATGATGCCGTGGATCGGCAAGAACGCGCTGGTCGACAAGAGCCGAAACTAACCGGCTCTTGTCGACCGGCCGGCACGGCAAGCCGGCCCACAGGGCCCGGCTTTGGGTACCCATCAAAGTAATACTTTGATGGGGCCCTGTCCGGTTCCGACGGGTCGGCGGGTAACGGAACACCGCCGTCGCCCCAGACTCTTCCCGCAGCCACCCATCCGCGCACGCCCGCACCGCCCCACTCGCGGCACCATGGATGCCGGGACAAGCCCGGCATGACGAAGAACAGCACCGCGGCGCCGCCCCCGAATTACGCTGTCCTACAGGCGGGCCACGTCATAGCCTGCCCACCCGAATCACCGACCTGCTCCTTCTCATCATCGCATAAACGGAAACGATCGAGGCGAACGATCGCACGCCAAGGGGTCAATCGAGTCAACCGAATGGAACCGGGCCGTTTCGCCCCGCCCCCTTCCCGCGGCCTCGCGTCCATGATGTAACCGCTGCCGCACAACAGGAGGACCACCCATGCGCCCGACCCTAGCCGCCCCAGCCCTAGCCGCCCCAACCCTAGCCGCCCTCGCCCTCGCCGCCATCACCCCCGCCGCGATCGCCCAGCAGGCCCCCGCCAAACCCGGTGCCGCCAACCCCGCCGCGGTCACCGGCGGCACCTACACCGCCGATCCGGGCCATACGCTGGTCACCTGGACCGTGGACCATCTCGGCTTCTCGCCCTATTCGGGCATCTTCGGCGACGTGTCCGGCACGCTGACCCTCGACCCGAAGAACCCGGGCGCCGCCAAGGTCGACATGACCATCCCGGTGTCCAAGGTCACCACCGCCTCGTCCGGGCTCACCGCCCACCTGCTCCGCGCCGGCAAGGACGGCGGCAAGGCGGACTTCTTCGGCGCCGCGCCCGCCGACGCGCGCTTCGTCTCCACCCGCGTCGTCGCCAAGGGACAGACCGCGACGGTGACCGGCAACCTCACCCTCAACGGCGTCACCCGCCCGGTGACGCTCCAGGCGCGCTTCTACGGCGCGGGCAAGGCGCCGGCGATGATGGGCGGCAAGGAGAATGTCGGCTTTCACGCCACCGGCACCATCCGCCGCAGCGAGTTCGGGGTCGGCTACGGCATCCCGATGGTGTCGGACGAGGTCAAGCTCGACATCGCCGCCGCTTTCCAGAAGTAATCGTCAGGCGGCCGCCCGCGGCATCTCCACGAAACCCTCAAAGGTGGCGCGGACGTCGGGGGCGGCATCGGCGACCAGCGCGCTCACCCGCCGCGCCGCGTCGCCGCTGTCGCTCGCGGAGGCCATCGACCAGGGTCCGAACTCGCGGCTCTCGACCGCGCGGTCGGACAGGGTGACGACCGCCCGGTGCCGGGCGTCGGCCTTGATCCGCGCATAGGCCCGCTCGACCGTGTCCTCCTCGCCTTCCAGCGCCTGGAGAAAACGCTTGCCGTTGAACCACAGCAGGCCGGTGATGCGGTCGCGGGCGTTGTTCCGGCGTGAGACCGCCAGGATCGCCGCGGCATCCGCCACGACGTTCGGGGTGACGGTACTGATGTAGACGAGCTGGCGCACCCTTGGACCTCCTGGCATCCTTGCCCCATCCTACGCCGATATCCCTAACGAAACGCCACCACTTCGTTTTGGTTGGACATCCGCCGGATCGTGCGCCACGCAGCGGTGGTGATCCCGGCAGCGCTATCCCGTCGACTTACCCGCCCTTAGGCAGGCGGCCGACCGAGCGGGCGCCTTCCTGAGGGCCGATCCGTCGCCACCGCTCGCTCCCGACTGCCCCGGAAGAACCACCATGCTTCGCGATCCCTCGACCAAGTACCGCCCGTTCCCCGCCGTCGACCTGCCCGACCGGCGATGGCCGTCGCGGACGATCACCCGGCCCCCGCGCTGGCTGTCGACCGACCTGCGCGACGGCAACCAGGCGCTGATCGACCCGATGGACGCGGAAAAGAAGACCCGCCTGTTCGACCTCCTAGTCCAGGTCGGCCTCAAGGAGATCGAGGTCGGCTTTCCCTCGGCGGGCGCGACCGAGTTCGACTTCATCGCCGGCCTCATCACCTCCGGCCGGGTGCCCGACGACGTGACGATCCAGGTCCTCACCCAATCTCGCCGCGACCTGATCGAGACGAGCTTCGCCAGCTTGCGCGGCGCCCCGACCGCGATCGTCCACCTCTACAACGCGGTGTCCCCCGCCTGGCGCCGCATCGTCTTCGGCATGGACCGCGCCCAGGTGAAGGCGATCGCGGTGGAGGGCGCCATGATCCTGCGAGACCAGGCCGCCGCCCAGCCGCACACCGACTGGCGCTTCCAGTACAGCCCGGAAACCTTCTCCACCGCCGAACTCGATTTCAGCCTGGAGGTGTGCGAGGCGGTGATGGAGGTGCTGGCCCCCACCCCGGCCAAGCCGCTGATCCTCAACCTGCCCTCGACGGTCGAGGCCGCGACCCCCAACGTCTATGCCGACCAGATCGAATGGTTCGGCCGCCGCATCCGCGACCGCGACAGCGTCGTCATCAGCCTCCACCCCCACAACGATCGCGGCACCGGCGTCGCCGCGGCGGAGCTGGGGCTGATGGCGGGTGCCGACCGGCTGGAGGGCTGCCTCCTCGGCAATGGCGAGCGCACCGGTAACTGCGACCTCACCACCGTCGCGCTCAACCTCTACACGCAGGGGGTGTCGCCGGGCCTCGACCTGTCCGACATGGACGCGATCATCAACACGGTCGGCCATTGCACCAACCTGCCGCTCCATCCCCGCCATCCCTATGCCGGCGACCTCGTCTTCACCGCTTTCTCGGGCAGTCACCAGGACGCGATCCGCAAGGGCTTCGCCGCCCGCGAGGCGCAGAACGATGATATGTGGGAAGTGCCCTACCTCCCGATCGATCCCGCCGACCTCGGTCGCAGCTACGAGGCGGTGATCCGCGTCAACTCGCAATCTGGCAAGGGCGGGGTCGCCTGGATCCTCGAACAGGACCGCGGGCTGAAGCTGCCCAAGCGGCTCCAGGCCGATTTCAGCGGCCACGTCCAGGCGCTCGCCGACCGCACCAGCCGCGAACTCGACGCGGCCGACATCTGGCGGCTGTTCGAGGCGACCTACCTCCCCGGCGACGCCGACCGGCTCGTCCTCCAGGACTATCAGGAGAGCGGCCAAACCGGCGACCGCCTGTTCGTCGGCCGCGTCGCGGTGGACGGCGTGGAACGGTCGATCGCGGGGCGGGGCAACGGCCTCATCTCGGGCGTGGTCGCCGCGCTCGGCGAGGCGGGGGTCACGCTCGACGTCGCCGACTATGTGGAGCACGCGATCGGCCACGGTGCCGACGCCCGCGCCGCGACCTATCTCGAGTGCCGGCGGCCGGACGGGCACACCGTGTGGGGCGTCGGCATCGACCCGGATGTCGCGACCGCCAGCGTCCGCGCGGTACTCTCGGCCGCGAACCGCGCCTGATCTCGCTCGCCATCCCGGCGCAGGCCGGGGTGACGAGCGATCACCGCCCCCGCACCACCTCGCATCCGACCGCCGCATCCGGGTACACGTCGACCTTCATCGACCGCACCCTGACCACGCGTACCCGCGGGTCGGCGAGGCACAGCGCCGCCACCGCCTCGACCAGCGTCTCCTGCAACGCGAAGCCCTCCCCTGCCGCCATCGCGCGGATGCCGTCGCGCACGAAGTCGTAGTCGAGCACCTCCTCGATCCGGTCGGCCGATGGTGGCCGGTCATAGGCGACGGTCATCCAGACCGACAACCGAACCCGCTGCGGGGCCGCCTCGTGCGGGTGGATGCCGAGCCGCATCGCGACCTCCAGCCCGTCGAGGATCGTGGTGAACTCAGCCATCGCGCCCCTCGAACATCACGTCGCCGTCACGCCGCACGAAGCGCTGCCCGCAATCGACGAACAGGGTCTGTCCGGTGACGCTCTCCGCCGCCACCAGCCACGCCACCGCATCGGCAACCGCCGCCGCGCCCACCGGCCGTTCCAGCAGGTTCGCCCGCGCCACCCGGTCGAACTCGGCTCCGCTCTGGTCGCCGCTCGGCAGCGTCAGCCCCGGCGCCACGGCGTTGACCCGCACCCGCGGTGCGAACGCCTGCGCCATCAGCACGCCCGCCCCAGCCAGCGCGGTCTTGGCGAGCGTGTAGGAGAAGAAGTCCGGGTTCGGATTGGCCAGCTTCTGGTCGAGCAGGTTGACCACCACCCCCGCCACCCCCTGCCGCGCCAGCGCCGAGGCGAGCAGCACCGGCGCGGTGCAGTTCACCGCGTAGAGCCGTGCCGCCAGACCGCGGTTCACCGCCTCGGGCCGGTCGAACTCGAACAGGCTGGCCGAATTGACTAGCGCTTCGATTGGACCGCCCGCCGCGCGGACCGCGCGTGCGAACAGGTCGTCGATCCCACCCAGGGTCGCCAGGTCGCCCTGCACCGCCGCGCCGCCGACCTCCCCGGCCAGCGCCGCCGCGGCGTCCGCGGAGGTGCCGTAATGGATCACCACCCGGTGCCCGTCCGCCGCCAACCGCCGCACGATCGCCGCGCCCAGCCGTTTCGCCCCGCCGGTGACCAGCACCCGCATTCAGGCGAGTCCCATCAGCGCCAGCACCTCCTTGCGGCTCCGGTCGTCGTCGCGGAACACCCCCATCATCCGGCTGGTCTTCATGGTGACCCCGGGCGTCCGCACCCCGCGCGCGGTCATGCAGGCGTGGGTCGCCTCGATCACCACCGCGACACCGACGGGGTTGAGCCCGTTCCAGATGCAATCCGCGACCTCGGCCGTCAGCCGCTCCTGCACCTGCAACCGCCGCGCGAAGCCGTGCAGCACGCGGGCAAGCTTGGAGATGCCGACCACGTGGTCGCGCGGCAGGTAGGCGATGTGCGCACGGCCGATGATCGGCGCCATGTGGTGCTCGCAATGCGACTGGAACGGAATGTCCTTCAGGAGCACGATCTCGTCATAGCCGCCGACCTCCTCGAACACGCGTTCTAGGTGCTTGGCCGGGTCGTCGCCGTACCCCGCGCAATATTCCTTCCACGCCTTGGCCACCCGTCGCGGCGTGTCGAGCAGGCCCTCCCGCTCGGGGTCGTCGCCCGACCAGCGGATCAGCGTGCGGATCGCGTCCGCCACCTCCTGCGGCACCGCCGGGGTCGCCGGCGTCTCGACCAGGTCGCTCATCGGTTCGGCTTCCGGCTATCGCATCCCGGCATGACGCTCGCTTCCTTCCTCTCGCACGCGCCGCGCGCGGTGACGTGCCGCCGCTCGTGGCCGGTGCCGATCACCATGCCATAGCCGAAGCAGGCGGCGCGGCAACCGCCCCCCGACTACGCGCCCACGGTGCCGGGTCCGATGACGCGGATCCCCCCTGTCCTACACGTGCGCATCATGCCAGGCGGGCGGCACGAGAGACGGCTCCACCGTCCCGTTCTTTGCCTCAGCCGAAATCATCTTCCACTCGGACGCAACGAAATTTCTGAAGCAGCGTGCAACCTGTGAAGCGTCGACCGCGTCCGCCGAATTGCCGCCGTCACCATGCCGGTACCGTGAGCCACGGCTTGAACCGTCAGCGGACCAGGCGTGCCGCGTGCCAGGCGACATGATCCGCCATGAAGGTCGATACGAACAGGTAGCTGTGGTCGTAACCCGGCTGCATCCGCAACGTCAGCGGGATGCCCGCCGCTTCGCACGCCGCCGCCAGCAATCCGGGCCGCAACTGCTCGGTCAGGAACGCGTCGGCGTCGCCCTGGTCGACCAGCAGCTCGGCCACCCTCGCCCCGTCCTCGATCAGCGCGGTCGCATCGTACGCGCGCCAGGCCGCGCGGTCCGGCCCCAGATAGCCGCCCAGCGCCTTCTCTCCCCAAGAACAGCGCAGCGGCGAGGCGATCGGTGCGAACGCCGACACGCTGCGGAACCGACCGGGATTTCGCAGCGCGATCGTCAGCGCGCCGTGCCCGCCCATCGAGTGGCCGAACACGCCCTGCCGATCCATGTCGACCGGGAACCGCTCGGCGACCAGCGCCGGCAATTCCTTCTCGACGTAGCTGCGCATCCGGTAGTGCGCCGCCCAGGGCGCCTCGGTCGCGTCGACGTAGAAGCCCGCGCCCTGCCCGAAGTCCCAGGCGGGGTCGTCCGCCACTCCATCGCCGCGCGGGCTGGTATCCGGCGCCACCAGCATCACCCCCGCCTCGGCGCACGCGCGGCGATACTCCCCCTTGTCGGTCACGTTGGCATGGGTGCAGGTCAGCCCCGACAGGTACCACAGCACCGGCAGCCGCGCGCCCGGCTCATGCTCGGGCACGAAGACGGAGAAGGTCATGTCGGTGCCGGCCGCGGCCGAGGCGTGCCGGTACACGCCCTGCGTGCCGCCGAACGCCGTCGCGGTAGAGACGGTCTCCATCACCGCGCCCGGTGGATCGCGCACAGCTTGTGCCCGTCAGGGTCACGGACATAGGCCAGGTGCATCGGACCCAGGCTGCCGTCGCGAAGGCCCGGCGCGTCCTCGACCGAGGTGCCGCCGTTCGCCACCGCGACGTCGTGGAACCGCTTCACCTGCTCGGGCCCGTCGCACCGGAAGCCGATGGTGCCGCCGTTGGCGACGCTCGCGGGCTCGCCGTTGATCGGCTCGGTCACCGCGAAGGTGCCGCCGCCGTGCATCCAGAACAGGCGCACCTTGCCGTCGGCGGACACGTTGCGCAGCGGCTCGCCCGCGCCGAGCACGCCCAGCACCGCGTCGTAGAAGCGCTTGGCGGCCTCGATGTTGTCGGTCCCGACCATGACGTGGTTCAGCATCGCGCGCTTCCTCTCCGTGCAACTCGCGGCCGTCCTCGCGGATTGACGCGCCGCAGGCAAGGAGCGAGCGGAATGGCGGACGTGAAATCGGGCGACGATGTCAGCTGGAACAGCCACGGCGGCACCGCCCACGGCAAGGTCGAGAAGAAGGTCACCAGCGACACCAAGATCAAGGGCCATCAGGTCCGCGCGTCAAAGGACGATCCGCAGTTCATCGTGAAGAGTGACAAGGGCGGCGAGGCGGCGCACAAGCCCGCCGCGCTCCACAAGGAGTGAGTTCCGTCCCCTGGGACGACCGGTATCGCAGCGAAAGGAAGCATATGGCCACCGCCAAGCAGGACGCGGGCGTCGCCGACGCGGAGGGCAAGGAAGCCAGGCCCGGCACGGGCATCCACGCGCCGGTGAAGCCGTCGGCGGAGCTGGGCAAGATCGTAGGCGACGACGCCCTGCCCCGCAGCGCGGTGATCTCCAAGGTCTGGGACTATATCCGCAGCAACACCCTCCAGAACCCGGAGAACAAGCGCGAGATCCTGGCCGACGACCATCTCCAAAAGGTGTTCGGCAGGGACAGGGTGACGATGTTCGAGATGAACAAGTACATCTCCGCCCACCTGACCAAGGCCTGACCCACATAGCCCGCGGCCGTTGTCGCCGACGGTCCGCGGCGCTATGGCCGGCTCGTGGGGCCCCGTAGCTCAGCAGGATAGAGCATCAGATTCCTAATCTGAGGGCCACTGGTTCGAATCCAGTCGGGGTCACCACGAACACCGCACGGCGGCGGACCGACTGTTAGCCTCTCGCAGCGTCCAGTATCTCGCGGATACGCGCCGCCAGCACGTCCACCGCGAACGGCTTGGTCAGCACCGTCATGCCCGGCTCCAGCTGGCCGTTGTTGAGAAGCGCGTTCTCCGCGAAGCCGGTGATGAACAGGACGTTGAGGTCCGGCCGGTTCACCCGTCCCGCATCGGCCATCTGCCGGCCGTTCATGCCGCCGGGCAGGCCCACGTCGCTGATCAGGAGGTCGATGCGCATGTCCGATTGGAGCAGCCGCAGCCCCGCCGCGCTGTCCGCCGCCTCGATCGCCGTGTGGCCCAGGTCCGTTAGGACGTCGCACACCAGCATCCGCACGGTGGGTTCGTCGTCGACCACCAGCACCCGCTCACCCGCGCCGACGCCCGATCCCGGCCGCTGCCCCTCGTCCTGTGCGGCAATTGCCGGGACGGAGGAGGTTGCCTCGCCGTGATGGCGCGGCAGGTAGATGCACACCATCGTCCCCTCGCCCACTTCCGAGTAGATGCGCACCTGACCGCCCGACTGCTTGGCGAAGCCGTAGATCATCGACAGTCCCAGGCCTGTCCCCTCACCGATCGGCTTGGTGGTGAAGAAGGGGTCGAACGCCTTGGCGATCACCGACGGCGGCATGCCGACGCCGTTGTCGCTGACGCACAGCGACAGGTACTGCCCCTCCGGCATCCCCAGCTCGCGGGCCATGCCCGCATCGATCCAGCGGTTGCACGTCTCGATGGTCAGCCGGCCGCCGTCAGGCATCGCGTCGCGCGCATTGATGCACAGGTTGAGCAACGCGTTCTCCAACTGCGAGGCGTCGACCAGCGCCGGCCACAGCCCGGCGACGGCGACGTTCTCGACGTTGATCCCCGGCCCCATGGTGCGCTGGACCAGGTCCAGGAGGTCGGCCACCAGGCGGTTGACGTCGGTCGGGGTCGGCAGCAACGTCTGCCTTCTCGAAAAGGCGAGCAGCCGGTGAGTCAGCGCCGCCGCACGCCGCGCCGCGCCCTGCGCAGCGAGAACGTACTTATCGATCTCCCGCACCCTGCCCTGGCGGATGCGGACGTCGATGAGCTCCAGCGCCCCCGAGATGCCCGCGAGCAGATTGTTGAAATCGTGCGCGATGCCGCCGGTGAGCTGTCCCACCGCTTCCATCTTGTGGGCCTGTCGCAGCGCCTGTTCGGCATGCTCGCGCTCGGCCAGAGCGTCGGCGATCCGTTCCTCCAGATCGCCGTTCAGTTGTTGCAACGCCTCCTCGACCCGCACCCGGTCGGTGATGTCCTTGAACAGCACCGCCACCTGCCGGTTCTCGGCCGGTCCGAGCCGGAACGACGACACTTCGAGATGCCGCCCGGTGGCCACGAGTTGGTTGCGGAAGCGGATCGGGTTGCCCGTGCGCAGCACTTCGCCGTAGAAGCTCACCCAGCCATCGGCCTCGTCGCCGACCATCTCGCGCAGCTTTCGCCCGACGACGTTCGCGATACCGGTGTTCGCCTCGTAAGCCGGATTGGCCTCGACATGGACATAGTCGCTCAAGGGGCCGTGCGGACCATCGAAGAACTCGATGATGCAAAACCCGTCACTCATCGAGTCGAACAGCATCCGGTATCGGTCGAGCGCGGCCTGGGTCGTGTCGATCGTCACTGTGCTCGCTCTCGCTGCGTTGGCCGACGCTCAACCGTCGCGCTCGAGGAGCGATCCGCCGACCGGGCAATTTAGATCAACCCGGGGCCGTCGCCGGGATCGGAGCGTCAGCTAGCCGCGGCTTACAAAGGAGCGCGAAGCGCCCGCGCAACGGTGTGGCGGCGCGCCTCGGCCCGGTTTCCATCCCGCAACCCACACCCTGTTCTCCGGAGCGGCCACCGCGCTCTGCGGGACGGCCGCTCCAGGTAGGACGTTGCGGTTCTCGGGAAGTTCGACGGAGGTTCTCGACTCGCCCGATGCCTGGCCGCGATAGTGCAGGCGGATGGCCCTCAGGCGCGCGGCCCGATTGCGCGAAGCCGGACCAGGGCGGTGCCGGACCGCCCTCCAACCGAAGCATGCTGCCGGTGGCCCCGGGGAGAGCGGGCTGCACCGCTGTCCCTTCAAGGCTGAGCGGACGCTAGTTGGCTGCCTTAGGCGGCACCACCGGCAATGGCAGGGGCGCTACCGAAACGCCGTCCTCGACCAACGCCTTGGCTTCGGCGAGCGTCGCCTGACCGTGGATGGTGGCGCGCGGCTCGTCGCCGTCGTGCATCGACCGGGCCCGCGCCGCGAAGCTCCCGCCGACCCAGGTCGATCCCTCCAGCACCTTGGCCTGCGCGGCGGCCACCGCGCGCAACGCGGCCTTGGCGACAGCGACGGTCGGCTCGCGACGATTGCCCTTGGCGGCTACCGCGGGGGCCATCACCGCCTTGTCGACGGCGGCGTCGTCGCACACCGGGCAGCGCACCTGGCCCGCCGCGCGCTGTTTTTCCCAGGCGGCACCCGAGCCGAACCACGCCTCGAACACATGGCCGCCGCCGCATCGCAGGTCGAACACGATCACGCGCGCGTCACCGGCGGGATCGGCCGGGCATGATCCAGCACCGGCACGCGCCGCCGTGCGGCCGCGACCCGAGCCGCATCGACCTCGACCAGCGTCAGCCCCGCCGCCTCACCCATGTCGGCCAGCACCTCGCCCCAGGGATCGACGGCCAGCGAACGGCCCCAGGTCGTACGTCCGTCCTCATGCTCCCCGGTCTGCGCGGCGGCGAGCACGAAGGCGGCGTTCTCGATCGCGCGGGCGCGCAGCAGCGTGTGCCAGTGCGCCGCGCCGGTCGGCCGCGTGAAGGCGGCGGGCACCGCGAGCACGGTGGCGCCCGCCCGCGCCAGGGCGGAGAACAACGCCGGGAACCTGAGGTCGTAGCAGATCGACAGCCCGAGCCTACCGAGCGGCGTCTCAACTACCACCGCCTCCCCGCCCGCCGCGTAGCTCGCCGACTCGCGCCAACGCTCACCGGTGGGCAGGTCGACGTCGAACAGGTGCAGCTTGTCGTAGCGCGCGCGAACCGTTCCCGCCGCGTCGATCACGAATCCGCGATTGGCGAGCCGGCCATCCGGGCGACGGATCGCCAGGGAGCCGAGATGCACCCATAGTCCTCGCGCCGCCGCGGCGTCGCGCACCGCCGCGAGCACTTGGTCGCGCTCCTCGTCGACGATGTGCCCGGCAGCGCGGTCCCGGTCACGATCGACCAGGCCCGACATCTCGGGGGTGAACAGCATCGTCGCGCCCTCTTCGGCAGCCCGCGCGACCGCCGCGACCAGCGTCGCCGCATTGACGGCGGGGTCGATCCCCGCGGACATCTGGAGCAGCGCGGCCTTCATGCCGCCAGCAGCGGGTCCAATCCTCCTCGCGCATCCAGCGCGGCCAGATCGTCCGACCCGCCGATATGCGCCCCGTCGATGAACACCTGCGGCACGGTGGTGCGTCCGTTCGCGCGCCCGATCATCTCCTGCCGGCCGGTGCCGCCCATGGTGATGTCATGTTCCTCCACCTCGACGCCCTTGGACGCCAGCAGGCGCTTGGCGCGCGTGCAATAGGGGCAGAACGCCTTGGTGTAGATCTCGACCCGTGCCATGGCGTGGCAGGTGTGGTGTCGGGCCGCGCTTGTCAATCGCCCGCCTGGGGCTCCACGACCCGCGCCCAGCAGAGCACCGTCACCGACGCGGCGCCGCCGGCCAGCAGCGCCGCGGCGCACGCGTCGGCGGTGGCGCCCGTGGTGTGGACGTCGTCGACCAGCACCACCCGCTTGCCACCGACAACCGCACGATCGGCCACCGCGAAGGCGCCGCGAACCATTCGCCGTCGGCCACGCCGGCCCAGGCCGCGCAGCGGGTCGGTCGCGCGGCCCCGGACCAGCACGTGGGGATCGGCGGGCACGCCGCTCAGCCGCGCGACGCTGCCCGCGATCAGCGCCGCCTGGTTGAACCCGCGTCGCCACAGCCGCCCGCGATGGAGCGGAACGGGCACCAGCAACTCCGCGTCGCGGGGAAGAAGCCGGGCCATCGGTCGCGCCATGGTCTCGGCAAGTCCCAGCCGCCCGCCATATTTCAGCCGCAGCGCCAGGTCGCGCGCGACGGGACCGTATGCCACCGCGGCCCGCACGCCCGCATGCCGCGGTGGGGTGGCCAGGCAACGGGCGCAGCACGCCCCCTCGGCCGCGAACGGCATCGGCGCACAGCATCCGGCGCACCAGGGCGGCCCCAGAAAGCGCAGTTCGCCCCAGCAACCGGCACAGAACCGGTGATCGGCCGCCAACGGCACGCCGCAGCCCGGGCAGCGCGGCGGCAGCGCCCACGCCGCCATGAGGCGCAGCGGCGTCAGGATCGAATGAACAAGCGTGCCGAGCCGCATCCCCCCTTGTCGGTCGCGCGTCACGCTTGCACAAGCGCGCTGGTGACCGATCGGCCGCCCCTCTTCGACCGCGCCGCCCGCCGCCGCCGCCGGGATCGCGCGGCCCCCGGCTGGGCCGCCCACGACTTCGTGCGGGCGGCGATGCTCGACGGCATCGCCGAACGGCTCGCGGCGCTGACCCGTCCGCCTGCGGAGCTGCTCGACCTCGGCTGTTTCGACGGCAGCTACGCCTCTCCGCCGGGCGTCCGCGTCGCGCGGGTCGACCCCGGTTTCGCGTTCGCCCGCGCGGCCGGGGGGGTCCAGGCGGACGAGGACCGTCTCCCCTTCGCCGACGCCTCGTTCGACGCCGTGATCAGCGCCGGCGTCCTCGACTCGGTCGACGACCTTCCCGGCGCCCTGGCGCTCATCCGGCGCGTACTGCGGCCAGACGGGGTCTTCTTCGGCGCGATGCTCGGGGCGGGCTCGCTGCCGACCCTGCGCGCCTGCCTGCGCGAGGCGGAGGGGGAGCGCCCTGCCGCACGCCTTCATCCGCAGGTGGACGTCCGCGCCGCCGGCGATCTCCTCGCACGGGCCGGGCTCGCCCTGCCGGTCGCTGACGTGGAGACGCTGAGCGTCCGCTACCGCTCGCTCGGCCGCCTCCTGGACGACCTGCGCGGCATGGCGGGCAGCAGCGTGCTGACCGGACGCTCGCCGCTTGGCCGCGGCGCCCTTGCCCGCGCGGCCGCCGCCTTTTCGACGCGGGCCGACCCGGACGGCCGCACCAGCGAACTGTTCCGGATCGTGTTTGTGACCGGCTGGGCGCCCGATCCTAGCCAACCACGTCCTGCGCGCCGGGGCAGTGCCGCCGCGTCGCTCGCCGCCGCGCTGAACGGCGGGCGTTCCTAGACGATCATGCCGCCGTCGGCGCCGCGGACCAGGACACGGCCCATGGCGTCGAACAGCTGATCCATCGCCACCGGCTTGAACAGCACGTCGTCGGCGCCCGCCGCCATGCAGCGCTCACGCAGGTCGATCGCCGCATCCGCGGTGACGACGATGATCGGCACCGAAGCCTTGGCGTCGTCGCGCGCACGGATGTGGCCGATCGCGGTGATGCCGTCCATGCCGGGCATCCGCAGGTCGACGAGCAGCAAGTCGTAATCGTCGCGATCGAGCATCGCGATCCCCGCTTCCGCGGTCTCCGCCTCGTCCATCGACACGCCCGCGACGTCCAGCATGTCGCGCACGACGCGGCGGTTCATCCGGTCGTCCTCGATGAAGAGGACCTTCACGGCACGATCACCGGCCCGGAACATTCGGCGGGAGCCCTGGACATGTCGATCCCCTAGCGGTCAAGCCGCCCGACTCGCAAGCGCATCCGAAGCGGATGCGACGGTCCGAGTTCGCGCGAGTGCCACGAGCCGCGCGCCGGCGACCGGACGAACCACCATGTTCCAGCCGTCGCTCGCCCGTGCGGCGGCGACGCCCGCGTCCGGGCAGAGCAGGATCGCGGGATTGCGGCAGGCGGCGGTTCCGATCTCCGCCTGCTCCCGCGTGTCCAGCGTCCCGGAGTCGGCGACGATCGCCACGGCGTCATTCTCGCTGAGCCACCCCGCCGCTTCGGCGAAGCAGGTGACCGCGACGGCGTCCTCCTCCCCCTCGAACACAGCCCGCAGCATGGCCCGCGCGATCGGGTTACGCTCCACGATCAGCACCGCGCGTCGGCGGGGGGTGCCGGACGGCTCCGGGGCGGCGACGACGGGGCGCAGCGGCAACATCACCGTGAAGGTCGATCCGTGTCCGACCTCGCTCGCCACGGTGATTTCGCCATCCATCGCGCGTGCGAGATTGCGGCAGATCGCCAGCCCCAGCCCGGTACCCCCGAACTCACGCGTGGTCGCGGCATCGGCCTGGCGGAAGCTTTCGAAAACGTCGTCCAGCTTGTCCGCGGGTATGCCGATCCCGGTATCGCTTACCGCGATCTCCAAGCCCCCGGCCGCGACGGTCGCCCGCAGCCCGACGCAACCCTCGCGCGTGAACTTCAGCGCATTGGACAGGAGGTTGAACGCGATCTGTCGGACGCGCGCCGCGTCGCCGAGCATCGCGGTGGGACAGTCGCCCAGGTCGAGGCGGAACGCCAGCCCACGCGCGCGTGCCTGTTCCTCCCACAAGCGGGCCGCACCGGTCAGCGTCGCGCGCGGGTCGAACGGCACGTCCTCAATCGTGAGGTTGCCGGTCTCCATCTTGGCGACGTCGAGGATGTCGTCGACCAGCGCACGCATCGTCGTGCCCGCCGCGTGGACGAGCCCGATCCGCTCGCGCAGCATCGGCTCGATCGTCTGGTCGACCAGGATCACCTCGGTCATGCCCAGGATGCCGTTGAGCGGCGTCCGGATCTCGTGGCTGGTGGTGGCGAGAAACTCGGTCTTGGCGGTCAGCGCCTTACCGAGCGCATCGTTGCTGACGCGGAGGTCGGCGGCGACGGCACGCACCCGGTCGCGGCTGCGGCGAATGGTGAACAACCCGACAAGCAGCAGGACGATGATCGCCGCAACCGTTCCCGCGCCGCCCAGGAACAGCATGCGTTCGCTCTCTACCCGTGCCCGCGCCTCGTCGCGCTGAAGGTTGGCGATCCTGAGTTCCTGATTGGTGAAGTCGAACCGCGCGCTCATCAGCGCGGTGCCGGTGGTGGTGGCGAGCTTGGTCGCCTCATCGTCGAGCCGCTTCAACGCCGCCAGATGGGCGAGCGCACGCGCCGCGTCGCCCCGCGCGGCGTAGACGCGGTACGCGGTCTCATGCGCCTCGCGCGAGGAAAGCTGGGTGTCGTGAAGATCGACATGGGCGAAACTGCGCGCGATCAGCCGCTCTGCCTCCACCGGGCGACCCTGTTCGACCGCAATCTGCGCGGCAAGTGCGTCGGCGGCTCGGTCTTCCGGCCCGCCGGCAAGGGGGGCCACTCGTCGCGCCTCGCCGATCGTCCGCGCCGCTTCCGCGAGCTTGCCCGTCAGCAACCGGGTGCGCGCGAGATTGCGCAGGATCTGCGCTTCCAGCAACGCACTCTTCATCGTGCGGGCAACGACCAACGCCTCCACGAATTGCGCTTCCGCCTCCCGGTAACGGCCGAGCTCGTTGAGGGCGAGGGCACGGTTGTTGTAGATGGAAGCGAGAACCAGCGGATCATCGCCTCGGTACACCTGCCGCGCCTGCTCCGCGTATTTGATGACCGAATGGTAGTCCTTAGCCTCGAAGTACAGATAGCAGATGTTCATCAACGTACTGGCTTGGGCACGCACATCGTTAATTTCGCCGAAAATGGCATAGGCTTCATGGAAGTCGGTGAGTGCCCCCGCGACCTTGGCCTGTTCCACGCGCAGGCCGCCGCGGGAAAGCAGCAGATCGCCTAGCACGCGCGATCTCGGAGCTAGCCCACGAACAACAATGATCAAATGCTCGATCAATGGGCCGGCACGGTCGGCCTGACCCAAACGGAGATAGGCTTCGGCCTGCAGGCGCCCAACGGTCGCAATCGCGAGCTCTCGCTCGCGCAAATCTCCCAGCGATTGTGCTCTTCGACGCACCGCCGCCAGTCGCGGCAATACACCTGCGGGATCGGTACCGACCAAGGGCTTTAGCTTTTGCGCAGCCTTCTCGATCGCCGCCGCACCAGACCTTTCATATGGCCGGGCATCGACTGCAGCGGAATAGAAGAAGAGGCTCAGAACAAGCGCACCCGCACGAACCATCTCAGGCACGCTTCCATGCTTGCGCCAGACCGCCGAACGCGGCGCGCGGGTCCTGCGGCATCGCCCGGTGCCGCTCCTCTTCGAGGTAGGTCACCAGCGCGTCGAGGCCGACCGGCCGGCTGATGAGAAAGCCCTGCGCCATGTCGCAACCCATCACCGACAGCAGCGCGAGCGCCGATTGCGTCTCGACGCCCTCGGCGACCACCTCCATCTCCATCGCGTGCGCGAGGTCGATGGTGGAGCGGACGATCAGCGGGTCCCGGTTCGAACTGGTGAGATGGGTGACGAACAGTTTGTCGATCTTCAGCTCGCGTGCGGGCAACTGCTTCAGATAGGCCAGCGACGACAAGCCGGCGCCATAATCATCGATCGCGACCGTGATGCCAATGTCGGTGAAGATCTTGAGGTGGGCGATCGCGCTCTGCGGATCGCGGATCACCGATGTCTCCGTCACCTCGAAGCCAAGCCTGGCGCCGCTCTCCTCGACCATCGCACATGCCTGGCGGACGAAGCGGGTATCGCTCAGCAGAACGCCCGCGATGTTGACGAAAATCGGCAGGTCGTGCCCCAGTGCCGCCAGTCGCCGCTGATCCGCGATCACACGCCGGATCGTCCATAGCGTCATCGCGCCGATGTCGCTCGACTGCTCGGCGATGGGTATGAAGTCGCCCGGCAGCACCAGGCCGCGATCGGGATGCCGCCAGCGGATCAGCGCCTCCAGTGAGCAGATGCTCTGGCGGCGCAGGTGAAGCTTCGGCTGGTACTGAAGGAACAGCTCGTCGCGGTCGATCGCCAGGTGGAGATCGCGTCCGAGCGTCAATGCGTCGATCCGATCCGCCACCGCCTCAACCGTTCGCGACACGGGCCGCCGGTTCGTCTCGGCCTCGGCAAGCGCCTGCTCCGCCGCCTCGATCAGCCGAACCTCGTCATGATGCGGGGCGGGCGTGGCCGCGCCGCCAAGCGCCAGATCGAGGCGGTAAGGCTCGCCGTCGATATCAATCGCCCGCTCGAACGCCGCATCGATCGTCGCAATGACTTGGTCGAGATCGGTGCGCCGGTCTCCGTCGAAGGCGAACTCCAAAGTATCGTGCCCGACCGCATCGACCGAGATGCCGCACACCAGCGTCGCCGTCCTCTCGGCCACCAGGCGCATCAGCGTTCCGGCCCGTGGTCGCCCGAGGTGACGCCGCAACATCGCATGGTTGGTCAGGCGTGCCAGCACAGCGAAGCGCCAGGCCGGAACTCGCGGCGATGGGGTCTGACCGTCCGGGTCGTCATGCCGCGACGGCGGTGCAGGCTGGTCAGCGCGCTGGGTCACCGTTCCACCCTGCCGCCGCAACGTGAAGATGACGTTAAGCGTCCCGCCGCCGCTCCACTTTTGCGCACATAACCCATTGATCCATGTTTAAGAATACGTTAACCACAAAGTCGCGTCGGAAGACGCGAACAAGGGAGAAAAGTCGATGCTGAAGTTTCTCATTTCGCTGATCTACGGCGAGAGCATTCGCCCGCTCTGAGCCATTTCCCGGCCCGCCGGACACGCATCGCGTTACGCGATCGTGACGGCGGGCCGACCTTCCTGGCGACGCCACGTTCCCGGCTGTATCGTAAAAACTGACGCTTGCCGGTTACTCAGCAACCAGCGGGTTCGAGAACCGCAGCGCATCGTCGACAGATCCATGCCGCAGGGCGATCAGGTCGCGTGTGTAATTCTGGTGGACGCGCCACGGCTTTCGTGCCCCCTGCTGCGGCAACTCGGCCGCGGCGCGCTGGACATAACCCGACGTGAAATCGACAAATGGTTCGCGGGCCATCTCGAGGTCGTCGTTCGTCGGGGTCACTTGCCGCATGCCCCGCGATCTCATGACGTTCAGGAGCCGGCAGACATAGCCGGCGGTCAGATCGGCCTTCAACGTCCAGGACGCATTGGTGTAGCCGAAGGTGAAAGACATGTTCGGCACGCCTTCGACCATCATGCCCTTGTAGAGCAGCCGCCCGGCAAGCGACACCGCCGTGCCGTCCACCGACAGGGCGATGCCGCCTACCAGTTTGATGCGCAGGCCCGTGGCGGTGACGATGATGTCGGCGGGTAGCTCCTCGCCCGACGACAGCCGGATGCCGTCGGTGGTGAACCGGTCGATCGTGCCGGTGGCCACCGCGGCGGTACCTGCCTTGATCGCCTTGAACAGGTCGGCGTCGGGCACCAGGCAAAGCCGCTGATCCCACGGATCGTAGCGCGGGGTGAAATGGGTCGCGACGTCGTAATCGGGGCCGAGCTGCAAGCGGACCATCGCCAGCAGCCGCTGCCTGGTCTTGCCGGGCCGCCATTTGGCGAGCCGGAAGAACGCCGTCCCCAATGCGATGTTCTTCCACCGCGTGACGCGGTAGGCGAGCTTGGCCGGCAGCACGCGGCGGAGCGCGTCGGCCACCCGGTCCCTGGACGGACGGGACACCACATAGGTGGGTGACCGCTGGAGCATGGTGACGTGCGCAGCGCTTTCCGCCAGGGCGGGCACCAGCGTCATGGCGGTGGCGCCGCTGCCGATCACAACCACGCGCCGGTCCGCGACGTCGAGGTCGGCGGGCCAGAGCTGCGGATGGACGATCCGACCGGCGAAATCCTCGGCGCCCGCGAACGCCGGCGTATGCCCCGCCGCGTAGTCGTAATATCCCGCACACAGCGAGAGGAACGCGCAGCTGAAGGTCAGCGGCCCCTCCGGGCCCTCCGCCTCGATCAACCACCGCGCGTCAGCGGTCGACCATGCCGCGCTGCGCACCGTCACCCCGAACCGGATGTCCCGATCGATGCCGTGTTCGCGGGCGGTATCCTCGATATAGGCGCGGATCGATGCGCCGTCGGCGATCGCCTTGGCACCCTCCCAAGGCCGAAACGAGAAGCCCAGCGTGTGCATGTCGCTGTCCGAGCGGATTCCGGGGTAGCGGAACAGGTCCCACGTCCCGCCGATCGCCTGCCGCGCTTCGAGGATCAGGTAGCTGCGGTCGGGACACCGTGTCCGCAGGTGGTACGCCTGGCTGATCCCCGACAGCCCGGCGCCCACCACCACCACATCGACATGCTCGACCACCTGGGTCTCCCGATCCGTTGCGCAAGCGGACCTACCCGCCCCCGCCCCGGATCGAAAGCACTCAGTAATCGCGCGAGTAGCGCAGGCTGGCGTTGGACCCGCCGAACGATCCGGCCGAGGTGAGAAGGCTGAGGGCCTTGGTCAGCGCGATCTCCAGCTGGGTGGCGGTGAACCCGCGCGCGTCGGTGACGATCTCGACATAGATGTCGTCGGTCAGGTACTTGCCCGCCGCCAGTGCCGTTCCCCGACCGGTGGTGTCGTCGGCGCCGAGCACCCGCAACCGGTCGAACCCGGTCGCCGAGCGCAGCTTGCCGAGCGGGTTGAGCCCGCCGCCGCTCGACGGCCGAAGCGAGTTGAGCGCGGCCGCGAGCTGGATCGCTTCGGTCGCCGACAGGTTCTCCGGCCGTGTCCCGAACAGCAGGCGGCTCAGCACCTCATCCTGCGGCAGTGCCGGGGTGGAGGTGAAGGCGATCTGCGGTCGCTGGCCGGTGCCCGTGACGTTGAGGACCACCGTCACCCCGTCCGACGTGGTCGACGCCTGGATGTTGATGTCGGGATCGGTCAACGCGCCGCCGCGGAAACGGATTTGCCCGCGGGTCACATCGAACCGCTTGCCCGCGAACGAGAAGGTGCCGCGGACGAGGTCGATCCCGCCGCCGATCGTCGGTGCCGTGCTGGTGCCGCCGACGCGCAGGTCCATCTCCCACTCGGACTCGAGACCCATGCCCGACACGAACAGCTGGTTGTCCGCCCGCACCCTGATGTCGAGCTTGAACAGCCCGACCGGCGGCGCCGCGGCGGGACGATCGGTCGGCCGCGCGATCCTGATCTCGCTGCGCCGGCGGACGCCGGTCAACTCGGGAACCTCGGCCGCGCCCTGCTTGATGATCTGGTAGCGCGCGTTTGGCACCGTCAGGTCGCCCTGGATCAGCCCGCCGTTCGGCCCGTTGGTGATCCTGAGCGTGCCCGAGGTGGTCGCCGCGAGCTCGTCGCTCTTGGCCAGCTCGGCATTGTCGAGCCGCGCGCGGATGTCGATGGGAAAGCCCGATGCAGCCGCGATCCCGACCGACCCGGTCGCGCTGACCGTGCCGCTGCCGGCGCGCGCCTCCAGCCGGGTCAACTCCAGCCGGTCGTTGTTGAACCGCGCCGCGAGCTGGATCCGCGACAGCCGCGTGCCGTAGGTCTCGTTGTCGTAGGTGAGATTGTCGGCGCGCACGAGGCCGTTGACCCGCGGCGCCTGCACCGTGCCCGAGAAGTCGGCCGCGATCGCGATCGGTCCGTTCAGCGCCTGGTTGGGCAGCGCCGCGAGGCTGAACAGCACCGCGGACGGGCCGTTGTAGCGGATGCCGCCGGACAGCGGCGCCGCCATCAGCCGGGTGGACAGCGACCCCGCCCCGGCAGCCAGCGGCCGCAGGTTGGCGACCAGCCGACCGATTGTCGAAGTGCCGCGGCGGACAAGCGCCCGGCCCTCGCCGCCATCCGCGTCGAGCCGTCCGGCGAACACCACGTCGACCGCCTCCGACACCGCGGCGAGCCCGGTGCGCTGGAAGCCGGTGATCGTCATTCGCGCGTCCGCCGTCGGAAAGCTGGCGCCCGCGGCCTGGGTGTAGTCCAGGCTTCCGGTCGCCTTGCCGCTGACCCCGATGTTGGGGACGAACGCCGACAGGATCGCCAGGTCGAGCCGATCGAGCCGGATCTGCGCGGTCGTGGCGCGGCCATATTGCCCCGCGAGCCGCATCGATCCGCGGTCAAAGTCGATCCGCGTCGGGTTGAGGCGGTAACCGCCCGCGGCCGCCTGGATGCGAGCGGGATTGGCGGTACGGAAGCTGATCCCGTTCGCCGCGCCGCGCAGCGCGATCAGGTAGTTGTCGGGTGCGAGCTGCGCGTTGGCGGCGATCCGGAACGGCACGCCGGACGAGCCCTCCAGCAGCGCCTGCGCGGTGCCCCGCCCACCGACGTAGTTTACCTTGGCGCGTCCCGAGCGGAGCACGAAGCTGTTGTACCGCGTGTCGGCGATCTGGACGTCGGCAACGACTTGCGGCGCGCGCGGGAACATGACCACGCTGGCGTCGACGATCGCGCGACCGATGGTGAAGTCGGCGACGCCCGGCACCACCGCATTGTACGCCCGTGCGGCCACATCGGCGCGCTGGTAGCCGCCCTGGTTGGCGAGCCTGACCTGCCCGGTCAGACCCTGGCCGTTGAACGCGAGCGCACCCGCGAACGGTCCGGCCGCGGTCTGGACGATGCGGCCGTTCGCAGCGATCCCTGCGAAAACGACGCGGCGAACGTCCACCGCCAGCTGGTTGCCGGGGGTCACGACCACGTCGGCGGAGAACGGTCCATAGTTGGTGCCGCCGCTCGCGACGACGGCGTACGATCCACCACGCCCGACGATCCGCGCCTGGACGTTGGCGAGTCCGACGCCGAGCCCCGGTCGCGCCGCCCGCACCACCACGACTGGTGCGGCCGCGCTGCCCGTCACCCGCGCGGACACCGGCCCGTACTGGGTCGAATAGGCGTCGGCATCGACCAGCACCGCCCCGGTGGCCGGATCGAACCGGCCCGCCCCGCGTGTCACGCGGAACTGCGGCGCGATGAGGCGAAGATTGTTGAAGGTGACGATCCCTTCCGGGCTGTAGCCGAAATTGGTCGCGACCACCGCGTTGCCGCCCAGAAAGGTCCGAACACCGGCGTTGAACAGCTCGGTCGTCCGCGCCACCACCTTGCCGCGGATGCCGAAACCGCCGTTCGGCCCGGGCACCAGCTCGGCGTCGGTCTGAAGGTTGATACGCCCGATCGACTCGACGACGTAGTTGTTGACCCGTCCTTTGAGTGCGCCGGTGTACCGCCCGGTCGCGACGTTGGCCACGACCACCGCGGTCGCGTCGATGCTGTCCGACCGGATGCGCAGATTGTCCGACAGGATGTTGGGCATCGCGATCGCGAAGTCGCCGGTGATCCGGGCATTGGTCGTCAGCCCGCCCAGCGCCGGGTTCAGCCCCACCACCCGCCGGGCCCGCGCGTTGACCGGCACCAGGATGCGGTCGCTGTTCACCCGGGCCAGCCCCTCGGCGTACAGGTCCTCGACCGCCATGGTGCCGAAGCCCAAGCGCCGCGCCGACACCTTGTAGTCCACCGTCGGCGTGGCGAACGCGCCGTCCAACACGACCCGGGCCATCACGTCGCGGCCGTTGAGATTGGGAGCGATCGCGCCGGGGGTCAACAGCCGCGCGTTGACCCCAAAGTTGCCGAAGCGGCTGTTGGCGAGGTCGATCAGTCCGCCTGCCTCCACCGCCAGCGCGTCCGACCGGAAGGTCATCCGCGTGTCGGCCCGGCGCTCGTTGAGCGTGGTGTCGATCGCCACGTCGAGTCGCGGCGCGGTCAACCGCTCCACCGGACCGGCCAGGTACAACCCCGGCTGGGTCGTGCCGCGCACCTCGATGTGCCCGTTGCGCGTGGTCAAGCCCAGGTCGGCCAGCCGGCCGCCGCCGAACGTCGCAACCGCACGGCCCCGCCAGTTGGCCCAGCTGCCGCGCCCGTCGACCGATACCGCGAGCGGCTGCTTGAGCCCGCCCATGGTCGCGACCACACCCCCGGTCGGCGCCTGGAGCTTGACGTCGAGGTCGAGCTTGTTGTCGTCCGGCACCGCGTCCAGCTTGATCGCGAGCCGGTCGCCCCCGGCGATCCCCGGCCCACGCAGCGCCACCGCGTCGGCTGTGAGCTGCGCGCGCCGGTCGGCGATGTGCACCTGGCCGTTGATCGACAGCGCATGTGCCTGCCCGGTCACCGGCGCGGCGAGCGCGAACCGCCCGATCGCCAGCCGGTTCACGTCGATGTCGAGGTCGGGCAGCAGCGGCCCCTCATCGGTGGTCGGCGGAGTCTCCTTCAGCACCGGTCGCCGGCGCATGGTGATGAGCCCCGCTTCCACAGCGCGCACGTCGACATGGTTGCCGATAAAGGCGAACGGCCGCCAGTCGACCGCGATGCGGGGCGAATCGATGAACACGCCGGTGGGATCGCTGACCCGCAAATCGGTCAGCACCATCCGCCCGTACAGCGATCCGTCGATCCGACCGACCTTGATGTTGAGACCCGACGCGGTGGTGTAGCCGCCGATCCGGTCGGCCACGAACCGCCGGCCCGGATCGGTGTTGATCCCCAGCACCACCGCGACCGCCAGCAGCAATACCGCGAGCAGCGCGATGCCGATCCACTTCAACACCCGCTGCCACAGCGGGCGTTTGATGACCACGGTCTCGGTCACGGGAGCGTCGCTCGCCATCAGAACGCCTGTCCGATCGAGAGGTAGAGGGCGACCTTGCCGTCGCCGGGCCGCGGGTTGAGCGGGGTCGCCACGTCGATGCGGAACGGCCCGAAATTGGTGTAGAACCGCCCGCCGATGCCGACGCCGTACCGCAGGTCGGAGAGGCGCGGAGTGCTGGATTCGTAGCTGTTGCCGGCGTCGAAGAAGGGCACGATCCCGAAATTGCCGAAGCGGTAGCGCGCCTCCACCGCGAACTCGTTGAGGCTGCGCCCGCCGATCGGGTTGCCGTTGGGATCGAACGGCCCCAGCCGCTGGTAGCCGTAGCCGCGCACCGACCCGCCGCCGCCGCCGTAGTAACGCCGCGAGGGCGCCAGATCGTCGCGGTCGATCCCCTGGATCGACCCGGCGCGCGCGCGGCCGGCGATGACCAGGCTGTCCCCCACCGGGTAGTAGGCCGTGCCCTCGATCATGGTGCGGATGTAGGGGCGCACCCCGCCGCGCACCGAGGTCTCGGGCGAGGCGTTGATCTTGAGGCGGTAGCCTTTGGTCGGGTTTAGCAGGCTGTCCGACCGGTCGAACATCGCCTGCCCCGGCAGAGCGGCGATGAAGTAGGTCCGCCGCCGTTCGGCACCGCGGCCGAAGAAATAGTCGAAGGTCGGATCGAATGCGACCTCGCTGGTGCCGATCAGCTCGGCGCCGTAGGCGTAGGTGAAGGTCTTCTGCCAGATCGGCGTCGAATCGTAACTCCACCGCACGGCGAGCGTGCCGGTCAGCGCCTCGTACGCGTCGTAATTGTTGCGCGCCGCCGACGCGATCAGCTGGAAGGTCCGGTCGCGCTTGCCCGCGTTGGATCGGCGGAACGTCGTGCCAAGGCCCTGCTGCTGCGTGCCCGCTACCCCGCTGACGATCAGCGCGCCCTCGTCCGGGAACAGGTTGCGGTGTGTCCAGCTACCCTCGACCGTGAAGCCCTGCCCGGTCGAATATCCGCCTTGCCCCGCCAGCGTCCGTGCCGGACCCTTGGTCTGGCGGACCAGCAGGTCGACCTGTTCGGTCCCGTCCGGCCCGGTGCGCCCCGTGCGTTGCGGCTCCACCGCCACCGACGAGAACAGCCCGGTCGCCACCAGCGCGTCCCGCAGGTCGTCGGTCTTCCGCGCGTCATACAGGTCGCCCGCCGCGAACCGCGGGAACAGGTTTAGATGGTCGATCCCGAACACCGGATCGCCGTTCGGCACCAGGTTGCCGAACGACGATCGCGGCCCGGTGTCGACCGGCAGGGTATAGGCCCCGGTCGGGTCGGGCGACTGGTCCTCCAGCAGGATGTCGCGCTCGCCGACCTTGACGAACGGATAGCCGCGCTGCGGCAGGACCAGGTTGAGGTTCGCCTCCGCCCCCTGGATCCGCGCCGCCTCGATCGGGTCGCCGACCTTGAGCGGCAGGTTGCTGGTGAGGAGGTCGCTCGGTACGACCGCCTCCGCCCGGATGTCGATCGATGACAGCTTGTAGAGCCGCCCCGGAGTCGCGGTGACGATCGCGCGCAACCGTCCCGGTCGCCCTCCCTCCGGCCCGACCGGCGGGGTCTGGTCGATCGATCCGATCGCGGTGGCGTCGTAATAGCCCAGCGAGCGCATCAACCTGACCGCCAGCGCCTCGTCCTCGCGCGCGCGCGCCTGGACCTGGGTGGCATTGGCGGCCTTGCCGCCACCCTCCTTCAGCGCCGACAGCCCGTTGAACGCGTCGGCGAGGCCCAGCTCCTCCAATCCGCGCAGTTCGGTGTCGTAACGGACCTCTGGCGGGTCGGTGTCGGTCGTGTCGGCGACCTGCTGGAGCGTCTGGGTGTCGAACTGGGCGAGCGGGATCAGCGGCCGGGTGAGCTCCGCGTCCTCGGGGCCGGTCGGCGCGATGATGGCGTCCTGCTGCGGCGGCGCGGCGGAACCCGCCGCGGCGGCGTCGGTGGGCATCGGCTCCAGCGGCGCATTGATGTCACCGCTCAGCGGCGGCAGCGCGGCGTTGAACTCGGCATCCGGGACGATCGGGGTGTTGCCTGCCGGATCGCTGGCGGGCGCGGCGGCGGGTGTCGATGTCGGCGTGGCGGTCGGCGTCGGACGCGGCGCGTCGGGTCCGTCCGCCGGAGCCGTGCCGGGCCGCGCTATCTGGGCCGGAATGGGCGACGCAGCCACCAACGCGACGGCAAGCCAGTGATGACGCCCCAACCTGCCCCGCACCATGACCCCTTTCGTCGGTCCCGCCGAATCACGGTCGAGACCCCTCGCCCATGCAACGCCAATTGTTAAGGAAAGTTTCACCTTGTTGCCGCCGCGCAACCGACTAGCCCGCCGAGCGGCACCACCACCGCACCGGCGGCGGCGCTGACGATCGTCAGCGTGGCGCCGGTCACGGCCGCGCCTTGAGCCAGGTCGGGCCGCGCCGCCAGCGCGAGTTCCAGCGTCGCGGTGCCGTCCGGCAGGATGTATTCGGTCCGGTGCGCGAAGCCGAACCCGGCATCGCCCCCGTCCTGCACGCCGCGCGGATAATCCGTCGGCCTGCCCGCCAGCGCCAACCGCACCGCGGCGGGATCGGACGTCGCCATGGCGACCAGCGCCGGTTCGGGCCCGCGGCTCCATAGAAAGGCGGCACAACCCCTCGCCGGCAGCGCCTGCCGCCCGATCGGCGCGGGCAACGGCGCCGCGGCCTGCAGGAAAAGAGCGACGACGATCACCGCGGCCACCCTATCATCGCCAGCCACGCGGCGTAACCCGCGCCCGCGATCAGCGCACCGAACGGCAGCGGCGTGGCGCCGCTCACCGCTCGCCTGCGCAGCCGCAGCATCGCCGCCCAGCCTAAGCCGGCGAGCCCCGCCACCACCAGCACGCCCGGGAGCATCACCCAGCCGAGCCAGCAGCCGATGGCGCCGAACAGCTTGGGATCGCCCCCGCCCAGGCCCTCCCGCCGACGCACCGCGCGGTAGCCGACCATGACCAGCCACAGCGCCCCGAACCCCACCGCACCGCCGATCGCGCGATCGGGCAACCGGCCTTCGCCGAGCACCAGCCCGGTCGCGGCCAGCGTCGCCGTCAACCGGTCGGGTAACCACCAGGCGACGAGATCGAGCACCGCCAGGGCAAGCAGCAGCCAACCGCACACCGCTCCGGCGATCGCCCCCGGGCCGCCCGCGACCAGCCCGGCGGCGGCGCCGATCCACGTTCCCGCCAGCTCCACCTGCCAGTGGATCGGCGGGATCGCCGCGCGGCAGGCCCGGCATCGCCCGCCCAGCCGCCACGCCGACAGCAGCGGCACCAGGTCCCGCGCGCGCACCGCCGCACCGCACGTGTCGCACGCGGACCGCCCGCGGACGATCGACCGGCCCCGCGGCCAGCGGGTCGCCAACGCCGCGACGAAGCTGCCGACGCAGGCCCCGACCATCCCGAGCAGGACGCCCCAGGCGACCGCCGCGAGCAAGGGTTCAGCAGCCATCCCGCCCAGGCTCGGGATCACGGATGAGGTAGCGGTAGACGCCCAGCAGGTCGATGCCGAGCAGCACCACGTTCTGCGTGCCCAGCGCCCAGTCGCGGGTGAGCACCGCCCCCGCCACCCACGCCACCGCCGAGAAGCAGAACAGCACCATGCCCCAGCCCGTGTCCCGCCGTCCCCAATCGAGGGCGACGATGGTCGCGGCGATCATCCCGCTGATGGAGGCGAACCAGCGGACGATGGTGGCGAAATCTTCCATGCACCGCCCGTAGCGTCTCCGCCGCGACTTTGAAAACGGGGAAGGAACGGACTAGATGCCGGTCCACACAGCTAGGAGCAGCCTCGTGGCCACCGACCCCATCGTCATCCTGTCCTATGCCCGCACCCCGATGGGCTCGTTCCAGGGCAGCCTGTCCGGCCTGAAGGCGACGGAGCTCGGCGCCGCGGCGGTCCGCGGGGCGGTGGAGCGCGCCGGTATCGCCCCCGAGCAGGTCGACAAGGTCTTCATGGGCTGCGTCCTCCCCGCCGGGTTGGGGCAGGCCCCCGCGCGCCAGGCGGCGATCGGCGCCGGGCTGCCCGTCTCGGTGGAGGCGACCACGGTCAACAAGGTCTGCGGCTCCGGGATGCAGGCGGCGATGTTCGCGCACGACATGCTCGCCGCGGGCTCCGCCGACGTGATCGTCGCGGGCGGCATGGAATCGATGTCCAACGCGCCCTACCTCCTCCAGAAGCATCGCAGCGGTGCGCGGATCGGTCACGACACCGCCTACGACCACATGATGCTCGATGGGCTGGAGGACGCGTACGACGTCGGCCGATCGATGGGCACCTTCGCCGAGGATACCTCCACCGAGTACCAGTTCACGCGCGGGCACCAGGACGACTACGCGATCGAATCGCTGGCCCGCGCGCTCAAGGCGCAGGGCAGCGGCGCGTTCGACCGGGAGATCGTCGCGGTGACCGTCAAGGGTCGCAAGGGCGACACCACCGTCAGCCACGACGAGCAGCCGAGCCGCGGCGATCCCGAGAAAATCCGGGCGCTGAAGGCGGCGTTCGCCAAGGAGGGGACGATCACCGCCGCCTCCTCCTCGTCGATCTCCGACGGCGCCGCCGCACTGGTCCTCACCCGCCAGTCGGTCGCGGACGAGAAGGGGCTCAAGCCGGTCGCCCGCGTGGTCGCCCATGCCGCGCACGCGCGCGAGCCCGCGAAATTCACCGTCGCCCCGATCGGCGCGGTGGAGAAGCTGCTGGCGAAGACCGGCTGGAGCGTCGCCGACGTCGACCTGTTCGAGGTCAACGAGGCGTTCGCCTGCGTCGCGATGGCGGCGATGCGCGACCTCGGCATCGATCACGCCAAGGTCAACATCCACGGCGGTGCCACCGCGCTCGGCCACCCGATCGGCGCGTCGGGCGCGCGCATCGTCACCACGCTGATCGCCGCGCTGCAGCGTACCGGCGGCAAGCGGGGTATTGCCACCCTGTGCATCGGCGGCGGCGAGGCCACGGCGATGGCGGTCGAACTGATCGACTGAGCCGCTGCGCCATCGGTCCCCGAACCCGCCGGGCCGGGGTCCCGCGCGTCATTTCGTGCCCGGCGAGGCGCAATACCTTCCGGACTCATTCACTCTCGACCGGCGGCGATCGCGAGAGGGGAGCACGAACGTGCCCTCCTCATGTCCGGCCGATGCAGGCTCGCGCCGATCGGAGCGGATCGCGCCTCCCCCGACGCGACAGCGGCGCCGCTCCCGCAGGAGCGACGCCGCCGATGACCGGTCCGGCGGTCGCGACCGCCGGGTCGATCAGAAGTGGGTCACGACGCCCAGCATCGGGCGGAAGCTGTGCGCCTTGCCGAAGGTCGACACCTCGCCGCGCAGCCGGAACCCGCTCTCGCCGGTGATGCCGCCCAGGCCGATCGACTTCGGCCCCACCTCGAAGCCGACGCCGTAGGTGACGTCGTGATAGTCGCGGCTGTCGTTGCCGAACCGGTCGAAATTGACCCAGCGATACCCGACCTTGCCGTAGAACAGCCCGCTCTCGCCGGCGCGCAGGCCGAAGCGGCCGGCCGCACCGTACTGCCAGTCGATGTCGCCCGAGATACCCTTGGCGACCTCGCCCTCGGCACCCACGAACACCGGGCCGAGCGGCACGTTGAACCCGACCACGCCCTGGACCAGGCTGCCGTTCAGCTCGTTGTTGCGGAACCCGGTCGGGATGTCGGCGCGGTTGCGCTCGCTGTCGAACTGCTCCCATCCGCCCATCACGCCGAGATAAGGCTCGATCCCGAACGCCCGGGTGCCGTCGGGGGCCTCCGGCGCGGGTGCGGCGGTGGTGGTGTCGGCCGGATAGTCCTGCGCGGCGGCGGGAACGGCGAGGAGAGCGGCGGGGAACGCCGCGGCGAGCAACAGCTTACGCATGAACCTGATATCCTGAATTGGAGGTGGAAGCGGCCGTTCTTCGGCTCGCCATTCTCTCCCCTGGGTCCGCTCGAACCCCGCACGGCAGCGTTGGTTGCAGTGCCGTGACACGACCGCGATCATCTCGGCACGACGTGTGACTTATAAGCCACAAGAGCCTGATACGGATCAGGTTTGGCGCTGCACCATGCAGCGTTCAGGGGGAATGCGACAGCCTGCGGCCATCCGATCACCGACGGAAGCGGAGACGTGAAAAGGAGCTGCCGGGCGGCCTCACGACGCGCCCGACAGCCCCCAGACATGGTCAGCGGCCGGAAGAGCTCCAGCCCGGGAGACCATGAAGCCCCCGACTAGCCGTGGACCACGCCGGGGAGGACATCCTCCCCGGCACGGTCCGACGCCGTCAGAAGCCGATCCCCCGAACGAACTGAACCGACCCCATTGCTGAACCATGAGACATCGGATCACCTCCTTTCGCTTGTGGATAGCCATGCGCCCGTAATCGGTGCGCTCCAGCAATATGCGGGCAAGCGCGGGCGTAAACAAGCCCCGCGCCGATCCCGCGCCCGCTTGCTCCCCCCTGCTCGCGATCAGCCCCTGCAATCCTCGACCACGCGGCCGATCTCGGCCTGGGCGGGGAGGACCAGCGACGGCCCGCCCGCCACCTCCAGCGTGAAGCGGCCGCGGCTGAACGCCATCGCATCCAGCAGCGGATCGCGCGCGGCCAGCATGATCGTTCCGTCCGCCGCCGGCACCAGCCGCCGCGTGATGCTGGTGGTACGCACCGTCGCCGGTCTGCCGGCGAGTCCCGCCGCCGACAGCACCACCTCGCGCCCCGGCGACCGGCACATCAACGTCACCGTACTCGCCGCGAAGGTAGCGACGCTGCCGCCGGGCTCTCGCCCGTAACGCCATCCGCCCGGCGTCGGCGGGCGGTCCTGCCAGTCGGCGGGGGCGGGCGGCGGCGGCGCGGACGGGGCGACGGCCGCCGGGGGCGGTGGTGGAGCGGGTTCGGGTGCGGCGACGCACCCCGCGACGGCGAGAAGCGGCAGGAGCGGCGACAGGGCGCGGGGAAAATGCATCGCTCGTCCATGCCGCGAAGCGCGCGCCCGCTCAACCGGGTGGCGGCCCGGTCGGAACCGGGCGTGGCCGGCACGGGTTCGGTTGACCGGAAAAGGAGTATTCGATGGCCGACATCACCGCCCCCGCCCCCGCCCCCCTGCTCGTCCGCGCGGCGCTGTCGCCCGACATGAAGGTGGAGAGCCGCGACGGGGACGGGGTCGGCACCGTTCACGCATTGATGTGCCACAAGGCGTCCGGCCGGGTGACCCACGCGGTGCTGTCGCTCGGCGGCTTCCTGGGGATGGGCAAGAGCTTCTACGCCCTGCCGTTCCAGCTCCTGCGCTACGACCCGGTGCGCGACCTCTACGTCGTCACGATCGACCGCCGCCTGCTGGAGGGGGGGCCGAGCTGGGCCAACAACGCACCGACCTTCGACCAGTCCTACGCCGACCGGGTCGCCGCCTATTACGGCACCGCCAGCGAGCCGCTCGCCGCTGGTTGAACCCGTCTCTCCGGCGCTCCCACGCCCGGCACGCCGACGGTGAACGCCGCGTAAACCATGTGTCGCAGGCGGTTTGGCAAGGCTCGTCGCGCCATGGTCGCCGACGATGACCCAACCTCCGCCTTCGCCCCGCGCCCCGACCCTGCCGGCACTGCTCGGCCTCGTGGAGGTGGACGAGGGTGGGCCGGCGTTCGCCCGCCGCGTCGATCAGGTCGCGGCCGCCTGGCCGCTCGCCCTGGCCGGACAGATATTGGCGGTGCTGGTGGTGGTCGGCACCTCGCTGCTCGGGCCGGGGCTCGGATTGGGAACCGGGGTCGCCGCCGCCGCGGTGACGGGGGTGGGGATCGGCACCTGGCTGCTGCTCTCGATCGCCGCCGTGGGCGCGTTGCCGATCCACCAGCGGGTGCGGGCGCTCGCCGCCGCGGCGACGCTCGCCGGCGGGCTGCTGGCGGTGCTGGTCCGGTCGGGCGCGGCGCTGCCCCACCCTGCCGCCGCCCTCGCGGCGATCCTGGCGCTGGTCATCACCGCCCTCGCCTTTCACGCCGTCCGCGTCGCCACCCTGGGGTTCGTGGTCGGGGTGGTGCTGGCGCTGCCGCCGCTCGCCGGATTCGGGCTCGCCGTGGCTGCCGGCGCGGCGTGCCTCCTCTTCGTGTGCCTGGCGACGCTGCGGCTGGCACGGCTCGATCACCTCGCCGCGATCGAGACCGAGGCGGCGGAGCGGGAGGGTCGCCTGGCGGCCAAGATGGTCGCCGAGTTCGAGGATCAGGGCACCGGCTGGTTCTGGGAGGCGGACCGCCAGGGGCGGATCACCTACCTGTCGGCCAAGGTGGCGGCCGAGCTGCTGCCCACCGGCGCCTCGCCCGCCGGACGCCCGCTGGTCGACCTGTTCCGGATGGACGCCCACACGCCGGGGACCGAGCGCACCCTCGCCTTCCACCTGTCCTCCCGCACCTCCTTCTCCGACTATTCGGTCTGCGCCGTCCGCGACGAGGAGGCCGCGCGCTGGTGGTCGATCTCCGGCCGCCCGGTGGCCGACGAGCTCGGACGCTTCCAGGGGTTCATCGGCTCAGGGGCCGACCTCACCGAGAAGCGCCGGTCGGAGGCGGAGATCACCCGGCTCGCGCTGTTCGACGGGCTCACCGGCCTCGCCAACCGGCAGCGGATGCGGCTGTCGCTCGACAAGACGCTGGCGCAGCAGGCCGGGCCCTTCCGCCCGTCCGCGCTGTTCCTCATGGACCTCGACCGGTTCAAGGCGGTCAACGACACGCTCGGCCACCAGGCCGGCGACGCGCTGCTCAAGCAGGTCGCGCAGCGGCTGACCCGCGTGGTCGGCGACGACGGGCTGGTCGGACGGCTCGGCGGCGACGAGTTCCAGGTGCTGCTGCCGGGTCTCGACAAGCACGACGTGCTGGCCGCGCTCGCCCACAAGCTGATCGCCTCGCTGTCGCAGCCCTATCTGATCGACGGCGTGTCGGCGACCATCGGCTGCTCGATCGGCATCGCGGTCGCCGCGTCCCGCGGCGAGGACGCGGAAACGCTGATCCGCAACGCCGACCTGGCGCTCTACGCCGCCAAGGGCGACGGGCGCGGGCGCCACCGCTTCTATTCGGACGAGATGCTCGCCGGTGCGCAGGCGGCCAAGCAGCTGGAGGACGACCTGCGCCATGCCATCGCGCACGGCGGCTTCCATCTCTGCTACCAGCCGGTGGTGGCGACCGGCGAGGCACGGATCACCGGCTTTGAGGCGCTGGTCCGCTGGGAGCATCCGACCCGTGGCGCGGTCAGTCCCGCGGTGTTCATCCCGGTCGCGGAGGATTGCGGCCTGATCGGGGTGATCGGCGAGTGGGTGCTGCGCACCGCCTGCCACGAGGCCGCCGCCTGGCCCGGCGGCGCCCGGGTCGCGGTCAACGTGTCGCCGATCCAGTTCGCCAACCCGCAGCTGCCCGCCATCGTCGCCAGCGCGCTCGCCCAGTCGGGCCTGCCGCCCCAGCGACTGGAGCTGGAGATCACCGAGGGCGTGTTCCTGGACGATTCGGCCTCGTCCGACCGGATGTTCAAGGCGCTGAAGGGCCTCGGCGTCCGCCTCGCGCTTGACGATTTCGGAACCGGCTACTCGTCGCTCGGCTACCTGCGCAACGCGCCGTTCGACAAGATCAAGATCGACCAGAGCTTCGTGAAGGGCGCCGCGCAGCCCGGCAACCGCAACGCAGCCATCATCAAGGCGATCGTCACCCTGGCCGAGACGCTGGGCATGGAGACCACCGCGGAAGGGGTGGAGATCCAGGACGAGATCGACCTGGTCGCCGCGCTCGGATGCAGTCACATCCAGGGCTATGTGTACGGCCGTCCGATGGTCGCCGAGGAGGCGCGGGCGCGGCTCGCGGCGGCGGGCGGCCGGGCGGTGCCGTCGGGGCACCGGGTCAGCCGCGCGCCGCGCACCCGGATGCTCCGTTCGGCGCGGATCCAGGTCGGCGACAGCGAGGGGGCGGTGCGCATCCGCGACATCTCGGCGACCGGCGCGATGATCGACGGCATCGACGTCGGCGGCGACGCGGTCGGGGTCGACGTGCTGATCGAGCTGGTCGAGAACCAGATGCTCGCCGCCGAGATCCGCTGGGCGGAGAACGGCCGCGCGGGCCTGCGCTTCGCCGAGGCGGTCGACCTCGACCGGCTCCAGCCCGCCGCCGCCACCCGCCGCCGCTACGCCATGTAGCGCGACGCCTCTTCCCGCCGCGACCGAGGAGAGGAGCGGCCGCTCACCAGATGCGTACCCGCTGCTCCGGGCTCAGCACCATCTTCTGCCCCGCATCCGGCTTGTACGCCGCGTACCAGGGATCGAGGTTGCGCACGACCCAGACCCGCTGCTTCGACGGCGAATGCGGGTCGGTCAGCAGCCGCTGGCGCAGCGACGCCTCGCGGTAGTTGCGCCGCCACACCTGCGCCCAGCCGAGGTAGAAGCGCTGGTCGCCGGTGGTGCCGTCGATCACCGGCGCCGCCCTGCCCTTCAGCGACGCATGGTAGGCGTCGTACGCCGCCGACAGGCCGGCCAGGTCGGCGGTGTTCTCGCCCAGCGTCAGCCCGCCCTTGACGTGGAAGCCCGGCAGCGGCTCGTAGGCGTCGTACTGCGCCACCAGCGCGTCGGTGCGCCGCTTGAACGCCGCGACGTCGGCGGGCGTCCACCATTCGGCGAGCGCGCCCTTGACGTTGAACTTCGATCCCTGGTCGTCGAAATGGTGGCTGATCTCGTGGCCGATGACGGCACCGATGCCGCCGTAGTTGACCGCCGGGTCGGCCTTGGGGTCGAAGAAGGGCGGTTGCAGGATCGCGGCGGGGAAGGTGATGGCGACCAGCGTCGGATTGGCCTGTGCGTTCACCGTCATCGGGGTCATGCCCCATTCCCACCGGTAGACCGGCTTGCCGAGCTTCCCGACCTGGTAGTCGTGGCTCCACTGCGCCGCGCGCAGCGAGTTGCCGAACGCGTCGCCGGACCGCACCGTCAGCGCGGCGTAGTCGCGCCACTTGTCCGGATAGCCGATGCGTGGGGTGAAGGCGGCGAGCTTCGCCACCGCTTGCCGCTTGGTCGCGGGCGTCATCCAGTCGAGCTTCTCGACCCGCGCGGTCATCGCCGCCAGCACGTTCCGGACCAGCGCGTCCGCCGCCGCCTTGGTCGCGGGCGGGAAGTAGCGCGCGACGTAGAGCTTGCCCACCTCGTCGGTCAGCGCCCCTTGCGTGAAGTCCACCGCCCGCTTCCAGCGGAGCTGCTGCTCGGGCGTGCCGTTGAGGGTGGTGCCGTAGAAGGCGAACTGTTCCCGGTCGAACGCCAGGGGCAGCACGTCGGCATAGCCGTCCAGGCTGCGGATCAGCAGCTGGTCGCGCAGCACCGCCACCGGCGTCGCCCCGACCAGCCGCGCCATGCCCGCGATCGCGGAGGGCTGTCCGACGATGACCGTCGGCTGGGTCAGCTTCTCTTCGGCGAGGAAGCGCGCGAAGTCGAACCCCGGCGCGGCCTGCGCGAGCTGCGCCACCGGCATCTTGTTGTAGGTCTTGTCGGCGTCGCGGCTCTGGATGCGGGTCCAATGGACCTTGGCGATCTCCGTCTCGAAATCCACCACCGCCTCGGCGCGCGCCTCGGCATCGGGCTCGCCGGCCAGCGCGAACATCTTGGCGATATGCGCCTGATAGGCGGTCCTCGCCTCCACCAGCTTGGGATCGGCGCTGAGGTAATAGTCGCGGTCGGGCAGCCCCAGCCCGCCCTGCCGCATCGACACCGCATAGACGTCGGGCTGCTTGGCATCGGTGGATACGCCGACGTTGAACGGTACCGACACGCCATTGCGGTCCGCCTCGGCGAGGAGCGACGGGTAGCTCACCCGCGTCACCTCCTTCACCTTGTCTAGCCACGGCTTGGCGGGGGCGAGTCCCTTGGCCTCGATCGCCGCGGTGTCCAGATAGGCGACGTAGGCGGTGCCGATCTTCGAGCCCCTGGCCCCCTCCGCTTCGAGGATGCCGTGCGTCCGCTCGCGCGACAGGTCGGCGAGCGTGTCGAACGCGCCGAAGCTCGCCTTGTCGGCTGGGATCGCGGTTGCCTTCAGCCAGCCCCCGTTGGCGTACTCGTCGAAGTCGTCGCCGGGGGCCGCGGCCTTGTCCATGCCGCCCTCGTCGAAGCCGTAGCGGCCGATCTGCGGGCGGGCGGTGTCCTGTGCGGTGACCGCGACGGTGGTGGAGGCGAGGAGCAGGGTGAGGAGGTGGCGGGTCATGAGTTTCCCCGTTCGAGACTTGCTGAGAAAAAGGGGCGGAGGTTGCCCCCCGCCCCCTCGGACGATCACCAGATGCGGACGCGGCCCGCGGGGGCGAGATAGCTCTTCTCGCCCTCCTTGACCCCGAACGCGGCGTACCAGGGGTCGAGGTTGCGCACGACCTGAGCCCGCTCGTGACCGGGCGAGTGCGGGTCGGACAGCAGCGCCTGGCGCAGCGCCGGCTCGCGCCACTTGGTCCGCCACACCTGCGCCCAGCCGTAGTAGAAACGCTGGTCGCCGGTGGTGCCGTCGATCACCGGCGCGGGCTTGCCGCCCAGCGACTTGTGGTACGCGTCCAGCGCCACCGTCAGCCCGGCGAGGTCGGCGATGTTCTCGCCCAGGGTCAGTTCACCGTTGACGTGCTGGCCCGGGATCGGCTCGTAGGCGTTGTACTGCGCTACCAGCGCGTCGGTGAACTTCTTGAACTGGGCGATATCCTGCGGCGTCCACCAGTCGGCGAGCTTGCCGGTGGGGTCGTACTTCCTGCCCTGGTCGTCGAAATGGTGGCTGATCTCATGACCGATCACCGCGCCGATGCCGCCGTAATTGACCGCCGGGTCCGCCTTGGGATCGAAGAAGGGCGGCTGCAGGATCGCGGCCGGGAACACGATCTCGTTCATGGTCGGGTTGGCATAGGCGTTGATGGTCATGGGGGTCATGAACCACTCGCCGCGGTCGATCGGGCCGCCCAGCTTCTTGAGGTCGCGGTCGTATTCGAAGGCGTTGGCGCGCGCGACGTTGCCGACGAGGTCGCCGCGCGTGACCCTCAGCGCCGAATAGTCGCGCCACTCGTTGGGATAACCGATCTTGGGGGTGAAGGCGGCGAGCTTGACCAGCGCCTTTCCCTTGGTCTCGGGCGCCATCCATTCGAGCTTCTTCAGCCGCTCGCCCATCGATGCGACCACGTTCTTGACCAGTGCGTCGGCGGTCGCCTTCGCCTCGGGCGGGAAGTATCTGGCGACGTACTGCTTGCCGATATCCTCCCCGAGCGCGCCCGAGGTCGCCGCCACCGCGCGCTTCCACCGCGCCTGCTGTTCCGGCGTGCCGGACAGGGTGGTGCCGTAGAAGGCGAAGTTGGTCTTGTCGAAATCGCTCGACAGGTACGGCGCATAGCTGCGCAGCACCCGCAGCATCGCGTAATCCTTCAGCACCGGCAGCGGCGTGTCGGCGAACACCTTGGCCTCGCCGGTGAAGGCGGTCGGCTGCGCGACGAGGTAGTAGGGCCTGCCCGCCACCCCCATGGTGCCGAGATACTCCGCCCAGGGAAAGCCCGGCGCCTTGGCGGTGAAGTCCGCCGCCGACCATTTGTTGTAGGTCTTGTCGGCATCGCGGCTGGCGACCCGGTCCCAATGCGCGGTGGCGATCGCCTTTTCCATGTTGAACACGGCGGCGGCGCGGGCGTCCGCGTCCGCCTCGCCCGCCAGCGTCAGCATCCGGGCGAGATACGCCTGGTACGCGGTGCGGACGGCGGCCAGCTTGGCGTCGTCCTTCAGGTAATAGTCGCGGTCGGGCAGCCCCAGCCCCGACTGGCCCATGCTCACCGCGTAGGTGTCGGGCGCCTTGTCGTCCTGGCCGACGCCCACCCCGACGAACCCGCCGACGCCCTGCCGCTGGAGCCTGCCCATCTCGGTCGCGAGCCGGGCCTTGGTGGTTGCGCCCTTCAGCGTCGCCAGCCACGGCTTGATCGGGGCCGCGCCCTTCGCGTCGGCGCCGGCCTGGTCCATGTAGGTGGCGTAGAAGTCACCCGACTTGTTGCCCGCCTGCCCGGCGGCGGCGTCCAGGATCGTCCGGGTCCGCTCCAGCGACAGGTCCTGGAGGACGTGGAACATGCCGTAGGAGGAGCGATCGGCCGGGATCTCGGTCGACTTGTACCAGGTCCCGCTCGAATGATCGAAGAAGTCGGCGCCGGGCTGCACCGCGGTGTCGCGCCCGGCCATGTCGAAGCCGAAGTCGCCGATCTGCGGCTTGTTCGCGCCCGCCGGGGTCACCGGGCCGGCGGCGGCGCCGGTCACGGTCGCCTTGGCGGGTCGGGTCTGTTGAGCGACCGCGAGGGTGGATACCGCGGAGGCGAGCAGGAGGACGGCGAGAACCGGCTTGCGCATCGATGATCCTTGGGAAGAATGGTATCGGATGCGACGTGTTGTAGCCGGGTGGATCGGGCCGTCAATTAACCTTTTGCGCCCGCCGGTTGCGCCAGCGATGCGCCACCCTGATCCGCCAGCCGAGCGCCGCCGCGCCGTAGCCCAGCGCCGCGCATCCCCCGGTCAGCACCACCAGCCCCAGTCCGAACGCCGGGCCGCTCGCCCACAGCCACTCGAACGCGCTCGTCGCCCATTGCAGCCATCCGGTCGCCGCCTCGGTCACCGGCTGCACCGCGACGGTGGCGTCCGAGCGGAGCAGCCAGGCGCCGATCCGGTAGGCGACGTACCACAGGAAGGGCGTGGTCAGCGGGTTGGTGATGAAGGTGGTCAGCGCCGCCACCGGCACGTTGGCGCGGAACGGCAGCGCGAACAGCGCCGCGATCGCGATCTGCGCGACCGGGAACAGAAACCCCGCGACCATGCCCAGCGCCACGCCCCTGGGCACCGACCGCCGCGTGAACCGCCACAGCGCCGGCGCCAGCACCCGGTGCGCGACCGGGCGGAGCATCCGGTTCTGTTCCATCGACTCGCGGGTCGGCATGGTGCGCCGGCACCAGTCGGCGGAACGCTGCCACAAGGTCATGGAGGCGCGGCTCGCCACCCGTCAGCCGCGGTCGCGCATGATCCGCGCGGCGTCGCGCTTCCACTCGCGCTCCTTGATCGCCTCGCGCTTGTCGTGGTCCTTGCGCCCCTTGGCCAATGCCAGCTCCACCTTGGCGCGTCCCTGCGCGTTGAAATAGACCGACAGCGGCACCAGGGTCATCCCCTGCCGCGCCACCGCGCCGTGCAGCTTGTTGATCTCGCGCTCGTGAAGGAGGAGTTTACGCGGGCGCTTGGCCTCGTGGTTGAATCGATTGCCGTGGCTGAACTCGGGGACGTTGGCGTTGACCAGCCACACCTCCTCGCCGCGCACCTCGGCATAGGATTCGGCGATCGATCCCTCGCCGAAGCGCAAGCTTTTGACCTCGGTGCCGACCAGCGCGATGCCCGCCTCGTACACGTCCTCGATCGTGTATTCGAACCTGGCCTTGCGGTTCTCGGCGACGATCTTCTTCTTGTCGAAGGCGGCGGGCTTGGGACGCGACATGGTCGCCGCGATGTGGCGGGTAAGCGGGACCGCGGCAAGGCCCCACCTGCGGGACGTTCGCGGCGCGCGACGACCGGTCGCCGCTTACCGTCCACCCGCACTGGGACGATCCTAGAACGGCACCCTGATCCCGCCGCGCTCGCGCTCGGGCTCGGGCTCGGGCTCGGGCTCGGGCTTGCGAACGCGGCCCCACCGATCCTTGCGGAAGAACAACCGATCCTCCTCGCCCGGGCGCTGGCCGCAGACCACCACCTCGTCCGGCCGCCGCTCCGGGCAGCGCAGCAGCCGCACCGGGGCGAGCAGGTCGATCACCGCCGGCGGCTCGGGCGGTGGATCGGCGAACGCCAGCTGCACCGCGAGGAGAAACGCTGCCGTCATGTCAGAGCGGGAGCTTGATCCGCGCCATCAGCCGGTTGCTGCGGTTGCCGTTGGGCATACCCGCCGCTTCCGTCTCGACCGCGCCGACCGCGTCGCCGAACAGCCGCGTCTCGGCGTTGCGGACCGGCGCGGCCGGGCGGGGCGGCGGCAGGCGATGGCGCTCGATCCTCTCCTCGCACACCACGATATCGTCGTCGTTATCGGGCACGCAGCCGCGAGGCGCGGCCGGCGGCATCAGGTCGATCCGCTCGGGCGGGGTCGCCGCAAGCGCCTGGAGCATCAGCAGCACGGCCTGGTGCACCATTTCCCCTCCCTCTCGCCTCAGCTCGGGTCCGCCGGCGCGCCGAAGCGGTTGGCGCCCGGCGCCGTTCGACGGCACAGCAGCACCACCAGCGTCGCGAGCATCGCGAGGTAGACGAGGTTGTTGAGGAACAGCGCCGCGAACAACGCGGGGGACGGCTCGCCTGCGCCCGCCATCACCATCGGCATCAGCACGAACCCGGCCGCCAGGAAGGGCACCGGCATCAGCCCCCACGCGCCCGACAGCCCGCCGTCATGCAATCGCCGCACCACCGCCGCCGCAAGCAGCACCACCACCACCAGCGCGACGCCGCCGACCAGCGCGGTGAACAGCGTCAGATTTGGCATCAGCTCGGGATGATATCCCTGGACGGCGATCTCGTAACCGCCGCCGGGATGGCGGCGGACATCGGCCTGGTCCGGATGCGCGGCGGCGAAGCGCTGCAGCCGCCCCACCGTGCCGACCAGCATCGGCACCATGCCCATCGTCATCGCCGCCATGCCCCCGCCGACTACCACTCCTGCGAACGGCCAGAAGGTCGAGCGCGCATCCCGCCCCGCGAAGCGCGCGAGGTTGCGGAAGCCGTGGCGGATCATCCGGTCAGCCCGGCCCGCGCGAGCCCGGCGTCGACCGCCGCCCGCGACGCCTCTGAGGCGGGCGCCATCGGCAGCCGCAACGTCTGCGGGAAACCCGGCCGCACTCGCCCCAACGCGTATTTGACCGGCCCGGGCGACGCGTCGGTGAACAGCGCCTCGTGGAGGGCGAACAGCCGGTCGTGAAGCGCGAGCGCCGCCGCGCCGTCGCCCGCGGCGCACGCCTTCTGGAAGTCCGCCGACAGCCGCGGGGCGACGTTGGCGGTGACCGAGATGCACCCCACGCCACCCATCGCGTTGAAGGCGAGCGCGAGGTCGTCGTTGCCCGACAGCTGCGCGAACCCAGCCCCGCAAGCCGCGCGCGTCTGCGACACCCGCGCGAGTACGCCGCTGGCGTCCTTGATCCCGACATAGACGTGGCCGAACGCCGCCACGATCCGCGCCACCGTGGCCGGAAGCAGGTCGGTCGCGGTGCGCGCGGGGACGTTGTACAGGATCACCGGCAGCGGCGCTTCCGCCGCCAGCGCCTCGAAGTGGCGAAAGATGCCCTCCTGGCTCGGGCGATTGTAATAGGGCGGCACCATCAGCGCCGCGTCCGCCCCGGCCGCGTGCGCGGCGGCCATGTTGGCGGCGGCGACGCGGGTGTCGTTCGATCCCGCGCCCGCGATCACCGGCACCCGGCCGCGCGCCTGGTCGACGCAGACCCGGACGACGTGGAAATGCTCCTCCTTGTCCAGCGTCGCCGCCTCGCCGGTGGTGCCGCACGCGACCAGCGCGGTTGATCCCTCGGCCACCTGCCACTCGACCAGGTCGCGGAACGCCGCCTCGTCGAACCCGCCGTCGTGGGTGAACGGTGTGACCAGCGCCGGGATGGAGCCTGAAAACATGGGAGATTGCGCTCCTGCCGCGCCGATCTGAGTGATTTCGTTCAGGACAGATACGGGTGCGATCCCTATCATGTCCACATGCATGGCCTTGCGCTGAAGATCGCCCTTCCCCTCCTCTCCCTCGCCGGCGTCGCCGCGGGCTCGCTCGCCACCCAGACCGGTGTTCCCCAGGGTTCGTCGCCGGCGGCCGACCAGCTCGACCGCTACCGTACCCAGATGGCGAACATGGCGCCCAGCGCCCAACCCATGGCCGCCATGCCGAGCGACCCGGCGATCGCCGCCGCCATCGCCCAGTGGACCGCGATCCGCCAGACCGACGCGCTGCCGTTCGACAGCTATGCCGGCTTCCTCCTCGCCCATCCCGGCTGGCCCGGCGAGGCCGCGAGCCGCCGCACCGCGGAACGCAAGTCGGGCACCGCCGCCCCGGGATCGGCGGTCGCGTTCTTCCGCCGCTACCCGCCCCAGACGGCGGCTGGCGGCGTCGCGTTCGCGCAAGCGCTCGCCGCGCAGGGGCAGGTCGGCGAGGCGATGGCGGCGGCGCGCTCGGCATGGCGGCGCGGCACCCTGTCGCCGACGGAGGAAGGCGCGGTGCTCTCGCGCTTCGCGTCGGCGCTCACCCCCGACGATCACGACCAACGGATGGACGCGCTGCTCTGGGCCGGGTTCACCGCCGCCGCCCAGCGCCAGATCGG
>Ga0325400_1000121_pt1 | contig 47673 bp, 35 predicted proteins | sample PopdelMetagenome_2_FD_205662 | JGI IMG/M metagenome (GOLD analysis project Ga0325400, IMG submission 205662) | Populus deltoides microbial communities from Bellville, Georgia, United States - Xylem-PdKOR-R1 | ecosystem: Host-associated > Plants > Phyllosphere > Stem > Wood/Secondary xylem... | reverse complement strand
CAAACCAAAAACCAGCGGATAGCTATTTAGGCATTTTAAAATCTTATTGTTTAATTAAATTCAGTAGTTTGAATGGGGCAATATTTAGAAGAGTTTATTCTTTTTAATGTACTAGTTTGGTGTTAAGTGTAATAATCTATTTTGACCCCTTTTCTTCTCAACATAAGACAATAAAAAAAATAAAAAGTGAAATGACAAGTAAATAAAGAAACATAGGAAGATGAGAAAGTAAAGATAAAAAAGGAACGTGAGATAAAAGATAAGCAAAGAGTGAGTTATAAATAAAAAAGAGATACATAAATTAAAAAAAAAGAATTTGGAATATGTTATTGGTTTTCATGTGTGTACATGTTCATTGCATGATTGGGTTTTTAATTTATTCATGTGTGATGGTTGTTGATTGTAGAATTAACTCGAGGATGGTATAATCCTTAAAAGGGTTTTATTCTCGAGAAGTCGAGTCTTTATTTTTTTTTAATGTAAATAAAGATTTGCTTTATATTTTTATCAAATAATCAACTCATGAACCGTATAATTCTTAAAAGGTTTATGTTCACGAGAAGTTTAAACTTCGATAGTTTTCAGAAAAAATATTAATAAAAAATTTTATTCCTTTTTATCTAAGAATCAACATGTGGATGATGTACCTTCAAAAGATTCTGTTCGTGAGAATTTGAAACTTTGTAATTTTTTAAAAATATAAAGTTTTGTTTTATATTAAAGAATTAACTTGAGGATGGTAAAATCCTTAAAAGGGTTTTTAAAATTTACTAAAGAACATGCCAAACTAGCGCTAAAAAGAAGAGGAATTAGTTTGTATGATAAATTAACTTATTATTATATTACCCATTTTTGGATGAATAAAAATTCTAACAATTTCTCCTCAAAATATGTGTTAATGTGTTAATTTGTTGCCATATTTTTTAATAAAAGAAGTTTCAAACCACCTTCCTAAAATATATGAACAATATGTTAAATCATTTCTCACATTTTTGGATGAATGAAATTTTTGGATTTTACACCTTAAATGGATGGATTAATATATTTAATAATTTATCATCTGATAAACATTTCTATCCAATATAAAAACAAAGAATGTAATTAAAGAGAATAAGGATACTTCATATCGATAAGAAAATATTTGGACTTTAAATCTTTAAATGACCCATCCCTTACACCCGAGTTGTGATAAAATCAAATAAAATCCTACTCTAAGGAAAAGTCGAGATAAAATATCATGTTCTTTGGAAAAACAATTTTATCTAAAATACAAGACATTAAATTGGTTCTTAAACTTCTTTATAACATCAAAACATTCAACAACTCTTGTCACTCATCACAAAAAGCTACTTTATATCCAATCAATTATTTTTATTTATTTTAATATTTATATTTATGCAAGTTATTTTTTAGTTTTTAGGGAGAGGAATACATATACAAGTTACATTTCGAAAGCTTAATTTTCCTCCAGGGCTTACATCAACCAAGTAATGAGAGATGAAAAGAAATCTTAAATCATGAAAAAGCACTCATATGAGATCAACTCCTCCAAAGGTAAAATAAATCGATTAACTAGCTTGTTTAAACCAATTCTATAATCCTATATAAGACTTTTAGTTTCAATGGTATAACTTACTACGAGGATGCCTTCTCTTGGTTCTTCTTCAATTGAGATCAATTTAAAAGTAACTTACTTTTTTATTAAAAAATATCTGTTTGTCAAAAAAGAACTTCTAACTTCTATCAAATTAGCCATGTCAGACTAGCCATTATTGTTAAAAAGGAATTTCTAGCAACCTCAAAGTAACTTTGAGCATTCCAAACTTAAACTATTTCTCTTGTTGATAGGATGATTGAAAAAAACTAAAGCCAATTGATATCATTCAATTGAAGAGCGATTGAAAACTATTGAGAAGATAAATTTGTATGTTCATTTTAAGGCTAGTAAGATGTATATGGTTCCTAATGTTGTTATCCCTAAAGGCTTCAACGTGTTCTAATTCAACAAGTTTATTGGATCTCAATGTTCTTTGACTCATCCAAGGCTCTACCATACCAAAATAGTCCAGGTAGTTCTGATAAAAAGTTATTGATGCATTACTTTCATAAAAGCTTGGATGGATTTGCTATTAGTTGGTGCACGAGTCTTGATAGAACTTATCACACTCGACATCATGGTGAACCCATAAAAATAAAAGCTTGTTTTATGTTTTGAAAATGGAGTAAAAATAGAAAGAGAAGTCGCTATAAATTATTATGGTCATTAGAAACCTTAACTAGTTTTCAAAGACTCGTGATAAGGACATAGTTATGTTAAAAAAAAGATATTATCATCCTAAAACATATACTAAGTGTTGAATTGCTTAAATAGGGAGGAAAATATACTAAGTATTTCTTAAATCTGAATTACTTAAATTAGAATATGCATCATGAATATGGAGACAATTCAAATATATAAGAAGTGTTGAACAATGTAACATAAAGAAAAAGTAAAAACATTGCCTTAATTCTCATAAAAATGGCTTGGTTGCATGTTCTAAATTGCATGTAAATGTATGAGATGCTACATTAGACTTCACCATCAATGTAAAGGAGAAGAGAGAAAAGAGATGTTTATGATCCAAAACTAAAAGCGTAGCAACAACAATGAAGCAAGACCCCATGAATGTCACTCCCAACTCCAATAATTTTTGGCTAACTAGAGCAGCTCCTAAAGGTTAATTTTAAACCCTAATATATTGATTTATCTATTTTGAATTTGTAATGTGTTATTAATTTTTATGTGTGTATGTGTTCATTAATTATTGCAGGATTTATGCTATAATGTTGTGATCATATATGTTTTTAATTTCTTCGTGTGTGATGTATGTTGATCGAATAATTGACTTGAGGATGGTTTAATTCTTAAATGCTTTTGTGCATGTGGGTTTTCATATTTGTTTTGTTTTTCTTTTTATCAAATAATCAACTTGTATATGGTATAATCCTTAAAAGATTTTTGTTCACAAGAAGTTGAAACTTTAGTGGTTTTTATAAAATATAAACAAAAAGTTTTGTTCTTTTTATGAAAGAATATGTGGATATACATTATAAAAGGGTTATGTTCATGAGAAGTTGAAACTTTATGGTTTTCAAAAAAATATGAAGTGTTTTTATTCTATCAAAGAATCAACCTAATGATGGTAAAATTCTTAAGAGGAATTTTTCCTTGTGAAGTTGAAGGTACACTATTTTTGTTTTTAAAAAATATGAAAACTTTCTTGGAAATATTACTTGGTCATTCTTTTTATATATATTTAGGTCCTGTAATATGTTCTACCCTACCATTGTTGAGTAGACTTGGACTTGGTTAATGTGACTCCACCAAAGCTTATTGAGTGTGAGTGGTGGCCTTCTGGTTTATTTTGGATATAATCAAGAAAAACGAGCTTGAAGCTTTATTTATCATTCACTATTCTTTCGAGTTCAATATTTATGTTCTAAAAATGAGGATTGAGTCTTGTTATCAGACCCATATCCTAAATTACTGTCTTATGACTAATACTAGTGTAAGAAAATTTAATAAAAATACAATGAGTACCTTCATCATTAAAAATAAGTAACAATGCAGCTTACCTTAGATAAAATATATAGGGTGATGGTCATCTTTTCTATTATATAATCAGCCATTTGCTTATAACTTTTAAAGACTAGTTGGAATTTATAGTTATTATAAAGTTTGGTGGTGACTTGTATTTTTTATTTGTGCGCTTAATTTGCCAAGATGTTACCTGTAACATTAAGTAGTGGTGGAGCTAGGGGGCTGACTCCCGCGAGGAAATTTTTTTTCACCCCTTCCCTTTAACAATTTATATTTTTAGCCCCAAAAATAAAAAAAATATAAATTTTGCCCCCTCTACTTTTTTTTTCTTTCTAATTTGCCCCCTAAACCAAAAATCCTATCTCCTCTCCAGACATTAAGGTTGCATATTTAAAATCACACGATAAAAAGATTCAATTTCCATTAACATTAATTAAAGTAATTCACAAGATTGAAGCATGATCTAGGAAAGACTTTGTCCACTTAAATAGTTGATTAATTAGCAATGGTGTTATTGTAAAGTAACAAGATGAAAACCATGTGCAAAATATGTTGCCTGTTGATCATGTTCACCTCTAAAAAAAAAGGATAAGTTCCATAAAAGTTCCAACTCTTGGGCTAATCCAGCACTAATGATGTTTTAATTAGATCATCATAAGCTTTTGGCCAAATTTCCAGCTCTAAAAGCCAGCAGGTTCCAATGGCACCTTAATTAATTATAATATTCATAAACATCGGCGTATGGTATCGATTTTTTATTTATTTTTTTTTCATCGGTGAGATATGGGAAATTTGAAATGAAGTCAATAAAGCGGGTTTTTACTTCCCATACATCGACAGCATCAATGATATCACTGTTACCTTCATGATATCTGTCAATTGTCACGACTGATGTGGAAATGGAATCTCAAAATTCAACGTATCACTGTTACCTTCTCTTGTTTTACACTATCTCATCCTCAAATTTTCCACCACTGAATTATTTCGATTTTCTGCCACCAAGTTTTCCCAACACAATGCTCAATGTATTTGTCTCTTTTAGGGCCTTGCGTGATCCTTTTCACCTCATCTGGAGATGGGCTAGAGCAGGAGAACCTTGTTTGCTGGGAGCTTCTGCGAGCTTGCTTTTGTTCACATTCGTATAGCCAATGATGCTAAACTTTAGACCCACAAGCAGCATGCATGGCCACATATATAAAAAATAAATCCCAACAAACACAAGTCACATATATTCCTGCCAGGAGAGACAGGGATGTGCATGCATGAACAGAGTATAGGTAAGGTGCCTTATATTTTTTTTTTCCATAAAAAATGTAATTTGGCATCCATTAACAAACGACACCCAATCCAAAAAATGCAAACGCATTGGCCCACTGCAACTCTATCTGGTCCTAAACAAGAAAAAACAAGAATATACAACCGATGCATGCTCAAGAAAAGAAACCAGAAGAATCTCGATCGGTCAACAGAAAAAACCCTAGCTTTTGCGCTCCCTTTTCTCTCTAACAAAAGCCTTCACCTGACAAATTTCCTTACTGCTGGTTGAATATCATCCAAGGCAACCGCGTCTTTTATTTTTCTTTTCTGTCTCCACCCCCTTCATTCTTCTTTTTGTTTATTTTCTTTTCTTTTGATAAATATCCAATTTATGTATTAGATATCTTGTATGTTTATTGATAAATCTAGCTAGATTAGTGTCTAGATTTATATTGTTTTCGATTTTCTCAAACAGTTAGATTAAATTTTCATTTCTGTCATCTTTTATAGTTATAACACGAAAATATTAATGTATTTGTGACTTTTTTTATACTGATAAAACACTATTTTCTATTCTAAAAGCAATCTTGTTCGCGCGTGAGTCCTCCACAAGAGCTAGACTATCTCGTCCGCATCACTTCCCATTCCATATCACAATGCGCAAACCTATAATATATGATCACATCTATTGTTGTTTTTTCCCATCTTATGATCGCCTTTTCTTTCCTCTGGTGGCTAAGCTTTAATTTATATTATCTCTAAATCATGTGAAAGATAAAATACTGCATTATTCTCTTTTCTTTTCTAGAAACATAAAATATAGTCATTTACAATGAAAAGTTGAATGTTGCATGAGAATAAGATGTCTATAAATGCTACCCCTACTGGTATGGGAAATGTGATATGAAAAGGAAGAAAACCCAACGAGAATTAACGCCAAAAATGTTGATTATAAGCACAAGAATATAGGTCTTTCTCTATATATTCACAGGGAAATTATATTCCTTAATTTGGCACAAGAAAAAAATTGAAATCGAGTATTCTTCAGTAAGTTGTCCTTTCATTTTTGGCTAAACAAGCAAACCTAACCATGATATCATGATGTCTAACCTTATATAACTTAAATTAAGGAATCGAAGTTGCTAAAGGAGGAAGAAAAACCACTCAAGGGTACACAATACCTTTTTAACAAACATAAAGATGCTTCTATTATCTCCATATAGTGACATGAGAAAAGGAGAAATATTAATGCATGGTGATGTTGCTATTATGTCGAGAGATGATTAATGCCATTAAAGCTAGCCCTTAACTGTTCAGACTCACTTATCCTAGTGAAACCCTTTTCCTTTCCTTTCCAAAGGTTATGACAAATAAAATTCATACTATACTTTAATACCACTCCTAATCATGGCATGTATTATATATTGTGCTATAATTAGTAGCAAAGGCATCAAGATTTTCCCTCACATGAGCAGCCTATCAAGCGAGGATTCTTGCGCTCTATCCATGTCTACCTTTACACCTCCTATCATGCATGGACCCCCGACACCACCTCAAACCAATGAGAGAGAGAGAGAGGTGTAAAATGGAAGCAAAGCAAAGGAAAACAATTCTAGAGTGAGAAAGGTGCATGGTGGGGCCAAATCTTGTGGAGTCTAAGCACTCTTTTGGTGCATGACAAAGAATGGGGCCGGCTCTCTTCCACCCAGTAGCAATTGGGTCCCTCATACGGGGCTGGATGGAGACTACCACCTTTGTAAATTTTGCAAAATCACGCAATGTGACATGGGAAACATGCCTCAGTGGACATGCCCCATTGGTGGGGTTTTACTGTCCCAAACCCTAATTTTGTATGCCCTTCTCTTCCAAGAGGAGAGATGAAAGTGAAAAATAAAACGAGAAACAAAGAGCCCCATTATCATACATATAGCCAGGGAGACAGGAAGACACCAAATGAGTCTGTGTAGCCATTGACTCTTTCCTTGAGAGCCCCCCATCATAAGCCATTAATTATACATGTATAGTGTGTGTTAGTGTGTGTGTGTGTGTGTGTGTGAGAGAGAGAGAGAGAGAGAGAGAGAGAGAGAGAGAGAGAGGCGGCATAGAGAGAACGATGATGGTGAGAAAAGTACTTGACTTTTAGATTTAAGAGGTTGACATTTGCAATAAAGTGCTTTGTATCTTTATAAAGCATCCAAAGCTTAAAAAACTGTTCCAAAGCTGGTTCTCTCTCCCTATCTTTTTCTCTCCCTCGATCTCTTGGATTCGTGTTAGTGAAGGGAGATAGCTAGGTGGGAAACACTCTCAGATTGTCACCAAAAGAGATCGATGGTTGGTTGGTGCTGGTCGACCTTAACCTGCACAAAAGTGAGTTTTAGGGTTTAAACCCTACGTTTATTAGGTTCGAAATTGTGTTAACCTAGTTGATTTTGGGGGTTTATGTTCTACGGTAACGAGAATTATTTGTGCTTCAGCCATGAGCATCAAACATCGATGACCTTAGCTCACATGTAAACTGGCACTACGAGGACAAAAGGCATCAAACATGCACAAAGTTGAGTTCATGATAGCCCTGCACATGATATTTATCCAAAAGCATCAATCTAGAGATTACCTGAAAATTCTAACTTTGACCACCTAGCCAGACATATGCTACTAGAAAGGGATATTTGTGGATGAGCTATCAATATTGGCCATTATTCTTGCTTCTAACTGTAAACATGAAGCTAGCTAGCTAGACAGGCAGAACTGCACTAACTTGCTGCTCTCTTTTGCTTGCCTATTTCTTGAATTTTAATCAGCGGTTCTTATTGGCACGAGCTTCTTTAAATTTATCTCTACCAAATGTAGGTGCTTCTTGGTATCATTGCTAAAATCAATGAATAAACTCATCAACCACTTTTCCAAGAGGAATATATATATATATATATATATATATATATATATATATATTAAAATAAAAAAATTATGAGTTTTTCTGAAAACAAATCCTTCTGTTTTTCCTTACAATTGAGAACGAGAAATTTAAATTATTACTTTATGAGTCCACGGCTAGGATGAGACAAACTGAAATCTTACTTATTAAAAAATTATAATTATTGAATAACGTTAAAAATATTATAATACTTACAAGTACTTACTAATTAACATATAGTATTATAGTTACATATACTAATTAATTATCGTGCCTGGTGCAATTATCATTTACAATTTTTTTCGAATCAATTAGTCCATTATCTCGAGACTAGGTGGCTTTTCTATATTTTCTCTATATTATTTATAAATCTTATTACAAGAAAATATAACCTCAATATCAAATATATATATATATATATATATATCCTAATAATCATTACTAGAAATTTGATAAATACAAACAAAAATATCGACAGAATTTTTCTATCGATAGATTGCGGTTAATTTTACCAACAATATTTTTCATCGCTATATCTGTTGGTATATACCAAGGAAATTATAGTGGAAAAAAGAAAAGAAAAGAAAACGTCAAAAAAATACGATGACATGTAACTTTTACTGATGATATTACCAACAAAATTAATCCGACAGTAAAGTTTGTCCATAAATATATCGACTGAAATAATCCATCGGTATATACCCATGGAATTACGAACAATATTACAGTGAGATTCAAAAATACAAATCGTACGGTAACGTGACACTTTTTACGGACAGAATGACTGATGGAATGCTCGATGAAATAATTCCGTAGGTGAATCCATCGATAATATTTAATTTATGACTTGGCGATCGACCCTGCTCTTCCCCTTCTTCATTTATCCTTCTTCTTTATGCTTTTTTTTTGCAACAAACAACCACCCTTCTCAATCTCAACACAATTCAACCTCCAATAATAAATATGGCCACTACAATACTTGATTTGTCAGCATCCATGTTTTAATTCAAATTTTATTGAGGATTTTCCACCTTAAGTAAGCAATTCTACACTTTTTTTATTTGAACATATTTTTTTTTATATTTTTTTCATATCATTGTAGTTAATGTATTTTGTTTGGGTGTTTACTTGTTTTTTACAATTTTTTCTCATATAATTTTGTTGTATAGATTTATGATTTTTTTGTGTATAAATAAATAATGACTTATTTAACGAGTTTGTTTTTATATTTTGTCAATTTTATTATCAAGTTGTAACTTTCAGTAAATGTGTAGAAATTTGAATTTATGTAGATATATAATTGATGATAAATTAAGAGAACTATTAAAATAGATTGAATAAGATTGAGCTAAACTAATATTTTTGCAAATTTATTTAGTTAACGTAGTTAATTAATACATGTTGTCATCATTATTTAAATAGGTTTGATATAAGTAATGGATGATTGTTCATGAATATATTGAGATTCACCCTAGAGGTTGCAAATGATAGATTATTGTAATAAGGTTTAAGGTTTTATTAATTATGCACTATCTAATATGAGAAATATTAGTGAAGGCTGTATTAAATGTCCATGCTAGAGGTGTAAGAATAAAAACTTTATCGATCCAGTTGTTGTAACGATGCATCTTCTATAAAAATAGTTCATGGAGAAATCTATGTTGGTATATACATAGAGAACCATATGTTCCTCATATTACCATGGTAGAGAGGATGGTTGGGTTAACTTCTAGTGCTAGCAACGTACATGAAGTTGTAGGTGACAATAGTAATCTTTATAGGAATATGGTTATAGATGCGATGAGAATAAATCAAGGTTATGCCGGTCAATTTCCAATCATAGATAAAGAATCTAATGCAAACGTAACCAGATTTTTTTTTTATCTTTTAAAAGATTTTGATGAACCATTATGGAATGGTTGCATAAATCACAATAAATTATTGGTTATTGCATAGGTGTTCATCATCAAGTTAGATCATGGGTTGAGTGATGCTAGTTATGACAGAATTATTGAATGAGCGAGAAACATTTTACCTGAAGAGAACAGGTTAAAAAAAAACTTTATGTAGCTAAGTCCATGATAAAACCCCTCGGTTTAAGATACCAAAAAATTAATATGTGTCCAAACTTCTGCATATTATACTACCATGAAAATACAGAGTTGGCCGAGTGTAGAACATGTGGGCATTCTCATTATAAACCTAGATTTGGCAGGGGAAAGACTCTTATTGCACACAGAAAACTTAGAAACTTTTCAATCACATCTAGACTGTAGAGGTTTTCATGTCACTAAAGACTATTGAGCCCATAACATAACACCAATCACATGATGCAGTGAACGAAGTGATGCTGAAGCTTGTAAACACTTTAACAGTGTGCATCTTCGGTTTTTAGTGGAATCAAGGAACGTGCATCTTAGGTTATGTATAGATAAATTCAATTCATTCGGGTCATTTCCTACTCCTTATTCTTGCCTGCTGATGGTACTCACAGTTTATAACTTGCCACCAGGGATGTCTATAAGGTTGTAGTTCATGTTTTTATCTATTGTCATAGTCGGTTCTAATAGTCCGAGTCAGAATATAAATGTTTATCTTTTACCGTAGATTGATGAGTTAAAGCAGTTGTGGGCATCCAGAGACTTATGATGTATCGATGAAATAGAAATTTCTGATGAAGGCATCTTTGATGTGGAATATCAATAATTTTCCTATGGTTTCTAGTTGGAGCATGTATAGAAAACTAGTATCTCCATACTGTATGGAAAATAACAAGGCATTCACATTAACAAACAATGATAAAAACATCTTTTTTTATGACCAGTCATTTTTTTATGAGATATATGCTCCAATAAGTTGCATACATAACACATGAAAAGGCTTGAAATGTATGTCATCTAGAGAATATACAAACATGAGATGATATTCCCTCCATTGTTTTTAGACTTGATGGGGCATCTACCCATACATTTATCATTTAAGGTAAAATTTGAAGGCCTAGTCCAATATAGATGGATGTATCTATTTAAGAGATTAGGGATTACATATACATCATAATTAAAAAAATTTGTCTTTCTTTGCATAATTCAAAACATTCATTTAATTCCATACAAGTACTTGTTTAACTTTAAGAGAAAAGTAAAAAATAAGGTGTGTGTTAAGGTTTCGATATGTGAGGTCTATATTGTTGAAAATATCTTAATATTTATCTCATACTGTTTTGAGTCTCAATTAAGAACAAAAATCAACCACATTCTAAGGCATAATGATGGTGGGAAAGTGTCTTCAAGTGAGAACTTGTCAATATTCTCCCATCCTGGATAACCCATACAAACAAATATTGTAAGATGAAGATATTTATCTAAAATAGAATTTAGACAAACACATAATTATGTGTTATTTAACTATAATGAACTAAGACATTTTATTTAATAAATACTACTTAACATATCATTATTTTTTAACAAATTATCTCTTATAATATCATAAACTGATACATTGTTGAATTCCTTGTAGGTAACATCGTCAATATTTACTATTTCAAAGCTAACAGTTGACTGAATCCCAAATCTTTTAATAATAAGATGAATAATTTTCCACGTGGTTCAGAACACAAGTATGTATTGTTTAATTATTCTTATCTTTCAGGATACTTAATTTCATTACATGTTTCTCGTTAATTGTTCATGATTGTACTTCTTGTACCAAGTTTATCAATTAGGAAGGAATGCTAGTGTTACTTTATCTTTACTAAGTCTAGGTCCTGAAAGAAAGGTGAAGTGCTACAATAAGTATTTCATCAATGGACATGTGTTTCATACTAGAGAATATGAGCATGATAGAAAGACATATAATAGTGAGGTTTGTGTTAAGAGATTGACTTCTAATGAGTTTGAAGTTGACTACTATAGAAAGTTAGAAGACGTAATTGAATTATATTATCATAGTGAACAAAATATAGTTTTTATTCAAATGTTATTGGTATGACACCACTGACAGAGGAATCAGAGTAGATCTCTATCATAGTTTGGTCAAAATTAATTTAAAGGCTAGACTCAACAATGTCGACAATGTCTTTATTTTCACCAAGCAATGTTGGCAAGTTTATTACACATACACTTTTTCCTTTATAAAGGATCGTTCAAGAGGTGATTGATTATTCGTAGTGATAACCAAACCCAGGGGTCGTGTTGAGGTTGTTCAGGATAGGAATGATGAATTAACTGTGGGAGATGATGTCTTTCAACTTGATGAGTTAGTTGATTCATATCGAGTTGCTTCATCTAATGACTTAGAAGAAAATTCAAATTTTTGCATCACTAATAATATTTTTGTTGATATTGATACTGAGGAATTGAATGATGATTTGAGTTAAGGAGGAGACAATTGATGATGAAGATGAAGATTCTGATTAATTTGCACAACACGAGTTTATAATGTCATAAACTATAATATAATATTTATGGGAATTCCAAGGCACTGGTAATTAATGCTCTTTTTTTTTAATTGTTGGGTATTTACTCTTTTACTATCAAAATCACCGACAGAATAAAAAGTTGTCGGTAATATTTGGAGGGGTTTCTGAAATAAAAAAAAAAAATCTTGCCAGCTGGTCTTTTTTTAAAAACTATTATCTAACATATATTTTGATAGTTGTCCATACCATGTTCGCGATGCTTATTTTAGACTATAAAGGGTTTTTTTAACCTGTATATATGATTAGGAAATAAATGATTAGTAAAACCTTTAGGTTGTCCTATATAAACCTCTTCTTGTAGAATTCCATTTAGGAATGCATTCTTCACATCCGTCTGATATAACTTGAAATTCAAGTGGCAATCAATTACAATTAGAATGCTAACAGATTCCAAATGAGTTACTGATGTAAATATTTCATCAAAGTCAATCCCTTCAATTTGAGTGTATCTTTGTGCCACCAGTCTTGCTTTGTTTTTTTTTTTTTTATAATTATTCCATGCTCTTCTAATTTGTTCTTGAAGAACCATTTGGTTCTAATAATATTGTGACTATTAGGACGTGGAACTAGTTTTCATATGTCATTTTTTTATGAACTGACCTAGTTCCTCATGCATGACATTGATCTAGCTTTCATCTTGTAGGGCATCTTTAACCTTTTAAGGTTCAATTTATGATAAATAGCACATGTATAAAACTTGATTGATAACACTTTTTCTTAACTTTATACCTTCATATAATTTTTCTATAATGTTCTTTTCATGATGATTGTGTTTTATCCTTGAGAAAGGTTTTTCTCTTTTGACTGTTCAGAAACATATAAAGAACTCTCCTCCTAGTTTTTTTCATCTTGTTATGATAAGGTTTCTTTAGTTATCTCAATGATATTATCATGATTTTTTTAAATAGATTCCTTTAGATTGTTATCAACAACCATATTGATTGATTCCAAGATAGTTTGAGTTTGTAGGTTGTAGACTCTGTGGACTTTGTTGTGCGATAAGTATCCAATAAATATTTCTTTATCACCCTCACTATCAAAATTATATAAGTTTTCTAGATCTCTCAAGTTATAGCAAGAACTTCCAAACACTCTAAAGTATTTGACATTAAGCTTTTTGTTGTTCCATAACTTATAAGGATTGAGTTTTGTTCCAGATCTAAACACAACACGATTCAAAATATATACAGAATGTTGACAACTTCCCTTAAAAGGTACAATATAACTTTCTTATTATTCAACATAGTTCGAGCCATTTTTTGTATAGCTCTATTCTTCCTCTCAATTATACCATTCTGTCGACGAGTGATAAGAGTAAAGAATTTTTTTTATGTATACCATGTTTGTAAAAAAAAGATGAAAAGTTAATGTTTTTAAATTCTTTACCATGATCATTGTGAATTCTAGAGATGGAAAGATTCTTTTTTGCTTGAATTCTTCTGAATAATTTCCTCATAAAATCAAAGGATTCAAACTTTTTTCTTAATAAAACAGCCTAAGTATATCTTGAATAGTCATCCAAAATGACCATGATATACTTCTTTCCACCTAGACTCTCAGTTCGAGTTGGACCCTTTAGGTCCATATGCAATAATTCAAGACGTCTTGAGGTCAAAACATCAGTAATCTTTTTGTGTTGAGCCTTAGTTTATTTTTCTTCCTAATATGCTTCATATACCATCTTCTTAGCAGTTTGTAAATTTAGTAGACCATGTACTACTTTCCTTTTAGAGATCTCTGACAAGTCTTTAAAGTCGATATGACTAAGGCATTGATGCCAAAGATCAGTATCATCTAGTGTTACCTTATGACAACTTCATAGTAGTTGTCTAAGATTCTAGTACCGTTCATGATCCATTTACCAGCACGATTGTAGATATTACATTCATCTTTAGAAAACTGCATACTATGATTCTCATCACAAAATTGACTTATGCTTAGTAAATTAGCTTTATGATCATTTACAAATAAAACAGTATGAAAAGTAGGTAAACTAGAAATATCTATACTTTTGTTACCTTTTATAGTAGTTGGTGCTTTCATCTCCAAAGTTCATCGATCATCCACTCAAGGATTTAAATTTTTTAAATTGACATTTATCTTCTTCTATATGTTTAGAACAATCACTATCTAAGTACCATAATTTTTTATCCATTTTTTTCGGTATTGTATGTGCTCATTGACATATTTTTTCTTAACTATCCACTGATTTTTCATTTTTGTTTTATTAGAATATCCAAACTCCTGAGATTTCTCATAGCCTGCTAACTTACCATGTTTCCTTTCTATAATACATAATTAATTTAATACTAAATCAATTTTATATTTTAGATCTTGACTCTTATTAACAAATCTATTTTCTAGATTAAAATAGTTCATTTTTGCTTATCCTATAATTTCAAATTGTTGACAAGTAGGAGTAAACTTACCTTTTAACTTACATGTTTGGACTTTGTTTAACTCGTCTCTAGGAATGATAGTCTTTTCTAGTTTACCTTACACAAAAGTAATTCCTCTGGGAAATAAGGCTAACAACATATTCTTGATCGAATTTTTATGTGTCATGTATCCTAAACTTGTACGATCAATGTTGACCCTTTACGCTTTCAACATTCCATCAAATTTTTATCTTACTAATTATTTCTATGTTTGTTTGCATACTATTAACTCTTTCTCAAATGCTTTAATCTTAGTAAGAGTTCTAGATATTTATACTTCTAACTACTTTAAAGTCTCCCTCAGGTTGTTCTTCTTGTTCTCCACAATTATTAACTTGTTGAACAACTTTTTGTTTAATTTCTTGACTTTCACAAGTTTTTTACATAAGTCATTATAAGCTTCATGTAAGCTTAATTCATGATTGACAATAATAGAAGTAATATATGAATCATTAGAATAACTAATAGTTTGATTTATGTCATAACTACTGAATTTGTTAACGATTTGATATTTATCATAATCACTTAATGTATTGATAGTTTGGTACATGTCAATACATCCATCAATAAAACTAGAAAAAGCAAGAAAACAAATTCATTATTAGATTATGAATTAGAATTTTTAGAATAGGATTCATCACTTAATGTAAAATTAAGGGCTTTTCCTTTATTTCTTTTGAATTTAAGACATTCATTTCTTAAGTGACTATATCATACGCTTTCAACACACTTAACTCTTTTCTAGATTCAATTTTACCTTTATTTCCATTTTCTTACTAATTTCTTTTGGCAAAATCTTTGCCTTTTTTTTTATCTATACCATTTTTTTAAACATGAATTTTCTGAATTTCCTAGCTATAAAAGCAATATCTTTACTATTAAGATCATCATCAGAAGAATAATCATCTTCTTTCTTTATAGATTTAAGTGCAATGGTCTTACCGTTCTTTTAACGAGGCAATGTAGATTCATAAGTTTTTAAGGAACCTACCAATTCTTTATAACATGTAGTATCCAGATCCTTGTTTTTTTCCATGGCTTTTACCTTTGGCTAAAATCTTTAAGGCAAGGGATCTTAGAATCTTCCTTACAATTCATGAGTCCTTTTTTTTTTTCTCTTAGATTGAACTTGGAATTTACAACATCGTTAAGTTTTTGATAAAACCCATTAAAAGATTCATATTCCAACAATCTTATCTCTTCAAATCTTGAGGTTGACATTTGTAATTTGAAATTTTTCACCATCTTAGTTCTTTTATGAGTAACTTCAAGAACATCTCAAGCTTCCTTGGCTATCTCATACATGAAGATTCTTTGAAATTCATCAGGATACACGACTATGAATATAACATTCAGGCTTTTATTATTCCAATTACAATTTTCTGAATTTCCTAGCTACATGCTCATCTTGGTGCCAAACTTTCTCGTCTAATAATTTGAGGAAAGCTTTCAACCTCACCTTCTAATAGCATAGTCCTCACAGTTGAATTATGATGGTAAAGTCAATGTTGACTTGTTCAATAGGGAAAATACATTTCACTCTAGAATGAGTGAACGTGCTCTGATACCATTTAACATTATTGTTTTTGTTCCTTGTATATTAAGAATCAATCTTCTAACACCTTGCAAAGATTGATCAATAACCAAATAAATATAAATGTGGAAAATCTTAAATGAACAAGTTATTTTGTTATGAAGAGAAAACCTTTTGAATAACTTTTCAAAAGATTAAAAAACCCCTTAGGGCAACCAAACCCAAGATAGATAACTTTCACTAGTTTAGAAAATTACAAGAGGAGTATTTTTTACTATAAATCCTTTGTATCTATACTACCTTACTTATCAAGAAAAACACTATGTTTTGTTTTCTACCATAGCAGCTTATTAGAACATGTGATGATCTTTAAATTATTTTCATCCTAACTAGAACATTCAGTTGTTAACAGTTAAATATGAATTTTTCCTAGGAGTTTGCAGACTTTCCAACTCTTTAGCAAACTATTTTCCTTGAGAATTTTCTTCACACTCCACTCGTGTGTCAAAAATATATGTTGTGAAACTTTGTTTAACTCCTTAGGTAGTTGGGCACTCTTGGTCCGCTACTAGTGTTGTTGTACAAAATGATTCTGATTGCCCTTCCTTATATACACATCCATGTGATAAGGATAAGAACCTTTGATAAAAAAAATTTTCAAGCTTTTTAGTCCATTACATTCTTAACAGACTACTAACGTGTTTCACAAAAACATTTCCATAGCAGTTATCTTTGAAAAACTTGTATTTATTTATTTTTGTATAAAACTTATATGAACTTTCTATATAATTTATCCAAACAAACTAGGTAATTATATAAATAATCACCCTATATTCTATAAGATAAACTTGACTAATTCATTATATAATTTGGATAAACTAACAATCTAAACAAATTCATCTTCATCAACACAAATAATCCTTCACCAATCAAAGTCAATCATTTCAACATTTGCAAGCATGTTCAGGCTTGGTATTACAACTTAGAGTCCAGTTTAATTTTGGCTTTCAATAATCTTTACATGAAGTTATTCACTCGATTTAATAACATTCTAGAAAAAAAAACTTCATTAAGCTCTTTATTGTTATACAACGAGCGGATGAGAGCACAAGGATATGCTTGAAGAGGTTTAATGAAAAAAATGCTTTATATAAAGAACCTTATTAAACAAAACATAACAGAGGCCCTTATAAATGAAGTACATGATCTTATATTTATATAGGTAACTTTATGCCCTCTTTACCATACTCTACAATAGTAAAGTAAGTTTTGGAAAACTATATTTATGTAAAAATGATGAATGTAGCGAGATAAAGTCATTTTTTCTTTTAGAAACAGAAACATAATGAGGAGATTTCAAAGAAAAAACATTCTCTCATCAATACCTCAAGAATAAAAAAGTATTTATTCATGACCACTCCACTCTCTCAAGGTTCTGGATCACATCTTTGAACATCATCAGGAGCAAAGGGTTCACTAAAATTAGAGGAAAATTAGAGGGAAGGAATTTGTGTAATATTCCCCTCGTATATAAGGTGATGCTTGTATACAAAACCCCAAGCAGTACTGTTTATTCCATTAGGACAATAAAAATGATATAGAGGAGTAATTTACATTAAAGAATATAATAAAAAGATTAATTGCTAGGGACTATCTCAAATAATTTATTAGAAAAGAAAAACATCTTGAACAAAATGTATGAAAACTAGTGCCTTTCAATAACCTTAACTAGAAGTCAATACAATTCTTGGTAGCATCATAGTAGAAGAGGATTTAAACAAAAATATAAGGGCATATAAGAAGTAAAAGCTTAGTACTTCTCATATTTCAAATCCTTGGCATGAACCCATTTATTTTATATTTGAAGATGAGGAAGGACTATCATTTCCACATAAGATATCTTGGTGATCACAATAATTCTTTCCTATCATAAAGTATAAAAGGTTCTAGTAGATGATAAAAGTGCGGTAAATATCATTTTTAAAAGAGTGATGTAATAGATGGGCATTGATCCCTCTAGATTGGTCATATAAAGATTCTTTAATTAGTATCAAAAGGTAAGGAATGCCATCTAAAGGCATCTTAGACATTCTAATCACTATTCAAAACCATCTAAGATGTTATGCCTTTTAACAAACATTCATTATGATTATACTTGATCTTCTATATAACATTATTATCAATTGACCTCTTTTCCATGAGCTTAAATCTACCATTAACACTCGATTCTTAACTTTAAGATTTTTTATGGAATATAAATGTAAAACGTTTTTAAGAAAGTAAAAAATTAACTTTAAAGGGTAACCATGACAAGGGGGAACTAGTAACTTTAAAGGGTAACCATGACAAGGGGGAACTAGTCTATCTCCTAAAATAGTAAAAAGATCATATTCATAGAAAAAACAGGTTTCCTAAAAAAAAGCTAAAAGTGTGGACCAAGCCCATCAAGGACATCTTTATGAATCTAATGACAAATTAGTCACATGATAAGGTCATCCTTAAACTTGAAGCAAAAGGAGGCCTTGACTAAGCTTCTTAAGATCCAAAATGACATGTTTATTTTTGAGCTTTTATATATGCCCAATATAAGTCTAGAAGTAGTATCTTATAAATTGAATGTTGATCCGACCCTTCCACTAATAAGATAAAAGTAAAGAAATTTTAGAAGATAAAGATAGAAGACTATAGTTAAAGTGGTGGATAAAATTATTGAAAGAAGGCCATCAATAAAGTAAAGTACCCTAAACGGGTGGCTAACTTTGTCATATTAAAAAAAGGCAAATGAGAAATGGTGGATATACATATTTTTTATTAGTCTTAATAAAGCCTTCTTTAAGGACAACTTTCTTCTTTATAAAATTGACTAGTTATTAAACTTTATAGCCAGATATGTTTTCTAAACTCATTAGATATGAAATCGAGCTACCATTAAATCCTCGTACATCTCAATGATAAAGAGAAGACATTCATCATCACTGATCAAGAGACCTATTATTATAAAGTAATGCCTTTCGGATGAAAGAATGCAAAGGTTGCTTACTAGAGAATGGTCAATAAACTTTTTTAAAGATTAGTTGGGGAAAAACATGCAGACTTATATAAATAATATATTGGTCAAAAGTAAGATATTTAAGAAGCACATTGAAGACTTTTAGGAGATCTTCTATGTTCTTCATTAATATAAGATGACACTCAACCCTGTAAAGTTTTTTTGTGTCATAGAAAAAGAAAGTTTATAGGATTTTTGGTAGGTAACAAAGTGAAAGATCCTAACCTTGAAAAAGATCATATCATCCTAAACATGACACCTCTTTAAACAATATGATGGAATATAAAACTCGTATGGTCGGGTTGAAACTAATTAAGGCCCTTAACACATACTTTTTAGGTGTATAACAACTCTTAACTTATTGTAGAGCAATGTGATGAGCAATTTGAAGCGGAGGAGCCCGTCACAATTAAGTATCCATAAATTTTTTTCTCTCACCTTGTTGCTAAGAAATAAGAAAGAAAGATGATCTTGATAATAAATATCCTCTAGTAAAAAAACAACAAAGTTGATCTCTCATCCAAGATAGGTAGAATAGATTCAAGAAAACTCTTGCCTAACATTTGGAAAATGGTCCTCCAAAAACCAAACATCATGGAATATAACAACAATAACATTCTCTGATACTTAATAATAAAAAATACACCTTATAGCTTAGGCATTGGAAGGTACCATTAGCATATACTTACTTAGCTTTGTAAGATTGTGCAGGCTCAACAAAGTGCAGCCCACTCCTTAGCATCAACAATCCTCGTAGGACTCAAAATCATCTCATTAAATTCACACCTCATCAAAGCCGACTTTCTTAGAGGCCCATTACCATCCCAAATATGCAAGGGTTAAAGGGGTTAGCTAATGGACCTATTCCCCTCAATCCAAGAGCTGGAGAGTCCAAATCTTGAAGCTTAAGTAGTGAATCTTGGTAAAAAACCCACCCAGCTTGCAAGCCTATAATTCTAAAGTCCAGCTCCATGGTCTCTCTCTTTCTATTCATGCCTCCATCCACGCAGTTTTGTCATCCATCCATATTCCATGCCATCATCATGAAACACATACATACATGGATAGAGAAGTACACAGAAACCCATACACGCATGCATCATAATCCATAAAATGCACTGCTGCTGAGGGAAGCAGCCAGCTAACAGCCTGCACGGTATTGAGTATGGGGTGGTGGGTAACTTTTTTTTTTTAAAAAGGAAAAATGCCATGGTTTAACTTTAAGGAGAGAGGAGAAAATCAATAGAAAAATAGCCTAAGCCCATTTTACTTTTAGAAATAGAATCAAAAAAGAAAAAACGACCTCTGCAAACAGTATGTGTGTGTCAGATAAAAGATATCACGCCCTCCCCTAATCCGATCTGCCTGCCTCTCATTTATTCTCTACCACCAACATTTTCCTTCCCTTTCCTTGCTAACGAAACTAAACTATAATATAATATACTATGATAGTACTCCGTATCCGTAGGGTAGTAGTAGTGTAATCAGTAATATATCCCGCTTGTCCTGCCACTGTCTCTTTTACCATTTGCCTGTTTCTTGTGGTTGTCTCTCTATGTGCTTTCTCTATCATATAAACGCACAAAATTTTACTCTCTCTCCAATTCAATTCAGTCCCAAGCTCTCCCCTTTCTGTGGGTTTTCTTGTTTTGATTTTTGTTTATTATTTAAGGGCAGGAGCCAGAGTGAAGAATCTCGAGATTGGCGTCCAAGTTAAAAGACCACAACAGCACCCCGTCCCTTCCCCTTATCTTGAGTGAAACAACTACTACTGCTTGCCTCTACTATGGTTTCTTGAGTGAGAAAGAGGGACATACCGCGCCTTAAGAGTGAGAAATCAAACAGAACACCCACGTACTTTCTTGAGTATCGGATGAAGGAGAGAGGAGGCTCTCTTGGAGGAGAGAGCCTGCCTGTGGAAACCAACACTAGCACTACTACTGCTACTCCCATCACTAGCATAGAAGAAGATACTCGAGAACCAAAACAAAAGACTCCTTTTTTCATCTAAGAAAGAAGCATATCCCATCAACTTACTGTGCTAATCTTAAAACCTCAAAAAACACAATCTGGGTCATCTTTGAACTTTTGGTTAAGCACTTGAAAACAGTATCTGGGTGGTCTTTGTTGTTTTCTTTTAGTTTTAGTTCTTTCTTTAGGTGTTTTCATTGCTTTACATGGCGCTTTCTATGCACAGTAAGGACAAGCAGATGGATTCAACTAAGTATGTGAGGTATACACCTGAGCAAGTTGAGGCTTTGGAGAGGGTGTATACAGAATGTCCAAAGCCTAGTTCCTTGAGAAGACAACAACTCATTAGAGAGTGTCCTATTCTCTGCAACATTGAGCCTAAACAGATCAAAGTCTGGTTTCAAAATCGCAGGTACATTAATAAATTACGAAACAAAGCTACGTAACCTAAAATCAGAGTCTACATGTTTGTTTGGATCAAATGGAGATCTGTGGTCTGTTTCGTTTGGATCCAAATTGAGTGTATTTTTTATCTGCTATTTTTTTATTTACTTTCATGTTACTGTGTGTTGTGTGTTTTAGATTTTAGTCACAAAATGATGAATGGGATTATTGGTTTCGTACTCCTTTTCTTGGCTTTTTAAATTGGATATTTTTTGTTTTGTTCGATTGTTGTTTACTAGTCATATAAGGTTGTCTTTTGTGGTGAAATTTAATGGTGGTTTCCATGGATTTTTAGGAGAGAATTGGAAGGGGAAATGGTTTTTTGATTCAATTGCTCTTGGTTTCGTGTGCTAGCTTTCCGTTCATTGTTTAAAAATAACTAAGATGGTTGTGGGGGCGTTTTCTAGAAACTATGGGCTTGGTTTGGATTTGTTCTTCCCTTGTCTTCTAACCTTTGAAGCAGGAAAGTAAGGTCTTGAGAAGAAAAGATCAGTTTTTCTTTAGTTAATATCATCCTCTTTCTTCTTCTTTGGTTGAGCATAATTGTTGGTTTATATACCTTCTTTTTATCTGTTTGGAGTGATCAAGTTTTAAAGGTCATGCCTTTCTTCTAAATTGATTAAAAAAATTGTTACTTTTGTTTGTTTTTCCTTTTTAGTTAATAGCTTCTTGTTTTTTATCTTGGCTTTCAAGGAGATTCATGATTACAAGTAACATTCCTTGAGTAATGTAGCTGTTATTTGTTTATTGATCCATCTTTGGAAAGGTTTTTCATTTTTGCTCTCTTTAATTTCAATATCCCTCAAATTTAATGGATTGTCAGCTATTTACCAGGCTTTCAATGTGGCTTTCAAATTGAATGGATGATGATTACATCCAAACAATATGTTTTGGGCTATGCCTTTTGTTTCTTCTCTGGGTTTTCATTGCGCTTTATCGTTTGTCTCCTTATTTCTGTTTCCTTTGCCTTGGAGAGATTAAGAAACAAATATTTGATTAAAGGGGAGCACTTTTTTCCTTTTTTTTCTTCTTCTGTGGAATAGTGGTTCAGATATCTTTATTTCAGCTGCATAATAAGCCAGGGGGTTTGGCTAAAAACAAGGGACAATGGGACAAACTTGAAGTCCGTTCTAGTTTTGCTATTATGCAAGTAAAATGTGTGTTTTAAAGCAGCAGCTTTGTGATAAAGATATAGTGTCCTTTTTCTAGGATTGTCATGACAATGTAATCGTGAAAGCTCAGGGACTTTCTGAAGATTATTATTTTGAAAAGCTTGGATGCTCACTTTTGTGTTGGATGCTCACTTTTGTGTTTTGAATGTTTGACATGAAGTTTGAAAGAGCTCCCGTGACTTGGCCTTATAAACCATCCTATGTCCGTTCTTTTTTGGCATGACCATTATTGTGAGATTGGTCTCGTTTTTGTTATGTTAATGTGTTTGTGAAATGGATTTTTTCTGCAAGTTTCCGCATTCTTTCGGTGACCTCTTTGAAGAAGTTTGCTGTATAAGTTAATGTTTTGGGTTCTTCATTGTTCTATTTTGTAGATGTCGTGAAAAACAGAGAAAGGAATCTTCTCGTCTCCAGACAGTGAATAGAAAGCTGACTGCCATGAACAAGCTGTTAATGGAAGAGAATGACCGTTTGCAGAAGCAAGTCTCCCATTTGGTTTATGAAAATGGATACATGCGCCAACAAATTCAGACCGTAAGATACTCTGCAATTTTTCTGTTAGTTCTTTACTTCAGGACTTAGGTCTTGTAGGTTTACACTGGTAAATCTCTCTTCCTTAGGAAATCACCATGTCACTGTGTCTTAAATCTTATTTTATTCATCAGCAAATCACTGATATCTCTCTAACTTGATGATAGTTTTCTGCCAATAAGTGCTTCATAATTTAATCAAACATTTGAAACTGTTAATATTGGCAATTAAGTTGCCTACTTTAGTAGTTTTCTTCTTTTCATTGATCATGGGTTAGGTTTTGTCCATTTTGTATGCATTCACTGGCATTGCTTTTGTGAAAAAAATGTGATTTTTTCCATGTACATGCTCAATAAGCCTTTATTTTGGTGGATTCTACACAGGCTTCAGCAACGGCCACAGACAATAGCTGTGAGTCTGTGGTCATGAGCGGTCAGCACCAACAACAGCAAAACCCAACACCTCAGCAACCCCATAGGGATGCTAACAACCCAGCTGGGTAAGTAATTACATTTGCTTTGAATCAATGTGATCTAGAGACGCAATGTATCTCACAGGCTTAACTGTGTTTTGAACTTTTACTTTTGTTAGTCTTCTCACAATAGCTGAGGAGACCCTGGCAGAGTTCCTTTCCAAAGCTACTGGAACTGCTGTTGACTGGGTCCAGATGATTGGGATGAAGGTATCACCCATTGAAGTTTTTGTTTTTCTTATGTTCTGTGTGTTATTGTTTTTATTCTTTACTTGTTCTGTGCTAAAATCTGACTTCCTATGACAATGTAGCCTGGTCCAGATTCTATTGGAATCGTTGCTGTTTCCCGCAACTGCAGTGGGGTAGCAGCGCGAGCCTGTGGCCTTGTGAGCCTGGAGCCCATTAAGGTGCATATCTATTTAAACAGTTTAAGTTATTCAGGTTTTTTTATGTCCTTTCTCTTTTATAGCATGTGATGAATTTGTGTCTGTTCAGGTTGCTGAAATCCTCAAAGATCGTCCTTCTTGGTTTCGTGACTGCCGATGCCTAGACATAATGAGTGTGATTCCTACAGGAAGTGGAGGGACAATTGAGCTGATATACATGCAGGTTTGTACATGTACATTATGAAATATTCATTTTTTTTTGGCTGGCCTTTGAAATAACTGTTTTTGCTATGTTGCTGTATTAATCTATTTATTATTTTCATCAGACTTATGCACCTACAACACTGGCCGCAGCACGTGACTTTTGGACACTAAGATACACTACAACCTTGGAAGACGGGAGTCTTGTGGTGAGTCATTAGTGTTTTTGTTTCTCTTTATTTCCTCTCCTAATAAAAGGTGTTTAAGATCAGCAGCATTCACTTGTCTCAAAATTTTGTGCAGATATGTGAGAGGTCATTGACTTCTTCTACTGGTGGCCCAACAGGACCTCCTTCTTCAAGCTTTGTAAGAGCTGATATGCTTCCTAGTGGCTATCTAATTCGACCATGTGAGGGTGGTGGCTCCATCATTCACATTGTTGATCATGTTGACTTAGATGTAAGAATAAGATCTAATTCAACTTTTCAAATTTTCCCCTAATTGATGTTTGATTTAATGACTTTATGCATCAATTAAAATCTGTTATCTTAGGTTTGGAGTGTTCCTGAAGTTCTGAGGCCACTTTATGAGTCATCCAAAATTCTTGCTCAGAAAATGACCATGGCGGTAATAACATCATCGTGACTGTTACCTTTTTTCTGATTCGATCAAAATATGTTTCATGATTGTTTTGTAATTTGATTGTTCAGGCCTTGCGGTACATAAGACAAATTGCACAAGAGACTAGTGGGGAAATTCAGTATGGAGGTGGTCGTCAGCCTGCTGTTTTAAGGACATTTAGTCAGAGGCTCTGCAGGTAAAGATATCCCAGTGTAACATTTGATTACTGGGGAAGCACCAATCTGTTGAATTTCCAACCATCTAAGATAATTGGAGAATGATCCCACTAAGTCAGCAGATTTAAGCCAAGGATTAAAATTTCTGTCATAGCTGATGCTTTGCTTGGTCTTGATTTGTTTAGAGCATAAGAACCTGCAATAATTTGTAATCTTTGTGCTTGCATGAGCGTCTCTACTTAACTTGTTTGGGTTTCAGGGGTTTCAATGATGCTGTAAATGGATTCACAGATAGTGGGTGGTCACTTCTGGATGGTGATGGTGGGGATGATGTGACCATCGTCTTAAATTCATCGCCAACTAAATTTCTAGGATCTCAATACAACGCATCTATGTCACCTACATTTGGAGGAGTCCTGTGTGCGAAGGCATCAATGTTGCTGCAGGTAATCTCTAATCATATAATTCTGGGGTGTTTTTGTTTCTGATCTGTGCCAATACTGTACCAGAAACTCTACTGCCCCTTGCACTTATCTTTTTTGCTTATCAATTATAAAATGTCACCTGTTACTTTACTGTAATAATAACTGTGCACTTTGTAGAATGTTCCTCCTGCTTTGCTTGTTCGTTTTCTGAGAGAACATCGTTCGGAGTGGGCTGACTATGGGGTTGATGTGTACTCTGCTGCATGTCTTAAAGCAAGTCCTTATGCAGTTCCATGTGCAAGACCTGGTGGCTTCCCTAGTAGCCAGGTCATTTTACCTCTTGCACATACCGTGGAGCATGAGGAGGTAAGCATTTTGAGTGTATATACTTCTCTTCAGTTTCTCTATTCGAATGTCTCGATATTTGATGTACCATGTGATAATTTTGCATTTCCTTCACTGGTAGTTCTTGGAGGTAGTTCGGCTGGAGGGCCATGCATTCTCCCCAGAAGATGTAGCCCTGGCACAGGATATGTACTTGTTGCAGGTTGGTTTACCTGTTGTTTTTCAGTGGAAACTGAATCTGAGTTTTTTTATTTTATATTTTTACTGGGAATGTTTCTCATGAATAATGGATAATGTTTTTAAAATCTTACTTGGCAGCTATGCAGCGGAGTTGATGAAAATGCTCTTGGTGCTTGTGCTCAGCTCATCTTTGCGCCTATTGATGAATCCTTTGCTGATGATGCACCATTGTTGCCATCTGGATTTCGTGTCATACCATTAGATCCTAAAACAGTTGGGTGACCTCTACCTTTTAACTATCATAATCATGCCTCTCTAACACTTTTGCACCATTTCTCTTATTTGTTTTGGTTTTCTTGTATCTCAGGATGCACCTGCTGCTACTCGAACTTTAGATTTAGCCTCTACACTTGAAGTAGGACCTGGTGTTGCCCGCCCAGCTAGTGAAGCTGACACCAACAGTTATAACCTTAGGTCAGTACTGACAATCGCTTTCCAATTTACGTTTGAGAACCACTTCCGAGACAATGTGGCTGCTATGGCTCGTCAATATGTGCGTGGTGTTGTGGCGTCTGTTCAGAGGGTTGCAATGGCAATTTCCCCTTCCCGGCTCAGCTCCAATATGGGGCCGAAGTCCCTTCCTGTATCTCCTGAGGCTTTAACTTTAGCTCGATGGATATACCGAAGCTACAGGTATCCTATCTTTATTCATTTGAACGGTCATTTTCTTGGGGTTCAAAATAGCAAAATTGAAAATCAAGAACTAAATTTGCTCAGTTTTTGTTCATCCTTTTTCATTGAATGTACGCTAGAAGAGAATAACAACTTTTAGTCACTGGAATTTTCAAATTATGAATGATTGATGAAATATGATGTATTGCTTCTGAAGTTGATTTGTCCTTCAATGGATGATTGAGTTGCAGAAAACAAAATAATTTAACCATGCGATTTGATTAAAAATGGTTAAACCTAGTGCCTGGAATGTGGTAGAACTCTGTGCAAGATAGCACAGGGTGATTGTAGCTGTTGCATAGTCTGAAGTTAGTTTCTTTCATCTGTTTTCCACAAATTTCCTGGTTATTGTAACTTCTTTGTTTTTGCTCTTTCAAAATGCGGCAAGTTGTATATTTGTTGTAATCCTGTACAATATTGAAGGATTCATACTGGAGGAGAACTATTTCGGGTTGACTCCCAAGCTGGGGATGCTTTGCTGAAGCGACTGTGGCACCATTCAGATGCAATTATGTGCTGCTCCTTGAAAACAAACGTAACCACTCTTATTCTGTCTATTGTTCAACTAGAGGGAGCTCTTTAGGTTTTGGCAAAGGAAAATTAACTTGATTGGATAAAAAATAATTGCAGGCATCTCCAGTGTTCACTTTTGCAAACCAGGCTGGACTTGATATGCTTGAAACTACTCTTGTGGCCCTTCAAGATATCATGCTTGACAAGATTCTTGATGAAGCAGGTCGGAAGATTCTCTGCTCTGAGTTCTCTAAGATAATGCAACAGGTGAAATTTCTCTTTTCCTGGAACTCTGATAAATTTCTTGTTCCATCTCTACCTATTGCACTGGCATCTCTTAAAGCATATTAGCCCTTAAGGGATGCGCTGAGGTATCACCTGGAGACTGTTCTAAAGTGTCCTATGTGCTATTATAAATTTCTATAAATTTCAGGGATATGCTTATCTGCCTGCCGGAATATGTGTATCCAGCATGGGGAGGCCGGTCTCCTACGAGCAGGCCATTGCATGGAAAGTTCTTAATGATGATAATTCCAACCACTGTCTGGCTTTCATGTTCATTAACTGGTCCTTTGTGTAGTGGCCGGGAAAGATTTTTAGAGAGAACTTCGCTATCTATTAATTAGTTACTATCTATCCAAGTTTGTAATTTTCTTCTTGCTAGTACCCGTATGACTGATGTATGGATGCAAGTCATGGCAGAATATCATCAATACTTTTGTCCAAAGTGTATGCTGACATGTTTTATGGATGTTCATGTTTCTGCTGTTTATCCAAAGTCTATATATTAAGTTGTTGTAAATCTGGTGAAATTTCAACAAAGAGGGATGATATGTTGGGGTGTAGGGTGGCAGTAAAGGGACCTCCTGCTGGTAGGGTTGTTGGCTTGGTTTTGTTCAAATACCTTGACTAATTCGTTGTTGGTAGTTTATTGAATTTCCTTGGGTCGATCCACGTAAGAAATAATGATGGTAATATTCTAAGTAGGGCTGATACTGTTTTTGTTTCTTTGTAAATGAGCCGTTTGGTCAATGTTTTAAAGCACGACATGTTCAATCAGGTGTGGAAATGTTGCTGGCCGTGATCCTTTTCTCTGCGTTGTGCAAATACAAGAGTGGAAAATCTCGTAAACCCGTGGCTGATGCTGATTTTTTTTCACTATACATGGTTGACAAATTGATTATTTTCACTATACATGGTTGACAAATCGATACGGGGCAAAAAAGATTCGAAGATAAAGTAATAATAAGCTAAGAAGATGATGTTAAAAAAAGAAGAAAGAAGCCAAAGAAAGTGAAAAATGAGCGCTATCTAAAATAAATAATTTTTTTTAAATTTATCATTGGGGTATAAATACTAGAACAAGCAATTGAGTTTATAATTCATTAAATAAAATACTCAAGTAATTAAATAAAGCTCAACAAATAACAAATAAGGTCTAATTAATAAATCACAACTAAAATTCAAGTAAATTAAACCAAAACATAAATTAAAACTCAATCTTTTAATGATTTTTACAACTCTCCATCGTTTATGATTATACGAGTGCATAAGCAATCCCTCAGATTCAATATCCCCACCAACTCTCTAGGGGTTGGAGAAACTCGACCCTATAAAGTGTAGTTCAAGGTGGCTCCAATAATGTTCCTAAAGATCATCAAGTTATTATGATGTCTCTCTAATAATTCAAGTATTGTTTGAATTTGGTCGTCTAACTCATATATTGAGATTTGTTGAAGTTCACATGCCTTGATAAAAACAACTTGTGCATCCAAAATAATATTAATATATTCCTTTTGCGTCAAAGATAAGGGTAATGGGACAGAGGTTTCAAAAAAGTCATCATGGACATATTATTTTGTTTTATATATAACGAGGTTCTTTATGTCAAAAGCAAAGCTAATTTTAAAGTTTAGTGGCAGTTTACTGATATAATTATTTGATTCAATAATTTGCAACATTTTGAACGGTATAACACTCCTCATTTATAATTTATGATTGGTTTCCAAAGGACACCATTCAAGTTTAATCTGTATTATAAAATAATCTTCAACATTAAGTGCATCATGATATTTATATAAATCAGCTCGAATTTTGTATTGTTCTTTACTTGCTTGAGTATGTTTTATGATCTCAACATGCAAATTATGAACTATACGTGCAAAAAACTCAGCTGAATTAGCCATTTTAGAGCAAAGAGACATAGAAAGAATATCTACATGCTTTCTAAGTTCGTAACTATGAAAATTATACAACCGAGGGTATGGAGTGGAACGAACACTATTTGAAGCCTTAGTAAATATAGTTTGGACATAACCTAGTAAATTTGAATTATCTTCATCTTTCTCATCACGTGTCAGGGGTTAGGGATCAAAGAGCTTACAACATGTTGCTTTAGACCTATGATGTGTTGGACGTCAAGCATAAGGTGGTTAGGAGCATGTTGCTCTAAACCTTTGACGTGCTAAACGTCATGCATGATGGATATAGAATCAAGTAGTTTAAAAGGAATAATATCATGAGATTCATCTAAAAACTATATTTATCTTTTCAAGAAATTCCACTAAAGATTTTATTAAAACTTCTTCCTCTACCACTAAAGTAGACTTATTATATTCTTTATTAACCACATTTTCAAACTTATTTAGACTTATAGTATTAAATCCCTCTTCTTGCACATCTCCTTCATCTAAGTAACTAAAATCCTTAGGATTGTGTTTATACACTTAAATACAATAGTCTTCCTTTTGACTTATATCTTTATGTTCTTCGATGACTAAGGGTTTCGAAGTACATTTAACAAAGATATGACTGAAACCTTGACATTTAGCACACTGAACCTTTGAACTCATCCTAGACATTTCTTTAATGACTCGTTTTCCATTATCTTTATAAATTTGGGGGCTCTAGGATTAAACCTAAGAGGTGGAGCACTTAATAAAGAATTATTATTTCTAAATTAAGACCTAAAAAGGGTCCTAAGAGGGTCTTGATGTTTTGTCCATTAACTCTTTATAAGCAACTTATAATCTGACCTCTTTTCTAAAATCATCATTCAAACATTTATGAAGTCTATGCAAAATCATGTCTTTATTTTCACTTATAGCACATCTCATCATATAATTATTAAATTGTTTTCTTGCCTTAGATTGTTCTATTGGTCTAAGAGTTTATTCCTATAAGACTAGGGTGAGTACTTATACTGTAGTTTTTATTTCATTTTGGTCCAATCAGTTATGAGAGATTTACTTTTCATCTCTAAACAATCCTTAACATCACTCCAATAAAGTTTGGCTTCACCAATATGCATCATTTTAGCAAATCCAACTCTTTTATTATCAGACAAGTTGTGTCACTTAAAGAATTGATCTATGTCACGAATTCACATATCAAAGATCCAAGGGTCATGATGACCGTAAAAATAGGGGCTTCTATTTTTTCAAGGCTCGTGACTTACTTTACTTATCAAGGTCATCATGTTTATAGTAACCTAAATGATAATCATATTGGTGGCTCTAAGGGTGAACTTGCCTACAATGGCTATTTCTGTGATGTTTATTGATCTTTGGGTGCCTTATTTGAGAATTTCAATTCTTTTAAAATGTTGGTCATCTAGGTTTGTAGTTCCTCTCAAATGGCTCTAAGAGTATCACTAAGGGTCAGATCCACGGTAAATGTAAACTTAGGATGGATACTAGATGATCATGACACAAATGCATGCAACACTAACTTGAAAATGAAAATGAGATCACTTTCAATTCTTAGAAGTGAAATCACAATATAAAAATAAAGCTAATTTTATTTTTTTTAATTTGAAGATTAATCAAGAATAAAAATGCCTAAAAAATTATAAGTATACAATGCTAGACCTTCTAAGTGTAAACAATTAATCAAATAGTAGTCCTAATTTTCCACTATTTTCAGCAAGCTTTGTAATTATGAAGATGATTAGATGCTTAATATAAACGAAGAAAAAGCTTGATAAGAAAAAAAAGAACATATATAAATGCAAGATAGGATTTTTTTTAGGCACAAAATAATACTATTAATGATAAGTTAAATATCAAGTGCAGTACCAAAACAGTAAAATCCAACGTATCAAAAGGTAAAGTGATTTACTAACTAGATTGCATGGTAGGAAGATGCTAAAAGTTGATGTTGCTGACTTGGCAAAGACTAGATGAAGTGGTGTTGACATGTCATTGTTGTTGACGTGTCGTTGTCATGGAAATATGTTTTGATGTGGCGCTGACATAGCAGAATACGATGGAGTGTAGCTAACGTGTTGCTATTGATTGATGTGCTATTGATATGTCACTATTGGCTGGCATGTGCACTGATGTGGCAATACGCGATGACATGTCATCATGCGGGTGGTTGTTTTCTTCTTAGATATAGGTTGTAAACATAAAGATTAAAGAATTGTTTTCAAGTTTAGATCAACAGTTGATTATGATTCATCACAAGTCCTAATAGATATATTAATTGTAAGAACAATTAAAAGTATAGGCTACGATACCAAAGTTGATGCAGGGCAAAAAACTTTGAAGATTAAGTAATAAACTAAGAAGAAAAAGCCAAAGAAAGAAGAAAGAAGAAGCCAAAGAAAAAGAAGAAAGAGTTGAAGAAAAGAAAAAATAGGGGTTGGAAAATTTTGCAACTTTGAAATTTTTGTTCAATTCATCAACAACTATCTAACATTTAGAAAAGTAGGATATAAATACTAAAACCTAACTAGAAAAAGTAATTAGGATTATATTGTACTAAATAAAATACTCAACAATAATTAAATCAAGCCCAACAAATAAAATCTAATTAACAAACATCAACTAAAAGTTCAAATAAATTAAATCAAAACATTAGCTAAAGCCCAATCTCTTAATGGTTTGGGTTACTCTCCATCGTCTATGAACATATAAGTGCGTAAACAATACTTCGGGTTCAGTGTCTCCACCACAAATGTCACGTAGACTAAGATTGATATGGTTCTCTCCTTGGTTCGGTAAAAGCTTTTGCAGAAAAATTAACTAGATAACATCAAACATTTATTGATTTGTGTTTGTTAGCAGTTACAAGATGCATGCGTGTGATGATGAGCTATAACTCAACCTTATGGAAATAGTTTTCGCAAAGTTTAGACTTTTCATTTGTAATTGTTGGGTTCCTGAATATCATACATGCAACGGAAAAATAAAACAAAATTATTCGGAAGTCTCCAAGATCCTGTTAGATAAATCTAGCTAGAGTTGTTTAGGGATTTATTACATGAAAATATGATTTTCTCGACTTTGAATAATTCTTTAAAGGCTGGGTTGTCGTAAACCACAAACCATCCAATTATCCGCCCTCCAACGATAATCCACACAAACCACCAATGAAAAATCTCCCAAATCTCTATTTAGAAAAGTGGAATCGCTATACTTAGAGTACTAACCCTCTATTATGTCACTTACATAGTTTTTCTGTCTAACAGACAACCTCAAAAAAGTAAGAGGTATAGCTTACTATTTATAGGGGAATCTGAAAAACCCTATAGATTAGCAAAATATCAATTTTCTCCTTGAATAATATCCATATATTAATTTATGATAATTTTAGAAATTAACTCAATCAAGTCCTTACTTGATTTTTTTAGGTCCATAAATATAATATTTGTATTAATTATATTGTAGTCCTTAATTTCTAAAATATATTTTAATGAAGTCACACTTAATTAAATCATCTCATATTAATTTCTGACTAATGATTTTTAATGTGTGTGACCCATTTGGTTTCTAATATATTAGCTCAAATATAAATTATAATTATAATTAAATAAATTAAATAATTGAATTTATTATAAATTAAATAATTAATTAATATTTTAATATTAATAGCGTGTTATAATAATTTAAATATTAGAAAAATTATTAGTAGTTTGACTGCAAAGGAAAACAAAGTTTTCAAAGAGGTTAAAATTTAACTTTAAGGGTAAGGGGTTAAAGAAATTTGTAGAGGGAATTTTTTGGATTTGATGACGCTTCCTCCCTCCTTTTTAATTTAACAATATTTTATTCTTCGAGTTTAGACCACATATATATGTTATTTAATTTTTTTTCATTATATTCAATTTTTAAAATGATTTTTTCTTTATTATCATTCATAATTATCCATTATTTTTATCAAACATCTTTATCACTTTATTCTTTTCAATTTTTCACCTTATATGAAAACAAAATCTTGAAATAATGATATTGTTAAACACTTTATTCTTTATCCATTATTTTTATCAAACATCTTTAACACTTTATTCTTTTACCAATGGAATCACCGACGGAAATATTCCATCGGGAATTCTGACGGTGAAGGTGTAACATCCTGATGTCCGGGATAAAGCAAAAGTTATCATGTTAACTGATAAACAAGTGATTAAATTATTATTTTTCTATATTTATTCATGGTGTTTGTATTAAAATCTACCGAAATTTCGACGGAGTCTCCTCTATACCGGGAGGTCCCAAGTTATCGACACATGACTTGTTTCAACTTCTAATATACCGCATCTCCTAACTCAATTCAACCCAATCATCCTGGGTCTCAATTCCATAAACATCATCATTCATATCAACCACAATGTTTATGATATACATTTGTACACAATTATCATTATGGATGGATAAAGATATAAACATACATACATGGAACATGGTTATACAAACTATAAAATTAAATTCATCTATTTAAATTTAAACATCAATTATACAAATTGAGTTATATAAAAGTTGTAATATTATCAAATACAAGAGTGTACTTCCTAGAACCTAAATTACAAAAAAATGAACCTAAGCTAGAATCTACTCCTATCGTGCATGCGATGATCCTGAAAACAAAATAAATATTATTGAAATATGAATATCACAATAATATAGCAATACAAATATCCAACAATTTTAAAAAGGCAAACATGCATTCATATTTTATTCACTTCTCCCTTTTGGTTTTCATTGGAAACTCTTTCTCCTACCACTACTAAAAATCAATTCATCTTCCATTATCAACCTCCATTCAAGATCTCATAAGACCATCCATGATTATTTTCGCTTAACACATTACTGATACCAATTTCACTGTTATCATTATCACCCCGTAGGAGTCGATGCAAGGTGATCTCCTTACCCGGGATCCTAACATACACTAAATGTATGCTAGTCAATACATCTTGATCCCTTTACCCGAGATCCTAACGTACACTAAATGTATGTTAGTGCATACATGGTGATCCCCTTACCCGGGATCCTAACGTACACTAAATGTATGCTAGCCAATACATGATTGATCCTCTTATCCGAGATCCTAACATACATTAAATGTATGCTAGTCCAAACATAGTGATCCCCTTACTCGAGATCTTAACATACACTAAATGTATGCTAGTTCACGCCCCAAATCACACTTCTCATATTTCTTTTATCAATGATAATTTCATCACTTGGCAATTCACAGAACAACCGTTCACCTTGAATACACATACATTCAGAATACTATCCAAAAAATTGATATCATCACGCAAACTTTCTTTCTCCTAATAACTAACGTTCGGTAATTCACATCTCACATCAATAACATATTAAATCATAGAATTTAACTAGAAAGTATAGGTACGGATCACTTACCTGCAGTAAAAGCTCTACTCGTGCTCCCTTGTTGCTGCTGCTGCACAACGCCTGTGGTCCCTCCTGGTAATCACAGGCATAATCTCATAAGTGATCCTTATTCAAGGATATATTTGATACTAACCATATTAACAACCAATACAAGTATTCCTTTCAATTATTCCTTTCTTTATATTTTATGTTCTCTCATTTCATCTATTTAAATCATCATTCTTTGTCCAACCATGGTTATTATTCTTTTTTTATATATATTTAAATTGTTACTGTTTAAACCTCTAATTGTTACTGTCTGACCTCTTCTCAGATTTTTAACTATATCTAGAGTTAAATAACTCCATTTCAAGCAAGATTGGTCTCGTTGGAAAGCTAAGACACGAGGCTATAAGTTCTCTAAGGAAGGAGAACCTAGTTCTGCCTCTAAGACAGTCAAAATCACTCATCAACAAACATTTGGATGGTTACTGTCCAATTGTTACTGTCTTGTTTTTGAACCGTTACTGTCTGACCTCTTCTCAAATTGTTAACTATATCTAGAGTTATAAAACTCTGTTTTAAGTGAGATTGGTCTCATTGAAAAGCTAAGACACGAGGCTACAAGTTCTCTTAAGAAAGAAGAACCCACTTCTGCTTCTAAGACAATCAAAATTGCTCATCAACAAACATTTGGATTGTTACTGTCTTGTTTTTGAACCGTTACTGTCTGACCTCTCCTTATATTTTTAACTATATCTAGAGTTATAGAACTCCGTTTTAAGCGAGATTGGTCTTGTTGGAAAGCTAATACACGAGGCTACAAGTTCTCTAAAGCAAGGAGAACCAAGTTCTGTCTCTAAGATAGTCAAAATCGCTCATCAACAAACATTTGGGCTATTACTGTCCAACTGTTACTATCTTATTTTTGAACCGTTACTATCTGACCTCTCCTCAGATTTTTAACTATATCTAGAGTTATAGAACTTCGTTTCAAGCGAGATTGGTCTTATTGGAAAGCTAAGACACGAGGCTACAAGTTCTCTAAACAAGGAGAACCAAGTTCTGTCTCTAAGATAGTCAAAATCGCTCATCAATAAACATTTGGGCTATTACTGTCCAACTGTTACTATCTTGTTTTTGAACCATTACTATCTGACCTCTCCTTCGATTTTTAACTATATCTAAAGTTATAGAACTCTGTTTCAAGCGAGGTCTCGTTGGAAAGTTAAGACACGAGGTTACAAGTTCTTTGAAGGAAAGAAAACCCAGTTCTGACTCTAAGACAGTTAAAATCGATCATCAACAAACATTTGATGTTACTGTTCAACTGTTACTGTCTTGTTTTTGAACCGTTACTGTTCGACCTATCCTCATATTTTTAACTATATCTAGAGTTATAGAACTCCGTTTCAAGTGAGATTAGTCTCGTTGGAAAGCTAAGACACGAAGCTACAAGTTCTCTGAGGAAGGAGAACCCAGTTCTGCATATAAGAAAATCATAATTGCTCATCAACAAATCAGACTTACTGCCTTACAGGGTCTGTCATGACCCAGTCTCGGTTGATAACCCATAACTGGAGTTCTACAACTCCAAATTGAGTAAGACCAAGTTTTTTAGTTGGCTAACATCCAAAACTACAATTTCTATGAAGGAACCTGATTCTAATTTCCTCATCCTCCTATCTAAAATCTTACTAAAAGTCAGGAGACGAGTCTGTTCAGAGTCGTCACCCCCATTCCCTTCACACATAACTTTCACAAACTATATTTTCTGGGTAAATTATCATGGTTTCACACCCCTAATCACATACCACACATGAATTAACTTAATTTTAACAATAAATACTTTTCCCCCATTTCAATTCTAAGAACACTAATCTATAATTCACATCAAGGCATCAATTCATTACCGAATTTGAAATGACTTATAAGATCATGTTTAGAACACCTTACCCAGTAGAATTAAGGTTTTGATCTTCAACCAGTTGAAGATTTTCAACTCCCTCCTTTCTTATCTAATGATAGTTGGCCCTCCATCTTCTCTTTTTATTAAATTTTCTTGTTAATCCCTTGCCTACAACTGTTTATTTCATCTATAAACCTTTAATCTTGGATGAGTTCTTGAAATTTTGGTGTTTCTCTCTTGATTTTACAAGAAAAGATATAAAAACTTCCTCTTTTCTTTCCTTACGATTGCTGCAGAGTTTTGGTGAGAATAGGAGTATTTATGCTCTATAATTTTTTTATTTGCATTTAGGCCCCCATATTTTTTTCTTCTTATAATTAAGTTATACATCTTTTCATTTCTTATAATTTCACCCCATAAATTTTAGTTTAGTTTATTTCCTTTAATTTAATCTAACCCTCAACATTTCAGGCTGATTTATAATGTCTCTAAATATTTTGTCCAGAAACTTATATCCAAAAATTTTCGAATTCCTGTTTTATTTAACTATATGCATGAATTTCTTCACTTTTATTTCTCATGTAGTTAGTTAGCAATCTAAGCAACCTTTATTGTTCCCCGGGGTTTACAAAAGGGATCACGTCATTGTATGGAGATTCCCTTTTGAATCCGTCAGTAAAATCGCCCCAAAAAACTTCAACGTCATCCACCTGCTTTTTTTTCCAAAATTCTAAATAGTCCCTCAGTAATTCTTTCGGTATATACCAACAGACTAATTCTGTCGCTATATACCGATAAAATTGCCAAGGGATTTGCATTCGTCGGTAAATATCACCGTAAATTATTGATAGAAAAATTCTGTCGGTAAGTCCGTTGATTTCAGATTAATTTCTGGTAGTGGTTTAAGAGAAATAATATCATAAGACTCTTCTAATACTATATTTATATCTTCGAGAAATTCCACTAAAGATTTTCTTAAAACTTCTTCCTTTACCACTAAAGTATTAATATATTCTTTATTAACCTCCTTTTTCAAAGTTATATGGACTTATAGTATTAAGTCCCTCTTCTTATATGTTCTTGAATGAATAAGGGTTTAGAGGTACATTTAAACAAAGATATGACTAAAACCTTGACATTTAGCATACTGAACCTTTGAACTCATCGTAGACATTTCATTAATGACTCGTTTTCCTTTATCTTTATAAATTTAGGCACTACTAGAATTAAACCTATGAAGTGGAGCACTTAATTAAGAATTATTATTTCTAAATTGAGACCTAAAGGGGGTCTTGATGTTTTTTCCATCGGCTCTTTATAAGCAACTTATAATCTTGCACTATAGTATATAATTGGTAAAGAGTAAAACCTATGAGCCTGACCTATTTTCTAAAATTATCATTCAAATTTTTATAAAATCTACGCAAAATCATGACTTTATTTTCACTTATAGCACATCTCATCATGTGATTATTAAATTGTATTAAATACTCATTGACTAACTTGTTCCCTTGCCTTAGATTGTTCCATTAATCTAAGAGTTTATTCCTATAAGATTAGGGTAAGTATTTATATAGTAGTTTTTGTTTCATTTTGGTCCAAATAGTTATGAGAGATTTACTTCTCATCTCTAAACAATCATTAACATCACTCTAATAAAGTTTGGCTTCACCAATGGGCATCATCTTAGCAAATGTAACTCTCTTATTATCAAACAAGTTATGTCACTCAAAAAATTGATTCATGTCAGAAATCCACATATCAAAGATCCAAGGGTCATGATAACCATCAAAAGTGGGGACTTCTATTTTGTTAGGGCTCATGACTTGCTCATTAAGGTTATCGTGTTTAGAGTAACCTAAATGATAACTATATTTGTGGCTCTTGGGGTGAACTTGCCCACAATGGTTATTCTCATGATATTTATTAGTCTTTAGGTACCTTATTTGAGAATTTCTAATTTTTTAAAATGTTGGTCATTTAGGTTTGCAATTCCCTTCAAATGGCTCTAAGAGTATCACTAAGGGTCGAGTCCACGGTAAGTGTAGACTTAAGTTTGGATACTAAATGATCATGACACAAATGCATGTAGCACTAACTTAAAAATGGAATTGAGATCACTTATGATTCTTACAAGTGAAATCACAATATAAAAATAAAGCTAATTTTTTTTAATGCTGAGATTATGCAAGAACATAAAACGCCTAGAAAATTATAAGTATGAAATGCTAGACCTTCAAAGTATAAACAATTAATGAAATAATAGTCATAATTTTCCACTATTTTTGGCAAGCTTTACAATTACCAAAGATGATTAGATGCTCAGTACAAATGAAGAAAGAGGTTGATAAGTAAAAAATAACATATATGAATGCAAGAAAGGAATTTTTTTAGGCACAAAAAAATACTATTAATGATAAGTTGAATAGCAAGTGTAATACCAAAATAGTAAATTTCAACGTATTAAAAGATAAAGTGATTTACTGACTAGATTGCTTGGTGGGAAGATGCTAAAAGTTGATCTTGCTAATGTGGTAAAGACTAAATGAAGTAGTGTTGACATGTCATTGTTGCTGACGTGTCATTGCCATGGAAATATGTTCTGATATGGTGCTAGCATAGTAGAATGTGATGGAGTATAGATGACATGTCGCTGCTGACTGATGTGGCGTTGGCATGTCGTTGTTGGTTGGTGTGTGCATTGATGTGGCAGTATGCAATGGTGTGTCATCACGGGAGTGGTTTTTTTCTTCTCGGATTTGTGTTGTATATAGAAAGATTAGAGGATTTCTTTTTTCAAGATTAGATTAACAATTGATTATTATTCAACACAAGTCCTAATAGATCGATTAATTGTAAGAACAATTAAAAGCATAGGCTCTGATACCAAAGTTGATGCAGGACAAATGAAATTTGAAGATGAAGTAATAAACTAAGAAGAAAAATCCAAAGAAAAAGAAGAAAGAGTTAAAGAAGATAAAAAAAAAAATAGAGGATGGAAAATTCTGCAACTTTGCAATCTTCAACTATCTAACATTTAAAAAAGTAGGATATAAATATTAAAACCTTAACTGGAAGAAGTAATTAGGCTTATATTCCATTAAATAAAATACCCAACAATGATTAAATCAAGCCCAACAAATAAATCTAATTAACAAACCTCAACTAAAAGTTCAAATAAATTAAATCAAAACATTAGCTAAAGCCTAATCTCTCAATGGTTTGAGCTACTCTTCATCGTCTATAAACATATAGGTGCGTAAACAATCCTTCGAGTTTAGTGTCCCTACCACAAATGTCATGTAGACTAAGATTGATATAGTTCTCTCCTTGGTTTGGTAAAAGCTTTTGTAAAAAAATTAACTAGATAACATCGAACATTTATTGATTTGTGTTTGTTGGCAGTTACAACATGCATGCTTGTGACTATGAGCTATAACTTAGCCTTGAGGAATTAGTTTTTGCCAAGTTTAGACTTTTTATTTATAACTGTTAGGTTCCTGAATATCATACACGCTACAAAAAAAAATTACTCAAGAGTCCTCAGGATCTCATAAGACAGATTTAGAGTTGTTTAGGGATTTATTACCTGAAGATATGATCTTCTTCAGCTTTGAATAATTTTTTAAAGGTTGGATTGTTGCAAACCACAAACCATCCAATTATCCGGCTTTCAATGGTAATCCACACAAACCACTAGTGAGAAATCTTCTAAATCTCTATTTAGAAAAGAGAAATTGTTGTGCTTAGAGTACTAGCTCTCTATTATATGACTTACGTAGTTTTTCTGTCTAACAGATAACCTCCTAAAGATTAACAAAATATCAATTTTCCCCTATAGCTTATTATTTTGAGTTTCACCCTTTTCTATTTTATGTCAAGAATCTCAACACCAATGAAGTACTCCTCTTAGGACATAGTAAAGATGGTCCCTACACTTTGTCCAGGTTCAGGTTTCCGTCCCGTCAATTCCTCAAGCCTATTGGTCTTCCTGCATCTCTGCTTCTGCTGATTTATGGCATCGTCGCCTAGGTCATCCTACCTCTCGTATTTTTTATTTTTTAGTCTCGAAAAATAAGATTATTTGTAACAACAAACATCTTAATTTTCAATGTTAAAGTTGTCCCTTAGGAAAATCATCGTGTTTATCTTTAAGACCTACTGGTCACAAAACTTATGCTCTGCTTGAATTAATTTTTAGTGATGTTTGGGGTCCTGCTCCCCTTTTTTCTTTGAATGGTTATCGCTATTTTGTTATATTTGTTGATGCGCACACAAAATATATATGGTATTATCCACTTGTTGCAAAATCTGATGTTTATTTTGTCTTTCATCAATTTCAAACTCTTGTCGAACGTCAGTTTTCTTTAAAAATAAAATCTGTTCAAATTGATTGGGGCAGTGAATATCACAAACGCTCCACTTTCTTTCAGACTATTGGTATGCATCACCGTCTAATTTGTCCTCATACTCACGAACAAAATGGAACAGTAGAAAGACGTCATAGGCATATTGTGGAAACTGGCCTTACTTTTCTAGGTCAATGTAAAGCTCCATTTTATTTTTTGAATTATGCGTTTGACACTTCGGTTTATCTCATTAATCGTATGCCTACTCTTGTTCTTGATAATTGATCACCTTTTGATTGTTTGTTTCAACGGTCTCCTGATTATTATTTTTTATGTACTTTTAGATGTCTATGTTTTTCTTTTTTGCGTCCCTATAATAATCATAAATTGGATTTTCAGTCTTCTCCTTGTGTGTTTTTTGTCTACAGTTCCTCTCACCTTGGTTATTGATGTTTTAACATTGAATCTCATCGCATGTATATCTCCCATCATGTCCGTTTTCATGAACATGTTTTTCCATTTGACAAATCTGAACAGATTGCACAGGTTTCCACTCAAACCCACACACCATCTCCTATTACCATCCTTCCAAATCTAACCCACTCCCCACTATTCACCGCTCAAAACACACCCCATCCCGCCTCTGCCTCTGCCCTGCCCTCACTGCCGATCCAAACACCACAGCCTTCATCTTTCCCTTTCCGCTCACCACATGCATCTTTTTCTCACCATATTGTTGCAGGTACAGGTTGCAGCTCAGTGTTTCCTGCTCTCGAGCACGAAGTCTTTGATAGTAGTGGGACATCCTCTGGTTCCTCCTCTGCTTCTCTTTATTCTGCCAGTAACCCGATTTCTGCAGACTCTGCCTCTGCTGCCAGCTCTTCACTTGCGGTAGTTTTTTCCCCGGTGATTAGTACTTAAAAGTGCATTTTTATCAAGGTTTTATATTATCATTTTGCACTTGAAGTATTAATAACTCCTTAACTAAAGCATGTTTTATAACAACATATCTAATAATATAAGATACATTTAATTTATGGTAAATGTTCATCTTAAATGCAGGCCTATCACATAAATTAAAGAATCGATTGATGAGTTGAAGTACTGAGATTGAAATGACAAATTGATGGCCAAACTTAGAAAAGAGATGTTGGTACAGTTCAAACCGGAACACTGTTCGGTAATCGGGTCATATCTGGAGCTGTAGATTTCGGATTTAGGTCTAATTGATATGGATGGAAAGGTAAGACATAGGCCTACAACTTTTATGAGGAGCCCAAGATTTAACAAGGCCATTTTCAAGTCCAAATTGTAGCAACAACGAAGAAGTCCGAATTTGTCCTGCAGCCCAGACACTGTTCGGTGTTCAGCCCATATCTCAAGTTCTAGAAGTCCAAATGATCTCAAATATTTACCCTAGAAAGATGGGACAATTTTCTAGAACTTTCATGATTGAAGTCTGTTCAAATGATGACGTTATCAATGATGTTTTGGGTAGACAAGAAGATAAGAATTGTCACCAAGTCAAGATATGGCCACCCATTCATCAATTAGTCAACAAATCAATAGTTCCGAATTTTAGCATATAAAAGAAGGCATTTGCCATGTATTTAGGAATCTTGGTGTTCAGATCAAGATCATGCTCTTGCTTTCTCTCTTTGTATTTTTGTAATGCTTAAGTTTTGCTTATATTAATCTCTTGCTTATGCTTTTCATTTGATTTCCTTGTTTGTTTATGTTTCTTTCTTTCATTATGTTTAGCTAAGTTGATTATGTCAAGGTGAAAAGGGTATACTAATGGTGTAAGAATAAGTATAATATAAACTTAACATGGACCTTAATGTTGGATACTAACATGCTTTATATTTATTATCTTGTTCACTTTTAATACTTTGCTTGTTAAATGGTTAATCTAGATTTATGTTGTATAACACTTGGTACAACAAACACTTGGCACTTTCATAGCCCATATTGTATGGTATAACCGACACGTGAGCTATGAAAGGAACTTGATTTGTTGTTAACATAAGTTATAATCATGAATGCTTGGCAACATTTACAAGTATTAGCATTATTCGAATAAGATAACTAATGTAATCATGTTAACAATTTATAATCTGATTGGAACCTCCTTGTGTGTGGTTTCCAATTGAATAATAAGAGTTTATACTATACTTGTTTGAAATACCATTAGTGGATCCTCTAACCTTGACATTTATTTTTATCATTGTTTAATTCTCGTATTGATCTTTCATCTCAAAGTTCTTATCAACTTCTACTTCATCATCATCATCATCATCATCATCATCATCATCATCATCATCATCATCATCATCATCATTATTATTATTATTATTATTATTGTGTTGTTATAATTTATACTATTAACTTCCCTGTGGTTCGACCTCGGTCTTGTCGGGTTATTTATTACTTCGACACTCCTACACTTGGGAAAAGACATCAATCTTTTGGTCATGTCACTCGGCTTCTTCCCCTGGTCTGAATCTGGTGGTTGATCTCTTAGCTTATCCACTGCATTAGGACACTTCTGTGATGCCTTCTTCTCCTGCATCACCACCGTTGCTCAGCCGGCACCCTATAGTCCTTAGATCACGGCAGCCCAAAACCACCGCAAATATGGTCTCCTCTGCTACAGCTAATACAGCTGCCACCCAGATATTGCTCTCTCCTTCCTCTAAACCTGTTGCCTTTTCTGATGCAGATAAATATGTTGCTTGGCATGATGCTATGTGTGATGAGATCAAGGCTTTACGATACAATCACACTTGGTCCCTAGTGCCCTTTCATCCTTCGATGAATGTTGTGGGTAGTCGATGGGTATATCGTATCAAACGTCGTGTTGATGACAGCATTGACCATTATAAAGCCCGTTTAGTTGCTAGAGGCTTTACTCAACAGGAAGGCATTGATTATTCTGAAACTTTCAGCCCAGTTATTAAACAGGTCACCGTCAGATTAGTCTTTTTAATTGCAGTTTCCTATAATTAGAAGATTCATCAGCTTGATATTCATAATGCTTTTCTTAATGGTGTTCTTACTGAAGAGGTCTACATGAAACAACCTCCAGGTTTTGTTGACCCTACTCTTCCATCTCATGTGTGCAGATTGCACAAGTCACTATATGATTTAAAACAGGCACCAAGGGCATGGTACACTCATCTAAGAGATTTTTTACTCTCTATTGGTTTCCTTGCCTTCAAGGTTGACACCTCCCGTTTATCTTATCTGATGGCACTAATATTTTTTATCTCCTCGTCTATGTTGACAATATTCTGCTTACAGGCAGCAACTCTGCCATGCTTCATCACCTAGTCCAGTTACTAAGCTCTGAATTCAAGCTTCGTGACTTAGGTGATGTTCACTACTTTCTCGATATTGAAGTTCAGTCTACAGGTATGGGTCTGATGTTGCGCCAACACAAATATATTCTTGACATCCTCACTCGGGCTGGTATGACTTCTTACAAACCCGTTGATACTCCAGTTTCTCCTTTTAAACTTGCTATACAGCCGGATCATCCATTTTCTGATCACACATGATTTCATCAAATTGTGGGTGGTCTTCAGTATCTTACATTCACTTGTCCAGATATCTACTTTGCTGTTAATAGAGTCTGTCAGTACATGCATGCTCCTACAGATTCCCATTGGGTTGCTGTTAAATGCATACTCCGCTACCTCAAAGGAACAACATCCCATGATTTTCATATCACTCAAGGTACCTCTTTTGCTTTTCATGGTTTTACAGATGCCGATTGGGCTGAGAGTATTGATGATCGCAGGTCTATGGGTGGCTATCTTGTTTTTTTTGTCAGACACCGATTTCATGGAAATCGGAGCAAGCAACGTACAGCTATCCCCTCCTCCACTGAGGCTGAGTATAAAGCCTTAGCAGATGGTATTGCTGAGGTCATCTGGCTTCAATATTTGTTAACAGATCTACAGGTTCCCTCTGTCTCTACTCCTACTACTTGGTGTGATAATCTTGGTGCGACTTATCTCTCGGCGAATCCTATCTTTCATGCTCATACTAAGCATGTTGAGGTAGATTATCATTTTATCCGTGACTGGGTTGTGAAGAAGAAAATTCAGATTCGCTTTATCCCCTCTCGGGATCAATTTGCTGATGTCTTCACCAAACCACTTTTCGCCGCGTCATTTACTGTTTTCAGGTTCAAGCTTCGGGTCGATCCTCCACCCTCAGCTTGAGGGGACATATTATAGAATATATAGCATGTATATCTCTGAATAGAAAATTAATGTAAGATTATTCCAATATTGTAATCCCTACGGTTACTGTCATATTCTGCCCTAAATATATAAATAGGAAAGGTTGGCTAAGACCAATCTAAGTCATTATGTTATTCTCAACTTTTATTAATAATAAATATGTATTTAAATTAATATAATAAGATCATGTAAAACTAATCGATTAATTATAAAGCATATTAAACTACCAGAGCATTAAAAAATATGGATGCTTCTTTAGTTACCTTCAGGACATGTTTGATAGAAAGGTGAAAGAAATGAAGATTTATTTTTGATTTATTTTTATTTTTTTACTTACGACTAATACAAGTTCGGGGGAAAGGAAAATTTTCAAGGAGGTTAAAATTTAACTTTAAGGGTGAGGGGTTAAAGAAATTTGAAGAGGGAATTTTTTGGATTCGATGACACTCCATCCCTCCTTTTTAATTTTACAATATTTTATTCTTCGAGTTTAGACCACATATATATGTTATTTAATTTTTTTTCATTATATTCAATTTTAAAAAATATTTTCTCTTTATTATCATTCATAATTATCCATTATTTTTATCAAACATCTTTAACACTTTATTCTTTTCAGTTCTTTCACCTTGTATGAAAACACAATCTTGAAATAATTAATGATATTGTTAAACTGAAATGGTAAGTGTGTGAGAGAGAGATTTGAATGATCTCTCAGCGAAAAAAGTAAATGAATATACTGTGGTAATGCACTCTCCCAGGTTTAATATTGGTCTGTTCTTTTACATAATATACCTGTTCCGATCTCTTCATTTCACTGTAAACTCTCACAGGAAAAAAGTGTCGTTGGAATATAGACTTTCAGATGGCTTAGCACGTAGAAATTGCTGGTGGCTACTGGCTAGCGTTGGAGCATACGCTGTTCGCAATGGTGTCAGCAAATTGCGGCTATACATGTTACAGAACTGATCGACATAAACAAAACGGGTTGGGGATGAAAGGTCTAATCAAGATGAGAGATCAAATCAAGATCCCACATGTTCGTCGACACAGAGAGAGAGAGAGAGCACAGAATATCGGTGATTATCATTCAAGAATCCAAAAGGAGCAAGCTAGGGTTACTTTCGTGGGGGCTAAGAAGGTGGCCTGGCCTCTTATTCCTTGTGCATAGACTGTGAGGTTAGCTAGCCAAATCTGTCAGCAGATAGGACTAGCAAAACTCGTTATTAAGAAGAGCATCTGCAAAGGAACTTATGACAAACAGCTGGGTCGCTAGCTAGCTAGCCATCGCCTATCAGCAGATGGCAAATCAAAATCAGATTCTAGCTAGCTAGAATTCCCTGCAATTTATCACCAGATATCTTCCTTACTAAATGATGATATCTTGGAGCAAATCTATATTCTCTCAGAGGCTCACACTGATGTAAAGTTATTAAATCTATTTGTTACGTAACTTGTCTAAGGTCATTCAGGTTGAACGTGGTCAACCAGGAAAAATAAAATTTAATATTCTACATAGAAGAAACAATTCATAAGCAATTGATGTGCAGTAGACTATATATAATTACTCCGCGTCAAAAAATTTAAAAACAATACATATTTATTTAAACTATAAAAAAATATAAAGTATAACACATTGATATAAAAAAATATAAAGTATAACACATTGAAAAGTTAAAAAATAATTTATATGAATGGAGATTATATATAATTATTTTTCATTAAAAAATTAAAAAACAATTCATGTAGATTTAAACTATAAAAGAAACATGTGAGATTAAGTATTTTTAAATTAATTTTTAAATTTATTAAAAAATATATAAAAAAAATCAAGTTTTATCTAAATTTGACCAAATTAATTACAAGCCTGAGTTCTTATAAATTTGAAACTCGATTATGATTTCGAGTCTCTCAAGACCCGAGTCAACCCTCAATGGTCTGGATTCATTACTATGCACTAATGAACACAAGTGAAATTTGTTTTTTCTTTTCTTGCTCATATATATATATATATAAACACACACATATTGTATAACCTCTATCCCGCATTATATTGCAGATCATGTCGTGTTGTATTGTTATTATGGGCAGCAAACTGTGAGATTTTATGACTCTTAAGGTTTTT